>Ga0066709_100002049_pt1 | contig 14244 bp, 8 predicted proteins | sample GraSoiAngelo_158_FD_79665 | JGI IMG/M metagenome (GOLD analysis project Ga0066709, IMG submission 79665) | Grasslands soil microbial communities from the Angelo Coastal Reserve, California, USA - 14_1009_16_30cm | ecosystem: Environmental > Terrestrial > Soil > Grasslands | place: USA...
GGCGCCCGCGATCGCGAACGCCTGCGCGGTGCCACGCCTCGGACGAGGGTCGTCGAAGACGATCGAAGCCCCGACCGAGGTCTGCCCCGCGAGCCAGTCCGCCAGGGCAGGCACGCCCTCCGCCTCGAGCAGCTCGATCCGGCCGGGGTCGGAGATCGTCGCGCCGAGCGCGGTCGCGAGGTCGTCGAAGCGCACCGGCTCGCCTCCCCCGGTTGTGCCTGCCGCCGTCGCCACGCCGGCCTCGCGTGCCGGCCTGGATACCGTGTCGAAGTCGAGCGAGAGCTGCAGGCCGTCGCCACCCAGCGAGCCGGCCCGGATCGGGCGGCCGGAGCCCCAGCCGGCGGGCCGCTCGGTGCCGACCTTCGCCGCGGCCACGGTGCCGCCCGTCGCGACCTCGCGCAGCGCCTGGACCTTGTCGGCCGCGCTCTCGCCGGACATCGCGGGCAGCCGCTCGATCAGTGTCCGGAACTCGTACTCGCGGAAGAGCCGGATCACGGTCTCCCGGTCGTAGTCGGCGAGCCGTGCCGCCTCGAGGTCGAGCGTCACCGGCAGCTCGCGCACGATCGTCGACAGGTCGCGCCCGCGGTACACCGCCTCGCGATGCTCGACCAGCTTGTCCCGGAGCTTCTCAGGCTTCACCTCGTCGATCCGGGTGTAGAGGGCGTCGAGGTCACCGAACTCGGCGACGAGCTTCGCCGCCGTCTTCTCCCCCACCCCGGGCACCCCCGGGATGTTGTCGGTCGGGTCGCCCTTGAGCGCCTTGTAGTCGATCATCTGGTCGGGCCGCAGCCCGTACCGCTCCCAGATCCGTGCCGGGTCGTAGATGACCGTGTTCTCGACCCCAGAACGCGTGGTCATCAGCCGGGTCCGATCGGTGACCAGCTGGAGCATGTCCAGGTCGACCGTCACGATCGTCGTCTCCACGCCCGCTGCCTCGGCCTGGACGGTCAGCGCGCCGATGACATCGTCGGCCTCGAAGCCCTGCTGCTCGTAGACGGGGATGCGCAGCGCCTTGACCACCTCGCGCACCTTCGGGAACTGGGCCGCGAGGTCATCGGGCATGCGCGTGCGGGTCGCCTTGTACTCGGCGTACTGCTCGTGGCGGAAGGTCGGCCCGGACAGGTCGAACGCGACCGCGACGTAGTCGGGCTTCAGGTCGGCGAAGCCGCGCAGGACGATGCTGCAGAAGCCGAAGACGCCGTTGACCAGCTCACCCTTCGAGGTCGTGAGCGGTGGCAGGGCGTAATAGCCGCGGTACACGAGCCCGAAGCCGTCGAGCAGCATCAGGCGTTCCATGGAAGGCCTCGTAGGGTGACGTCGCGTCCGCCGGGCGGGCCTCGACTACGGCGGGACCGTCACCTCGAATTGTACCGGCGAGTCGCCCGTGCGACGGTCGTTCAGCTCCAGGATCCGGTCGACCAGCCGCTCTCGCTCCAGCTCGAGCCCGACCAGCTGCTGCCGCTCCAGCTCGAACCCGACCAGCTGCTGCCACTCCAGCTCGAACCGGACCAGCTGCTGCCGCTCCAGCTGCTCCCGCTCCAGCTCGAGCCCGACCAGCTGCTCCCGCTCCAGCTCGAGCCCGACCAGCTGCTCCCGCTCCAGCTCGAGCCCGACCAGCTGCTGCCGCTCCAGCTGCCGTCGCTCCAGCTCGAACCCGACCAGGTGCTGCCGTTCCAGGAGCCACCGGACCAGCTGCTGCCGGTCGCTTCGAGCACGGCCATCACCGGCGCGTTGAAGCTGTGGCCGAAGATGTCCTGCTCGCCGTTCAAGACGACCCCGTCAGCGGTGAGGTGGTCCGAGCCGCGGGCGCTCTCGAGCGAACCGACGCCAGTCGACCAGTCGATGGTCTTCCATTGCGTCGGCGCGGGGTAGGTCGGCATCGTGAGTGTTGCTCGCAGGTCGACGACCCCCGCGCCGGCCCGCCGCGTCGACAATCCCGTCAGACCCTGGGCGGTCGTGAGGAACAGCTTCTTGAGCTGATCAGGGCTGATCGACGGGCGCTGCTGGATCACGAGCGCCGCCTCGCCAGATGCCACCGCGGCGGCCGCGCTGGTGCCGCTCCCGCGGAAGAAGCGGTCGCTCACATACCCGGTCGGGGCAAAGTGCTGATCGACATACGAGGCGGGGACCCGGAGGCCGACAAGATGCGTGCCCGGCGCGACGACGTCCGGGGTGCGGTCGTTGCTGCCGGTCGATGAGAAGGCCGGTACCGTGTCGTCGTCGATCGTGGCCGTGCCCATCGAGTCGGAGGCGCCGACCGCGAAGATCTTGGGGTCGTAGGCGGGGTTGGTCAGCGTCCCGGTCTTGGCAACGTAGCCGCTGTTCCCGGTCGCGGCGACGACAAAGATGCCGCGCTTCCAGGCCTGCTCGACCGCAAACGCGAGCGGGTCCACCCCGTATGCCTGCGTCGAGTTGGTGCCGTAGCTGAGGTTCAGGACCCGGATGTTCAGGCCGTTGTCGTGTCGGTGCTCGACCACCCAGTCGATCGCCGCGATGACCTGGCTCACGTCCACACCGCCGTCGGCAACCCCGACCTTGAGGCTGACGATCCGGGCGTCCGGCGCGATGCCCCGGTAGGCGGACGCGGGGGCAGCGCTGTAGGGCGTCGTCAGCGTGCTGTCCTTGCCGGCAATGAGGCCGGCCATGAACGTGCCATGACCGTTGGTGTCGAGGGACCGGAGCGAAGCGTTCTGCGACTCGAGGGAGAGGTCCGGGCCATTGATGACCTTGCCCGCGGTCGTGAGGCCATCCACCGGGGACACGCCGGTATCGATGAGCGCGACATCGACGCCGGCGCCCGTGTACCCGGCGTCCCAATACGCAGCCGCACCGACGTACTGCGTCGTGTTGTACATGGAGTTCATGTCGGACGCCGGGTCATAGCCGGACGCCGCGGCCGTCGCAGGCACCAGGGCGGCAAGGAACAGCGCGGAGGTCATGATGGGACCGAGGCGACGATGAGCGTCGAAGGCCAGACTCCAGCCGCGCTCGCCCTGAGGAGGCTGCTCCGACCGGGAGCGGCCCTGCGAGCGACCCACCTGCATCATCCGTACCGCCTTTTGCGTGACGCGATGTGCGGTGCCTGGCAACCGGGCGGTCTTCGGAAGCTGGGAGCTACCGGAAGATCCCTGGCTTTGCGTCCCCGTCTCTCGACGGGTTTGCCGTGTTTACAGACCTCACCTTTGGCAGCACTCACTGCCTGTCGTGGCAGGACCGTACGGGGACCCCCGGCAAGCACCCATAGGACGAAAGTCCTGTTCGGTGCGCCAGGGAACCACGTTCCCGACGGCTGCGACCGCATGCGCTGCGAGCGCGAAGGGCCCTGGCGTTCTCAGCTGCTGGTCGCCGGCCTCACGGTGGAGCGCGGCTTCTGGCGAGGCACCCGCCGCCGCACGGCGGGCGGTCGAGTTGTCGGAGCGGCGGGCAGCGCGAGCTTCTGGAATGAGTGGCCGTGCACGAGGAGCGAGGTCACCGCAACGGCGTCCAGGGGGCGAGCGAAGTAGAAACCCTGTGCGTAGCCGCAGCCAAGCTCGGTCAGCCGTCGGAGCTGCGCCGGCGTCTCGACGCCCTCGGCGATGACCGACAGGTGGAGGGCTTCGGCCATCGCGATGATCGCGCTCGCGAACTGCCAGGCATCGTGATTGTCGCGATCCAGGTCGACGAAGTCGCGGGCAATCTTGAGCGTCGAGACCGGGAACCGCTGCAGGTAGCTCAGCGAGGAGTAACCCGTCCCGAAATCGTCAACCGAGATGCCGATCCCGGCATCCTTGAGCTGGCGCAGCTTCAATCGGGTTGCGGCGCTGTCGTGGAGCAGCGCGGTCTCGGTCATCTCGAGGACGAGCGAATGTGGCTCGGCACCTGCGTCGGCCACCTCGCGCATGACGTCCTCGACGAAGGCCTGCTGACCGAGCTGCCGGGCCGAGACGTTGACGCTGACGGTGAAGGTCCTCGAGCTGTCCAGGGCGCGCCATTCGCGCGCCACCGCGCAGGCCTCGCCGAGGACCCAACGACCGATGTCGAGGATCGCGTCAGACTCTTCGGCCAGGAGGATGAAGTCGTTTGGCCCGATCACGCCGCGCGTCGGGTGCGTCCAGCGCACGAGGGCTTCGACGCCGGTCATCCGGCCGGTCGCGAGCTCAACGATCGGTTGGTACTGGAGGACGAACTCGCGGTTCGTGATCGCACGCTCGAGATCGGCCGACAGGGCCGCATGCGCGAGCACCGCTTCGTGCATTGATGGCTCGAAGACGACAACGCGGCCCTTGCCGCGGGCCTTGGCCGAGTACATCGCCACGTCCGCGTTTCGGAGCAGGTCGCCGGCGCTGTCGAGGCCGGGCCGGCCGCCGGCGACGCCGATGCTGGCTCGAACGGTCACCGAGTCGCCGCCGAGCTCGAACCCCGGGTTCATCGCCGCCGTCAACCGCTCTGCAACCCGCAACGAGCCGGTGAGATCGGGCGTGTCCCAGAGAAGCGCGGCGAACTCATCGCCACCAAGTCGAGCCGCAAGGTCGGTGGCGCGCATCACCGAACGCAGGCGGTCGCCGACTGCCACCAGAAGCCGGTCGCCCGCGGCATGACCAAGCGTGTCGTTGATGACCTTGAAGTCATCGAGGTCGATGAAGAGAACGACCGGGATCATGCCGTCGGCTTGGGGCGATTCGAGTCGCAGCGCGACGGACTGAGCGAAGACCGAGCGGTTCTCCAGCCCGGTCAGGGCGTCGTGGGACGCCTGGTAATGGAGCTCTTCCTTGAGCTGACTGAGGCGCTCCACGGACTGTTCCAACTGCCCGTTCTCGAGCGCGACCGCCGTGTGGTTCGCAAGCGTCTCGAACAGCTTCAGGTCATCGAGGTCGAACTCGCTGATCTCACTGAGCCGATCCGCGACGAGGATCGTCCCGACGAGGGTCGACTCGCCGAGCAGCGGTGCGACCAGCAGGCTGCGTCGTCGCGCCCCCTCGGCCCCCTCCGGGTCGTCGCCCGAGGGCTCGACGAGACGGGCCTTGCGCTCCGCGATCGCTTCGACCAGCAACGGGTCATCGAGGGAAGGCCCGATCGGATGCATCAGCTCGGTGGCGCTTCCCGGGCCGATCCGCGACCGCAGGATGTCATCACCCTCGTGGCGCGGGATCAGGCAGATCTCGGCGATGTCGGCTCGGAACATGCGCCGAAGATGCTCCAGGAGCGCGCTGATCGCCCCCTCCAGCCTCGGGTTCTGCTGCAGGATCCGCGTCGACTCGTAGAGCAGCTCGATCCGCTCATGCTGCTGGCGCTGGGCGATGTACGAGCGATAGGCGATGGCAGCCGTCCCGATGGGCACCACGAACAGCCAAACGGAGGCGGGATTCGTCCAGAGGACCGTGAGGCCCATGAGGGCAAGGCTCGCGTTGGTAATCGAGACGATGACGCCGATCTTGAGCATCTGCGGCAACCGCTCGAGCATCGACCGGCCTTCGGCGAGCGAGATCGCGGTGCTGACGGCGATCACGCCGACCAGGTTCTCGGAGAGCGTCGCCACGAGCACACCAGCCCACAGCACGGGACCGAATGTCGAGTCCACCAGGGCGAACACCCTGACGACGGCTACCGCAACGATCGACGAGACGCCGAACTGCGCGAGATTGAATGCGAGCTTCACCGAACGCTGCTGCCGAGCGAAGTACAGCGCCAGCCCGGAGCCGATCAGGCGCGCCAGAACGAACTCGGGGGGCGAGACCAGGAACAGACCGGCAACAAGCGGAATCTCGCTCATCGAGAACGAGTGGGCGCTCCGTCCGATGTGCAGATGGATGACATTCGCTTCGGCAATGAAGAAGGCGGCCGCCAGCAGCCACCAGGGAATGGGGAATGGAGCCGTGACGGGGCTGGCCGATGGGAGCCAAGGCCACAGGACGATCGTGAGTCCCACGAGCACGGCCGCGAATGCCCAGACTCGCGCCGTGCCCGACGTGGCGGCGTTGAGCCGGGCGGCGAGGGATATCGCCGATCGCGGGTTCGGATCCAACAGGCACGACTCGCTATCGACCCGTCGAAAGCCGTCTTGAGCGGAGCGCCCGCGATGCGGCTGGGCCGCCGTCGACCGTACGTCCGGGGGCCGAGTGCGGCCCACCACCCGATGGGTCGAATGCACTAGTACGGATGGTGCCTCGGCGCACCTCCGTCGACGGCCGGGATGGGGTGGTGCTCAGCGCACCCGGCGGGCGACGAACCGAAGCCCGAACAGCGCCACTCCGATCGCGAAGAGCGCCATCGACCCGATGGCGAAGGGATTCGGCGATGGCGAACTCGCGCTCGACTCCTCGGTGGACATGCGCACCGAGTCGGGCCCATGACTCCCCGGGAGACCAGCGGCGGGGTCGCGCTGCATGTCGTTGGGCTCGTGGCTTGCGTTCGCGCCGGTCAGGTTGTCGTACGCGAGGGCCGAAGGCTGTCCAGCGGCCTGGACCTCGCCGGCGCCAGGGCTCGAGCCCGCGGCCACGGGCTGGGCAGCGGCGGACGTCGCGGCCGGGAGGCCGCCTCCGCCCACGCCGCGCTCGTTCGCCGGCGCGGACGCCGCGCTCCCGAGCAGGCCGCTCCCGAACAGGCCGGGCAGGATCGTCGTGACGAGGAGGCCGGCAAGCCCGAGGGAGGTGAGCGCCGAAGCCATCGGGCGGATACCGGACTGCGCCGTGCCGAACGGGCGGAGGAGGGTTCGGAGCCAGCTGCCCCGGCGCAGGCGGGCCGCTTGTGCCGCATCCAGGCGGAAGTCGCGCGGCGCTGTGGCGGTGGCCGGGAGGGCGCGGGTGGCCGCCGCGATTGCGATGAGGTCGCGCCGGAGGTCGGCGCAGGCGGTGCAGGACTGGAGGAGGGTGTCGGCGCGGATGCGCTCGGAATCGGTGAGATCGCCGGCGGCGTGGCCGGCGATCAGCTTGAGCTCGTGGTTGGCGTGATCTGGGTTCGAAAGGTGCATCTCGCGGGTGGGACGAGATCAGGAGCGGTTCGGTTCCCTCAGTGTTGCGCGACGGTGGGGGCTCGCCGCCGTGCCGCCACGAACAGGGCGATCCCGAGCACGAGGAAGGCGATCGAGCCACCGAGTAGCGCGACCGTGGCGACTCCCTGGGTGCCGGTATCGCGACCGCCCGACACCGGGACGGGGTTCTTCGTGTCCTGCCCGGACGCCGCGGGACCGAAGTTCGTGCCGTCGATCGTCGACGTCGCGGGACCGCTGCCCTCCGCGCCGGGCGCACTCGTCGGGCCGGCGGCGGACTGCGCGCTGAACAACGAGCCCGGCCCACCGCCGAGCGTCAGCGAGCCGATGAGCAGGCCGACGACGCCGAACGTCGCCATCGCCGCTCCGACCGGCCGGCCGAAGGCCGCGACGCCCAGGTCGAGGCGGGCACGCCAGCCCAGCCGCCGCGCCACGCGGGCGATCGGCGAACCGGGCCGGAGTCGAGCCGCGTCGTCTGCGGTGAGGCGGAAGTCGCGTGGGGCAGACATCGTCGCGGCGCGCTCGGCAGCCGTCCCCGACGCTCGGATCGCGGTCCGAATGACCGCCAGGTCGCGGTGGATGTCGCGGCACGTGGCGCAGCGCTCGACGAGCGCACGAGCCCGTTCCTGCTCGATCGCGTCCTCGAGGTCGCCGGCGGCAAACGCCGCGACGAGCTCCTCGTCGTGGAGCGCGTGTCGGGCGATCGCGGCGAGCTCGCCCTCGTCGTGGCCGGTCGTCGGATCAGCCACGGAACAGGTCCATTCGGTCGGCCAGCAGGCCGCGCAGCGCGAGCCGTCCGCGGTGGATCCGCGACTTGACCGTGCCGACCGAGACCGCGGTCAGCTCGGCGATCTCGGCGTAGTCGTAGCCCTCGACGTCGTACAGCACGATGGCCGTGCGCTGGTCGTTGGTGATCTGGGCGAGGGCTCCGTTCAGCGCATGGTGGCGCTCGGCGGTCAGCGAGCTCGTGACCGGGTCGGCCGAGGCGTCGGCCGGCGGCTGCCACGTGTCGTCCTCGAGCTCGGGATATGGATCGGCCGGGCGGCGCTTCTTGAGCCGCTGGGCGTCCATCGCGGCGTTGATCGCGATACGGCTCAACCACGATCGGACGCTTCCGCCGCGGAAGCCTTCCATGTTGCGGTAGGCGCTGAAGAACGCCTCCTGGACGGCATCGGCCGCCTGGTCGCGGTCGGGCACCATGCGCACGACCAGCGCAAACAGCATGTCCTGGTAGACCACGACGAGGTCATTGAAGGCGTCGAGGTCGCCCTCCCGCGCTCGATCGAGCAGGATCAGATCTCGGCGCTGGACGGGGTCGTCGGTGACCGTCGTCGCGCGAAGGTCCTCCACGGTCGGGGGTCGCCTCCGGACGGCGAGTGAGAGCGATGGCGAGTCTAGCATCGGTCCCGCGCCAGACGAACCTCCTCGGCAACGGGTTCCGACGCGAAATCAGGCGGGCATCGCCAGCAATCGGCGCGGGTTGGCGACGAGCATCTGCTCGACATCCGCCACGGATACGCCCTCCGCCCGGAGCCGCGGGACGATCGTCCGCGGGACGTGGTCGTAGCCGGGACCGCCATACCGATCGAGCTGCAGACGGCTGCAGATGTCATGCGAGAGGAGCAGCTGCGAGGCGCGTCCGGCGTCGAGGAGGCGGCCAAGGCAGGCGATGCGTTCGGTGTCCGTCGGCTCCCGACTCCCGTCGCTGTCGTAGGTGAACTCGGCCCCGAACGTGTCGAAGCACAGCATCACGCCGCGCTCGGCGATGCGGGCGTGCCAATCCGGCTCAACGAGCTGGTCGCAGTGGCTCATGGTCACGCGAGTGAGATCCGCCCCGGCGTCCTCGAGGATGTCCAGGACCACGAGGTGTTCGTGCGCCCAGATGGCGGGGTGGACGTTGATCGCGACGCCGGTCGCCCGCTGGACCCGAGCGGCGGCGCGGAGCTGGCGCTCCTCGAAGGGGTGGACCGGCGAGCTCGTGCCGAGCTCACCGAGGATCCCCGCCCGGATGGTCGTCCCGTACATCCCCTGTGTGACCCATCGTTCAAGCTCGTTTGCGAGCACATCGATCGATCGATCCACGACGTCGTCCGGGAGGCATTTGCGGCGGTAGTAGCCGGCTCCGGCAACGACATGAAGGCCCGTCGCGGCGGCGATGTCGCGGAGCGCCTCCGGGCGCGGTGCCAGCCCGATCGTCGTGAGGGCGACGACCGCCCCGCCGCCGGCCCCGCGAAAGCGCTCGAGCTCGCCGGCCGCGAGGGCCGGATCGTCGTGGTGGAGATTCCTGCGCGAGTGGTAGAGGTCGCGCGCGAGCTCATCGCGGTTCTCCAAGGTTGGCTCGGCGTCGGCGAGATGAGCGCGTTCCCCTGGTGGCTCCTCCCAGAGGCAACGAAGGTCGAACAGCAGGTGCTCGTGCGCCAAGGTGAGGCCCAGCTGCTCGGGAGTCATCGGTCCGAGCACTGTGACGATTTGGTCGGGCATGCGGCCGAACGATAGCCGCCGGAACTGACGTCTACGGCAGTAGGATTGCGCGCCTGCGCCGGGGTGGCGAAACGGCATACGCGATGCACTCAAAATGCATTGAGGGCAACCTCATGAGGGTTCGATTCCCTCCCCCGGCACCATAGACTCCACCGATGGACCTCCAATCGCTGCAGGTTCGGTACGCGCCCGAGGGCCGGTGTTTCGGGTGCGGGCCCGCGAACCAAGACGGGCTGCGGATCCGGAGCTACGAGGCCGGTGACGGCACCGTCGTGGCGACGTGGCAGGCGCGACCGGAGCACGAGGCCTTCGATGGCTTCGTGAATGGCGGGATCCTGGGGACGCTCATCGACTGCCACTCGAACTGGACAGCGATCGCCTCGCTGCTGGCGCGCAGCGGCGGGACCGAGGCACCATCGACCGTCACCGCGGAGTACTCGGTCCAGTTCCAGCGGCCGACGCCGTCGAACCAGCCGCTCCGGCTGATCGGGAAAGCGGTCGACGTCCGCAATGACCGGGTTACTGTCGAGACGTCGATCGAGGTCGACGGCGCGACCACCGCGAAGGGCCGGGCGACGTTCGTGGCCGTAAAACCCGGCCACCCTGCCTACGGGCGCTGGTAACGGCGCCTAGTCGCCGGGTGCGTGCTCCGTGGCGACCCTGCCGATGACCTCGGCGAGCTCCCTCGGTTTCGACCACATGACCCAGTGGCTGGTCGGCAGGTCGACATACTCGAGGTGCCGGAGATCCCGGAGGCCGAGGACGAAGTCGTAGCCCGCCTCGACCGCGTCCTTGTACTCCTTCGACGTGTAGCCGGTGCAGACGACCGTGCTCGGGATGTCGAGGCGAGCGTCGTTCGTCAGCTCGATGCCTTCACGCAGCACGCCACCCGGCTCGGGGACGGCGCGCTCGCGGAAGATCCGGAGCTGCTCCTCGGTCAGGCCGTCGAGGTTCTCGTTCGCGGCGAGCTCCTCGGGCGATGGGATCGGCTTCTCGGCGGCGGTGAACTCGGCGTCCGGCGCGCCGACGCCCGCCCCGGTGTCGACATAGACCATCGCGGCGATGCCGTCGGGAATCCGATCACTCGCTGCATAGCCGGTGAAGCCGGCGCCGCTGTGGACAGCCAGCACGACCGGCGCCGGGGCGGCGCGGACAGCGTCGACGATGGCCGCGACATGGTCGGACTGGGTGACCGTCGACCGGTCGGCGTCCGCCGACTCGAGGCCTGGCAGCGTGAGCGGGGTGACGTCATGGCCGACCTCACGCAGCAATGCCGCGACCTCGTCCCACGCCCATGCGCCGAGCCACCAACCGGGGACGAGGATGATTGGGGCTGCTTTGCTCATGCCTCGACCCTAGCACCCGACGGCGGCACGGGGTTGCGCGGCCGGGCTATGCCGCTGGCGGCGCGACCGACAGCTGGACGAGCGCATCGCCGAGCCGGCGGCGTACTTCGGCGAGGAGCTCCGCGTCATAGGCGACGCCGTTGCGCAGCTCCATCGGGAGTGCGGAGCCGCCCTGTGCCGGGACGTGCACGACCACACGGGTGTCCCCGGGCCGCTCCCGGGCGAGCTGGCGAAAGGTCTCCATCGCGCTCACGAGCTGCGTCGCCGGTGCGCCGCCGAAGCGAACGTGGAGCACGCTGCCGATGGCCGCCGCCTCGATCGGGTCGGTCGTCGCGGATGCCTCCGCCGCGGCGCGCGACCGCGCCTCGTCGGGCAGGGCGGGCTCGATGTCGTGGTCGACGAGGTCCGGGTCGCCCGGGGCATCTGCGTAGGTCGCCACCGGCTCCGCGGGCGCGATACGGGGCAACGTCGAGACGGCCGGACCAGGTCGCTCGAGCGGACCGCCCTCCGGGATGACGCCGGCGCGGAGCGGCGACACATACGCCACGTCCGGCCGCCGGCCGAGTCCTGCGGTGCGGAGGTCGAACGACAGCGCCCCGTCGGAGCCCCCGCCATGGCCGTTCCCGTTGCCGTTCCCCGCGCTGGGCCGGGCGACGACGGGAGCGGTCGAAGTCGCGCCGAACGGCCCACCGGCCGCGTATGACGGTCCGCCCCCGCCCGGACCGACCGGAACCGGCTGCCGGCGGCGCGGCGCTCCCCGATCACCCGCCGCGACCTCTCGTGCGAACGCCTCGGGGCCTCGCGCGACGGCTTCGTCCCAGGGCACGACGACGTCGGCGAGCAGCGAAACCTCCTCGCCGCGGTGGTCGACCCGGCCGGCAACGAGCAGGATCGCGCCGTCCTGCCAGGTCGGGCCGGTCTGCTCATACAACCGCGGAAAGACGACGACCTCGATCGAGCCCTGCAGGTCCTCGAGGGTGACCACCGACATCGTCGAGCGAGTGCGGGTGATCACGGTGCGCGACCCGACCACGATCCCGCCGATGACGAGACGCTGGCCGTCGAGCGACTCGTCCCTCAGGTCGCCCGAGTAGGCCGTCACGAAGTCGCCGACGCGGTCGGCCACCTCGCCCATCGGGTGCTCCGAGAGGTACAGCCCGAGGAGCTCCTTCTCCCAGCGCAGCCGCTCGCGGACCGGCGCCTCGACGACCGCCGGGAGCGGCCGCTCCATGACCATCGACTCGGCGGCGCCCATGTCGAACAGCGACGTCTGGCCAGTGGCGAGATCTCGCTGCGTTGCGGCGCCCGCTGCGATCGCGTCATCGAGCCCCTCGAGGATCTGCGCCGGGTGGCCGAACGCATTGAGGGCTCCGACCTTGGCAAGCGACTCGAGCACCTTCCGGTTCGCGAGCCGCAGGTCGATGCGCCGGCACAGGTCGCCGAGCGACTTGAACGGCCCGTCCGCCTGGCGCGCGTCGATGATCGACTCGATCGCGCCCTGCCCGACGTTCTTGACCGCGAGCAGGCCGAACCGGATCGCCTCGTCCTCGACCGTGAACTCGACCTGGCTCTGGAGGACGTCAGGTGGCCGGACCTCGATGCCAAGCCGGCGGCACTCGGCAACGGCCGCGGCGACCTTCTCCTCGTTGTCCCGGAACGCCGACAGGACGCTGGCCATGTAGTCGACCGTGTAGTTCGCCTTGAGGTACGCGGTCTGGTACGCGATCAGGCCATAACACGTGGCGTGGGCCTTGTTGAACCCGTATCGCTCGAACGGCTGGAAGGCCGCGAAGACCTGGTCGATGACCGCGGGTGGCACGCCACGCTCGGCCGCCTGGGTGACGAACTTCTCCTTCTGGGCACGCAGGACGCTCGACTTCTTCTTGCGGATGGCATAGCCGAGCGTGTCCGCCTCCGGCCCGGTGAAGCCGCCGAGCGCGATCGCCGCGGCCATGATGTCCTCCTGGTAGACGAAGATCCCGTAGGTCCGCTCGAGGAACGGCTCGAGCAGCGGGTGGAGGTACGTGACCGGCTCCTGGCCGTGCTTGCGCCGGATGTAGGCCGGGATGTTGTCCATCGGCCCGGGGCGGTAGAGCGCGACCATCGCGGCGAGGTCGAAGACCGAGGTCGGGCGCAGCTCGCGGACGTAGCGGCGCATGCCCGCCGACTCGAGCTGGAAGACGCCGGTGGTCTCGCCCGAGGCGAGGAGCTCGAACGTCTTCGCGTCGTCGAGCGGGATTCGCTCGAGGTCGATGTCCTCGCCCCGGTGCGCGCGGATCAGGTCGACGGCGTTCTTGAGGATGGTCAGGTTCGACAGGCCGAGGAAGTCGAACTTGAGCAGGCCGAGCGCCTCGATCGAGTGCATCTCGTACTGGGTCATCAGCGAGTCCGAGTTGGTCGCCTTCTGGAGCGGCATGAGCTCGGTCAGCGGCTCGTCGGAGATGACGACGCCGGCGGCGTGGGTCGACGCGTTCCGGGCGACGCCCTCGAGCTGGCGGGCGAAGTCGATCACCCGCTTGACGCCCGGGTCGCCCTCGTACTGCTCGCGCAGCTGCGGCGCGGTCTCGAGCGCGTCCTCCAGCTTGATGCCGAGCTGGTTCGGGACCGCCTTCGCGACGCGGTCGACCTCGCTGTAGCTGTGGCCGAGCACGCGGCCCACGTCGCGGATGGCCGCTCGGGCGAGCATCGTGCCGAAGGTGATGATCTGGGCGACGTGGTCCTGGCCGTATTTGCGCCCGACATACGCGATCACTTCGTCGCGCCTGTCGTCCTGGAAGTCGACGTCGATGTCGGGCATCGTCACCCGATCGGGGTTCAGGAAGCGCTCGAACGGCAGGCCCCAGGCGATCGGGTCGACGGGGGTGATGCCGAGGGTGTAGGTGACGATCGAGCCCGGCGCACTCCCCCGGCACGTGGTCTGGATGCCCTGTTCGCGCGCGAACTCGATGAAGTCGGCGACGATCAGGAAGTAGCCCGCGTAGCCCATCGAGGTGATGACCCCGAGCTCGTAGTCGAGGCGCCCCTGGAGCTCGATCGTGGGCGTGCCGTAGCGCCACGCGAGCCCCTTCTGGCACTTCGCCTTGAGCCACGACTCGACCGTCTCGCCATCGGGCACCGGGAAGTGCGGGATGCGCAGCTGACCCAGCGGCAGCTCCAGCTCGCACATCTCGGCGATGCGCTTGGTGTTGGTGATCGCCTCGAGCTGGTCCGGGAACCGGGCCGCCATGTCCGCGGCGGACTTCAGGAAGAATTCGTCGGTCTCGAACTTGAGGCGGCCGGGCGTGTCGAGGTTCGACGCCGTGCCGACGCACAGCAGCACGTCGTGGGCCGGGGCCTGCTCGCGCCTGACGTAGTGCAGGTCGTTGGTGACGACGAGGGGCAGGCCCAGCTCGGGAGCGAGACGCAGGAGCTGCTCGTTGAGCCGCCGCTGCTCCGGCAGGCCGTGGTCCTGGA
>Ga0066709_100002051_pt1 | contig 14241 bp, 9 predicted proteins | sample GraSoiAngelo_158_FD_79665 | JGI IMG/M metagenome (GOLD analysis project Ga0066709, IMG submission 79665) | Grasslands soil microbial communities from the Angelo Coastal Reserve, California, USA - 14_1009_16_30cm | ecosystem: Environmental > Terrestrial > Soil > Grasslands | place: USA...
GGTGAGGAGCCCCATGCGCGAGGCCACCGGCCGCGCGCCGGTGTGGAGCAGCAGGAAGCAGCCGGTGCCGTACGTGTTCTTCGACTGGCCCGGCGACACGCAGCCCTGCCCGAACAGCGCGGCCTGCTGGTCGCCGGCGATCCCCGCGATCGGGATTCCATCCGGCAGGCCGCGCACGCCGCGCGTCACGCCGAACGTCCCGCTGGAGGGCCGCACCTCGGGCAGCAGCGACGCCGGCACCGAAAACAGCTCCAACATGCGCTCGTCCCAGTCGCGCCGCCGCAGGTTGAACAGCAGCGTGCGCGAGGCGTTCGTCGGGTCGGTGGCATGCACCGCGCCCGCGGTGAGCTTCCACAAGAGCCACGTGTCGACCGTGCCGAACGCGAGCCGGCCGCGCCCGGCGGCGGCGCGGGCGCGGGGTCGCGACCGCAGGATCCACTCGAGCTTGGTTCCCGAGAAATACGGGTCGAGGACGAGCCCGGTGCGGCGGCGCACCTCGGCCTCGAGCCCGGCGCGCTTGAGCGCGGCGCAGCGCTCGGCGGTGCGGCGATCCTGCCACACGACGGCGCGTCCCACCGGAACGCCGCTCCGGCGTTCCCACACGAGCGTCGTCTCGCGCTGGTTCGTGATCCCGATGGCGGCGATCCGGCGGGGCGCCATGCGGGCGTGGCCCAGCGCCGCGGCGGCGGCGCGCAGCGCTCCGGCCCAGATCTGCTCGCCGTCGTGCTCGACCCAGCCCGGCCTGGGGAAGTGCTGCGGGAGCTCCGCGTAGCCGCGGCCGCGCACGGCGCCGCGTTCGTCGATCACGAGCGCGGTCGTCCCGGTCGTGCCCTGGTCGATCGCGAGAACGCAGGAACGTTGCATGGCTCGTCTCCTGTTCCAAGTCCGCGGATGCCGGCCCCCGGCGAACCGCGCTGCGCCCGCGCTCCGAAATCTCGCGCGCGGGCGGCTCAGGCTTCCGCGGATCGCCGCAGCAGCGCTTCCTCCTCCCACAGCGACGCGTCGTAGGCCTGGAATTCCTCGCGCTGGCGCTCGGGACTCCAGCCGAGCTTGTGCGCCATCACCTGGGCGATGCGGGCCGCCGCCGCCCGCCCGCGATCGGGCTCCAGCCACAAGAGCGTCCGGCGCCGCACCACGTCGCTCACCCGCCGCGCGAACTCGTGGTCCACGGCGAACTCCGCGAGCCGTTCGACCTCGACGCCGGGCGGGAGCGGTGGCGGCAGCGGCTCGCACGGATCGGCGAGCGGCCGCCCGCCGCGCCCGATCCTGGCCCCGACGTGCGCCATCACGTCGCGCGCGATCGGGCGAAACGTCGTGTACTTCCCGCCCGCGATCGTGATCACGCCATGCTCCTCGATCACGCGATGTTCGCGCGAAGCGCTCCCCACGTCGTCCGCCGACGCGAGCAGGGGCCGCAGTCCCGCATACAGCGCGAGCGGCGGCAGTCGCTCGATGCCGGGCAGCGCGCGCCGCAGCTCTTCCCGCACGTAGCGCACCTCGTCGAGCGTCGCGCGCCAGGCCGCCGGCGGCGCGGGGGACGGGACCTCGATCTCGGTGGTTCCCACGAGCGACCTGCCGCCGAACGGCACGATGAAGAACACGCGCCCGTTCCGGCGGGCCGTGAGCAGCAGGCCGTGGCGGCGGGTGAGCGCGGGATAGACGAGGTGGATGCCGCGCGACGGGCGCAGCAGCGGCAGCGGATCGGGAGTGCCCGGCTTGAGCGCCTGGAACAGGCGCGCGCGCACCGCGTCGGTCCACGCCCCAGTGGCGTTCACGATCGCCCTCGCCCGCAGCACGAAGGTGCCGCCGGTCACGTGATCGCGCGCCGTCAGCTCGAACGCGCCCGCTTCCGCCGGGCGGACGGCGGCTGGCTCCGTGTGCGGGTGGATCGCCGCTCCGTGCTGCGCCGCGTCGCGCGCCACCGCGATGGCGATGCGGGCGTCGTCCATGACGGCATCCGAATAGATCCCGGCTCCGCGCAGGCCGTCGGCGGCGAGGGCGGGCTCCAGCGCCAGCGCTTCGGCGCGGCGCACCATGGAATGCCGCGAGAACGCGTCCTTGCCGGCGAACGCGTCGTACAGCGACAGGCCGGCGCGCAGCTTGAGCGACCCGATGCGGTCCCCTCGGTAGAGCGGCACCAGGAACCGGCGCGGCTCGACCAGGCGCGGCGCCATGCGACTCACGGCGGCTCGTTGCTCGAGCGACTCGCGCACCAGCGTGAAGCGACCGTGCTCGAGGTAGCGCAGGCCGCCGTGCAGCATGTGGCTGCTGCTGCTGCTGGTGCCGGAGGCGAGGTCGGACCGTTCCAGCACGGCGACGGAAATGCCGTTGCGCGCCGCGAGCCGGGCGACGCCCAGGCCGATGATGCCGCCGCCGAGGACGACGAGGTCGTACGACGTCACGAGGGACGTATCGCCGTGCGCGATGGATCGCGGCGCATCAGGGCCAACGCGCGCGACGTCGCGGCCGGCCCGTCACGGATTGCGCGAGACGTTCGGGGGCGACGACTTCAGATGCGGCACCCAGTTCATGTTCCAGTCCCACGGGATGAACGTGTCGATCACCGGTTTCGGCTTCGAATCCAGCGCCACGCGCAGCGAGTCGGGCGCGTAGCGCTTGATGAACTCGTACGCCTGGCCCGGCCCGCCGAAGTCGGATTCGTACCACGCGAACACGGAGCTCGCGCCCAGCCGTTCGAGCGCCGGGTCCCACCGCACGTGTCGCCGGCTCGCCAGCGCATCGCGACACGCGCGGTCGAGCTGAACATCGAGCGACTCCGGAACGAATGCGCGCGGCTGCAGCGGCGGGCAGCCGATCGCGGCGCACACCACCGCGAAGTGCATGCGCGGATCGAGCGCGCGCGGCCTTGGAGCCGGCTTCGTTCCCGGCGCCTGCACCGGATAGCCGTCGAACACGAACTGCCGCTCGAACGCGTTCAGGTTCCAGGTCTTGCCCTTAAGCTCGATGAACGGGAATTCGAAGAACGGCGTGTCCTCGATGTGAATGGCCTGCACGGTCTGGTAGGGAAGCCCGTAGATCCCCTTGGCGCGAAGTTCCTTGGAGGTGGTCTGCTGCACGAAGTTATCCACGACGAGCTGGATGACCAGGAAATTGTAGGTGTTGATTGCCCAGGCGTGGCGCTCTCGGACGGTGAGCTTGGAGGGCGTCACAGAGAGCAGCGCCTGGCGGATGCCCGAGAGCCGCTCCGCGCGTCCTGGACTCAGGCGCAGCCGGACGTAGTCGAAGCGCGTTTCGAGGGGCTCGCCCGGCTTGGACGTGACCTGGAGGTAGTCGTCGAGGAGCTTCTGGTATGAGCTGAAGTCCAGCGCCGCGCCGCCCGCGGGAGCGCCGGTCGCCCCGCGCGCGCCTTCGCCTGCGGGAGGCGCCGCGAGCCCCGCCCCCGCTGCGACCGGGGCGCAGGCGACCGCGGCGGCGAGCGCCGCGGCGATCGCGAACCCCGAGCCCGCAGGGCGGCGCGTCTGGTGCGGCGTGCGCGCATGTCGCGGATGTCGCGCACCGCCGCAGGAACCGACGTCCGTGGCCTGAAGTTTCCCGAGCGTGGCCATGGATCTCATGATCGCGCCCGCCGCTCGGCACCCGCGGGCTCGGCCACCGGCAACACGGCGTGTGGCTCCGGCGCGAGTGCGGCCTCCACCCGTGCCGGCCGCGTGCCCCCGAGCGCTGCCACCGGATGGACCATGACCAGCGTGTTGTAGTCGGGCTCGCCCGGGACCGGATCGAACCGGCGCGGGATGAGCACGTTCGCCTCCGGCCAGTAAGCCTGCAGGTGGCGCTCCTTCATGGCGGCTCGCTTCGCGATCCCCGTCCATTCGCCGGTCTCCGACCGCAGCAGGATCTCCTGCCCGTCCTGGATTCCGAGCCGGTCGGCGTCGGCCGGATGCATGAGCACCTCGCGGCGGTCGCGGCTGCCCATGAAGAAGTCGCGTGATCCGTACGTGATGCTGTTGAACTGCTTGCCGCGGCGCGTGGTGAGCAGGAACCGGCCCTCGGGGATCGACGTGTCGGGGATCGCGAGCGTGGAGAAGCGCGCGCGTCCGTCCGGCATGCGAGTGAAGCCGTCGGTGAACAGGCGCTCGCCGCCCCACTGCACCCATTGCCCTTCGCGCTCCAGCCGCTCGACGTCCGCATAGATCGGCATCGCCCGCGCCATCTCGGCGCGGATGTCTCGCGCGCCACGAACCGCCAGTGCGGCCGCCAGTTCGGGACGCGCGGCGCAGGCCACGAGCATCGGGATCTCCCATTCCGGCCGCGCCTCCGGCACGCGCGGCCCCGGAATCTCGGGGCTGAAGCGGATGCGGCGCTCGGTGCTGGTCGCGGTTCCGCCCCCTGGCGTCTCGTAGCGCGTCTGCGCCGGCAGGATCAGCACCGCTCGGCCTTCCAGCAGCGACGATGTGTTGAGCACGATGTCCTGGTGGATTCGCAGTACTAGGCGCGAGAGCGACTCCCGCATGTAGTCGCGGTCGGGCATGGTCTCGAGCAGGTTGCCGCCCAGCGAGTACAGGAAGTCGATCTCGCCGCGATGCGCGGCCTCCAGCATCTGCAGCGTGCGATGGCCGCGCCAGGCGGGCAGCGGCCTTCCCCACAGCTCCTCGAACCGCGCGCGATCCCGCGGGTTCGCGACCTCGAAGCCGCCGGGATACTTGTCGGGATCGACGCCGCACTCGCCGCCGCCCTGCACGCCCGAGTGGCCGCGGATCGGCATCACCCCGCACTTCTCGCGGCCGAGCATGCCGCGGGCGAGCGCCAGGTTCACGACCGCCTTCACGTTGTCGACGCCGAAGCGGTGCTGCGTGAGCCCCATGCTGTAGACGAACACGCACGTGCGGGCGGCGGCGTACTGGTCCGCGAGCCGCCGCATGTCCTCGCGCGTCTGACCGGCGGCGCGCTCCAGCTCCGGCCACCGGAGCGCCGCGAGGTGCGCGCGCAGCTCCTCGAACCCGCTGGTGCGGCGCTCGATGAACTCGCGATCGATCGCTTCGCGCTCGATCAGGTGCTTGAGCACGCCGCTCAAGAACGCGACGTCGCCGCCGACCGCGACCTGGAAGAAGTCGTCCATGATCTTCGTGCCGAACAGCGAGCTGCGCACGTCGCTCGGCACCCAGTAGCGCTCGAGGCCCGGCTCGCGCATCGGGTTCACCACCACCACCCGCGTGCCCCGGCGCTTGGCCTGGCACAGGTACTTGAGCGTGACCGGCTGGTTGTTCGCGAGGTGCGAGCCGAGGATCACGACAAGCTCGCTCCCGATCATGTCCTTGAGCGAACAGGTGGGCGCAGGGACTCCGAGCGTGTCCTTGAGGCCCGCGACGCTGGCCGCGTGGCACAGCCGCGCGCACAGGTCGACGTGGTTCGAGCCCATCAGCCGGGCCGCTTTCTGGAACACGTAATACGTCTCGTTCACGATCCCGCGCGAGGTCGCGAAGAACCCCATGCGCTCGCCCGGCATGTCGCGCAGCGTCTCGGCCGCGATCGCGAGCGCCTCGTCCCACGACAGCCGGTAGAGCCGGTCGTCGCCGGCGCGATGGATCATCGGGAACGGCACGCGCCCCAGCTTGCGCAGCTCCTCGTTCGACAGCCGGCGCAGCTCGGAGACGCTCTGCAGCCGAGCCTCGTCCGCGGGGCCCATCGTGTTCAGGCGGAGCAGCTTGAGCCGCGTCATGCACAGGTGGACGCCGGAGATCACGTCGTCGCGCAGCCCGCGCGGGCCCAGCGAGCAGCCGTCGCACACGCCGCGCGTGAGGATGCGCCAGGCGTAAGGGAGGTTGTCGCGGTTCTCCCACACCACCTGCGCCATCTCGAGGTACGGCCGGGGGCGAGGGTGCCGCCGCGGGCCGAACGGGATCAGATCGCGGAAGCGGAAGCGGCCGCCGCTCGAAGTGAGTGGTGAGGATGCCACGCGAGGAGCTTATCGCGGCCCGCGCCGGGAGACCAAGCGTGGAGGGTCAGGGAGCGGGGCCCTGAGTCTCTGCTCCCAGCAATACCCCGGGTGCGATCCCCAGGCGCACGCCGTCCCGGAAACACCCGCTCATGCGCGCGGAATCTCCGGCAAGCTGCCATGCTCCCATCGTCTCGCGCCGGAACCCGGCGTCGTTCGGCGCGAGCCGCACGCAGCGCTCGAACGCGAGCGCCGCCGCGCGATAGTCGGCGAGCCGGATGCGGGCGCGCCCCAGCCGCTCGAGGTAGCTCGCGTTGGCGGGCTCGAGCTCGACCGCGCGCCCGTAGCAGGCCGCCGTCTGGTCGAAGCGCCGCCCGCGCGCGTGAATCTCCCCGAGTCGCGCCCAGCGCGACGCGAGCGGGGGTGCCAAGCTCAGCGCGCGCTGGCATGCCGCGGCGGCGGAATCCGTGCGGCCGAGGCCGAGCCACGCATCCGACCGGAGCTGCTCTGCGCGCGCGTCGGTCACGCCCCGGCGCCGCAGGTCGTCCAGCACGGCGAGCGCCCGGTCGCCGCGCCCGAGCCCGATCATCTGGAGCGCGGCGAACAGGCAGGCGTCGGGGTCCTGGGTGTGCCGCGCGGCATACCGGTCGACGGCGGAGGCGAGCGCGATCGCGAACGCCGCCGAGTCCGGAGTCTCTCCGGTGAACCGGTAGAGCGCGAAGTAGTGGCCGGGAGATCCCTGCCACTGCACGGGCTCGAGCCCCGGCAGCCGCACCCCGGAGTCGGCGAGCACGGCGTACTCCGGACGCGTGGCGCGCTCGACCGGGGAGAAGAACAGCCACCGCGCCCGCTCCGAGCGCGCCCGCTCGAGCAGCCCGAGCAGCGGCGTGTCGCCGGGAAGCGGGACCTGCGTCATGCCCGCGAACCATGCGACGTGAGGCTTGCGCGCCATCACGCGATCGCCCGGTTCCCCGAGCCGGGCCAGCATGGCGCCGGCGGCCCGCACCTCGCGCGGAGCCGTGGCCAGCGGGCCCGCGATGGTGATGGCGGCCGCGGCCGCGGAGGCCGCGATCGAAGCGGCAATCGCCGCCCGGCCCGCAATCTCGAGACGGCGCGATCTGGCCGCGACCCGCGCCTGCCCCTGCGCCAGTGCCGTGGCCGCGGCGGCCGCGTAGAACGGCAGCAGGTACAGGGCGAAGCGGGCGTTGTAGAACACGGCGGCCAGCGCGAGCGCGCACAGCCCCGCGTGGACGAGCGCGAGCCGCCAGGTCCGCTGGCGCGCGAGCAGGACGAGGCCCGGGAGCGCGGCGAGCCCGAGCCAGATCGGGATCAGCTCGCGCAGGTCGCGCGCCCGGTGGGTGATCAGGTTCCCCGCGATCCGACCCGCCGCATGCCAGGGATCGTAGGCCAGCACCTGGGCGAGCGATGAGAACCGCGAGCCGATCGCGGACTCGAACTCGTCCCACGGCAGGTCGCGCGCGTAGAGCTCGGCGGCGACGTTCAGGTAGTTGTGGTCGTGAACGATCGCGCCGGCGCGCGCGCACAGGAGCGACCACGTCGCGAGCGGGATCGCGAACCCCGCCGCGTAGGCCGCGACCGCGCGCACGCGGTGGTTGCGCGCGAGGAGCGCCAAGAGCGCCGCCGGGGCGAGGAACAGGGCGTTGCCCCGGGTGAGCACGGCGCACGCGGCGACGAGCCCGGCTGCCGCGAGCCCGCGCCGCGTCCGCGCTCGGAGCGCGAGCAGCGTCGCGCCCAGCATCAGCGCCAGCGCGGGCGTGTCGGTGCCGGCTTCGATCGCGTAGCGCACCAGCGCCGGAGCGGTGAGCATGACGCCCAGAGCGAGCAGCGCCAGGCGAGGTCTCGAAAGCCGGGCGATCAGGCGATAGCCCAGCCACGCCGACACGCCCGCGGCGGCGACGCTCAGCAGCCGCGCCGCGAGGAATCCGTCCTTGATCCCGGCGGCTCCGAGCAGCGCGAGCAGCGCGGGGTATCCCGGCCCCTTGAACGTGTAGTGCGCGCCGGTGATCACGCCGCGCCCGAGCTCGCGCGCCGCCGGGAGGTATTCGCCGAGCAGATCGGTCTCGACGAAGTAGAGCGGGGTGCCGTGCGCGACGAGCGTCACTGCCGCCATCACCGCGGTCCATGCCGCGACGGCGATCAGGGCGGCTCGATCCGCGGCGGCCGTCGCCCCGGGACCGGCGGTAGCCGCCCCGGCCGCAATCGCCCGGGGTTCCTCGATCACCCGGGCGCCTGCGCTTCGCGGCTCGTGGTCCGCGACCGGCGCCGCGCCGCCGGCGCGCGGCAGGCCAGGCACCTAGTGCTCCGTACCGAGCAGGCGGCGGGCCTCGGCCCCGACCGCATTCCGCGTGTCGCTGATCGCCGACAATGCCGTGAGCTCGGTGCGCGCCTGCGCGTGGTCACCCAGCGCGTCGAGCACCCGCGCGTACTCGAGACGCAGGCCCGGATCCACCGGGCGCGAGCGACGCGCGGACAGCGTGCGCTCGATCGCGGCGCGCGCCTCGGGCTCGCGCGCCGTCTCGCGCGCGCACACGCTGAACACCATGCACGCTTCGTCGTCCTCGGGATGCATCGCGAGCGTCGCGAGCGCGAAGCGCCCCGCTTCGTCGAAGCGGCCGGATCGGGCGTGCACGACCGCCATCTCGTCGACGAAATGCCGCACGTCGGCATCGTAGATCGGGCGCAGGCTCTGGACCCACGCCGGCAGCGCGCGGCTCGCGGAGTCCGCGCCCGCGGGCTCGGGCCCCATGACGACTGCGCGGGGGGCCTCGGGCGCGCGGCCCGCGTTGCCGGCGCTGTCGGCGGCCGGCGCCGCGGGGCCCGCGAGTGGATCCCCGGTTGCGCCCTGAGCGGCGCCGCCCGAGCCCGGCGCGGTGCCGGCGGACGGCGGCGCCGCCGGCGCCATGAGCCGTGTCACGAGGCCGCGATAGCCGTTGGGGATGCACTTCGACCACCACAGCGAGTCCAGGTCGCCGCGCGCCTCGATCGCGGCGCGATAGCGCGAGCCAATCCGGTACACGCGGATCTCCGGTCCCTCGGTCGCGCCGTGCGGCTGGAAGCGCTGGATGACCTCGCAGGTCGCGTCCAGCAGCCGGTACATCGCGCATTGCGCCGGATAGCGGCGCGGCTCGACCTCGTGACGTTTCCGCACCGCTTCGCTGGTCAGCACGTAGTCACAGCCCAGGAACAGGCGCGGATCGTAGAACATCTGGTTGATGTCTTCGGAGTTCGCGAAGACCTCCACCTCGCGCGGCGTGCGGTTCGAGGGCCACAGCAGGCTCACGACGCGACCCGGCTCCGCGCGGGGCAGCGACACCACCCGGAACGTGCGCTGCGTGGTGACGGCGCTCTGGATCTCGGGCGACGCCAGCCGGAACTCCGGCGACGATTCCACGTCGAGCACCTGCGACTCGGAGACGATCCGCGCGCCGTACGCCTCCTGCGCCATGATGTCGTCGGGGCGGAGGCAGCGCTCGCACCAGCGGCGCGCGGCGAGCTGGGTGGTGTCGGAGCCGATCCACGCGGCGTGCGCGCCGGCCGCGATCGTCGGCCCGGCGGTCGTGGCGAGCAGCACGACCAGCAGCGCGCGCCGCACCGAGCGCCGGAACGGGCCGACGGCTGCGTGGAGCGTGGCGGCGCCCAGCACCGCGGCGATGGCGATCATCGGCACGGAATAGAGCTCGCCATCGCCCGCCACCATCGCGACCGGGATCGCGAACGCGAGGAGCCCGAGCCAGAGCACGAACGTTGTCGCCCGGCGGCGGACGTCGACGACCGCGAGCCCGAGCGAGCACGTGACGAGCAGCACCATGGGGCCGCCCAGGTTGCCGGCGAGCTGCGAAGCGAACACCCCCGGCCCGCGATGGGCGGCGCTGCGCACCAGGCTGTCCAGCGCGTGCCCGAACTCGAACCCGAAGTCGCGCGCGAACGTGTCGAAGTCCAGCGCCGCGAACGGCGTGGTGGCGAAGAACACCCCGAGCACGCACGCCGCGGCGAACGCGGCCCACAGGAACCCGCGCCGCGCCCCGCGTGCGGCGTTGCGGCGCCAGACCAGCCACAGCAGCGGAACCGCCAGCGCGGCGGCGGGATACTCCACGCCGGCCGCGAGCCCGACGAGCGCGGCTGCACCGAGCAGCCGTCCGACCCCGCCGCGCTCGTGCCACACGAGCAGCCGTTCCATCGCCCACAGCGCCGCGGCCGCCACGAGCGGCATGCTCTCGATCGACCGCGACGCGACGAGCAGCGTCGGCGCGAATGCCACGAACAGGCCGGCCAGGAAGCCCGTGCCGGGGCCCGAGTGCAGGCGGCGGCCCAGGCGGACCGCGGCCACCACCGACAGCGCGTCGCACGCGATTCCGATGAGCCGCCCCGCCACCACCATCACCGACGGGTCCACGTAGAACGACATGAGGTAATCGGCGTAAGAGCGCCACACCCCGAGCCCGGCGCCCACCAGGAACACGAGCTGCTGCACCATGAAGTGCAGGTACAGCGCGAGGGACGGGTGATGGAACTGGTGCGGGTCCCAGTCGATGTCGCCGGTCGCCGCGTTGCGGAGCGCCAGCGCCATGCGCAGCGGCGCCGCTTCTTCGAGGACATCCGGCAACCCGTGGCGCACGTGCCACAGCCGGAGCGCGAGCGCGATGAACACGAGGCCCGGGACCAGGAACGGCCGGAAATATTGAATTGGATCGGACGAGTCGAGCGAACGCGCCGGGCGCACGGAGAGACACTCCGGGTTCAAACAAGCGGACGCCCCGCGGCTGCAACCCGCCTTAGTCGAAGCAGGGGTTCCGGGCATGCCGTGGGTTCGATCGGGTTTTCGGCCGGGCGCCGCGAAAAGTGGAGCCCCGACATTGTTTGGCGGAGCAGCGGCAGCTAGTGTCGTGTCCCGGAAACTCCTTGGCTAATTTTCCGCCCTGGGCCAGGACCTTGGAGGCGCCGCGACGCATGCGATCCATTTCGCGGCAGTCGCTCACACTCGCCCGCGCGAGGTCATGATGTCGCGCTCGATGCGGAGACTGCTCGTGTCGCTGGCGCTGCTCGCGCTCGCCGGCGGGCTGTGGTGGACGCGAGGCGCCCCGCACCGGCCGCCGGCTCCCGCCCGCCCCGCCGCCTCCGGCGTTGCGCGGGCCCCCGCCATCCGGAGCGGCATCGGGTTTCGCACGCGCGAGCTCCTGGCGGAGCATTACCGCAAGCACGGCCGGGAATTCGGCGACATCTCGATGGGCGAGTACCTGCGGCTCGCCCAGGAGCTTCGCGACCGGCCGGCGGGCGGCGACGTTCTCGAGCAGGCGCGCGACGACGGCGTGATCACGCGCTTCGACCGCAGGAGCGGGGCGTTCATCGCCTTCGACCCGGACAGCACGATCCGGACGTTCTTCCGCCCGACCCAGGGCGAAACCTACTTCCGGCGGCAGCTTACGCGCCGGCACTCGGGAGGCACATGATCGAAAGCGAGGACGTGAAGCGGTTCCTGCTCGAGCGCGGCTGCCCGGACGATGTCGTCGAGGCCGGGCTGGAAGGGCTGGTCGAGGGCTGGGAGCGGACCGCGGGCGAGGTGCAGCGCGGGTATTCCCTGGGCCTCGACGATTACCTCAACGACCTCGACGGGCGCCAGCTCATCGCGGAGCTGCGGGATGCGTTCCCGGGCGCCGCTTCGCCGACGCTGCTCGAGCGGATCGCCGCCGCGGACGCGCTGATCGAGCAGGCCGTGTCGCCCGTGGACGAGTGCCTGTGGGGCGAGGAACTCGCCGACCGCGAAGGCTGGACGGCGGAGGACAACTGGTGGTACTTCCGGTTGCCTCGCAATCCCGGCTCCCAGATGCGCGAGGAGCTCCAGGGGCTGTGAGGGTTGGTGTCCGCCATCGGGTTCGGGCTCGTGAAACGGGCGCGGGCGGACGCGGATGCAGGATCGCACCAGGCCGGCGCCCGCGGGGGGCGCCGGCGGGCATGCGTCACTTCACCAGCATGAGCCGCTTCGATTGCGCCCTGCCCGCGGCTTCCAGCCGATACAGGTACACGCCGCTCGGCGCTTTGCGGCCGTGGTCATCCGTTCCATCCCACCGCACGGAATGCCGTCCGGCTTCGAGCGCGCCGCTCACCAGCGTCGCGATCCGGCGGCCTTCGAGGTCGAACACCGAGAGGCGCGCGTATGCCGCCTGCGGCAGCGTGAACGTGATCGTCGCCGCCGACTGCGCGGGGTTCGGGACGCTCTCCGACAATTCGAGCGTTTCGGCGTGTCGGGCCGTGAACTTCTGGACACGGTGGTTGTCGCGGTCGCCAACGTAGATGGTGAAGTCCGCGCCGACCGCGATGTTGACGGGGAACGAGAACAGCCCGCCGTCGCTGCCCGGGCCGCCGAACTCTCCCTTGTAGGCGCCCGCGTCGCCGAAGATCTCCACGCGATTGCTGAACGTGTCCACCACGTACAGCGTGCGATCGGGATCGACGGCGATGCCCGTGGGGGAGCCGGGAGGAGTGAACTCTCCGGCACCGGTGCCGACGGATCCCCACTTGGTGATGAAGTGCCCGTCGTGATCGAACTTCTGGACGCGGTGGTTGTTCTCGTCGGAGACGTAGATGTTGCCGTCCAGGTCGATCGCCACTCCGAACGGGTAGTACAGCAGGCCGTCGGACGAGCCGGCGGAATCTCCGATCTGGGCGACGAACACGCCGTCGGGGGTGAAACGCTGCAGCCGGCTGTTGAATTGATCCACGACCAGCACGTTGCCGTCGCGCTCGACCTCGACGTCGGTCGGGTACTCGAACTGTCCCTGCTCCGGGCCGAAGTCGCCCCACGCGGTCTGGAACGTCCCCTGCGTGTCGTAACGCAGGACGTGGTGTCCGAAATAATCGGTCACGAACACGTGCCCATGGGAGTCGGCCGCGAGGCCCACCGGGCGCGTGACGTCGGCGCTGCCGTATCCCCACTGGAGGACGTAGGCGCCGTCCGGCGTGAACTTCTGGATGCGCTTCAGGTCGGAGTCGGCGACGTACACGAACCCCGCGGGATCGACGGCGATTCCCGCAATGCGATCGAACTGGCCGGCCGCGATGCCCGCCGAGCCCCACGCGAGCACGAACGATGGCGCGGCCTGCGCCTGCGCTCGAGGCTGGACCAGCAGCGCCGTGGCCGCGGCCCACGCCAGGAGCGGCCGGGAGATCGAGAACGCCGGGTGGTTCGACATGGAGGTTGCGCGGACCGAGAGCCGGGAGCGGAGGCCACTTGCGATCGCACGCATGACTGTCTCAATTCCCGTGGCCTCGGGCAACCGCCAGGCCACGCCGTCCTCCCCAAACGCGAGCGGCGCCGGTGGAGAACCGGCGCCGCTCGCTGGCCCGCGATCACCCGGCCGCTGCCGGGTGTTCTGAACGCTCACCAGCGCGGAGGCTGGGCGAATCCGAGTTGCCCGCGGTCCCGATCCCGCAGCCTCCAGCCGCCGGGGTAGATTCCCAGCGCCTCGAGGCCGGTACGGTATTCGTAACGCAGCACCAGGTGATCGGTGGGAGCGCGGGCGGCGTCGAACGCGACCTCGTTCACCGGATCGTGCCGGCGATCGCCCCAGCCCGTGCCGGGATTGGCGTCGGCGGTGGGGCCGCTCTCCTGCGGCTGGACGCCGCGGAACGACTCGGCTTGCGGCTTCGCGCGACCGCCGTCGAGCTGCGGCGCCGGCGCGCTATTCTCCGGCGCGCCCTTCTCGTCGCGATTGCGGCCGGCGTACGGCGATTCGCGGCGGATCCTGTCCCAGCCGAGCCACGGCCGGTTCTCGGGGAACGACAGCACCCGCAGCCAGCCCAGGTCGCCGTTCGCCTGGTCGGTGCGCTCGGCATACGAGCGCTCCTCGTCCACGAACACGAAGCGCCGCACGTCGTCGAGCGAAGTGCGCCAGCCCCGGACCGTGGCGGTCTCGTAAGGATCGAGCACGTACATCGGCTCGTCGTGCGAGAGCCGCGACAGCTCGCCGTTCACGGCGTTGAGGCCGTCGACCGCGAGCAGCACGCCCACGCGCCCGCCAGTGTTGTTGTGGACAACGATCGAGTAGTTGCGGTTCCGGAACGCCTGGAAGTAGTGGCGATCCCAGGTCCCCTGCTTGTAGTAGAGCGGTGCGGTCTCGCCATCGACGAGCACCCGGACATCCACCAGGCTGCCGTCGGCGCTCCAGTGGCTGCGGGAGTTGCGGAACCGCCATGAATCCGCTTGCGCGCCGGCCGCGAGCGCGAGCGCGGCGGAGACGGCGAGCATTCCCGCGATCACGCGAGCCGGGCGAAGCGAGAGTCGGGTGAGCATCGTAGCCTTCGTGGTCATGGCATTCTCCTCGTGTGGGGCA
>Ga0066709_100002053_pt1 | contig 14238 bp, 19 predicted proteins | sample GraSoiAngelo_158_FD_79665 | JGI IMG/M metagenome (GOLD analysis project Ga0066709, IMG submission 79665) | Grasslands soil microbial communities from the Angelo Coastal Reserve, California, USA - 14_1009_16_30cm | ecosystem: Environmental > Terrestrial > Soil > Grasslands | place: USA...
GCCGGTATGCCGGTACGTTTCCGCGATATTCGCGTGGCAGTCGCCGCATACGACAGAATCGACGTAGTGATTTTCAGTGAGGTTGATTTGGGCCGCTTGCGGCGGGGCCGGAGTGGTTGAGCGACCGCCGCGGAAGAAGTAAATGGCGCCCGCCAACAAAACAACTACGCCAATGCTCGGGAGCCACCAGTACCGCCGCACCGGCCGATCTTAGAATTACAATCGCGCGCGATCAAACGATTTTTTATCGCATAGCGAGGTCGGCGGTCACAGATCGCCGCTACAGAAAAGCCGCTAGTACCAATCTTGCTGTTACCGGATACTTCGCAACGCGATTTGTGTGCTAACGTTTAACGCCACTTCAAATTTCGAAGAAAATGGAGGCGATTGCTTATGCCAAAGTATTTGCTTCAGGGTTCCTACACATCGGAAGGCGCCAAGGGGTTGCTCAAGGAAGGCGGGTCGCAACGGCGAGCGGCGGTTGAAAAGAGTCTCCAGCCGCTGGGCGCCAAGATCGAGGCGTTTTACTACTCGTTGGGCGAGGACGATGTTTATGTCATCGTCGATGCGCCCGACAACATCACTGTGGCTGCGATGTCGATGGCCGTTAATGCCGCAGCCTCTGTGCGGCTAAAAACCACCGTACTCCTAACGACTCAAGAAATTGACTCCGCAGCGAAGAAGGGCGTGGACTATCGTCCACCAGGACGATAGTGTGGCTATGCTTTCATCACCCGATCCTATTTGAACGTATCGGCAAAATTACGCGATCCGTCGGCGGCGAAGAAGCTTATGGAATTCGCGAATCGCAATGCCGACGGACTCGAGGGGGCATCTGCGGTGGTTGGGAGATTGATGCCCTGGATTAGGTACAGCCGGCCGCGATTGAAGAACATATTAACCATCAGACGGCTCTGATCCGGGCAGTCGCCACCGCTGATGCTCTTGAACCACGCACGAACGGAATCGGCTGTCTGGCCGAGCCCGTCGGGAACGCGGCTGCTCCGGCAATTGAGAGTAATGAAGCGTCCGTAGATCGCCGCCCGACCCGGTTCGACACGGGACGTGGAAATGGACGTGACGTCGCCGAGTTGCGTCACGATGGATTCGGCCTCGCCGAGGAGGATGGCACCTTCCTCCTTGCGATCCAGAAGATCGACTACAGTCGCGACATAAACCGCGTGATCTTCTTTGACCGAATACATGTGGACGGTCGCAGACGGAACGAGCGTCGTTTTGTAATTGCCCGTGGCCGCCGACGGATCGGCGGGAAATTCGACGACAAATCCGAGTTGAGGCTGTGGATATTCCTTCCAGGCCGCCGCTGCACTCGACGCAATCAGGGTCGCAACAATCACACCAACGATTGGGCGCAAGGGGCACCTCCTTCAGCTATGTTCGTGTGGTGACTCATGGTATAAGAATGCAATCGAACCAGGAAATACAATCGACACTTGTGCGGCAACGCCGTCGTGCAGGGAGAAATGTCATGAATTTGAAAATTGCTTGCCTGATCGTATTTGCCGTAGCCGCTTTCACCATTCCGGCTCATGCTCATCATTCCTTCGCGATGTTTGATCATGAAAAGACGATCACCATCTCTGGAACACTGAAGGAATTCGAATATACGAATCCGCATTGCTGGCTGCACGTGGCAGTGGCGGACGCCACTACTGGCCGCACGGTCGATTGGGCGTTTGAAATGGGCTCGGTCGGTCAGGTCGCTGCCCAAGGCTGGAAAGCCGATACCGTGAAGGCGGGTGATCCGATCACTATCGAGGCCCATCCGATGAAGGATGGCTCGCGCGGCGGACAGTATATGTCCGCCAAGCTCAGCGACGGGCGCTCCTTCAAGCAAGCGCCCAACCCAAATCCGAACAACAACGCCGGGCGATAGTTTGGTAATTTAGGTGGAATGGATCTTGTTGCCGTCATTGAAGAGCTTCGGCACCGGGCGAAGGAGATGCAATTGCCGGATTTGCGCCGATTCATCTCGAACCTAAAACCGCACCGGTCCGAGATCGAGCGCTACATTCACTTCACCGACGCGCGATATGCACGGAATCTGGTCTTCAAGTGCGAGGATTTCGAATGTCTCGTTTTGTGTTGGAGGCCGGGGCAGCGCAGTCCGATTCACGATCACGCGAATTCGATCTGCGCAGTGTACACGCTCGAGGGCGTATTATCCGCGGACAATTACCGGAAGACGGCGAATGGACATATTCGCGTGGACTATTCGCAGGATTTCAAGCCGGGTTCAGTGCTGAGCATTCAAACGACGGAAATCCACCAGGTATCGAATCTTCAAGACACGGCGGATCTCATCTCGCTGCACTTCTACCTTGGCCCGCTGGAAAACAGTTTTTTGTATTCCGTCCAGCAGCCGATCCACGAACTATACCAGCGGACTTATACAAGAGTTTTCACGCTAGCAGACGGCATATAACTTGCCGTCAGTCGTCGACGTGTTCTGTTTCGACTTTCAATTTTTTCTTGCAGGGTTCACAAACCCAATGATGTTTGCCGTCAATAAATGCGTGGTAGTGGATACCTTCGCCATCATCTTCCGTGCAGAGATCGCATGTCATACGAATGCGATTTTATCCTAGTTGCGGTCCCAGTGGAGGGACCATTTCCTGCGCCCGCACCTGCGGCATCGGCAACTGCGATCAGGTTTTTCAATGCGAAATCTGTACTCGGAAACTGCTCGGCGATGTGTCTCGCATACAAATATTCATCCAGCGTAGCGACCGTAAAACTCAGGTCCTCGCGATCACAGTCCGGCGGCGGCTCGAGGAATGCGCAGCGTAGCGCTTGCGGATTTTCCTTTGCATACACGGTGACCTGTTCGCGAAGTGCGGCTGTCGTGGCAATCGAATCGATGAATGCCATAGCTTTCCACGTCAGGGCCTCGCCGGCAATACCAATGGGCAAATTCGTCTCGAGGGCATAATCCGCGCCTTCGCAGGTAATGGCGTCCACGACCCGATCGATACTGGCCGGGTCGGTGAACGGGCTATCGGCAGTGACACGAACGATGATCTCGGCTTCGCATGCTCGGGCGGCGGAGATATAACGGCCCAGCACGTCGGATTCGCTGCCCCGAAAATTCGGGATACCGCGCTGCTCGCACTCTTCGATGATGACGTTGTCACGTTGATTTGTGGTGGTGGCGACCAGGACGGCGTCCAAGGTTCGCGCTCTGGAAATACGCTCGATGAGATAGGCGAGCAACGGTCGCCCCGCGATATTCAACATCACTTTTCCGGGCAATCGCGTGGACCCCATGCGGGCTTGAACAATTGCGACCGTTCTCAGTTTTTTCATCAAGCGAGCCTCTTTATGGTTGTCATCGGATGGACTCCCACTGGACTGGCGTTCCCGCCTCTATTCGAATGCGGGCCCGCTTGCCGATAACCGAATCCATGAACTCCGGCGAAATGCCGGCGGCCGGTCGCAGAGCGTGCAGCATGCTTGCATGAATCGTTTCGCCTGGCGCTATCGAGCGATTCGCATAAAGGGCGCGACGCGATGCCGTTTTGTTGCGAGTTTCCGCATCGGAGGCGAACTTGCCGCGTTTGCCGAGAAGGCTCCCGATGGTTCTCAGTTCTTCGATGTGAACTTTGAATGATTTCGCGTCCATGGAGACGGCGTGGTCCGGCGAGTCCCCGCGAGTTTCAATCATGAAGTGCCGCTCGATGACTTGAGCCCCCAGCGATGTTGCGACGATCGATCCTAGCGAGCCCAGGCTGTGATCGGAAAAACCCACCGGTATCCCAAAACGATCGCGTAAGAATTGCACCGATTTCAGGTTGAGTTCCTCAGCGCGAGCGGGGTAGGACGATACGCAGTGGAGCAATACTATCTGCTCGTTCGATTGCGAATGCATCCAATCGATCGCCTTCTCGATCTCTTCAGCGGTGCTCATGCCCGTCGAGAGCAATACGGGCTTACCTTTGCGGCTCACGTGCTCAATCAGGGGCCGGTGGGTAATGTCACCGGATGCAATCTTGAAGGCATTCACACCGAGATCATGAAGGAAGTCCGAGCTCTCTTCGTCAAACGGCGTTGATAAGAATTCGATGCCGATGCGTTTCGCTTCTTTGTACAGAGCTCGAAAGGTATCGAACGTCAGTTCGAATTTTTTGAACCGCTCTTGAACATTCGGCGGATTCTTCGTCTGGCCGAGGTTGGCCGACCTGCTAGATGCCAACCGATCGGCACGGAACGTCTGAAATTTTACAGCGTCTGCACCCGCCCATTTGGCGGCCCGCACTAAAGCCAGCGCTCTCTCCTTACTTCCTGCGTGATTCAGACCTGCCTCCGCGACGACATAGATCCGGCTTGGATCCTTTGCCAGCAGGGCATAAAGATTCTGATTTAGCTGTTCAGCCATAACTGCCTCCTTACAATGTGGCCAATTCCTGACAATCCTTTGCCATCGAAACTTGCGCTTAGCTGATGTGCTCACGAGTCCCGGCGACCATCTTTTGCCAGGACTCGAGAATCGGCGTGATCTCGTATTCGACGACGTCACAAATGGAACCCCAATATCGTTTTTCTTGCGCGCTCATCAATTGACTCAGGGCACGGACCAACGCCGCAGAGAATTCCTTGCGTGAAATCTCTGCATCCGCCGGTTGCATCCACCCAAGATCTTCGGAAAAGATGGTGAAGAACATGCGAATCGATTCGAGAAGCTGCGCCAGCAATGTGTACGCCTCCTCCTCTTTTCGATTCGCGAGCAAGCGAATGATTTCCTCGGATATAACAAGCGCGTTGCTGAGTTCGCGGTCAAGCTCAGCCAATGATTCGTGAACGACCTTGTCAAAATCTCCGCTGTGAACAGCGATGTTACCGATGGCGGTTAGTTCCTGTTCGCAGACGAGCCGGTCGCGATAGTTGTACGTTTCGTTTCCTCCGAGGTAGACATGCGTGATGCATTGGCCCGCCTGCAGGTGATTCGTTTCAATCCAATCGAGGAGGTCACCCCACGTGTCGATTTCCGCCGGAATGTTGATTTTCTTGTCATTGATCGTCACATCCATGTGCTTAGCTTTCCTTTCGAGGGCTGTTCACATCCATTGAACCCGTGTCCACAATCATGACTTCGTTATCTATAGATCTGACACTCTCGATCGCCTCAGCGACCCAATGCTGTTCATTTTGAATGATGATGCATAACGCGATGCCATGGCCGCCAATGGGGAAGGCACGCCGTTAACCAAAATGACGGAACATTCTCCTTTTCAGGGGCGCTTCAGGGATGGGCAACTAGATCAGGAAGGAACTGACAAAAAGTGCTAGCCCGGATGACAAATCACATCACTCGAAATCGACGAGCAGACTCGTGAGCATCTGGATAAGTCCAACAGAAGCATGGGCGCGAGTTCCACGTTACGCACTTACAAAGAAGGCCCGCTTAATCGTGGTCTGCGGGCCTTTTTTGTGTCTCTGCGTGTCTGGAATGTTTACTCAGCTTTCATGCCCTTTGAAATTTTCTCCAGCGTCTCTTTATCCGGGATTTGCGAAGTGACTGCGTTCACATTCTCATTCTTGATTGCTTCATAAATTTCATATCGATAAATCGAGATATGTGCCGGAGCTTTGATTCCGAGCCGCACGTTGTCCCGGCCGATTCGAAGCACCTGAATTTCGATCTCATTGCCGATGATCAGCTTCTCGTCCTTTTTCCGCGTCACTACTAGCATAAGATTCCTTTGATCGAAGCATAGCGGAAAGGCCCATACCGGGCAAGCATAGCGTTCGTCGATTAAACGAGCGGATGGCGGACCGAGAAACCGGAGTCCGTGAGGATAATTTGTTTTCCGACCATCTGGTCGTAGTTCACCAGGAGCGGAGCCTGGAGATTAGCGCTACTGGCTTCAGGCGTCGAGCCGACAGTCACGATGACAAAGGCCGCCGGCTGTGACTTGCTGGTGACGCCGATTGTCTCCCACTCTCGCGCCGGCACGACATCACAGTAGCCGTGGATCAGCATCACTGCCTCCAATACAAGAAAACTGACGTGAGGCGAGTCAAACGATCGCAGCAGCCGGAACGGCGACAGAGTCTCGCTGTCCACCAAAACGAAATCTTTACAGTCGGAGAGACCAATCAGCCCTTCTCCAAAATGAATGATCGCATGCGTGCGGTTCGGCTCGAGCCGGGTTGTTGGATCGTGCGGTCGTGCCGCTTTCATGTTCCTCCTCGAGGATGACTTCACGTCGAAACAGCAGCAGTCTTAGCTCGCGCTCATAGCCCTCAGGGCTTTTTCAGCACCGGCCACGACCCGGCCAATTTTGCCGCGAAGGCGCAGCATGGCTTTTGTGTGTAGCTGCGAAACGCGCGACTCGTTCACCCCGAGGAGTGCGCCGATCTCTTTCATCGTGAATTCCTCGTAGTAATAGAGTGAGAGAACGAGCTGCTCTTTTTCGGGTAAGGCATCAATGGCATCTGTGAGGAGACTGCTCAATTCGCGTGTTTCAAATTTCGCATACGGATTGTTCGCCCCGTCGTCGGGGCAATAGTTGAGGTAACTGTCGCAGTCCTCGCTGTCGTTCACGTTGTCGAACGAACCGATCGTTAGGCCATGCAACTGGTCGACAAGTGCCTGAAAATTTTCCAGATCTGCTCCCATCGCTGCCGATATTTCTTCGTCCGTCGCAGGGCGGCCAAGCTTCTGGGTGAGATCGGTAGAAGTGCGTTCGAGATCCTTGCTCCTTCTTCGAAGCGACCGCGGCGCCCAATCCAGATTGCGCAGGCTGTCCAGAATGGCGCCACGAATCCGAACCTCGGCATATGTCTTGAACTTGACGTTGCGATCAGGTTCGAATTTGTCGATCGCGTCGAGCAGTCCAAGCACGCCGGCGTTGATGAGATCGCGCATTTCAATGTTGCTGGGCAACCGTGTGGCGAGCCGATGGGCAACGTGCTTGATGAGTGGAAACGTCTGATGGATTAATGCATCTCTTTCCGCGGCTGTCATAGCGCGACCGGTGATGCAACGTCAGTACCATCCGGCGCCAATTGGCGGCTCTACCCGCTCATGAGCCTTGTAAACGTATGCAAGCACTTCGGCAATTTCGGTTATCGTCGATAGCACGAACGGCAGATTGTGGTGATGGGAATGTCAGCATCCCGACGTGGGTGCGCTGTAGGGACGACGCAGGCGCAAATAGTTATAAAGTTGGTTGCTCCTATCCCAGCAAGTGGTCTGTCATATCCCGGATGAGTTGCCGGATTTCGAGCGTCTTTTCTTCGATTAGTTTGGTGCGCTCGAGAGCCTTCGGCGTGAGCTTCTCAAGCTGCATCAGTTCCGCGTTGGCTAGCACCATACCGACTCGATTATTCAAGTCGTGCACCCACGTTCGAACTTTGTCTTGATCCATAGCGCGACAAATTTAACATTGGGCTGCTGCGGTGTGTCTATGAGGTTGTTTCGATTTTTGTCGAGACATTGACGTGTGAAGCGCGAGCCAGCCGATTCGTTGACGAATCCAGCGGCAGCGGGCCTGTTAACGATCCAACGCCGGCAACGTTTTGGCCTATCCACCCGCCTTGGCAAGCAGGGTGGTGAGTAACGCTTCTATTTTTTCCAGACGCAAATCGATTGAGGCAGATTTCTCGGCCACGAGCGCGAGTTTAGATGACAACCGTTTGTTGTCACCGATTAGAGCCAGATAATCCAAAATCCGGGTTGCCAGAATTTCGATTTCAGCAAGTTTGAAGGGTTTCGTCAGGTAATCGAAGGCGCCGGAGCGGATGGATTCGATGGCGGTTCCGATGGAACAATAGCCGGTCATCACGACAACACAGCTCAATGGGTTGACGTGCTTGGCCGCCCTAAGGACCTGCATTCCGTCGGGGCCCGGCGGCATCATGAGATCCGTAAAAATAATGTCGAACGCGTGCTTTCTGGATTGAATGGCGGTAATGGCTTCGTTGCCGTTGGAAGCCGAGGAGATGGCGAAATTACAGGTTTCGAGATATTCGCAAAGTGTCAATCTGAGGTCATCATCATCGTCGGCAATGAGGATCCGAGGCTTGCTCGAAAGCACTTCCCCGATATTGACCATGTAAATTGTATCGGCATCATCGTTGAAAACTTTAGATTCAAAAGGTAGAATCGCACGATTTTGTCAGCTGGAGGCGCGTTGATGGATCCTAGCAGGGAACAGATATTGGTGGTCGATGATGAAGAGGAACTTCGTACAGCAATCGTCGATATTTTGACGCTTGAAGGATTCGAGGTGGACCAATCCGTGTCTGCGGAAGAGGCCGGCGAGAAGTTGTCGCAGACTGCTTACGATGTTTTGCTCACCGATCACAACCTGCCCGGAAAGACCGGGGTTGAACTGCTGGAAGAATCACTGGTGCGATACCCGGAAATCATCGGGATCATCATCACGGGTTATGGAACTATCGAAACCGCCGTGACCGCAATAAAGAAGGGTGCATATAACTACCTTGCGAAGCCTTTCAAACTTGTCGAGCTGCCGATCATGGTCCGCAAAGGCCTTAAAGAACGCCAGCTGAGATTCGAGAACCAATATCTCCGCAAACAGCTCGATGAGAAGTATGGCTTTCAAAACATCATCGGCACCGGCCGCGCGATGAAGCGGATATTCGAACTCGTCGATACCATCGCCGGCCTGAGCAGCACCGTTCTGATTCAAGGCGAAACAGGAACCGGAAAAGAACTCATCGCGAAAGCAATTCATTTCAACAGCCCGCGCAAAGATCAGAAGCTGGTGAGCATCAACTGCGGGGCCATACCTGAAAATCTGCTCGAGTCTGAATTGTTCGGCCATGTTAAGGGCGCCTTCACCGGCGCCGTGCAAACTCGGATCGGCCGATTCGAACAAGCAAATGGTGGAACGATCTTCCTGGATGAAATCGGGAACATGCCCATGACGCTGCAGGTGAAATTGCTGCGCGTACTGCAAGAACGAGAATTCGAGCGCGTCGGCGGAAACAGTACAGTAAAGGTGGATGTGAGAATTATCGCGGCTACCAGCTCGAACCTTGAACAGATGGTGAAAGACACAACGTTCCGTGAGGACCTTTACTACCGATTAAACGTGATTCCGATCAACCTGCCCCCGCTCCGCGAACGCCGTGAAGATACTCCTCTGCTCGTGCAGAAATTTATTGAGCACTTCTGCGAAAGACACAAGCTGGAGCTGAAGACCGTGTCGCCGCAAGTGATGAAGGCATTGATGGCGTTTGATTGGCCGGGCAACGTGCGCCAATTGGAGAACATCGTCGAGCGGATGGTGGCTCTCACCGGCCGGCGGACCGCAATTCTTCCCACCGACTTGCCGGATGAGATCCAGCGTCGAGACTCATTGAATTTCGTGCCCCTGATTGAGATCCCCGAGGAAGGCATCAATTTTCAGAATGTAGTCACGGATATGGAACGGGAGCTGATCCTCCAAAGCCTGCGCAGAACGAACGGCAACAAGAAACTCGCCGCGAAGCTGCTGAACCTCAAGCGGACGACACTGATCGAAAAGATAAAGCGGATCGGACTGAGAGAAACCGCGACGGCGTAGCAGCTGCAGGGGCGGTCTATGACCGCCCACGGTCGACCTCAGTGATGATCGTGTGCAGTGTCTGCACTCGACACCGGAGGTGTCAGCGGCCGGAGCTGGTCCTCATTGGGTTTGAGGACGCGGCCGATAATCGCTGCCACAATCAGAAACCCCGCAGCAATCAGCGCTTCTCGCATCAACAAACCATCACGCCTAATTAGAGGCCTTGCTCTTCGCTTCGTTCACGTAGTAGCCGGTTCGATGCCGGATTTGGGACCCGGGCTTCTTGACCTTCACATCGACCTGGTGCCACGCATTCTTGTCCGGAAGCGAAGTCGGGTAGTAACTCAGCGTGTACTGCTGATGAAGCTCTTCCAGCAGCACCTGCGCGAGACTGTTCAGCGCGTAATTGCGGCCAGTGAACAAGCGAAACGCTCGCCCTCCGCTGATGCTGGTGAGACGGCCAAGCATGTAGTGATAGATGTGATACCGGGTTCGCCGTAAAACAAGCGGATCATCATCGTCATCATCAATACCGATGGCATAGACCAGAACCTCGGAGCGCTTGAGGATGTCTTCAACCTGCGCTGAACTGATGTGACTTTTCGTATCAAACCCGTCAGTCACCAGAAGCAGAATCTTCTTATTGTGTTTCGCTGTCTTCATCTCTTCCATCGCAACCTGAATCGCATCGTAGGCGGCGGTTTCGCCTCCCGCCTTGATGTCCCTCAAGCTGCGTTGAATATCTTGCATATTCGAAGTGAAATGCCGGCGGACTTCGACATCCGAGTTAAACGACACGACGAACATTTCGTCCTGCGGTGAGAGCGCCAGCGCGATTTCCCGCACGGTCTGCAGGGCTTGTTGCTCCTTATGACGCATGCTTCCGCTGGAATCGATCAGAACTCCAACACTAATCGGTACCCGAAGATCATGGGAAAAGAATGAAATTTTTTGTTCTGCACCATCCTCGAATACCTGAAAATCGTCAAGTTTCAGGCCGTCCACGTACTTCCCTTGTTCGTCGAGAACGGTGGCCGTGACGTTGACCAATTCGACGTTCACATTCAGCCGGTACCGAGGATCCTGCGAGGCATCGGCCGGTGGCGCCGGCGCCGTTGCGGTCTCTTGTGAAGGGGTTTGCGGTGCGTTTTGTGCCGCGATCACAATAGCTCCGGCACATAAAAGGCAAAAAAGACCAATAGTCGCTGTCCAAACGTGTTTTCGTACGTTCATGATGAGCCACTCATTTGCGGCTTCATTGCCGCGTTTACTGTTGCGTATCGATTTCAGGGTTGTTGCGGCCACATTTTATACCGAGTGCGGTAGGGAATTTCCAATGAATTTGTCAGTGGGCCTCGCGGACGATGTTCCGATTCCAATTCGGAATGTAGACAACCAAGTTACGCGTGCCGTTGGGAACGCTCTGGCAACTCAGTCGACTGCTCGGCGTGAGGCCAGGCGCAAACGAGAGTTCTTCTTCCTCCGTGTCCGTCATCTCTGAAATTGTGTCGAGCCCTTCTCGGACGATGCAGTGGCAGGTCGAGCACGCGCAAACGCCGCCGCACGCGTGGTCAATGTCTATGCCATGGGCGAGTGCGATATCCAGGATGCTGCCAGGCAGACCCGTATGACCGTAAGGGATCTCCTCCGGGTCGACTTCAACGGCCACATTCATCGGAAGGAATGTTATCGTGAATTTTTCCGTGGCCGGGGTAGGCGGTTCCTGATTGACATACGGATTCGTACCACCCATAAGGAGTATGGTATCGCTATTTGACCGCCGCGAGTTGTTGAAGAACCGTGTCGATTGGTGGACGGTCGGCAGCTTCGCTACCGACGTACTTCCATACAATCGTTCCTTGCTTGTTCACAATGAACATTGAAGGACGTGCGATACCCTCGGTCGGATGCAGGACGCCGTATTGACGGATGAAGTTCTTGTAGACATCCGAAAGAATCGGGTAGCTCAGATTCAACTCCACGGCTACCTTTTGGCCGTCAGCCGGGCTATCGGCACTGACGGCAATCATCTCAGCGCCGAGATCCTTGATCTTCCCGTAATTTTTTTGCAGCTCACCGAGCTGCGCACGGCAAAACCCTCAAGCCTGAGTCCGATAAAACACGACAAGAACCGGCTTCTTGCCCTTGAACGAATTCAGATTGACGGTCGTACCCTGAACTGAAAACCCACTAATGTTCGGGGCGACGCCCTGCACCTGGAACGCAAGCAGCAGCGCAAAAATTAGCGACTTCATAGTGGACCCATCGTACTAAGGAACAACAAAACCCACAAGAGGCCGTCTGAGGCCGCGCCGAACGCGGTTCGCAACGTATGTAGTCGCGCGGCTTCAGCCCGGGTTCGTCCCGTTGATCGCGCTGTATGCGTCGTTCCGGCTCAGGACTTTGTATTTCCCAATCGGGAGCTGATCCAGCTCCAGCCCGCCGATCCGGATGCGCACCAGCTTCAAGACTTGATGCCCAACAGCTTCGAACATCCGTCGCACCTGGCGGTTCTTGCCTTCGGTGATTGTCAGCTCGAACCATGTGTACTTATCCGTCGCGCGAATTTCGCGGACGATCGAGGGACCGGTCGTTTCGCCGCGGGCGATGTTCAGGCCATCGGCGAGCTGGAAATATTCGTCCAGAGTCACAACACCTGTCACCTTGCCATAGTAGGTCTTCGGCACATTGGACTCCGGCTGCAACAGTGTTTCGGCGTAGTCGGTATCATTGGTGAGAATGAGCAGACCCGACGTATTCATATCCAGGCGACCCACCGGAAACACCCAACGGTCGAGTCCTTTCAAGTACTCGTAAACCGTCTGCCGGCTCCTGTTGTCGCCGAACGACGTCACGACGCCAGTCGGCTTGTTCAGAGCAATGTATATTTTCTTCTCGTCGCGTACCTTGCGGCCATCGAAGTGCACTACGTCTTTGGAACTCTCGACCCAATGATCGGGATTCCGAATGATGCGACCGTTCACCTTCACTCGGCCTTGCTCAATCCACTCTCGTGTCGTTGTACGCGAGGCAATGCCGGCCTTCGAGAGCACTCGATCCAACGTGACTCGCGGTTTTTTCATACGACGATGCCGATAACGGATAGCATGTGTCCCATTCGCCTGCCGTCTCTTCGATAGGAATGGAAAAGATCCATGCGGCATTTCGTCCAAATCGATGATGTCTCGATCTGCGTCTCCGGGATACCGGCCTCGAGCAGTTGTCTGCGATTTGCTGAAGCAAGATTGAGATGCGGCTTCATCCATTCTTCTCGTCTTTCAATCGCCTCCAAGTCCGCGATGCCGCCGGCCACTTCGTCTCCGACTTCGTAACAGCACACGCCGATGTGAGGCCCAATCGCCGCATAAAGCGACTTCGCTTCGAGACTGAATTTTTCAATGAGCCTCGCGACGGCGCTGCGTGCAATTCGCGCAGCCGTACCTCGCCAACCAGCGTGAATGGCCGCGATCGCGCGACCGTCGGCATGCGCAATGAGAATCGGAACACAGTCGGCAGTTTGTACCGCAAGAGCAATGCCGGGAATCGATGTGACAACGGCATCTCCAGGGACCGCCACACTCGCGGCAGACGTGTCGTCCACGTCAACAACGATGCCGGAATGAATCTGCTTCAATTTGATGATCGGCCAGCCCGGCGCTCCAATCGCAGCCAAAAATCGCGCCCGATTCATGTGGATCATTGGATTTGGGGAATCCGACGGACCAAGCGAGAAGTCATTGCGTTCACCCCGCCGCGTGGAAAACGCATGAATGACGCCGGGTAGCCGGTCCAGCATCTCGGAATGAAGGAAGGTTATTTGGCCTTCACGTTTTACCTGTACCATAAAAACTCATGATCACCGGCATCGGCATTGACGTCGTCCAGAACGAGCGAATCCACCAGTCCATCCAGCGATTCGGCGACCGCTTCTTAAATCGAATATATACAGGAGGTGAGATGGAGTACTGCAAGAAATGCGCCCAGCCGGAGATCCACTATGCCGCCCGATTCGCCGCAAAGGAAGCCGCATTCAAGGCTCTCGGCACCGGCTGGGCCGCCGGCGTGAAATGGAAAGATGTCGAGATTGTGCGCCTGCCGTCCGGCAAACCCGAACTCCATCTCCACGGCGAAGCCCTCGCACACGCCACAGCCGCAGGCGCCAAACGCTTCTACGTGTCGTTGACGCATGATCAATTAGTTTCATGCGCGGTGGTGATCCTGGAAAGTTCTGAATGAGCGCCGGCGGCACCGGCCGGTCGCGCTCCTGTTGCCTGCTCAGGGGCTTCATCCAATTAACAGAACATTGAACTGGTTTCAGGATTGAAAGAGCGAGTCAGATCTAAATGACCCTATGCTGATGCCGCGGCGTTTTGGCGGCTGCGCTGCGCAAACCAGAAATATAATGCGCCCACTGCGTTCACGGCCAGGACGGTTCCACCGACTTTGACTGTAAAAGTCAGCCGGCTCGCCACATTTATCACGGGGAACACCGACAGCACGATGTAGAGCAACGTGGTTAAGAATCCGCAAGCCGCGAGGATGCGCACGCCACAAAAAGGCACAAAATTCACAAAAGTTTTGTGCAATGTTGTGCTTTTTGTGGCTATACCTTTTCGACAGCTTGAACGCCGTCGTCGTTGATATCGGTTACTAAAACTCGCGTCCACTGGTTAACGGGAACACCTGCAGGTAACCTCAC
>Ga0066709_100002054_pt1 | contig 14237 bp, 8 predicted proteins | sample GraSoiAngelo_158_FD_79665 | JGI IMG/M metagenome (GOLD analysis project Ga0066709, IMG submission 79665) | Grasslands soil microbial communities from the Angelo Coastal Reserve, California, USA - 14_1009_16_30cm | ecosystem: Environmental > Terrestrial > Soil > Grasslands | place: USA...
CTGATTAAAGTACTTCGATTGCACCTCCGAACTATCGACGATCTGTCGCAACACCTGCCCGCGGGATAACGTGTTGTTGTTCAAGCCGTCAATCAACGATTGGCGCGTCGACGCAGATAATGTCACACCTGCCGTATTCAACAAAGCATCAACATACTGCTGATTGCCGGTCGGTGTGTTCGGGGAATTGTACACGCTGAGAAATGCCGGCCTCGCGGCGAAATCCACTGCGAATTTCGCCTTGGCAGCTTCCAACTCCGCAGGTGTTAGGAAACCGCTGACACTCGCCAGGTCAGGCACAAACTCTGCATAGAAGGGCTTGCGGCCAAAGGCCACCGGATAGAACCTGTAAACGTAGTAACCGCGCGACTGAAACTCATCCGATTGGAAGAAGAGCTGTGATACGTGGATGCGATCGCATTCTTCCGGATGGCCCGGATGATTGACTGAGCAATTATTAATCTCGCTCGTCCAGCCGTCGAATCCGAAGGGATCGGGTTCGCGGCCGAGGAAGTCGACGTACTGCTGCCTTACAAAAAAGTTCGTGTTGTCGATTGGGTTTGGCCCATCCACCGTCTCATTGTCGGTGATTGTCACCGTCGCGGTGGAGGGAGATCCCAGATTCGCGCCGGCCGGATTGCTGAGGATCACATGGAAAGCTTCACTCCCTTCAGCGTAGGAATCATCGACGATGGCTACTGAGAATGTCTTTGACGTAGCGTCGCCGGCAGCCCAGGTCAAGGTACCTAAGACATAGATGTAATCACATCGTGGCGAAGCAATGCCGTTGATTGTCTTACATTCCTGCAAACCGGCATCGTCAATCGTGCCAAAGGCCACGGATGCCGCGCTGCTCGTATCGCCTGAGCGAGTCACGGTGATGTTCACCCGTGGGCCGGTTTCACTTACCGAATAAGTCGCTGCGCTGAATTGAATCGTTAACGGCGTTGGTGTTGGAGTTGGAGTCGGCGTCGGTGTCGTTACGGGTGTAGGCGTCGGCGTAGGTGTAACCGAGGGAGTCGGCGTCGGCGTCGCTGCGTCGGTCGATTCCAGATGCCAAAAGCCGGCGGTCTCGGTAAAGTTTCCACCGCTGAGTTGAGTGCCAGCGACAGCCTGGCCTACCGTGCCATCAAGTTTGAAATTGCTACCGTCGGAGCTTGAGCCACCACCGCCGGCAATCACGTTGCGCGATAAATCGAATTGTGCGCTAGCTTGCGGCTGAAGAACATTGGCGGTTATTACTGATCGGATTGATCTGTTCGCGGGTGCACCGGCACGCGATATGGGCGTCGCGACTGTTTCGGGTCGGGAGAAATGGCCACTCGTCAAAGCCAATGAGACGGCACCAGAAAGAAGAGATGCGAATAAGAGGACTGCAGCGAGTGTTCGCCGGTTCTTTAGTGCAAGTCTGTTACGCATAACAGCCAGCTTACTTTTCCACCTCGTGCCGTCTGTAGCGACGGCTGATTTATTCGTGCCTGTTCCACCACCATCGCCGACCATTTCCATTTTCAAAATACTCGTACGGCTCAGTAGACGATCAGAAAGAAACTCTGAGCGCTGGCGATTCCCGAGTAGTAGTAAACAATGGCTGTCTGGCCGCTGATGTCATTTGAATCGAAGCCTCTCATTCCTAATTGAGCAGCAGCGTCCGTTTCATGTTGCGTTGTCAGCGAAAAGAAACGGTCAGTGACACGGAACGGGAACTTTATGTAGAAAAAGACGCCCAGTGAGGGACTGACGTTGATGCCGCAAGTACCGCTATTTAGATTGCTGACTGCGTTATAACAACGGATCACGGCTCCGTTACTTCGATTAACTTCTAACATGGCTTTGGGTAATCCAAATTTGCTTTCGGTTTGTCCGATGTTGCCGTCGACAAAGGCGCGCCCGTTCGTATCAATTGTCAGGGCGGCGCGGCCGACTGTACGGTCATAAATGCCGAACAGACCGGGCGTGCCAAACAACCCACTTTCCAGAGTCCATACTCGCCGCTGTCCTGCGAGCGTGCTGTCGAGCGCCAGGATCGCTTTCTCATTCGGACTCCGCAGAGTGATCTCAGCTCCCCCAGGATTCTCAACATGCAACTTGGTTTCGGGAGCGAAGGTACCGATACCGACGTTGCCGTTACGAAATGGCGGCGTCCCGGTAAGCGTAAACGGGTTGAGGATCACATGGTTGTTCCCGCTCGGACCCTGACTGGACAAGACCAGCGAGTTATTGCGCGCGACGACGTCGTTTAGCGTGCCGGTCGAAATGTCCATCACTTTGGTACCGGTTTCGAACCGAATGCCCGTGCCTACTACATGCAGCGTGAGCTGGGGGTTGGGTGTGCCGACGCCGACGTTACCTTTGACAATCAGATCGTTCTTGCCCGGGTTCGCAAAATCATAGCTATCGCCGACGAGTATCCCGCCTGCCTTGAGCCCTGAAGCACTACGGAAACTGGGAGAGTTGATCAGATGGAGATAGCGGTTCTGCTCGGCCGCCGCCGTACCGGTATGTAACGTCGGGCCCGCGGCATCAAGTGTGAATTCTCCATTTACGTGCAGCTTGCTTGCCGGACTGGTGGTCCCGATGCCAACGTTGCTGCCTGACTGCGTAATTACGGAATTGTCCAGAGTTGTGCCGGCGCTCCAAAGCGGTATCGTGTTCGTGGTGCCGCTGCCACTTACGCCATTCGCGCCGACCAGATTGATGAACGCGCCGCCATTTTCCGAAACTCGCAATTTGTTAGTGCCCGAATCGAAGAACAGCCGCCCTTGGCCGGCGGGCGCCACAGCCGGCGCGGTCACGCCATTGACTGAGAGGGGGCCGTTTACATTGAGTGTTCCCGCAGTTCCATTTCCAGCAATGTTAAAGTTGCCGCTCTGTTGGGTATTGCTGTTCTGAATGTAATTGGCACTGCCGGCCGGAACACTTGCTGTGGGAATCTGGCCCGTTATTTTTGTGCCGGCGATCGAATTGATTTGTGAGTCCTGCACGCAGGAAACGCATGCGCTCGATAATCCATCGGCTGTGGTGGCGCTCAGTGTGCGAATCGCGTAAGGCGTTGAGCTGATCTGCTGCCGAGGCGCGAGTGTCGTGAAGCTCCCAACACCTGCCAGTCTCACACCGATCTCGAGAAAGCGGTTGGCGCCTGGAAAGGCATTGACTCCATAATCCAACTGCACCGTAAAAACGCCGCCGCTCACGGCGGTGTCTGAACGCGTCAATGTAGACCCGATCTGCGTGCCACCTGAAAGACCGTCGAAGAGAGCAAACTGCAAATCGTAATTACCGTTCGCCGGATTGCCGCCGTCGGTCAACTTCCCCTGGTAATTGAAGGCAGTACTCTGGCCGAATGCATGGCTTGATATACACAACGTCAGCAGTATCGAAAAGGTTATTGAAAAAATCTCGAGTGCGCATCTCGTCTTAATCATAGTCTCAAACTCCGGTGGTGATTTCGGCTTGTTCAGCAGTCTCATATCCTTCGTCTGAATCCCTGTTCTCGAAAAAACAAAGAAGCAACACCTAGCCAGGCTGCTGAAAAACTAAGAACGGAGCGCGGATTTGGAGTGCGGCGACTTGTCGCCGCTTTGGTAACACGACAATTCCCCAATATTCTTGAGATCACCTTCAAACAAGATTCCAAAGCGGCGACAAGTCGCCGCACTCCAAAATCGTTTTTCAGCAGCCTGCTAGGGCGCGCTGTTCGAACTTGTAACTTGTGCGCGCTGCTCTTTTATTCGTCGCATTGTTTCGGGCGTAAGCGCCCATTCAACACTTTTCTCCTCGGGCTGTCCGAAGAGCTCGGGGTGAAGATAGAAGCCGCGCTCTTTTGCGGGCTTTACTTCCTCGACTTGAATTCGATTTGCATTCGCAAAGGCATCGTGACGTATTCCAGTCACCTGCCAGGAAACTTTGACCCGCGGCTTGTCCGTTTTGATGGAGAACTGATTGTCCTTGATTTCGCTGGCGACAATTGCCTGCGCGAATTGACCGATCGCCGTCAACTGATAGCGAAAGTCCTGATTTAGAGCTTCGAAGTAATCAGGGAGTTTGATCGTAGCGTCACCGTTTTCGTCGGTGGTGATATTGCCGTTGTAGATGTTCATCATGTCAGGACTTTCGACAAACGAGTGGTATAGGTACTTATTCGCCGGATCGAGGGGATGGTCGATCTTAAATGAGCCCGCGCCTTTCGAGAGCGTCCCGGTTACATTTACTCTACCCATGAAATAGCCAGCATAACCTGAGTCGCTGACGCTCCCGAGGATTCCAAAGGCTGTGCCGGTGCGACCGTGTATACCGACATTGTTATTAAATCCGAAAGCGTCAACTACATCGCTCGTTACCAGAGGATCTGTACTTCCGAAAACAACAAGTTTGCTGGACGGATTGGTCACGCCTATGCCTACGTTGCCTTTGACGATCAGATCATTCTTTCCCGGATTGTCATACCCATAATCGTCGGCGACCAGAATGCCGCCAGCCTTAAGGTTCGAACCCATCAGGACTGTGCCATTTGGTTGAATCGTCAGGCCGTTTACGCTATTGCCAGCTTCCCAAACCTCAAAATTTCCAACGCGGCCGAATACACCGCCGCCGACCGATTGCATCCGCCAAGTCCGTCCCCCGGTTGACGTGTTTCCCAAATCGAAACTGGTAGCCGTTGTGTTGTTATCAGTGACGAACAAGTTCTTGGTAAAACCGCCGCCCACTACGGTCAGCCGCGCTGTCGGCGCAGTCGTGCCGATGCCCAAACTGCCGCCGACAACTCCGTTGCCGCTGACATTGAAGTTGCTGCCAGCCTGCTGAGTGGTTGTATTCTGGATGTAGTTCGTGCTTCCGGTGGGCACACTCGCGACCGGTATGGCCCCGCTGATCTGACTGCCTTGCACATTCTGGATTTGGCTGCTGGTGACACAGTTGATGCACGCGACTGATAGGCCGTCTGCTGTTCCGGCGTTCAGGCTGCGGACAGCGTAAGGAGTTGAGCTGATCTGCTGACGCGGTGAAAGTGTTATGTAGTTGCCCACATCGGCGGGTCGCACGCTAATCTCCAGAAAACGTTCTGAGCCAGGAAACGCGCCGGCGCCGTAATCCAACTGCACCCTGAAAATGCCGTTGCCAACAGCTACAGCTGAGCGGGTGAGTGTTGCTCCGATCTGCGCTCCACCGGAAAGACTGTCGAAGAGAACAAACTGCAAATCGTAACTGCCATTCGCAGGATTGCCGCCGTCGGTTAACTTGCCTTGATAACTAAATGCAGTGCCCTGACTGTTTGCCGTTACGGCAATGGTCAGCACGATCAATGCTGCGAACACTACGTGAAATCGTTGGAAATGAATCTTTCGGAACATTTTATTTTTTGCAGAGTGTGGCAGTGGGATGATCCGTGCAGACCAACTCTTTTAGCGCATCAAATTGTTGTTGCTTTTTCTTGAGGGCTTCGAGCTGACGCTGCTGCTCGCTTAGTTTCGCTTGTTGAGCTTTGATTTGGGCTTGTTGTTCTTTGAAGGCGTTGATGAAAACCGCGGAAAGTTGACTGTACGTGACGCCTTCGATTTCGCCTTTGTCGTTGTAAGTCACCAGCAACAGCTCAACCTTGGCGACCTCCTCAGCGGCTAAACCGAGGTCTTTCATTCCGCCAAGTTTCCAATTGAAAGTAATAGGCTGGAGGCGATCGATTACATTTAATCCCAACCTGAATGACTTGATGTGCGTCTTGTAGCGTAGAGATGACGAACAGTCTGCGAATTGATGCGCGGCATTCCGGCACAGGGATGTCGCGCCGCCTCCTCCGAGATTTGAGACTAAAAAACTGCGTTCAACGTGGACCTTACCATCAAAGTAGCCGGCGTAACCGTTGTCGCTTTTTCCGCGTATGCCGACAGCGTTAGGCCCACCGTTGGCCTCACCATACGTTCCCGCGCCATCAACACCGGTTGATACGCCGTAAACTCCCGCTCGTCCGAACCCTGCGTTGGTGCTTCCATACACGCCATTACCAGTTGAGCCTGTCCCAGCTATACCGGCAGCGGTTACATGGCCAGGAATCTGCACTTCATCGGCGGGCCGTGCGACGCCGTCGTATGTTCCTGCGGCCTTGCCGAGAACGATCGCGTCACTCGCGCTGACGACAGCATTCGATCCAATGGCGGTGGCGAAGTTGAGGTTGTTGTCGCCAACGTTCGCCGATGCTCCTAAAATTGTGTTGTTACTGCCAACACTATTGTTTTGTCCCGCTTCATAGCCCACAAAAGCGTTATCTTGACCTGTGGTATTCGAACTACCAGCAAGGTATCCGAAATAGGAATTTCTGCTGCCTTCGGTATTGAAGACACCAGCGCTGCGCCCAAAGAACGAATTGGTTTCGCCGATTGTATTGTTTTTGCCAAACCAAACCCCAAAAAACGAGTTGGCGCCGCCCTGGTTGTTCAACCCAGCCTCGTAGCCAAAAAAGCTATTCACGTTAGCGTTGGAGCCCGTGTTGTTTATTCCTGCCCTGGTTCCGAAGGAGTTTTGGACGCCTGTGCCGTTGTTGTAGCCAGCCTGGTAGCCGAAGAAGGAATTCTCGTTAGCTGTGTTATTGAAGCCGGCCTGGAACCCGATAAAGGTGCTGCGCTCGCCCGTCACGTTCAATTGGCCTGCGCCTCCGCCGAAGAACGAGTTGCCTTGACCTGTCGTTGTAGACAAACCGGCGTTTGCACCGAAGAAGGAGTTGCAGCAGGCCGTGGTGTTCGAGGCGCCGGCCGCAGTTCCGAAGAAAGCATTGCTGCTGCCGTCCTTAGTGTTAGCTCCCGCGCTGGTGCCGAAGAAAGAGTTACTGAAGCCGGTAGTGTTGAAGACGCCCGCCGCGTTACCGAAAAAGGAGTTGTTGTGCCCGGTGCTGTTGCTGAAGCCGGCTTGGAAACCGAAGAAGGAATTAGCGAAACCATCCGTATTGTTCCTACCGGCCTGGTAGCCAAAGAAGGAGTTCGCGTTGGTTTTGTTGTTAAGCCCCGCTTGGAAACCGAAAAAGGAACTCCAGCTACCTGATTGGTTGACTTGCCCGGAACCAGCGCCAAAAAAAGAATTGCCCTCGCCGGTCGTCGCCTGTCCGGCATTCGTGCCGAAGACGGAATTGAAGACCCCAGCCGTGCTGGCGCTCCCGGCGCTAAATCCGAGGAAGACGCTACCGTTGCCGGTAGAGGCGTTGAGCACGCGTTGCCCGTCGACGTTGTACTGCGTCGTTGCATTGACGACATTAGCGGAAAGGGTTCCGCTCGCAGTGCCGTTTCCTGATATGTTGAAGTTCGCGCCCGGCTGCTCTGTGTTTGTGTTTTGAATGTAATTGCCGCTACCGGCAGTTGGCGCTCGCGCGTCCGATAGGCGGGAATCTCCAGTCAATACGTACTGATTGGCAGCCACGCCGCCCAACTGCGTTGCATTTGTCGCGGTGGTGGCGCTGTCAGCTTGGCCCGACGTGATGCTGCGAATCGCGTAAGGCGTTGAACTGATCTGTTGCCGCGGCGCGAGCGTGGCAAAGGTGCCGACGCCCGTCGGTCGCACACTGATATCCAGAAAACGATCCTCTCCCGGAAATGCGTTCGCTCCATAATCCAACTGCACCGTAAAGACGCCGTTACTTACAACAGTATTTGAACGCGACAAGGTCGATCCGATTTGCGTTCCTCCCGAGAGGTTATCGAACAGCGCAAACTGCAAATCATAATTTCCGTTCGCGGGAACGCCGCCGACGGTTAACTTGCCTTGATAGCTGAACGCGGTGCCCTGGCCACAGGCGAAGCGCGCAGCTACGAACAGCATGAGGAACAGAATCGGTAACGTGACGATCTTATCTGAGACCGAACTCATCGATGACCGCCCTCCTGTTGTTAGGCACGGGTAATCGTCTATCCCAGCGGTCTGCTACGGCAGGTCGACGAGATAGCCCGAGATTACTATTGATTCAATGACGGTGCCCCCACAGCCTGCCGTCCTACTCCCTGGTTGGACCATAGTGTTCGGGTCGGCATATAACCGCGTCTGCTGGTTCACCGCGTAGTCGCGTTGAGTGCCGACTGTACCGATTAATTGCAGGTAAAAGGGATGGCTTTCCTCAACTCCACCGGCTGTGGTCTGCAGAGTGGCAACGGCTTTCGTGCACGCAGAGGCAAGCGAATTGAGTTCCGCCGAGACGTACTCAATGACCAGTCGTTTCCCGGCCGGCACCTGGTAATCATTGAGTCCATTCAACTCAAACTGGACGGGCTGCCTGGCCGGATATTCAACGTCGCGCACGGGCAGCGGGGCGTCGCCGAGATTGCCAACGTTAATCGTTCCAGTGACAGGCAACGGCGTGTTCACCACGTTGACATTGAGTGGTGGTGGAATCGTGGTTGGTGAAGCGGCCGCCTTCTGTCCAATTGCTGAGCGAGGCGTAAGCACAGCCACTGTGCCTAAGGTCGCTAACAATCCAAGCGTTGCGATCAGCGAGTTTTTCAACTTAGACATGGGATTCTCCTTTGGAATAATTGATTCTCGAAACTATTGCGGCGGTTTATATCAATACATTACCGGCCCGGATAACTACCTTAAGGTGTAGCGCTGATGGCAAGGATGAGGGATGAATGAGAAAACCTGGTGGTGTCGATGCGTTTTAGATCAAGCGCTCCCGCAGCGCTTTGGCGACGGCTTCGGTCTTGGAGTGCACTTGCAGTTTCTCGTAAATGTTCTTGAGGTGGAATGAGACAGTATTGACCGAGATCCCCAGCTCGTGTGCGGCGGTCTTTTTGTGATGACCCTCAACGAGCAGTTTCAGTAGCTCGTTCTCCTGCGGCGTCAGCCGGTAATCAGCGTGTTCGGGTGGACGATAATCACGAAACAGTCTAACGACACGACGCGCGACTTCCGGCGACATCGGTGCACCGCCGCCGAGCACCTCGCGAATCGAATCGAGCAGCCGGGCTGGTGGAGTATTCTTTAGCAGATAGCCTGAAGCTCCCGCGCAGAGAGCTTCGAACACATTGTCATCATTGTCATAAACGGTCAGCGCCAAAATCGGCAGCTCCGGTAAGCGTTCGCGCAAGATCCGAATGCCCTCAATTCCCGACATACCGGGGAGTCCAATGTCCGTGAGGATTGCATCGCATTGCCCGCTGTCAAGACGACTCAGCGCGTCTTCCATGGTGCGATGACTGCCGGTGCAGCGAAAGCCGGGCGTGCCGTTGATGAGCATGGTTAAGCCTTCGCGCACTTCGCGCATATCCTCGATCAGCACGACGCGAATCGGAGCATCTACTGATTTCGCTTGCGGACTATGACTTGCGGTAGACAACAAAGCTGCCTCTGGAGTAGGAACAAGACCGGGGGCCACCTTACGCCCTGATGCTGCGAAAGTCACCTACGCATTTGTGTAGGTACCAGCCGACGCGAGGGCGTATGAGGCAAAAGCGCCTTGATGGTAGTGCCTTCGCCCGCATGCGAGTCTATGGCGATCGTGCCTTGATGTGTTTCAGCTCTTCGTCTCATGTTCGTGAGCCCATTTCCGCCGGCTTCGCTCGTTAGGTCAAAGCCCTTTCCGTTGTCTCGGATGGTCAACGCAAGACTTCCTTCGTTTTCTATGATCTCAATCTCGAGACGGCTGCACTCCGCATGACGCACCGCGTTGTTAACTGCCTCTTTGAAAATCAAATAAAGATCACGACGGACATTAACATCCAGCCTCAAACGGTTGTCACTTTCCGGAGCACGAAAAATGAGGTTGATGTTCTGCGGCAGGCAGACTTCTTCGGCATGTTGCCGCATGCGCCGGACCAGGTCCAGAAGATTGTCACGCTGTGGATTGATAGCCCACACAATGTCACCCATGGCCGCGACGGACTCGCGCGAGATGCGAGCAATGGAAGAGAGTGGCCCGTCCCGTTCTGCGTCTCCATTGCCAGACTGTTGGCGCACTACTTCGCTTAGAATGGCAATCTTCGTAAGGTTAGCGCCGATGTCATCGTGCAGATCGGTGGCAATGCGTGTTCGCATATTGGCCACCTCCAGGAGGCGACGCACGCGATAGCGATACAGGGCGAACACAGCCAGGATAACGGCGGCTACCGTCAACATAACAAACCACCAACGCTGCCAAACCGGTCGCAGCACAGTGAAAGTAATCGTGGCTGAAGCCGGGCTCAGCAGCCCATCCGAGTTGATCGCGCGGACGGCAAAACGATAATGACCGGGCGCGAGATTGGCGTAGTTGACAGTGCGCTGTTCAGTCGGCGGGCCCCAATCCACGTCGGATCCTTCGAGCCGGTACTGATAACGCAGCACTTCGCCAGGAGCATAGCTTAGGCCTACGAAATCGATTTGCAGTTGATTTTGATTCGCTGCAAGGTCGGGCAGTCGGATATCGGTCTCTCCAAACGCAGAGATAGTCTGCGGCACCCCCTCAACATGCAAGCTTTTAATTAGAATTGGTGGAGACTGCCCAGGCCGGTCGGCTACAGGTACGAAGCGCGACAAGCCTTTGGCGGTGGCGAACCAGAGTGCACCCGTGCGGTCACGGAAGCCGGCTATAACCCTGCCCGCGGCCAGACCATCAGCGGTCGTGAAATGTTTGAACTGGCCTGTCGCGGGGTCGAGTATGTCGAGGCCGCGCCCCGTGCCAACGTAGATGTGTCCATTGAGGTCTTCAGTGAGGCCCTCCGCGGTATTGCTGGAAAGCCCCTCCGCGGTGGTGTAAGCGCTGAAGACGGGATGCTCAGCGCCCGGGTTGTCCACGCGAATAAGACCGCTACCTGCTGAGGCCAGCCAGAGCCGTCCCTTGCGGTCCAGGTGGATGTTTTGAACTCCCCCTTGCGGCAACCCATCGTTTGTGGTGAACCAGACAAAACGCCCGTCACGGTAGCGGGCCAATCCGGTGCTGAAACCAATCCAAATGTTTGCCTCTCGATCTTCTCCGAACGAGCGCGCCAGATCTCCCTTTGGAGACGGTAAGTTCGGCGCGTCCGTCAGGTCCTGCCATGTCTCAGTGGCCCGCGACCAGCGAGCGAGGCCGTTTGGAAGAATATTCGAGGCCCAGATATCACCGCGCGAGTCTTCAAAGAGCCTAAAATTCTGTAACGCGCTCAGCCCATCTTTGGTCGTGTAAACGGCGAGGGGTTGCGCCCGTTTGAGTTGAGCGAACTCGTCAGACGCTGGAAAGCGATAGATTCCTGCACCCGTGCCTAACCACCACTCGCCGTTGCGAGCTTGCAACGTGACCATCTCACCGACCCAGCCCACGTAAGACTTGCCGAGTGCTTCGGGCTTGAGCCAGGTGAAACGTTGACCATCAAAGTGGCCGTACCGCGTGTAATAGTTCTCAAACGGGTGCAACAGCTCCGACTTCGCACCCTCGAAAGCGGTGACGTGCTTATCGCCGATTACTGAGGCTCTGAAACAGGCCTCGCCCGAGCGATTTGCAAAAATGGCAAAGACAGCCAACAAACCATCCTGCTCACCATAGCTGATGAAGCCGTTTCGAGCGAGCTTCATTGCTCCGGCATCGCTCGCGAGCCAGAGGTTGCCGCCCTTATCTTCGCTGAGGGCGTTGATTCCATAGTAAAGGAGTCCGCTTGTTTGGGTATACGTCTTGAACCGCGCTTTCTCCCCGCGGCCTTCGGGAAAGAACTCGGCCACTCCTCTGTCGGTTGCTACCCAGAAACGGTCGTCTGAAGTTTCAAAGAGTTGGTTCACCCATATGGTTCCCAACCCGTCGCGTTGTGCGTAGATCCGTTCGACGATGGGCGGGCGGTGCGTTTCATCAGCACTGAAAAGGAAGAAGCCGTGCCCGCGTGTCGCCGCCCACAGTTTGCCCTGATGATCCTCAAACAAATCGTGAAAATTAGCATCAGGCAATCCGTCGTCCATCGAATACCGCGCCGTGCTGCCGTCCGGCCAGCGCCGGCAAAGCCATCCAAATGATGCCACCCATAGTGAGCCGCCGCGATCTTCCAACAAGTCAAGAATGTGAATCTCTTTGGGATATGTATTTGCGTCTCCCAGTTCCGTCTGGACAAGTTCGAAACGACCTTCAGATCTTTCCAGCCGGTAAAGATGCTTCATCGTTCCGCACCAAATAGTCCCGTCATGGCTTTCAAGCAACACATTGATTGCTTTGGCGTACCGGTCCTCATCGTGGGGAAGCACAACGCTGAACATTGGCGAAGATCGCCCGCTTACTTCGTTCGCGTTGATAACGCGGTTGGTAGGTATCCCTTTTGGATCAAAGCGCACCAGACCAGCGTTCGTACCGATCCAAAACTCGCCCGTGCGGGTTTCGAGAAAGTCGGTGATATTGCGATGCGGCAAGCCCTGATCGGTCGTGTAGTTGGTAAAAGTGTAGCCGTCGAAACGTGACAAACCTTCCCCGGTGCAAAACCAGAGGAAACCACGCGAGTCGCGGACAATCTTATTAATCGTGTTGTGCGGGAGACCTTCAGCGGTCGTGTAAGCCTTTATTGGGAGGTGCTCGGCCAGGGCGAATTGCGACGCGAGTGCAAGGACGACGACACATCCGGCAAGTGGAAACAGGGGCGCTAGTCTTAATCCCTTAAACATAAAAGCGCTTATTTGAAGACCGTCAATTAATCGGGACAGGTTGGCGGCGATAGTCTATCATCGCTCTGACTAAGCTTGAACAATACAAATGGAGAGTCGTCATGAACCACGGCAGGTACAAACTACGCTGGCTCGGCGTTTCCCTATGGATTCTTACAGCTCACGCAATCGGTTTCTCGCAGGCACCGATGCCCCAGGGCGAGGCGGACAAGGAGTACGAAGTCGCTGCCATTCTCTGGCAACAATCATCCGGTGAACAGCGCGCGCTCTGTTATCAGACCTTTGCATTGGCGAAAATGCTTTTGGATCGGGACTTAAGAAATCATCGTATTCGACAACGACGCGCGATTATCGTGGACGTTGACGACACGATTCTGGATAACAGTCGTTACGAAGCCGCGTTGGTGAAGCAGCGGAAGAACTATCCCGAAGGATGGACCGCATGGATCAATCGCGCGGAGGCCCCCGCTGTGCCCGGGGCTGTTGAATTCCTGAAGTACGCAAGCTCACGCGGCGTACGCGTTTTCTATGTCACAAATCGTAAACAGATCGAGAAGGAGGGCACGCGGCGAAATTTGAAAGCGCTCGCATTTCCGGAAGTGAATGACCAGACTCTGGTAATCAGAACCGACCCAAACTCTGACAGCAAAGAAGCGCGGCGGCAGGCGATCAGATCGAAATATCGCGTGGTGCTTTTGATGGGCGATGATCTTAACGACTTCGCTGAAGTGTTTGAGAAGAGCAAGACCGTTGACAGCAGACTCAACGCGGCTGAGCGCAACAAGTCTGCGTTCGGGACTCGCTTCATCGCTCTGCCGAACCCGATGTATGGCAATTGGGAAAACGCGATTTACGACTACAATTTCAAACTTACCGAAGAACAGAAAACAGCGAAGCGGCATAATTTGTTGAAGGATTAGCGGCTCGAATTTATTAAACCGTCGAGCCGAGGGCAAAACGCTTCTCATTGACGGCGGCCAGGAGCGCGCCTTTAAATGTTTTTCATGAGCTCTGGCCTGCTGTTGTGATTTCAGATTCGAGGGCCTTGAAAAACTGGGAGGCGAGCATTTTCGCGGCCGCTTCGATCATGCGCTGGCCGACACCGGCGATTACACCCCCAACCTGCATTTCGCCTTTATAAGCGATCGCGGTTCCACCATCGCGTTCTTGAAGATCGAAATCGCCTGTACCTTTTACAAATCCGGGCCCTCCTTTGCCGTCGACGATCAGGCGATAGTGTTCCGGAGGTCGCATGTCTTCGAGGCGCACGTTGCCTTTGAATGTGCCTTTCACTGGGCCAATGCCCACTTTCATCGTTGCTACGTAAGTATTGTCAGCGGTTTTGTCGAGCGACTCGCAGCCGGGAATACAGCGTTGGAGAATTTGCGGATCGATCAGTGCGCTGTAAACAACTTCACGAGGAGCATGGATTTCATGATTGCCTTCAATCTTCATTAAAGGGCCGGAGAAGGAGAGAAGTCAGTACCACCCGCGTCAGCGGGTGGATCAACCACCAATCTCGTATTTGAAACGGTCGCATTAGGTCTGAACTCGCACTCGACCCACCCGCTGACGCGGGTGGTACTGACCTCATGGCAGTAGGCCGCCTCTAAACCATTATTTGGCTTGGCCGATGGCAGTCGATATCGCTCGCCTTGTGTAGACTTCCGCTA
>Ga0066709_100002055_pt1 | contig 14237 bp, 13 predicted proteins | sample GraSoiAngelo_158_FD_79665 | JGI IMG/M metagenome (GOLD analysis project Ga0066709, IMG submission 79665) | Grasslands soil microbial communities from the Angelo Coastal Reserve, California, USA - 14_1009_16_30cm | ecosystem: Environmental > Terrestrial > Soil > Grasslands | place: USA...
CTCACTGGGACTTTCCCGGCTCCGATCCGATCGACGTCTCCATCGACCTGGCCTCCGGGCGCGTGACCCTGGATGCCGGGCCGGTGTCCGCCACCACCGTGGACGTCGCCCCGTCCCGGTTCAGCCGGAACGCGGAAAAGCTCCTCGACGAGGTCCGGGTCTCCTTCGACCACGGCCGGCTCGAGGTCGCCGGGCCCAGGCGGACCGGCCTGTTCCGCGGCCACGCCGCCTTCGACGTGAAGATCACGCTGCCCGAGGGCTCGCGCTGCACGGTACGCACCGCATCCGCCGACGTCACCTGCAGCGGTGAGCTGGCCGCGCTGGATGCGCACGCGGCCAGCGGCGACATCACCGCGGCCGTGGTCACCGGCCACCTCCAGGCGGAGACCGCCTCGGGTGACATCCGGCTGGACGAGACCGGCACGGCGGAAATCCGCACCGCCTCCGGCGACGTGCGGCTGACCTGGGCTCGCGACGACATCAGCGTGCGCACCGCGAGCGGCGATGTGACCATCGCCAGCGCCGGCGGCGACGTCGCCGGCGTGACCGCCAGCGGCGATTTCCGGCTCGCCAGCGTGACCCGGGGCAGCACCGAGGTAAACACGGCGTCCGGTGACCTGGTCATCGGCGTGAACCGGGGCGTCGGCGTCTACCTGGACCTGGCCAGCGCCACCGGCTCTGTCACCAGCCAGCTCGACGAGACCGGCCCGAGCGACGACATCACACTCGGGGTGCGGTGCCGCACCGCCAGCGGCGACATCCGGATCATCCGGGCGGCGGCAGCCGAGCCCGCCAGGGCCAGGGACGACGCTGCCATCGAGCCCACACCTGCCGAGTAACCAGCCAGTGCCGCCCAGGCGGCCGCCCCACAGGGAAAGGAGCCACGAAGATGAACCCCTACGCCGCGCAGCGGCTGACCGAAGAGCGCACCACGCAGTTCCGAGCCGAGGCGGCCCGGCGCAGGACAGCGGCCAACGTCGGCCGCAAGATGCGGCACCGCACCGGCTGGGCCCTGATCCAGATCGGGCTCGACCTGGTCACCTCGTCGGCGCGGCGCCAGCACCGGACCGTGAACCCGGAACTGCTGTGAGCCACGCCGCCCCGCACGACCACGACGGCACCCACGCGAGGCTGCGGGTGTCGTCGTGGCGCTGTCTGCCGTCAGCCAGGGCAGCCGGGTGGACGCGCCGGGGAGATTTCGGCAGGCTGTCTGGCGTGGACCAGATATTCACGCTGGAACAGGCCCGCCTGCTGATGCCGGAACTCCTGGCCAGGGCCGACGAAGCGGTGAAGGTGCGGGCCGACCTCGTCGAGCTGCAGTCCGCGCTGAACCAGGGCACCACCTCCGCGCTCGGCGGCCTGCCCGAGGTCAAGGCGCTCGAAGCGCGGCTGAGCGAGATCCTCGGCTGGTTCTCGGCCGAAGGGCTTGACCTGCAGGGCATCGCCCCCCTGCTCCTCGACTTCCCCGCCGAACTGGACGGGGACACCGTGCTGCTCTGTTGGCTCGAGGGCGAGCGCGAGCTGCGCTGGTACCACAAGCCCGAGCACGGTTTCGCTGGCCGGCGGCCCATCCCTGACACGGCCGGCTGACCCCTGCCCGCGGGCGGGCCGGCCGCGCGCTGCCGCGGTCATCGTGGCGCACCAGGCAGCCGCGGGCACGTCTTGGATCGTTCCGCTCTCAAACAAGAATCGGGCGCGATACGATCGTTATAAGACAAAGAGGAATAGCGGGACCTCTTAATTAATGACTGACGCAGCATTTTGAATTGTTAAATGCCGTGTCAAGGCTGGGTCATTGAAAAGGAGGGATCTTGCCGGTACGGCGTGGTCGCCCAGCCGGGCGGACTCGCGGTAAGTGGTCGGGTGCTCGCCAGGTTTCCCAGCTAGGACGCGGTCGGCGTCACCAGGGTTACCGGGCCGGTGACTGGGCCCTCATCGCCACGGGTGCGGTCGCCCTTGCCGTGGCGTTGACCGCCGGTGCCATGACCAGGACCGGCCACGTGATCGCTGTTGCGGTGCAGCACTTCCTGCTGTTCTACGCGGGAGTGTTCGCGCTCGTCACGCTGACCGCCTCGGTCGGCGCCGGGCTGGCCGCCGCCGACCGGGTGGTCATGTCTCCCGGCGGCCGGATCGCCGCCCAGGCGGCCCACCGGGCCCTGTCCTTCGCCGCCGTGGCGTTCCTGCTGGTCCACCTCACCGTGGAGGTGCTGGCCGGCCGGTCCCGGCCGGCCAGCACCGTGGTCCCCTTCGTCCACCCCGGCCGGACCTTCTACCTGGGCCTCGGCACGATCGCTTCGGAGCTGCTCATCGTCGTCGTGGTCACCGGGCTGTTGCGCGGGCGGTTCGCCAGCGTGCGGCCTGCCTGGCTGTGGCGGGCCCTGCACGCCGTGGCGTACCTGTGCTGGCCGCTCGCGGTCATGCACGGCCTGATGGCGGGGCGCACCGCCAAGCCCTACGTGGACTGGAGTTACGGCGCCTGCGTCGCCGCGGTGGCCCTGGCCCTGGTGTTCCGGCTCGCGGCCGGGCCACGCCTCGGCGAGACCGCGGCCAGTCACGCCGAGGAAGCACCGGCGGGCATCCCGTCCCCGGCGGTCCCGGCCGCGGATGCGCTTGCGGGAACGGGTCTTGCCGGAGCGGGGCTGGCCGGACCTGCCGGGCCCGGCCTGCCCGGTCCTGGATCGCCCTTCGCGCCCGGTACGCCGCCCTTCGTGCCAGGGACGGGGCCGCCCTTCGCGCCCGGAGGGACGGGCGCCTGGGGGCGGCGCGCGCTGCCCGCGCCCGGCGGCGCGACCGGGCTCACCCGGGGTCACCCCAGCTACCCCGGTACCGGCAGTATGGCCGGGCCCGCCCCGGGCCATCCCAGCTACCCGGGCCCCGGCGGTGCGGCCGGGCCTACCCGGGGCCACCCCAGCTGGCCGGGAGCCGGTGCCGCGGAGCCCGGTTACCCTGACCCCGCCGAGCCCGGCCACGGCTACCCCGGCGAGGGCTACCCGGACCCCGGCTACCCGGAGCAGGGCTGGGCCGGACATAACGAGCCTGCCCAGGCTCCCTGCCCCGGTGACGGCGGCCGGTGAGCTTCCCCGCGCCCGAGGTGATGCGGATCGGCCAGGCGCGGCTGACCGCCGGACTGGACCGGTTCGCCAGCATCAGCCTGCGCGAGCACGAAGAGATCTTCGGCTCGCTGCGGCGCATGGCCACCGCGCAGCTCGTCGACCTCGTGGAAAGCGTTGACCTGCGCGGGCGCGGCGGCGCGGCGTTCCCGTTCGGCCACAAGCTCAGGGCGGTCGCCGCGTCGGCGGCGGCGCGCGGCGGCAAACCGGTTGTCGTGGTGAACGGCAGCGAGGGCGAGCCCGGCAGTGCCAAGGACGCGATGCTGCTGTCCCGGTCGCCGTACCTGGTCATGGCCGGTGCCCTGCTCGCCTGCCAGGCCCTGGGGGGCCGGGAGATCGTGGTCGGGGTGGCCGGCGGCGCACTGGCCGGCCTCGTCGCCACGGCGCTGCGGGCCGAGCCGAACCTGCGCCGGCTGACCAGGGTCGTCCAGGTGCCGGAAAGGTTCGTGTCCGGGGAGGGCGGTGCGCTGGTCAACGCGGTCAACGGCCACGCTGCCCTGCCTCCCGGGCGCAAGCGCAGGGCCAGCGATAGCGGGGTGGGCGGACGCCCCACGCTGCTGTCCAACGCGGAGACGTTCGCGCAGCTTGCCGTGCTCGGCCTGCTCGGGCCGGAGGGGTACGCTTCGGCCGGGACGCCGGACGAGCCTGGCACGCTGCTGCTGACCGTCGGCGGCAGCGCCGCCCGCCCGGCGGTGGTGGAGGTCCCGGCGGGGACCGCGCTCGGCACCGTGCTGGACATCTGCGAGGCCAGGGTGGCCGAAGGGGTGCTCGTCGGTGGCTACCACGGTGCCTGGCTGCCCGCCGAGATCGCTTATGACGTGCCGGTATCCCGCGCCGGGATGGAGGCGGCCGGCGGGACCCTCGGGGCCGGGGTGGTCCTGCCGCTGGACGGCACCACCTGCCCGCTCGGCGAGGTGGCCCGGGTCGCGCGCTACCTGGCGGCCGAGTCGTCGGGCCAGTGCGGCCCCTGCAAGCTGGGCCTGCCGGGGGTCGCCCGGGCGCTGACCGCGGTCGCCGACGGCTCCGGGGGCGTCGGCGCACTGGAAGCCGCCCGCCGCTCGGCCGGTGCGGTCCGCGGCCGGGGCGCCTGCCACCACCCGGACGGGACGGCCAGGTTCGTGCTCAGCGCGCTCGACGCGTTCCCCGCCGATCTCGCCGCGCACGTGTTCCGCGGTGGCTGCGGCCGCCCGGTCCGCGATGTGCTGCCGATGCCCGCCGACGAGGTGCAGGCCAGGCTCGTGGTGGACTGGACCAGGTGCGCGGGGCACGGGCTGTGCGGGCGGCTCGTGCCGGAACTTGTCCGGCTCGACCGGAACGGCTACCCGGCCTTTCTGGACATGCCGGTCCCGTTCTGGCTGGAACGGGACGCACAGCAGGCGGTCGCGATGTGCCCGGCGCTTGCGCTGCGGGTGCAGCGGGGTGGGCCCGCGGTGCTGCCGCCCGGCGGGGGCGCCCGCGGGCTGCCGGGGCCGGCCGCCGGCCCGGCCCGGTGGCTCCCCGGCTGACCCCGGCGGCTCACTACGCTGGTCAGGTCCGGGTTCCGCGGAAGTGCGGCGAAAGGGGCGAGGAGTGGATGCTGCGAGCGGGCAGGACGGCCCGCGGGTGCTGCCACTGCCGGTGGGCATCGCTGCCACAGGCGCCAGGACGGAACGGGACTCGATGGGCAGCGTGGAGGTCCCGGCCGAGCACTACTGGGGGGCCCAGACCCAGCGCTCCCTGACCTACTTCAACATCGGCGGCGATGTCCTGCCCGCCGCCGTCTACCACGCCTACGGCTTCGTGAAAAAGGCGTGCGCGGTGGTGAACGGCCGCCAGGGCCGCCTGCCGGCCTGGAAGGCGGCGCTCATCGCCCAGGTCGCCGACGAGGTGATCTCCGGTGCGCTCGACTCGGAGTTCCCCGTGCACGTCTGGCAGACCGGTTCCGGCACGCAGTCCAACATGAACGTCAACGAGGTCATCGCCAACCGCGCCATCCAGCTCGTCGGCGGCCAGCTCGGCAGCAAGCACCCGGTGCACCCCAACGACGACGTCAACAGCGCGCAGTCGACCAATGACACGTTTCCGGCGGTCATGCATATCGCTGCGGTACGAATGCTCGTGGCTGACCTGCTCCCCGCGCTGGCCAGGCTCCGCGACGCAACGGCCCGCAAGAGCGAGGAATGGGCGCGGGTGGTCAAGATCGGCCGGACCCATCTCCAGGACGCGACGCCGCTCACGGTCGGCCAGGAATGGTCCGGCTATGTGGGCCAGCTCGACGACGCCGCGGAGACCGTCCGCGCGGCCCTGCCCGGCCTGCGGGGGCTGGCCATCGGCGGCACCGCGGTCGGGACCGGGCTGAACTCCCCGCCGGGGTTCGGTGAACAGGTCGCGGCGGAGATCTCCGCGCTCACCGGCGAGGAGTTCGTCAGCGCGGCCAACAAGTTCGCGGCCATGGCCTCCCTCGGCGCCCTGGTCCGGGCCTCGGCGGCGCTGCGCAGCGTGGCCGTGGCGCTGTACAAGTTCGCCAACGACATGCGCTGGCTCGGCTCGGGCCCGCGCACCGGGCTCGGCGAGCTGGTCCTGCCGTCCAACGAACCCGGGTCCTCGATCATGCCGGGCAAGGTCAACCCAACCCAGGCCGAGGCGATGCTGATGGTCTGCCTCCAGGTGATGGGCAACGACAGCGTGATCGCCATGGCCGGGGCGGAAGGCAACTTCGAGCTGAACGCGTTCCGCCCCGTCGCGATCGCCAACTTCCTGCATTCGGCGCGGATCCTCACCGACACCTGCGACTGCTTCCGGCGGTTCCTGGTGGAAGGGGCCGAGGTAAACCAGGCGCGGCTGGCCGACAACGTTGCCCGCTCGGTGATGATGGTGACCGCGCTGAGCCCGGTGATCGGCTATGACAAGGCCTCGGCCATCGCCCACCGGGCGGTGGCCGAGGACCTGACGGTGCGGGACGCCGCGCTGGCCTCCGGGGTCAGCGCGGAACTCTACGACGAGGTGGTCGTGCCGGAGCGGCTGACCCGCCCGGGCTCGGCCGGCGCGGAACCCGGATCCGGGGCCGGCCAGCCGGGCGCCGCCGGGGCCGCGGAGAACCCTGGCTCCGGGGCGGGCCTCCAGGGTGCGGGTCCTGACGGCACGGATCCCGGCGGACCGGCGGGCCAGGCATGAGGGTGGCACGCCTGCACGGTGCCGGTGACTTGCGGCTGGCCGACGAGCCGCAGCCGGCTGCCGGGCCGGGCGAGGAACTTGTCCGGGTGACCGCGGTCGGGATCTGCGGCTCCGACCTGCACTGGTGGGACGAGGCGGGGATCGGGGACGCGGTGATCACCCGTCCGCTGGTGCTCGGCCACGAGGCCGCCGGGGTGATCGAGGCCGGCCCTCGGCGCGGCACCCGGGTGGCGATCGACCCGGCGATCACCTGCGGCACGTGCCGGCCGTGCCTGGACGGCTACCGCAACCTGTGCCGCAACATTCGGTTCGCCGGGCATGGCGACCAGGATGGGGCCATGCGCGAGTTCCTGGCCTGGCCGTCGGACCTGCTGCACCCGCTGCCGGACAGCGTGACCGACACCGACGGCGCGCTGCTCGAACCGCTCGGCGTCGCCATCCACGCCCTGGACCTCGGGCACGTCCGGCTCGGCGCGCGCGTCGCCGTGGTCGGGTGCGGGCCGATCGGGCTGCTGCTCATCGCGGTGCTGCGCACCGCCGGGGCCAGGCACATCGCCGCCTTCGAGCCGCTGCCGCACCGGCGCGAGGCCGCACTGCGCTACGGCGCCGACGTGTGCCTGCGGCCCGACATACTCCCCGGTGACCTGCGCGAACTGGTCGGGGAGGGGGCCGACGCGGTGTTCGAGATGGCCGGCACCACCGGCGCCGTGACCTTGTCGATGGCGGCGGCCCGCCCCGGCGGCCGGGTGGTGCTCGGCGGCATCCCCTCCGACGACCGGATCGCCTTCGAGGCCTCCACGGCGCGGCGCAAGGGGCTCACCATCGCGATGGCGCGGCGGATGAACAACACCTACGGCCGGGCGATCGCCCTGGCCGCGGCGGGCAGCTTCAGCCTGGCCCCGCTCGTCACCGACCGGTTCGGGCTGGCCAGCGCTGGTCCGGCGGTTGGTATTGCCGCGAAGCGAAAGGGCCTCAAGGTCGTCATCGAGCCAGCGGCCAGATAGCAGAACCGGCGCGGCGGGCCGCCGGTCCCGGTCCGCCCATGCGAAGGTACCTACCGGTAACATCGGCGCGTGGCCGACAGCTTCTTCGTGCCGCTGGGCGAGGGCAGGTGGCTCGCCACGGTGCACACCACCGGGCCGTGGGACGAGCGCGCCCAGCACGGCGGGCCGCCGTCCGCGCTGCTCGGGCGGGCCATGCTGCGCTGCGAGCCGCGGGATGACATGGTCGTGGCCAGGTTCACCACCGAGATCCTCTCGTCCATCCCGGTCGGGGAGGTCGAGGTGCGGGCCCGCGTGGCCAGGCCGGGACGCAGCGTGCAACTGCTCGAGGCGGTGCTGACCGCGGCCGGGCGGGAGGTTGCCTGGGCCCGGGCGTGGCGGGTGCTGCGGACCAACTGCCCGGACACCGGCCCTGGGCTGGCCGAGCCGCCGCCGCTGCCCGATGCCAGTGCGCCGCTCACACAAGGCGGCTGGGTGGACGGGTACCTGTCGGCGATCGAGTGGCGCGCGGTGCATGGCATCTTCGGCGAGCCGGGCCCGGCCACGGTGTGGGCCAGGATGCGCTATCCCCTGGTGCCGGACGAGGAGCCGGCCCCACTGGAGCGGGTCCTGGCGGTGGCCGACAGCGGCAACGGCGTGTCCGGGGAACTCGACCTGCGCCAGTGGCTGTTCATCAACCCCGAACTCACCGTCCACCTGTTCCGTGAGGCGGCCGGGGAGTGGATCTGCCTGGATGCGCAGAGCAACGTCGCGGCCGGCGGGACTGGGCTGGCGACCTCGGTCCTGTCCGACCTCGACGGCCCCGTGGGCGTAGGCGCCCAGGCGCTCCTGGTCGCGTCGCGTCCCGGCCAACCGGCCGCCTAACGCCGCCCGGATTCCACGGCGGCGGCGAAGGCCGCCATGGACGGAAATTCCCAGTCCGGGGTCACCGGTGCCGGGGGCTGCGGGGTGGCACCCCAGCCGCTCCGGGCGTGGCGCCGGTGGATCCAGACCGTGGGCAGACCGGCACGCTTGGCGGGCACGTGGTCGTGGAACAGGCTCTGTGCCACGTGCAGCAGCCCGCCGGGCCTGATGCCCAGCCGGGCGGCCTCGCTGGCCAGCGCCTCGAAGTTCCGCGGCGATGGCTTGTACGAGCCGACATCCTGGGCGGTGATGATGCTGGTGAAGTCGGCACCGAGCCTGGCGTTCGATCCGGCGAACGAGGCACGGTCCACGTTGGACAGGATGATCAGCTTGAACCGCCTGCCCAGCGCGGCCAGCGCGGCAGGTGAATCGGGGAACGCGGGCCAGCCGGGCACCGAGCGCGCCAGCCGGGCCGCGTCCTCCCCGGTGACCTCGGCGCCGAGGTTCTCGCCGAGCAGCCGCATCCCGCGCGCCAGGACTTCCGGGTACGCCTCGGCAGGATGCTCCGCCTCGACCGCGGCCTCGACCTGCGCATACGCGGTCAGCAGTTCCTCGCCGGTCAGGTCAAGGCCACGCGTCCGCGCCCACGGGCCGAGCACGGCCAGCAGACCGGCTTCCCAGTCGATAAGGGTGCCGTAGCAGTCGAAACTCAGCGCTTCGAAATCGGTGAGCTCCATCGCACCTGAGTATCAGGGCGAGCGGCGGAGCACTAGACAGGCGCCTTGCTGGTCTCGGCCTCCTTCTCGAAGATCTGGACGATCTCCTCGACGGAGTGGCCCTTCGTCTCGGGCACGAACTTGTTGACGAATCCGATCGCCACCACCGACAGGACCGCGAAGGACACCATGACCCAGGCCAGCCCCCAGGCGTTCTGCCAAGCGGGGAACGCCTCGATCAGCGCGAAGTTGGCGACCCAGTCCACGGCCGCGGCGATCGCGGCCGCCCGGCCGCGCACAGATGTCGGGAAGACCTCACCCTGGAGCAGCCAGCCCGTCCCGCCGACACCGATCGCGAACGAGGTGATGAAGAACGAGAAGCCGACCATGACCACCACGGTCTTGGGTATGTCGGTGAGGAACGCGACCGCGGCCGCCGCGATCAGCATGAACACCGCCATGCCCAGGTAACCCCCCATGGCCAGCGGCCGCCGGCCGAACTTGTCGATCCACCGGAAGGCGAAATAGGTCGCGATCACGTTGACCGCGCCCAGGATGGCGGTGACCTCGACCCCCGCCACGGCGGCGGCGACGGCATTGTGCCCGCTCTGGAAGAACGTCGCCAGGATCTTCGGGCCGTAGTAGAACGGAATGTTGATCCCGGTGATCTGCTGGAAGATGAAGAACACGCAGACCACGATCAGCGCCCGGATCACGCCCTTCGTCCACTGTGTCTTCCGCTGCTGCTGTATCTGCCGGTCTCTCAACTGCTCCGCGGCGGCGCGGATCTCCTCGTCGCTGGCCTCCGTCCCGAACCGGGCGAAGGCCTGCCTGGCATCGGCGTACCGCTCATGCAGCATGAGCCATCGGGGGGACTCGGGCATCTTGGACCGCAGCGCCAGGGCCAGGATCGCCGGAATCGCGCCGACGCCGAGGAAGAGCCTCCAGTCGAGGTTGCCGGCGTTGTTGGGCAGGGCCAGCAGGACGACCACGGCCACGAGATAGGACACCAGGATTCCCACGGTGATCATCCACTGCTGGATGATGCTCAGCTGGCCGCGCCGCTCGCGGGGCGCGAACTCCGCGATGTAGGCGGTGGCGATCGCGGAGTCGGCCCCGATCGCGAGCCCGATGAGCGTGCGGGAGGACAGCAGCATGAAGGCATTCACGGTGAACGCCGACAGCAGCGCTCCGATGGCGTAGATCGCGGCGTCGCCGATGAGCAGGGTCTTGCGCCCGAAGTGGTCGGTCAGCGGCCCGGCGATGAGCGCTCCTGCGCCAGCGCCCAGGGATGCGCCTGCCACCAGGTAGCCCGTCCAGAAGCTCGACAGGTGGTAGGGAATGAAGCCCAGCGCCGAGCCGATGTTGGCGGTGTCGTATCCGAAGAGAAACCCCCCGACACAGGCCAGCACGGCCAGATACCAGTAGTAGTTCGTCGGGATACGCGAATCCAGATCTTCGAGCACATTGCGCCGTGACGGCTGCGTGGCTCTCGTTTCGGATACCATCAGCGGGCCTTCCTTGCCGGTCACCCCCGGCCGCCGCCCCGGGCCAGTTCTGCCCACGGCCGGGCCACGGCCGGGCCAATGCCGCGCCTCGCTACCCGCCTGGCCGGGCGGCAAACCTCAGGCGGCAGCGGGTAGCATGCTCGAGCCGGACCCGCCGCGGCAGTGACCGGGCGCCTGAAGCGGCTTCACACATGGCGTGTGCGCCGCCGGGCGTGACGTGCGACACTGCCACGGGGTGGTTGTTCGGCCGATCGCAAGCCCGGGTCGGCTCGAAGCCCGTTGCCCGGTCCTTGCGGGGCGGCAAACCGCCCTGGAGGGGAGCAGATAATGCCCGATCAAGAGCGTCTGTCCTACGCCCCGGCCGGGCAGGGAGCCGTCCAGCCCTGCTGGCTGTGCGGGATCCGCCTGCCCGCTGACCACATGATGGCCGACGGCGGCAGCGCCTGCGCCGACGTTCGGTGGTACTGCCTGGACAAGCGGGGATGCACCGAGCGGTGGACCGCTCGCGCGGCACGGCCGGCCGACCTTCGCTTGAGCAACGCCGGGATGCCGGATTCCTGGGGCTCGATCAGCTTAGAGCCGGGCGTCGCCGCACGGTGAACCCGGCCGGGTGGCGGCAGGCTTACCGTGGGACCGGGGCCTGCTGCAGGCCGGTGAACATGCCGTGCAGGACGGTGACGCCGTCACCGGCAGCGCGGACGTCCAGCACGAGCTGCGTCGCGCTCGCCTGTACCGTCCAGGTTGCCCAGGGACAGCACTGCGTCTCCACGGCGACCAGGGCGCGCAGTTCCTCCTCGATGCCCGGTTCCGGGCGGAAGCCAAGCCGAAGGCCGTCGGCGATCTTCGTGCGCCCGGTCATCGCACGGGCCGCGAGCCGTGCCCAGTGACCGGCCTGCTTCGCCAGGCCTTCCATGGTGAGCGAGCAGGCCACCGGCACACTGGCGGCGGTGTCTTCGTCGGGTATATGCGCTGCGGTCATGGCCTGCCTCCTCGGTGCGGGGCCTTCGGTATCGCCCGTCCGCCATCGTCGTTGTTAAAGTCGGCTTGATGTCAAATCCCGGTGCCAGTCAGGACGGCGCGCCGTCGCTCACCATCGGCGCGGTGGCCAAGCGGAGCGGCAAGAGCGCGTCCGCGATCCGCTACTACGAGCAGATCGGGCTGCTGCCCGAGCCCGCGCGGGCGGCCGGGCGGCGCAGGTATGACGAGGCCACCGTGCGCACGCTGGCGGTGATCGAGACCGCGCAGCGGGCCGGCCTGGCGCTCGATGAGATCAAGGTGCTGCTCTCCGCCTCGCCCGGGGATCCGGCGGCGGTCGAGCGGCTCCGCGAGGTGGCCAGCAGGAAGCTCCCGGAGATCACCGCCCTGATCGAGCGCACCGAGCTGGTGCGCGACTGGCTCGAGTGTGCGGTGCGCTGCGAATGCCCGGACCTCGACCGGTGCCCGCTGTTCGACGAGCCGGCCCTGCCCCCGGCACCGGCGAAGGCCCTGGCACCGGCGAAACCCCCCGCACCGGCGAAGCCCCCGGCACCGGCGAAGCCCTCGGCCCGGGGCGGAGGTGGGCGGGCTGCACCGGGATCGCGCGGCTGGGAATATGGCTACCCAGAGGGGTAATGAGGAGTGGCATGCCAGCCAAGGTTGAGCTGATCGCGTACGCGGACCGTTTCGGTGGCGGCCTGGACGGGCTGCACGGACTGCTCAACGGCCCGCTGCAGGGTCTGTTCGGCGGCGTGCACGTGCTGCCGTTCTACCGCCCCCACGACGGGGCAGACGCTGGATTCGACCCGGAGGACCACACCGAGGTCGACCCGCGCCTGGGCTCGTGGGATGACGTTGCCGCGCTGGGCGCCGAGTACCGGGTAATTGCCGACATGATCGTCAACCACGTGTCCTCGGGTTCACCGCAGTTCCAGGACTGGCTGGCCAAGGGCGACGCGTCCGAGTTTGCCGGGATGTTTCTCACCTACGGCACCGCGTTTCCCGGCGGCGCGACCGAGGAGACGCTGCTGCGGCTGTACCGGCCGCGGCCTGGCCTCCCGTTCACCCCGTACCCGCTCGGTAACGGCACGAAGGCGCTGGTGTGGACGACGTTCACGCCGCAGCAGATCGACGTCGACGTCAGCCATCCAGCGACCCGCGCCTACCTGCGGCGCATTCTGGACCGGCTGGCCGGGGCGCGGGTCGCGCAGGTCCGGCTGGATGCCGTGGGGTATGCGGTGAAGACCCCCGGCCTGACGTCGTTCATGACCTCGGAGACGTTCAAGTTCATCGGCGAGGTCGCCGGCTGGTGCCATGATCGCGACCTGGCGGTCCTGGTCGAGGTGCATTCCCACTACCTGCACCAGGTGGAGATCGCCCGGCAGGTGGACTACGTCTACGACTTCGCCCTGCCGCCGCTGATCCTGCACGCGCTGACCGGCGCGGACGCCGGCCCGCTGCTCACCTGGCAGGGGCTGCGCCCGGCCAACGCGGTCACGGTGCTCGACACCCACGACGGGATCGGTGTCATCGACGTCGGCCCGGACGCCACCGACCGGGCCAAGCCCGGCCTGCTCACCCCGGACCAGCTTGCCCGCCTGGTCGAGGCCATCCACACCAACAGTGGCGGCACCTCGCGGCAGGCCACCGGCGCCGCGGCCTCGAACGTGGACCTCTACCAGATGAACTGCACGTTCTACGACGCACTCGGCCGGGACGACGGCCGCTACCTGCTCGCCCGTGCGCTGCAGTTCTGGACGCCGGGGATCCCGCAGGTCTACTACGCCGGCCTGCTGGCCGGTGGCAACGACATGGACCTGCTGGCCCGCACGCGTGTCGGCAGGGACGTCAACCGGCACTACTACACCCCGGCCGAGATCGAGGATGCCCTGGCCCGGCCGGTGGTGCAGGCACTGGGCCGGCTGATCAGGTTCCGCAACAACCACCCGGCGTTCGAGGGCAGCCTCACCTGCTCGGGCAATGCCGCAGGCATCGAGATGAGCTGGGCCCGCGATGGCGACGAGGCGGTTCTGCGCGCCGACCTGGCGGACTGCTCGGCGGAGGTGACATGGACCGAGAACGGCACCCACCGCAGCGCTCCACTGGCCGAACTGCCATGGCCGGGGTGACGCCGTGACCAGTTCCCGGGCGGGCCAGCCCGCCGCGCCCGGTGACCTTGTCGACGTCGCGAAACTGGTCACCGCCTACTTCGCGGTGCATCCCGACCCGGGCGAGCCGGCGCAGCGGGTGTCGTTCGGCACCTCCGGCCACCGCGGATCCGCGTTCACCGCGACGTTCAACGAGGACCACATCGCCGCCACGACCCAGGCGATCTGCGAGTACCGGGCCGGGGAGGGCATCCGCGGGCCGCTGTACCTGGGCGCCGACACCCACGCCCTGTCCGAGCCGGCGCAGGTCACCGCGCTCGAGGTGCTCGCCGCCAACGGCGTCCACGTGTTGTGCGACGCGCGCGGCGGGTACACGCCGACCCCGGCGGTGTCCCGGGCGATCCTGGCACACAACGCGCCCGGCTCGGCCCACCGCGCCGACGGGATCGTGGTTACCCCGTCGCACAATCCGCCCTCGGACGGCGGGTTCAAGTACAACCCGCCGGACGGCGGCCCGGCCGGCACCGAGATCACCCGGTGGATCCAGGACCGGGCCAACGAACTGCTCGCCACCGGCCTGGCCGGCGTGCGGCGGATCCCGTACCCGCGGGCGGCCGCGGCCGACACCACCGGGCGGTTCGACTTCCTCGACGGCTACGTTTCCGCCCTCGGCCGCGCCGTCGACCTGACCGCGGTGAAGGCGGCCGGGATCCGCATCGGCGCGGATCCGCTCGGCGGGGCCAGCGTCGCGTACTGGGGCGCGATCGGTGAGCGGTACGGCCTGGACCTGACGGTCGTCAACCCGAACGTGGACGCCACCTTC
>Ga0066709_100002056_pt1 | contig 14233 bp, 13 predicted proteins | sample GraSoiAngelo_158_FD_79665 | JGI IMG/M metagenome (GOLD analysis project Ga0066709, IMG submission 79665) | Grasslands soil microbial communities from the Angelo Coastal Reserve, California, USA - 14_1009_16_30cm | ecosystem: Environmental > Terrestrial > Soil > Grasslands | place: USA...
AAGCTCGGCTGCGAGCGCGGCGATTGCCTGGTCGAGCACGCGGTAGCTGAAGTGACGCGCATCGCCGTCGGGATCGACCGCGATTAGCGCCGTCTTGTCGGGATCGAGCCCGGGATCGAACAGATCGCCGAGATTGACGCGGTCGGAAAGGCTCACGGCGCGACCACGACCTTGCCGAACACGGCGCGGTCCTCGAGCAGGCTGATCGCGGCGCGACCCTCGTTCAACGGCAGGATGCGGTCGATGACCGGTACTAGGCGGCGCGCGGCGGCGAGCTGCAGCAGCTGTTCGAGATCGCCGCGTGTCCAGCTGTTCGCGCCGAGGATCTTCAACTCGAAGGTCCAGATGTAGCGCAGATCCTCGGTCGGCGCGAAGCCGGCGGTGGCGCCGCATACCAGCAGCCTCCCGCCGCGCTTCAGCACCCTTAGGGACGGGACCCAGGTGTCGCCGCCGGTGTAATTCACCACCACATCGATGCCGCCCTCGTAGCTGCGCCGCTGCGGCTTGCCGTAGCGCGCCTGGACCTCGCGCACGAAATCGGTCTCGGTGTAGTTGATCAGGTGATCGGCGCCGAGCGCCTTGAGGCGCGCCAGCTTCTCCGCCGAGCTGGCAGCGGCGATCACTTCCGCGCCGGCGAGCTTGGCTATCATCACCGCCCCGGTGCCGACGCCGCCGCTCGCGCCGAGGATCAGCACCGTCTGCCCGGCCTCGATCGGGCCGTTGGCGGTCAGCATGCGGTGCGCCGTGCCGTAGGCAACCGGGAGCGCCGCCGCCTCGGCGAACGACACCTCCTCCGGGAGCAGGATCAGCTGGCGGGTCGAGGCGACGCAATATTCCGCAAGCCCGCCATCGCGCATCTCGCCCATCAAACCGACACCGGGATAGATCGGGTCGAGCAATACCCGCGCGCCGGGCTCGATCCCCGTCACATCAGCCCCAAGCGCCGCGACCTCGCCGGCGATGTCGAGCCCGGGCACCACCGGCAACGGCACCTTGATGCCCGGCATGCCGCGCCGGGTGAACACGTCGTGGTAGTTCAACGAGCAGGCGCCGATCCGGATCAGCACCTCGCCGGGGCCGGGCGCCGGATCGGGATAGTCGGTGACATATTCGACCGTTTCGGGTCCGCCATGGGCGGTCAGGACGACGGCTCGCATGTCTCCTCGCTCAGCGCGGCGGGACGGAAGCGGGGGTCGGCGTCACGGCTGCCGTCGGCGGATTGGCGCGCGCAGCGGTGACCGCGGCGAGCTGCTTCGCGATCAGATCGCCCGGAACCACGACCGCCTTTTCGATGCCCGAGCGTGCGCTGAATACGACCGTGAACCCCTGCGGGTTGGCGCGCAGCAGCGCATCGGGCAATGAGGCGGCGAATTCCTCGGCATAGGAGCAATTAAGCTCACAGGTGATCTCGTTCTTGCTGATCGGCACGAAGCGCAGCGTCCCGCCGGCCGCAAGCCGCGCCGCGTTCCAGTTGCGCTCGGCGCCGGGATAGCTCTCCTCGACATAGAGCTGGTGCACGGTCACGCCGGTCCGCGTATCGATAAAGCTGCGCAGCAAATAGAAATTGGTGCTCGCGATGCCGAGGAACGGCTCGCTATGGCGCTGGCTCGGGCCGGCCAGGACCAGGAACCGGCCGTCCTTCTCGGTCGTCAGCCTTGCCGCACCGACCGGCTGGGGCGCCGTCGGCATGCCCTGAGCCGCGCAGCCGGCCAGCGCGAGCGCCGCCACCAGCCCGAGAAGCGGCCGCGGCCGATGCGACGACCGCCTCATCTCAACGCAAGACCGAGCCATTATCCTCGCCAAGCGCCGGCGCCGCTTTGGTGAAAGGCGGGCGCTGGCCGTCGAACGACAGCGGCAATCCGACCAGGCCGAGTTCGCTGCCGGGCTTACGCTGGATGATGCCGAGCGCCTCGGTCTGCGCGTCGGCCACCACCTGGTCGAGCGTATTGATCAGCCCGTTCGGAATGCCGGCGGCCTCGAGCATTGCGGCCCATTCCGCCCGCTTTTTCGAGGCGAAAATTTTGCTGAGGATCGGCACCAGTTCCTGGCGGTGCGCCACCCGGTCCTTGTTGCTGCGGAAGCGCGGATCCTCGGCCAAGCCCGGCCGGTCGAGCACCGTGCACAGTCGGCGGAACAGATTGTCGTTGCCGGCCGCCACCATCATGTAGCCGTCCGCCGCCGCGAAGGCTTGGTACGGCACGATCATGTCGACGCCGGAGCCGTGCCGCGCCGGGATCTCGCGATTGGCCAGGAAGCCAGCGAGATAAATGCTCATCCAGGCGAGCCCGGTCTCATAGAGCGAGGTTTCGACGATGCCGCCCTTGCCGGTGCGGCCGCGCTCCTGCAACGCGGCAAGAATGCCGATCACCGACCACATGCCGGCCCCCATATCGACGATCGAGGCGGGCACCCGGACCGGCGGCCTTCCGTCTTCGCCCAATAGGCTCATCAGCCCGCTATAGGCCTGCATCATCGGGTCGTAGCCTGGCTTGTCGCGCAGCGGTCCGACGGCCCCAAAGGCGCCGAGATTGCACCACACCAGGCTCGGCTTCGCTTCGACCATCGCGGCGCCGCCGAGCCCGTATTTGTCGAGCGCGCCGAGCTTCAGATTGTGCAGCACGGCATCGGCCCGCTCCAGGATCAGCGCGCGCAGCCGCGCCACGTCGCCCGGGTCGGTGAGATCGATCGTGATGCCGTACTTCGCCCGGTTGACGGCGTGGAAGCAGGTCGCCGCGCCTTCCAGGAAGGGCGGGCCCCAGCCGCGGCAGGCATCGCCGCTCTTCGGGTTCTCGACCTTGATAACCTCGGCACCAAGCTCGCCGAGGATCATCCCGGCATAGGGCGCGGCGATGCTATGGCCGATCTCGACGACGACAAGGCCGGAAAGCGGAGTGGTACTCGACATAAATTCACCACGGAGGCACGAAGAACACGGAGTTACCAGGACCGCGGGCCTCTGGCCCGCATGCGGGCGGGACGCCCGCGGTCCTTATAGTTCCTCTATGACCTCCGTGTCTCCGTGGTGAATTTATCCTGCCGCTGCATTACCTTTGCCGGAACAGGTCTGAGAGGAGCGGGCGATGCCCTATGGCGATGAATCCGGCGATGCGGTGATGCTGGCGCTCGGCGAGGATTACCCCGAGCTGCGCGAGTCGGTGCGCAAGATCTGCGAGAAGTATCCCGGCGCCTATTGGCGGAAGCTCGAGGACGAGCAGGCTTATCCGACCGAGTTCATCGCCGAATTGACCGAGGGCGGCTTTCTCGCCTCGCTGATCCCCGAGGAATATGGCGGCTCCGGCCTGCCGTTGCGGGCCGCGGCGGTGATCCTCGAGGAGATCAACGCCTCGGGCTGCACCGCCAGCCAGGGCCACGCCCAGATGTACATCATGGGCACGCTGCTGCGGCATGGCAGCGACGAGCAGAAGCGGCACTATCTGCCGAAGATCGCCTCCGGCGAGCTGCGCCTGCAGGCCTTCGGCGTCACCGAACCGACCACCGGCTCCGATACCACCAAGCTGAAGACCCGCGCGGTGCGCGCCGGCAACGATCACTATATCGTCAACGGCCAGAAAGTGTGGACCTCGCGCGCACGTCACTCCGATCTGATGCTGCTCCTGGCGCGCACCACGCCCGTCGAGGAGGTGAAGCGCCGGACCGACGGCCTCTCGGTGTTCCTCGTCAATCTGAAGGAGAGCCTTGGCAAAGGTGTCGAGATCCGCCCGATCGAGGCGATGATCAACCACAACACGACCGAGGTGTTCTTCGACAATCTGAAGGTGCCGGCCGAGAATTTGATCGGCGAGGAGGGCAAGGGCTTCCGCTACATCCTCGACGGCATGAATGCCGAGCGCATCCTGGTCGCGCAGGAATGCATCGGCGACGGCCGCTGGCTGCTGAAAAAGGGCATCGACTACGCCAAGGAGCGCGTCGTGTTCGACAAGCCGATCGGCCAGAACCAAGGGGTGCAGTTCCCGCTGGCGCGCGCCTATGCCGAGTTGGAGGCGGCCGACATGATCTGCCGCCGCGCCGCCGCGCTGTTCGACGCCGGCAAGGAATGCGGCGCCGACGCCAACATGGCGAAACTCCTCGCCTCCGAGGCGACCTGGCACGCCGCCGACGCGACGTTCCAGACCTTCGGCGGCTTCGCCTTCGCCAAGGAATACGACATCGAGCGCAAATGGCGCGAGGTGCGGCTCTATCAGACCGCGCCGATCTCGACCAACCTGATCCTCGCCTATCTCGGCCAGCACGTTCTCGGCATGCCGCGGTCGTATTGAGAGGACACCGTAGGGCCGGTGAGCGAAGCGTAACCCGCCACAACGAGGCGTCGGCGATCACAATTGGCGGGTTTCGCTCCGCTCCACCCGCCCTACAATTTGGCCAAATTGCCGGCGTCAGCGGTATCTTCGAGTGTCATCACCGCTTCCCACAACCGAGCCGTCGCTCCGCATGCGGTGAATTTGGCGCGGGCCGCTTCGGGCGAAAGCGGGCGGGCCGGGCTGCCGAGGATTTCGGTGATGTCGCAGGCAACGGTGCTTCTGTCGGCGAGGTCAAGTTCGACCCGAACAGGATGGAGCGCATTCGGGTCGGGGTTCTTGTCGGCGATCACCGACAGATGGCGGGCAAGCGCGAGCGTGTCGGGATCGCCGAGCGCTTCCGGTGTGAAATCGCCGAACTCGACGGTGCCATGCCGGAGGCATACCGCGCCGACATGAGAAAGGCACAGGCGGGCATAGGCGACGCTCATCCCATCCTGCGGCGGGCGGCCGACCAGGCGATAGGTCAGGGGCGGCACCAGAAAGCGTCCGGCCGTGACCTGATCGACCCTGATGCCATGCATCGCGATCAGCCGCTGCAAGCCGTCGATACCGCCATGTGTCGCGCGGCCGGACGGGAACGGCTTGTGGCTCAATTCGCCGACCCGCCAGCTCTGGCCGAGCGTATCGAACGGCGCCGGGTCGGCTTCGCCGTCGAACAGCGCGAAATAACCGAATTGCCCGGAGATCGGCGCGCGCGGGCCGGGCATGCCGCGCCGCGCCAGCTCGATCGCGGTCACCGCGCTGCGCGCCGCAAAGCCCATCTGCATCGCCAATTGCGGCGTTGCCTCGACATGCGCCTGCATCGTGCCGGCGCATTGCCCGTAATAGATGCCGAGCGCGTCGCGGGTCTGCGTCTCGTCGAGATCCGCGAGCAAGGCGAGGCCCGCCACCGCGCCAAAGCCGCCGCAATTGGCCGGCCGGAAGAACCGCATCGGCGCGCGGGAGCAGAGCCCCAAGGTCACAGCGACATCGACCCCCGCGATCACCGCCCGCAGCAGCCTGTCGCCCGAGATGCCGCCCTCTCGCTCGGCGCAGCCAAGCAGCGAGGGCAGGATTGCCGCCATCGGATGCACGACCGCGCCTTCGTGCACGCAATCGAATTCCTGCGAGTGGATCTGATAGGCGTTGACCATCGCAGCGGCCGCGAGCGGCAGCTTTTCGCCCGTGCCCCATACGTTCGCTTCCGCCGCGCCGCCGGACGCGGCGGCTATGTCGAGCACTTCGCGCCGCCACGGCGCCGCAGTGCCGGCGATACCGACCCCAAGCGTATCGGCGATGAACGCTTTCGCCACCGCGCGCGCCGCTTCCGGCACCTCGCCAGTCGCGACCCGCGCGAGATGCGCGATGATCCTATCGACGACGGGATCCGTCATTGAGGCTCGCCCCTCACCCCCGGCCCTCTCCCCGCAAGCGGGGAGAGGGAGAGCGCACCACCGCCCGAGCAAAGCGATCGGAGTATGCAAATAGCCTTGCAGCTGCGTTCCCTCTCCCCGTTCACGGGGAGAGGGACAGGGTGAGGGGCTGGTTCAGTCAGTGGGCCGCGAGCCTCGCGAGGGCGCTTAGATCAGGGAGACCGTCGAGGCCGAATATCGTCTCGCGCAATTCGCGGCTGCGCGCGGCGCCGAGCGCGGGGTCGGCCAGCGCATCGAATTTGGCGGCGAGGCGCTCGCCCTGCGCCGCAATGTCGGCGCTCGGAATGCCGGCGTCGTGTTGCGCCTTGAACACCCGACCGTCCGTCAGCGCCACTTCCAGCTCGGCGGCCGCTTGCGGCCAGCCCTCATGGAAATCGAGCACGAGCTTCTCGCGCAGCCGTACCAGCGCGGGGTCGGTCGCCGTCGCGGCGCTATAGGCGCCGAGGCTTGCGGTATCGACGCCGGACAGCGCCATCGCCACATTCTGGCGCAGGCTGAACTTGGCTTGGAGCCCGTCCGTCGGCACCGGGATGTTGCACACCCGATCGCAGCTGCGGTCGAGCGACAATGTCATGCGCGCGACCTGATCCGGCGCGATCCCGTGCTGCTCGCGCAGGCTGCGGGCGCATTCGATCGGCCCGTGCGTCAGGTAGCAGGCGGCGTGGTACTTGAACAAGTTCGCGAAGATGTGGAACCTGTTCGGCGGCGTCGCGAGCGCTGCCTCCGGGTTGAAATCGGGGCCGTGCGTCAGCGCGAAACCCTGCTCGCATTCGACGAGGTCGGGCCGGCTCGAAAAGCCGCGCGTGGCAAGGCGGGCGGCAAGCAACCCGCTCTGCGATGCCTTGCCGGCATGGAACGGCTTGCACATCGTGCCGAATTGCGATTTGAGGCCGGCCGCCTGTGTGCCGGCGATGCCGAGCGCCCGCGCCGTCGCTTCGGCATCCAGGCCGAGCAGCCGCGCGCACGCCGCCGCGGCGCCGAATGCGCCCACCGTGCCGGTCGCGTGAAAGCCGCGGTCGTAATGGCCGGGCCCGAGCGCCATGCCGATGCGGCAGGCGATCTCGTAGCCGGCGACAAAGGCGGCGATGATTTCGCGGCCGGAACTCCGGCGCTGTTCGGCGAGCGCGATCAGGCCCGGCAGGATCGCGACTGAGGGATGGCCCGGCATCGCTAGATTGACATCATCGTAATCGAGCGCATGGCCGATGGCGCCGTTGACCAGCGCCGCCGACAGGGCAGGCAGGCGTGCCTTGTGCCCGATGATGCTGGCCTGCGTTGCGCCGCCGGCCTCGGCCAATTCATCGAGCAGAATTTTGGCGAGCGGGTCATCGGCCCCGGCGAGCGCGACGCCGTAATAATCGAGCACGCATTGCCGCGCCAATGCCCGCACCGGTTCGGGCAGCGCGTCATACGTAACCGCGCTCGCCTGTTCGGCGAGGGTGCGTGTCAGCTCGATCGTCTGTGCGCGCTTTACGACATCGCCGTCCATTCTACTGCTCCTGCGTTTCTGTCATTGTGAGCGAAGCGAAGCAATCTCATGCCGATTGTGCTCTGCGTCAGGAGATTGCTTCGTCGCTCCGCTCCTCGCAATGACAGCTGATGTTTCAAGCCGCCGAATTCGTGCAGCCGTGATCACCGTCCCTTGAAGCGCGGCTTGCGCTTTTCGTTGAACGAGGCGATGCCCTCGCGGCGATCCTCGGTCGAGACCATGCGGTTATAGGCCTCGATCTCGAACATCATGGCGCTCGCGAGATCCATCTGCAGCCCGTAATGGATCGCATGCTTGGCCTGGCGCACCGAGATCGGCGCGTTGTCGGCGATCCGGCGGGCGGTTTCCATCGTCTCGTCGAGCAGGCGGTCGGGCGGGCACAGCCGATTGACCACGCCCCACTCGAACGCCTCTTTCGCTGTAAATGGCCGGCCGGTCAGGATGATCTCCTTGGCGCGCCGCTCGCCGACCGCACGCGGCAGGTTCTGGGTGCCGCCGGCCCCCGGCATGATCCCCAGGTTCACCTCGGTCAGCGCGAAGCGCGCCGTCTCGGCGGCATAGAGGAAATCGCAGCACAACGCCAATTCGCAGCCGCCGGCATAGGCGGCCCCGTTGATCGCGCCGATCACCGGTACCGGGCAGCCGATAAAGGCGCGGATCGCACGCTCGAACAATAGGTGCTGCGCCTGCCAGGTCTCGTCGGTCATGCCGAGGCGCTCCTTGAGGTCGCCGCCGGCGCAGAACGCCTTGTCGCCGGCGCCGGTCATGACGATGCAGCGATAAGCGAGTGGATCGCCGTTGACCGCGTCGAAGAAGTCGAGCAGGTCGCGGCCCATCTGCGTGTTCATCGCATTGGCGACCTGCGGCCGGTTCAGGGTCAGCAAGACGGGCCCGTCGCCTTTGTCCTCGACGAGGATTGTTTCGTAGTTCTGGTTCATCTGCTCTCTCTTCGCTACACAGCTCGCAGGCCCAAGAAACGCTCCATCGGCTCGAAATCGCGGTCGGAATGGAGCAATGCGTGGCCGCGCTCCATGCAAAACGTGCCGATAAGCAAATCTACCGTCGAATGTATGGTGATGCCGCGACCGCGAAGCGAGCGGTAGTTCGCGGCAGCTTTGATCGCAAGATCACGGTCGGCGAGGGTGACAAACGCGAATTCCTGAAGCCTCGCCTGAACCGCTCTGGCTTGTGCCTCAGACCGAACGCCGCGCAATACTTCACAGAGGACCAGGTCCCCGAGCAGCAATTCCTGTTGCCCTATAAGCAGACGTAACCGTGAGACCGCATCGGTGATCACTCCGTTCAAGTGATCGATCCACACCGAGCTGTCGACAAGTATCACTTATCTAACCGGTGGGTCGTGCTGTTGACATCGTCCCAGAACTCGACCTTTCCGCCAAGCTCAAGGATTTTCATTTGGCGTTTCAAGCGGACGAGCGCCTTCAGCCCCTCTTCGACTACGGCACGTTTTGTCTTTAGGCCGGAGAGGCGCTGAGCCTCTTTCATCAACTTGTCGTCGATCTCGATGTTGGTACGCATGGCGGTACCTTAGTGTATAAATCGCGCCTGTTATACACATGAGCCCGACCGCGATGCAAACCAACCCAAGCACGATCCAGCGCCAATGGAATGACGCACCGGATCCCGTCACGCTGATCGACGCACATCATCACCTGTGGAATTTGCACCAGGGCAAGCACCCCGGGCTGTGCGGCGCTGAAGAGAAGCCCTTCTTCATGGGCGATTACGAGCCGCTCAAGCGGAACTACCTGCCGGAGGACTACCGGCGCGCCGCCGCCGGCCACAATGTGCTGACTACCGTTCATTGCGAGGCCGAATGGGACCGGGCCGATCAGCTTGGCGAGACCCGCTGGATCAGCGAAATCCATGCCCAGTACGGCTTCCCGGGCGGGATCGTCGCGCATGCCTGGTTCGACACCGACGATGCCGAGGAAGTGATCGCCGCCATGCCGCTTTTCCGCTCGTTCGCGGCATCCGCTCAAAGCCGGTGACCGCGCCGTCGCCCGATCACATGGCGCCTGGCGCGCCAGGGACAATGCAGCATGAGCGCTGGCTGCGCGGTTTTGCGCTGCTCGAGAAATACGGGCTGTCCTGGGATTTGCGGGTGCCGTTCTGGCATCTCGATGAGGCTGCCGCGGTGGCCCGCGCCTTCCCGAAGACGCCGATCGTGCTGAACCACACCGGGTTCCCCTGGGACCGCAGCGAAGAGGGGCTCGCCGCCTGGCGGCGGGCCATGGAGGTGCTGGCGCGAGAATCCAATGTCTGGGTCAAGATCTCGGAATTTGGCCTGAAAGATCGCCCTTGGGAATACGAGGCGAACCGCCGCGTCGTGTTGGACGCGCTGACGATCTTCGGGATCGAGCGCGCGATCTTCGCGACCAATTTTCCGGTCGCCGGATTGCGGATTGAGTATGGCGCGCTCGTGACCGCGGTCAGCCGCATGCTGGCGCACCTGTCCTCCGACCAGCGCGACCGATTTTTCTGGAAAAATGCGACGGCGTTTTATCGCCTCTGAAGCAGCCCAGCCGAATCACTGTCTCGTTGTCATACCTGCTGAGCTATCGGCTCAGTTCGGCTGCGGAACACAAGCCCTTGTGATTCCCATGCTTCTCAGACCCAAGCACACCCACATATTGCGTTCAACGCGGCTTGCCTAAAATTGCGAGCAACGCCGCAACCCCGGGTTTCGCCGTGTCGTCTGAGCTGATCGTCATCATCGATGACAGCGCCACCCATCTGAAAATTCTCGAACGGCTCGCCAATTCGCTCGGCGGCTGGAGCGTCGCGCAGGCATTCAACGATGCCGAAGCCGCGCTCTCGTTCTGCCGTGAGAACCGCCCTGGCCTGATTGTGCTCGCCGCCGCGACCGCCCAGGGGGAGGCAGCCGGTTTTATCCATAAGCTGCGCCGCGTCGATGGTTGCGCCGGGGTGCCGATCATCGTGATCGGCGCCGAAGAGGATCTCGATTGTCTGGAGCGGGCCCGCGAGGCCGGCGCCGCCGACCACCTGCTGCTGCCGATCAACCATCGCGACTTCCGGCTGCGCGCGCGCAGCCAGCTGGCGCCTTCTCGCGGTCGCCCCCGCGGCGGCCCGGATCATCAGCCGCCGAATGGCCACGCACCTGACGGCGAGCGCCGCCAGGACGGGTTGCGGCAGGCGCACGAAATGTTGCTGCGCGTTCTCGACGCCATCCCGCGGATGATTTGTGTGACCGGCCAGGACGGGCGGTACCTGCTGGTCAACCGCCACTATGCCACGTTCGTCGGGGTGCGGGCGAGCCGGCTGATCGGCAAGAGCCCACTCGAGGCGCATGGCGGGCCGATAGCCCGCCACCTGATCGAGACCGATCCGCTGCTGCTGGCGGGAAGGCCGGCGCCGATCTCGTCCGAGGAGGAGATCGTCGACCGCGAAGGCGAGCCGCGCGTGCTGCTGGCCACCAAATCGGTGTTCCACGGCGAGGACGGCGAAGATTCGATGGTCGTCACGGTGTGGCTCGACATCACCGAGCGCAAACGCGCCGAGCACGACCTGCTGGCAGCCAAGGAGCAGGCGGAGCTCGCCAACCGCAGCAAGACCGAATTCCTCGCCAATATGAGCCATGAGACGCGCACGCCGTTGAACGCGATCATCGGCTTTTCGCAAGTCATCGCCGGCGAGATGCTCGGACCGATCGGCACCCCGAAATACATTGGCTACGCGCACGATATCCTGATCAGCGCCGAGCACCTGCTCGGCATCATCAACGACATTCTCGACCTGTCGAAGCTCGAAGCCGGCAAGCTCGATCTCGCCGAGGAGGTGATCGAGCTGCCGAAGACGATGGAGGATTTGCTGCAGCTCGCCGACGCCAAGGCGCGGGCCAGCGAGATCCGCATCGTGCTGCGTTGCGAGGGTGCCGTGCCGCCATTACGGGCCGATGCCCGCAAGGTGAAGCAGATCGTCCTCAACCTGCTGATCAACGCGATCAAATTCAGCCATGCCGGCAGCGAGGTCGCGATCGTTTTGCGCAACCTGTCAGGCGCCGTCACGATCGATGTCGTCGATCACGGCATCGGCATGGATGCCGAAGAGGTGCGCTTGGCGATGACGCGCTTCGGCCAGGTCGCCAGCGCCTGGACACGCAAGCATGACGGAACCGGGCTCGGTTTGCCGCTGGCGATCGGCTTGACCGAATTGCACGGCGGCACGCTGACGGTTCGCAGCACCAAAGGCGTCGGCACGACGGTGACAGTGGCCTTTCCACGCGACCGCTCGCAACCGCTGCACGAGATCGTCGAGGGCGAGGTCCGCGCCGTGGCGCAGTCCTGACTGAGACCCGGTGCAGGGTTTTTTGACCAGCCGGTTCCGCTCAATGCCGCTACCCGGCGAAATCGGTGCGCCCACGCCGGCGTCCGGCGAGGTCGGAAGGCTCCCGCTGTTTGCCGCGATGGCGTTATCCGGCGTTGCAGCGGCCGTTCCGATCACGTTCATCCTGCTGCCGGGCCTACGCGGGCTGGTTGCGCCAGCACGCGTCGGGGATGCGCTGCTGGGTCTGCTCCTGATGGCGCCGGCGACGGTCGGGTTTGCCGTGGCCCTGTCCGGATTGGGACCGGTGTCACGCTCGCTCAGCGCGGCGAGCCATGCGCCCGAACAGGCGGTGCTGCGCATCTTTGTCGCCGCCCTGCTATTCGGTCACGCGGTGGCAATCGTAACGCTGTTTGGCCCGACGCCCGCCGGCTCGCGGGCTCTACTGACAGCCGTGTCGGGGCTTATCGTCGGCTGGTTGGTGTTGTTGCCCGAGATCGTGTGGCCGGCAGCGTCGGCATGGCTGCGGCGCTGCGCGATGATATTCGACGCGTCGCTAATATCGGCATTTCTCCATTTCGGCGGGCAGGACGCTGCCGGCTGGTATCCACTGTATTTGCTCCTGACGGCCTATGCCGGTTTTCGCTTCGGCATCGCCGCGCTGGTCGGGAGTGCGGCGCTCGGCGTTGCTGGTTTTAGCGCTGTCGCGGCGACGACCGAATTCTGGCACCAGCAACCAGCCCTGACGGCGGAGTGCCTGGTGGCGTTGTTGCTGTTGCCGATCCTGGTCCAGGATCCGATCCGCGCGGTCGTTGCAGCGCGGGGGGCGGCGGCAGCGGCACAAAATGCCAAAACGCGTTTTGTCGCCGTCCTTGCCGAGGCTTTGCGCACGTCGCGTACTGACAATCCCGATCCCTCTCACGCCGATCCCACAGCGCGGGAGCAGCCGGAATTGCCGCCGCATGTAGCCGACATTCTCGACTTGGCGGCAATCGACGCCGGAACCTATGCGCCGCGATCCGAGCCGTTCGATGTGCATGAGCTGGTCAACGAGTCGCTGGCGGCCAAACGCGGCGTAGCAGCGGGCAAAGGCATCACGCTGCGGGGACGGATCGACCCGTATTTGCCGTATCAGCTTCGCGGCTGGCGGCGCTCGCTCGACCGTATTCTGGGGAACCTCCTGAGCCACGCGATCGCGGTGACCGAGAGCGGCGCCGTGCAGCTCCGCCTCAAATCGCTCGGTACCGACGGCGAGGAGGTGCGATTGGCGCTGACGATCGAATGTAATGGCGAGGCGGCGCCGGCGCTCGCCGAGGCGATGACAGATCCGTTTGCCGCCGACCAGCGGGGCGCCGAGCGAGGCATTATCGGGCTGGCGCTCGTCAAGCGCACAGTCGAATTGATGGGCGGCCAAATCACGATCGATGCGACCCCGGCTGGGCAAACCCGGATCACGGTCGAGCTTGCCTTCGCCGTCGATGCGACGGCCACGGAGCCGCCGTTGCAGTCCGCCGGCTGTCCGGTGCTGATCGTGACCGGCGATAGCCTGTTTGCAGGTAACGTTTGCGAGTATCTTGGCGGGTGGGATGCTCCGGTTTCATGGATCGGCGAGACCGAGGCGGCGCTCAATTACGTCGCCTGGCTGGATCCCGCGATCCGCGCGGTATTGCTCGTTGACGGCCGCAGCCAGCCCTTGTCGGCGATGAGCTTTGTCTTCCGCGCCTTCGCGATGGACGGCATCCCACCTTTTGCTCTGTTCGTTGCCGAGGCAGCGCAAATCGCGGCGCTCGCCGAGTTGGAGGATGGCGAGCTTGACGCTTTTCTGCCGGCCCCCTTGACCCCACAGCTGCTCATCAACGCCTTACATTCCCTGCCATTGCGAGCCGAATCGCTCACCGTGGTAACGCCGCAGCCGGAATTGGCAGACGGGTCGACCCGCACGGAGGATCAACCGGCACCGTTCGGCGAGCGCGTAACCTCGATTGCCGCCCATCCGAGGTTCGCCGCCGAACCAATGCCCATCGTCGATCCGCGCCGCATCGAGGCGCTGCGCGAGCTGGGCGGCCAGGAGGGATTTCTCGGGGATGTGATCGAGACGTTTCGCGCCGATGCGGAACAGATCATGCGCCGGCTGAAGCGGGCCGCCGCGGTTGCCGATGTCCCGGCGTTCGCTCAGGGGTTGCGCGGGCTGGGCCGGGCCGCCGGCCACGTCGGCGGCACCCAACTATGTCAGCTGACGGCATCTTTGCGGGGGCTCGTCGCTGCGGAGTTGCGCGATCAGGGAAACCTCCATCTGCAGCGGATCGAGGCCGAGATCGATCGGCTCGCGGCGGCCCTGCTGCATTATCTCGACCAAGGCGAGGCGCAGCGGCCCTAATCCTACAGCACCTGCATCAGAATCTTCCACTGCGCCAGCTTTTCTGCGAAGCCGAGCCGCGCATGCGCCGGGCTGGTCGACGGCAGCGCGATGTAGCGCAGTCCCGCGCGGCGTGCGAAATGCCGGTCATAAAGCCGGCGTGCGCCGCTGCCGTTGAAGGCGATCGCGCGGATGCCGGGATGCGTGTCGATCAGCGCATCGATCGTGTTCGGCAGCTCGGCGGCGATCGTCGTATCGGCGCTGGCGATCCGCTGAGCCGAGGCGCAAACATCCCACACCGCGATCCGCCGCGCGCCGATCAAGCTCACCCTGTCGGCGTAATCGGAGGGCA
>Ga0066709_100002057_pt1 | contig 14231 bp, 14 predicted proteins | sample GraSoiAngelo_158_FD_79665 | JGI IMG/M metagenome (GOLD analysis project Ga0066709, IMG submission 79665) | Grasslands soil microbial communities from the Angelo Coastal Reserve, California, USA - 14_1009_16_30cm | ecosystem: Environmental > Terrestrial > Soil > Grasslands | place: USA...
CTCGCGGTCCGGATCGTTCTGAGCGCGGGCGGCCTCGATCCATTGCTCGACAATTTGCGGGTAGGTCAACGCGTTCGAAGGCAGAGTCCGGTTGTGAAGAGCGAGCAGATCCTGCGGCTTCTCCGGCGTAAAAGGTTCCTCGGCGGTGTCGCGCCCGGTGAAGAATCGATAAACCGCCTCGCGGCTGGCCTGGTTGTAGTTGTGCGGAGCGTCGATCTGGATGGTTTGAACGTTGCTCTCCTTGTCGAACAAGCGGTAGATCGCCTGTATCGCCGGGAACTCCTCCCGGGGCGTGTTGCGCGTCCAGTCGCCCGTAGCCGAGACCATGAGCATCCGCCGCGGAGCCATGAGCGCGGCGATTTCCATGTTGTTGGTGCCGATTCGGAGCAGCGGCGCGTTTTCGCAAGGCGAGCCGCCCTGCATGATCGCCGAAATCATGTTCACAGGGGCGGAGAAACTCACGCGATCGTCGGCGGCGGTCAGTAGAAAAGTTTGCGTGCCCCCGCCCGAGGCCCCGGTCGCCCCGATCCGCGTGGCATCCACCTCGGGCAGCGATTCGAGAAAATCCACGGCACGGATCGAGTTCCAAAGTTGCAATCCAAGCGGGCCAAAGCTCCACAGCTGCTCCCGCGGGCCTCCGAAGGCGTGCGGCGTCTGGATTGTGTCGTCATAGCCGACCATATCGTAGGAAAAGACGACGAAGCCCAGACGCGCGAGATTGATGCATCGGCCCGGAATGGAAGCGGCGGCGGAATTCTCCAGGCGCCCGTAGTTCCAATGTCCATGTGGCGAAAGGACGGCCGGGAACTTGCCTTCGCGCCCGAGCGGGCGGTACAGATTGCCGCCCAGATAATATCCCGGCATCGTCTCGAGCAGCACCTTTTCCACGGAGTAGCCCTTGCGCTCGATTCTCCCGAATATCTGGGGGTTGAGCGGATGCTTGCGCGGCATCGGCAGCAGGCCGGCGGCGAAGAGGACCTGCTGGCGCAGACGCGCCGCCCGCTGCTCCCATTCAGCGCGCGACTTGAATACCGGCATCGAAAAATGAGTGTCGGTGTTCGGAATCGTCACGTTGCGCGAATCGCCGTCGGGAATCTGGCCGGCAGCAAGACAAGTCACGCCTAAAAGCATAATTGAGCAGGTTCGCATGGCGGTGCCACCAGTTTAACCGAGGCGCAGGCCGCCCCCGGACCGAAGAGATCGAGGTGGGTTATTTGACCGCCCGGCCGGCCAGCACGAGCTTACCGTAGGCGTCGAGCGCCCGCTGATATTTCTCGTAGGCGATGATTCGCCTGGTCCTGAGATTGGCAATGTTCCGGAGGCTGTCTGCCAGGCGCATGCCATGGGCGCGGTCGCGCACTTCTCGATTGAAACAGTCGATTTGGTTTGAGATCCGCAAGTACTCCCGCCGGGCCGCTTGGGTCTCGGCCATGAGAGCCTGCTGGCGGTCTGCGTCCCGGTGATCCATGGAGATATGCCCGAATTCGTGAGTTAGAGCCTGGCCCGGCGCCCGCGTTTCGCGGATTTGCGCATTCTGTAGTCCCCAGACCGCCCGGCCACGAATCACGATTAACCCTTAATCGCCATCTTGCCGCCTGTGAACACTTTGCCACTTTCTCTCGCATCCTGCCCGGCGCATCCGCCCTAGCATTGAGCCGAGAGGTTGGCGCCCTCATCGGCCTCCAACCCACCTGGCGCGGCAGTTCCTCGAGGCTCCTCCGCGCTGGCGTTAAGACGATGAGCGAGCGCCGCGAGCGAGAGTGTTGGTCCCACGCCGTTGCGGGTGATGAAACGGCCCCTTGCCTTTCTGGGTTACCGAGAGGGGAGGCCTCCAGCTTTAACGATCGCTGGTTTTCGTCAAAGTTTTCGTTTTTATTGCTTGGATTCAGTCCGGAATACTGGTAGTATTTTTAGGATATTTACGGAAATCTGTGATGGCTGCCTCCCCCGGATACCTTCGCCTGCTCCGCGCGATGTGCATTGCGGGCTCGTGCCCGCCAGCGGCCCTCCGGACTCAGAGAGCCGCAGGGCGGAATAGTCCGACCGGAGGTCGTCTCAGATTGAAACTTGTCAGTATCGAAGCCGAAGTGGGACGGGACTTTCCTCTAAATAAACGCGAGAATTTTCCCAACCGGACTTCACTTATTCATTTCCAAGAAGGTTTACAGGGTCTTGAGCTAATCCTGAGTTTCGACCGGGAGGGGTTCGGTCCGGCATTTGGCACGCAGGTCCGGGATACTGGGCTTCTCGCCAGTAAGGGGGAGCCAGACTGAGGATGATGAGCATGGCAAGCGATCCACAAAACGGAAACATCCCCCCTGCCAGCGTGCCGGCGCCCTACCTGCCGGATCCTGATGCCGGCGAGGAGCTCGGGCATGAGACCGCCGGCGTTTACCGCGCCTGGGTGGAACTGGTGGAGCGCATCCGGTCCGGGGAAACGGATGGAATGGAAGAGCTGTACCAGCTCTTCTCGAGGGGCATCCGCTTCTATTTGTGCCGGCAACTCGGGCCCCAGGAACTCGATGATAAGGTCCACGATACCTTCGTGGTGGTGGTCCAGGCGATCCGGCGGGGCGAATTGCGGGAGCCGCAGAGGCTCATGGGGTTCGTCCGAACCATCGTGCGCAGGCAGGTGGCCGCGCATATCGACCGCGTCGTGCATAACCGCCGTGAGCAGATCGAGCTCGACGCCACGCTGCGGGTGGCGGACCCCACCGGAAATCCCGAAGAAGCCCTTATGTTCCGCCATCGTGCGGAATTGATAACACGGGTCTTGGGCGAGCTGTCGCAGCGGGATCGCGAGATTCTCACGCGCTTCTATCTGCGCGAACAGAGCCAGGACCAGATCTGCTCGGAAATGGACCTGACCGAAACCCAGTTCCGCTTGCTCAAATCCAGGGCTAAGGCTCGCTTTGGCGAGCTTGGTAGGAAAAAACTGGCCCACCGGGCCGTCCATTCAGTTTTCTTGAGAACTTCCGCCGGTCTCTCCCACTAACAGACGACGGTTACCGATTCGGTACGGTGTGCCGGTTCGGTACACAGGTGGGGACCGGTGGAAATGACTTCGACATTCGGCATACACCTTTGCGAGGAAGAGCTCGAGGAATACGCCTTCAATCGCCTTCTGGAGGGCGAAATGGCCGTGGTGGAAGAGCATCTTCTTGTGTGCGGAGTCTGCCGGAAAGCCCTCCAAACGGTCGACGAGTACATTCTCCTCATGAAGCTAGCGGCCGCGGATTATGACGCAAGTGTTCCTTCGCCGCCGCGCTCGGGCAGCCGGTTTTGGGAAAGCCTCGGACGGACAGCCTTTAGGCGGGTCTGGCGTTAGACTAAGACCGTTCCGGCGCTCCGAATCGCGATTCCTATACACTCTTGCAGGCTGCCGTGACTGACGGGAGCCACGCCCGGAACCAGGACCCGAATTCGCTCAGACGGCGTGAGTCGGCGGGCGCCAGCGGGATCGCGTGCGGTCCTGTCTTTATGCCCCGGATCGCCACAGCCTCCCGGATCGCGATCGGGAGCGGGAAGCTGAGGACCCGGTCGGCGAAATCGTTGAGATGAGCATCAAGCACTTTCGTGTCGCGGCCGGAGCGCACGCGGCGCTCGATGGCCACCATCAGCTCGGGGACCGCGCTCGCCAGGCCGGAAACTGCGCCGGCCGCTCCCGCCGCGCGCGCCCGGCTGTACATCACATCCGAGCCCACGAACACCGAGATTTCCCGCTCTGCCGCCAGTTTCTGCAGCGCGGCGAATTCCTCCCATTTCCCGCTGGAATCCTTTATGCCGGCAAACGCGCCGGAGGCGAGCAGATCCAGCGAGGTTTGGATCTGCAGCTCGTTCGTGAAAAAGGGAATGTTGTAGAGATACGCGGGAGCCTTGACTTGCTCTGCAAACTCCAGGCAATACGCGCGTATGGATTCCTGGTCGTAGCGGTAATAGTAAGGCGGCATCAGCAGCACTCCCGCCACGCCCGCGTCGATGGCGTCGCGCGCCAGGCTGACCGACCCCTCGAGCGTTGAATGCGACGCGTTGACCAGCACGGGAACGCGGCTGCGCTTGGCGGCCATCACGGCCAGACGCGCGCGATCTTCCATGGAGAAGTGCGGAAACTCTCCCGTGGATCCGAGCAGCGCGATGCCGTCCACTTTGTGGTCGTGGAAAAAATCGATCAGTTCGAGAGCGGCGCCGAAGTCAATTGTTACCTCCGTTGAGCGCCGCGGGGTGATGGACGCAACCAGCACGCCCTGGATCTTGTCGGAAGGAACCGCGCTCATAAAGGTCATTCACCCACGGCGATGACATTCTTAATGCCGCCTGTCTTGCCGGAGAGAGGCTCGGCCGCTTGCGCGATAGGGAAGCGCTGCGTGATCAGAGAGCGCACAGAATGGGGCCAGCGCTCCTGAAATTTGTCCAGGTCGGAGATGGCGTCGGTGAAACTGGTGATGCTCGCGTTCACCGTGCCGAATATCACTTGGTTCTTGAGTACGTAATCGCGCATGAGGACATCCGTGTCAACTGTGATCGGCGCTTTGCGGCCGGGAACGCCGGTGAGGATGAACACGCCGTTCGTGCCGAGGTAACGCATCACTTCAAAAGCGAGAGACGATGCGCCCACCGCTTCATAGACCACGTCGATGTTGCCGATACTCGCAGCCAGTTCGGCGACCGAAGCGTCCTCGGCGTGCACGAAGCTTGCGCCGAAACCGGTGACGATCTTTTCGAGATCGCTGGCCGCGGGCGTGCGGGAGTAAACCGTGGTTTCGAAATCCTCGAGGACGAGTTTCATCGCTCCGAGCAGACCGACCGGTCCTCCCCCGAGCACCAGCGCGCGGCGCCGGTATCCCGGACCGGCCCAGGGCAAACGCTGCTGCACCTGCCACAACTGCGTGACCGCTTTTTCGGCGATCGTGAGCGGTTCAACCAGCACAGCGATATCGCGAAGAACCGGCGGGACCGGATTCAGGTAACGTTCGTCTTCGACAACGAATTCGCTCATGAAGCCATGGCGCTGCTTGATGCCGCGCTCCGTGAACTCCCCCGTGTAGCAGAAATCCTGGCGGCCGGCCTGGCAGGCGAAACACTCCGGCCGCGAGCAGGGCCGGCGCACAGTGGGAACGGCGAGATCGCCGGGCTTGACTCTCTTCACTTGCGGGCCGGCTTCGATCACTTCCCCGAGCGACTCGTGACCGATGATGAGATAGCGCGACCCCGGGGGCGGCGTGCCGTACTGGAACGCGACGATTTCTTTGTCGGTGCCGCAGATGCCCACATCCAGCATGCGCAGCTTTGCTTCCGTGGGGGAAGCGATGCCCGGTTCAGGATGATCGATCACGTCGAAGCGGCGTTCGGCGGGCAGCACGGCGACGGCTTTCACGCTTCTATCTTTCCACAATCAGCCGCAGCGGCCGGATATAAATGTTGCGGAAAGCCACCGGGCCGTGATCGTCTTGCAGCATGAGCGGGTTTTGGGGCTCTTCGGGAATCTCCATGTGGGCCTGCGTGGGGCCTTCGCATTCGACGTTGTTCTGAACGCTTAAGCCGTTGAAGAGCACGCGGACAAATTTCGCGTTTTCGGTCTTGCGGCCGGTGGCGTCGAATCGCGGCGCGCGGAACCAGATCTGGTAGCTTTGCCACTCGCCGGGGCGCCGGCTGGCGTTGCGCGAGGGCGCCGACCCGCCAACGCCATGGTTATCGATCCAGCGATGATAGATCCCGCCCGCGTCGGAGGAAGTCATCGGCTCAGTGGCGCCGAAGCTGTCGAAGATCTGGACTTCATAAAGACCGTGCAGGTATACGCCGGAGTTGGACCCTTTGGCGAGCATGAACTCCAGGTAGAGTTCGATGTCGCCGAATTTTTCGTCGCTGACAAGATTGGACGTGCCGCCGCGCCGCCCGTTGAGAATCGTGCCGCTCGGGGCGGGGAAGCCGCTCAGGCGCGTGGGGCCGAGCAGGCGCTCCCACAACACGCCGCGCGTGGTGAACCATTCGAGAGGTTTTCCGTCCTGAGCGTGCCAGCCCGCGAGATCTTTGCCGTTGAGGAGAGGCATCCAACCGTCTTCGAGCAGATATGGCGCGTCGCCGTGCGTGTCGCCGTCGTTCAGCTCGGGGAGTTCTTGGAAAAGTAGAAGCGCGATCAGCAGCAACTTCATTGGGTGTCCGTGATTCTAACAACATGATACGGTGTGGCGGCCAGAGGATCGGGTTCGAACCATCCGCTCTTCTCGCGGTCGAGAATTTCGAAGTAGTAGAGCAGGTCCCAGTTGGCGGAGATATCGGACGCGGGAATGGTGAACGTCACGGACGCCGCGGCCGGCTGCTCGAACGTCTTGAATTGCGCGGGGGAGCCCGGAGCGCGATAGTAGAGCCGCACGGTTCGCGCGTCTTTCGGCGGTGTAATGCGAAGCGTGAGCGTGAGCGGCCGGCCGGGCGGAATCGTTCCCGGCGCCGTATGCGCGAATTGCGGCCGGAGGAACGGCTCGGTCGCAGAAATTTGCGCTCCGTCGTCGCCCGATTGGCGCGACAATTCGAGTTCGTACGAGGATCGAAGCTTCTTCGCCTGCTCGCGGGCGAGGCCCGAGAGGAGCTGGAAATCCGCGAGCGCGTTCTTGTCGAGACGCGCGGCTGCGGTTTCAAGCAGCGCGGCCGTCTCTAGTGGCGTCTGTTTGGCGGACGCTATGCCTGCGACGTGATTGTGAACCGCTTCGGAAACGGACGCAATGTAGCTCCAGTTGTCTGCGCTTGCGATCTCGGCTTGTTGCGCGGCCGCAAGCTGCTGCGCAGCCTGCGCGGCGACGTGATATTCCTCCGGATTCGCGGAACGTGGCAGCTTGGTCTTCGGATCATAACCCAGCCGGCCCCAGATCCAGTAGAAGGTTTGGTGGCGCGCCGCGTCGATGTGGCCGTCCACCAGCGGCGGATCGATTTCGAAACTCGCAGGCCAGGGTGCAAAAGGGCGGAGAAGAGGAACGCCGGCGTCCTCGATCGTCCGAACCAGGGCCGGATCGAGCGGAGAGCCGCGCAGATCCAGCGTCACGCGGCGGCCGGCCGCCTGCAACGCCCGAAAAACTCGCTCCCGGTAGAATTCGACGCCATGCTCCGTGTCTACGCGAAGCTGAACGGTCCGGATCGATGGGCAGGCCGCCAGCAGCTTGCTCAATGTCGCGTCGTCGGGCGTGAGAGCGTCGGCGTTCCAGATGCCTAACGTAAAGTTTAGGCCGTACTCTGCGGCCATCTGCGAAATGAAACGCAGCCTTTCGTACGGCGCCTCGAGTTCGGCCGCGCGGCGCGTGAATACGAGATTGAACCGGTTGAAACGGTTACGCGCCAGCATTCGAAAATAGTTGCGCCAGAAGTTTTCGGAATCCTTGCCGAGATCTGAGTCTCCCGCCAGAACGCGGACCCCGCGGATGGGCGTGGCGGGCGCGCCGTGGGCCGATGTGAGCCTGCCGTTGGAGCGAATCTGTTCGGCGGCTTCGAGCAGGCCGTACATCAGGCCGCGTAGATCGCCGCCGGCGATGTGGGGCGGCCCGGCCTTGTACGTCTCGATGCGGTAGGTTTCCGGAGGATCGAGGGTCAGCTCGGTCTTGATCCGGAGTCTGAGATTCCGCGAGGCGAGGGCGGCGTTGAATTCGGCGAAGCCGAAGTCGACTGGGCCGGCGCAAGCGCACCAGCAGAGGACCAGGCTAGTCCACCACCGCACTCCAGCCCCTCCTTGACAGATCCCAATAAATGACAACGCCGCCGGCCAGCCCGCAGGCGAGCAGCCCGAGACCGATGGTTGTTTCGTGCAACAGAAGCTTGCCAACCCCGAAGAGAACTCCGTAGATCAGGACGCAACCCGCGATCCAGTCGAGCAGGTTGGAGAGTCCGTCGCGCGAAGGCCGTACGTCCGGCTTGAGGCGCGCGATCGGACCCCAGCCCGCTGCCGAGGGCCGCGTGCGGTGATAGAAGGCGATGAGCACATCTTGCGGCTCGGGCGGCGTAAGGAACGTGGTCGCGAGCCACACGATGGTCGTTATGCCCACCGTGATGATCATGACCCAGGCGAAGCCGGCGGGATTGTCGGTGTCGAAACCGAAAGCTCGCTGCATCGCGACCGAGACAATGAACGCCGAAATCATCGCGGAAACTTCGCTCCAGGCATTGATGCGCCACCAATACCAGCGCAGCAACAGCACCGTGCCGGTGCCGGCGCCGGTGACCAGAAGAAGTTTCCATGCGCCGGCGATCGAGTCCATGTAAAAGGTCACGATGGCGGAAACGAGCGTGAGGAATACCGTGGCAAGTTGTGAAGCCGTCACATAGTGCCGGTCGGTCGCGTGCGGCTTCAAAAAGCGGCGATAGAAATCGTTTACAAGATAGCTTGCTCCCCAGTTGAGCTGGGTCGCGATGGTGGACATGTACGCGGCCGCGAAGGCCGCGACCATCAGGCCTCGCAGCGACGGCGGCAGGTACGCGATCATGACCCGGACGTAGCCCGTCTCGGGATCTTTCAATCCCGGGAAAAGAATCAGCGAGGCAAGCGCCACCAGAATCCATGGCCAGGGGCGAATCGCATAGTGTGCGATGTTGAACCAGAGTGTAGCGAGCAGGGAGTGCTTTTCATCCTTGGCGCAGACCATGCGCTGGGCGATGTAGCCTCCGCCCCCCGGCTCGGCGCCCGGATACCAGGTGGCCCACCAGTTGAGCGAGATGTATACGAAGAACGTGATCATCGGCATCCACGCGGAGTTCAGGTCGGGGATGAAGCTGAGGACCGAGCCCTGGCTGCCGCGCGTCGCGTCGATCGCGGCGAGCTGGGTCTTCATGCTTTCGATGCCGCCTACAGCGCGGATGGCGAACACCGCGAGCGCGATCACCATGCTCATCTTGACGACGAACTGAAACACGTCGGTGACCAGCACGCCCCACAAGCCGGAGAGTGTGGAGATGAATGACGTGAGCGCGATCATGCCGATGACGATCGCGAGCGCCTGGATCTTTGTAACTCCGAGCACCAGCGTCAGAATATCGACCATCGCCTTGTTGACCCAGCCGAGAATGATGCAGTTGATCGGGATGCCGAGGTAGAGGGCGCGGAAGCCGCGCAGAAAAGCGGCCGGGCGGCCGGCGTACCGGATCTCGGAGAATTCGATGTCGGTCATCACGCCGGAGCGGCGCCAAAGCCGCGCATAGAAGAAGACCGTGAGCATGCCGCTCGCAACAAAATTCCACCACAGCCAATTGCCGGCGATGCCGCCCTTGGCCACCATGCCGGTGACCGCCAGCGGCGTGTCGGCGGCGAAGGTCGTGGCGACCATCGACGTACCGGCCAGCCACCACGGGACGTTGCGCCCGGAGAGGAAGAATTCGTTGACGCTCGATCCGGCTCGGGCCTTGTAATAGAAGCCGATGGCCAGGTTGAAAAGGAAGTACAGGCCAACGACGGCCCAGTCGAGGAAAGTGAGTTGCACTCAGGAGGAATTATACAGGGGTCAGCAGATAGAATGTGACTTGCGCTATTTCTTTCGAAGACGCGTTCCTCCTTTTACGCGGGTTCTACTCGTCGAGAGCGGTTCGCGGCGCCTGATCGAATACATGATTCCGATATTGTACGAGGCGCATGGCGATCAGATCGAGATCGATCTGGTGACTTGCTTCGCCGGCGTGCCCGCCGGATTGAAGGGAAAAGTGTACAGAGTCAGCGACTACGCCGGGCCGGAGGGACGCAAGCGGCTCTACGCGGAACTGGCGCGGCGCGAGTATACGATTTTAGGGATAATCTGCTCGGGCGACGCCGTCATGACCAAATGGAAATGGATGCTGGCCGCCCGCCTGCCCGCGAAGACTTTCGCGCTGAACGAGAACGGCGATTATTTCTGGATCGACTGGGGACACTGGCGGGTGATGATACACTTCGCTCTGTTCCGCTGCGGGCTTACCGGCGGCGCGGCTGTTCCCACTATCCTGCGGCTGGTGTTTTTCCCAGTAACGCTGATGTACCTGCTCCTCTATGCTGGCGTTGTGCATCTCAGGCGGAAGATAAGGACACTATGAAAGCGGTCTATATCGAACGAACGGGTGGTGTGGACGTGCTGCACTACGGCGATGTGCCGGCGCCCGAGTCCGGGGCGGGGCAGGCGAAGGTGAAGGTCGCGGCGTCGGGTGTGAATTTTATCGATACGTACCACCGCTCCGGGCTGTACAAGCTGCCGCTGCCGGCGGTGCTCGGCTCGGAGGGAGCGGGTACGGTGGAAGCCGTGAGCGATGGAGACAGCGAGTTCAAACCGGGCGATCGAGTGGCGTGGGCGATGTCTCGAGGGTCGTACGCTGAGTACGCCGCTGTCCCCCTGAAGTTTCTGGTGAAGATCCCCGACGGACTGGAGTTCCGGGACGCAGCGGCGGCGATGCTCCAGGGAATGACCGCGCACTACCTGACTCATTCCACCTTCCCGCTGGACAAAGGTCAAACAGCACTGATCCACGCGGCGGCGGGCGGCACGGGCCGGCTGATTGTCCAAATGGCGAAGATCCTCGGGGCTCGCGTGATCGCCACGGCGGGATCCAGCGACAAGGCGGAAGTGGCCCGCGAAGCCGGCGCGGACAAAGTGATCATCTACACCGAGCAGGACTTCGTTGAGGAAACGAAGCGTCTGACACATGGGGCGGGTGTCGACGTGGTCTACGACTCGGTCGGCCAGGCGACGTTCGCGAAGAGCCTGGATTGCTTGCGGCCGCGCGGCATGATGGTCTCATTCGGAAATGCGAGCGGCGCCGTGCCGCCCATCGAGCCATTGACGCTCAGCCAGAAGGGATCGCTTTTCCTGACGCGGCCGTCGCTCGCCCACTATATCGCCACGCGCGAGGAACTCGATTGGCGCGCGCGCGATGTGTTCCGCTGGATTCGTGAGAAGAAGCTGGTGCTGCGCGTGGAGCACACCTACATGCTGGCCGATGCGGCGCAGGCGCATCGTGATCTCGAGGGGCGGAAAACCACTGGCAAACTTATTTTGCTAACGTGACGATGGCCTGGGCTTCGGCAGAACGGCCCTCGCCAACGGGTCCGACGCGCTCGGCTGTCTTGAATTTCACGGAAACGCGATCGAGTTCGATGCCAAGCGTGCGCGCAATGGACTCGCACATGGGTACGCGGTGGTCCTTGAGCCGCGGGCGCTCCAGAATCACGGTCGCATCGACGTTCCAGATTGTGTAGCCCGCTTGCCGCACCAGCCTGGCGGCATGGGCAAGAAATCGCGCGCTGTCGGCCCCTTTCCAGGCAGGATCGCTGTCCGGAAAGTGCATTCCGATATCGCCCAGCGAGGCGGCGCCGAGCAGAGCGTCGGTGATGGCGTGCGACAGAATATCGGCGTCGGAATGACCTTCGAGGCCGAATTCCGAGGGAATCGTAACACCGCCCAGGATCAGGGGACGCCCGGGGGCGAGGCGGTGAACGTCCCAGCCAAGCCCCGTTCGGACTTCACTCACGATGCTGTCCGCCCCGCCGTTTCCTCAGTCAGAAAAAGCCGCGCCAGCTCCATGTCGGTGGGCTTGGTGATCTTGATATTACGGTCGGTGCCCTGCACCACGCTGACTTCGACCCGTTCCAGGCGCTCGACCAGGCTCGATTCGTCGGTGCCGAGGAAGCCGTCCTGGCGCGCCATGTCGAAGGCGCGCTTCAGCAAATCGAAGCGGAAAACCTGAGGAGTCTGGGCCAGCACCAGATGCTCGCGCGGCAGGGTAGCCCGGATTTTGTTCTTGTGTACACGCTTGACGGTATCCACCGGGACGATCCCCACGATCGCCGCGCCGTTGTGCGCGGCCTCGGTGATCACTTTTTCGAGCAGCTCGGAATCGATGAACGGGCGCACGGCGTCGTGCACGGCGACCAGGTCCGTATCGGGATTCAGAACGGCGAGCGCGTTCTCAACGGACTGTTGCCGGCTCTCGCCGCCTTCGACGACACGCACCGGTTTGGATGGACGCTCCTGATGGATCAAGCCGCGTGCCCAATCGAGGTCTTCGGGCCGCAACGCGACCACGATCTCGCTGACGGAAGGGGAGCGCAGGAATTTGCGAATGGTGTGGATGAGGATCGGCGCGCCTTCGAGCAGCATGAATTGCTTGCGGCTGGTGCCGGCCTTCTCGCGGCCCATGCGCGTGCCGAGACCCGCCGCCGGGAGTATGACGGAAACTTTCATGGTCGAAGTATGATTGTAATCCAGCCGGCGTCAGGAACTGGCGTTAGGAGCCGGTTCCGGCGGCCGGCGCATGCTCTCGCGTGGGCCGGTCGGGACGTTCTTTTTCGTGAACCGCGTGCGTGCGCTCGTCGAAGCGGCCAAAAATCATTTTTCCCGCGGTGGTCTGCAGGACGCTGGTGACGGCGATGTCGATGGTCTTGGAGATCATCTTGCGCGCATTGTCCACCACCACCATCGTCCCGTCGTCGAGGTAAGCCACGCCCTGGTTGTACTCTTTGCCCTCTTTGAGGATGAACACGCGCATGGTTTCGCCCGGCAGCACGACCGGCTTTAGGGCGTTGGCGAGTTCGTTGATGTTCAATACCTCAACGCCCTGAAGCTGGTCGACTTTGTTCAGGTTGAAATCGATGGTGACGATCTTGCAGTCATAGACCTTTGCAAGCTCGATCAGCTTCATATCGACGTCGCGGACATTCGGAAAATCGTCCTCCAGAATCTGAATGTCGAGTTGCGGCATTTTCTGAATGCGCTGGAGAATATCGAGACCGCGCCGGCCGCGGTTGCGTTTCATGGAATCCGAAGAATCAGCGACGAGCTGCAGCTCGCGCAGGACGAATTGCGGGATCACGATGGTGCCGTCGACAAATCCGGTTTCGACGATATCGGCGATGCGGCCGTCGATGATGACGCTGGTATCCAGGATTTTAAAAGAATTCTTCGAGGCCTTTTCCCCGCCGAACAGCCCGCCGAGAGCGGTCAGGTTGAGCATTTCGCCCTTAGTCGCGCCAACGACAAGGCCGCAGTAGGTCATGCAACCGAGCACCACGACTTGCAGGAAGGGAACGGTGTTATAGCTGTCCGGCATCGCGCGGCCCAGGACCAATGAAATAAGATAGGCGCCCAGGATTCCGAGCACGCTTCCAAACGCCGCGCCGATGAGCCGCTTCAGGCTGATTTGTTTTAGACGGATTTCGAACAGGACGATGGCCACGCCGGCCACGACACCCACGCCCGCGGCGAGCGGGCCATTAAGATCGAACGGGCGCAAAAAGAACGCAACGCCACTCATTACAGCGATGAATAAGATGCGTGTAATGATTAAATCGCGCAAAACATCACCCTCCTCCAGGAGCCCGTCCGGCGCCCCCGCCCCAGTGACGTACTACACTGTAGTCGCTGCTTAGCGGTCTAGTATAACATTGTTGTCAAACGGGAAGCACGGAAAAGCGAATTCGATGCCCTGCGCGCACACGGTCGGGCCCAATGGAGAGAACGGCTTAGAGAGCTTTGGCCAGCTCTTCGGCGAAGGCGCTTTGCGATCCGCCGTTTCCGGTTTGCTTCCGGATTGCGCCCTTTTTGGCGCGACGAGCCGGACGCTGGTCGGCTCCCGGGGGCCCGCTCGCACTACCGGGGCCGCCGTGACTTCCGGAACTGCCGGACCCACTTGCCGGGCGGGCCATCCCTCTTGGCTTCGGAGGCTGCGCGGGATTCGCTCGGAGGAGACGATCTTCCAGCGGCACTCGATCGAAGCGACGGATGATGGCGTTCATCTCATCGTTGTTCGGCGCCTCGATAAACGCGAACCCCTTGGACTCCTGCGTTTCGGGATTGCGGATGACTTTGATTGCGTCCGCGACCAGGTTCTCGGCTGTGAGCCAGCCCTTGATGTCGTCCGCGGTAACCCAAGCGGGTAAGTTGCCCAGAAAGACGGTAAAACTCATTCGGCGGTTGTCTTCGACTCCATTGTTGGGGGGTTTACTTCGCGGAGGTCTTCCATGAAGGCAATCTCATGCTACCACAGTCGGAGAGCCAAGGTAAACGGTATTTCAAAAGATAAGTTTCAAAACCAACTCAAAGTCGCGCGGATCTAGTGCGGTAGTAATGGTACCAAAGGCAGGCGACCCGAGTGTGCCATTGGGCGGGCCGAGAGGTGGAGTGTTGGTGACGTTGAACGCCTCCGTCCGGAACTCGGCGCCAACGCGGTCGGTTAAGTGGAACAGCTTGCCGATCATCAGATCGGCCGCCTGGTAGCCCGGTCCGCGCACCGGATTGCGC
>Ga0066709_100002058_pt1 | contig 14229 bp, 17 predicted proteins | sample GraSoiAngelo_158_FD_79665 | JGI IMG/M metagenome (GOLD analysis project Ga0066709, IMG submission 79665) | Grasslands soil microbial communities from the Angelo Coastal Reserve, California, USA - 14_1009_16_30cm | ecosystem: Environmental > Terrestrial > Soil > Grasslands | place: USA...
GCGCCCATGTCGGGGATCTGGCCGCCGCTCGCGCAGAAGCGCAGGAGCACGGTCTTGATGATCGACGTGTGGTCGAAGACGACGTTCGAGACGCTTGCCCGCGGGGTGAACGGAGAGACGACGATCGCCGGCACCCGGACGCCGTAGGTCCGGAAGGCCGCCTTGTCGTCCTGCGCGCGGGCGGCGGCACGTGATCGTAGAAGCCGCCGTGCTCGTCGTACGTGATCACGAGCATCGTCTTCGACCAGTTCGGGCTCTTGACGAGCGCGCTGTAGGTCTTGAGCACGAGCTCCTGCCCCGCCTTGACGTCCGACGGCGGATGGTCGTCGTTCGAGCCCGACGGGCCAATGCGGAGACGTCGACGAAGTTGGGATCGATCCACGAGACCGCCGGGAGCTTCCCGTCGGCCGCGTCGTCGAGGAAGTTGCGCGGCGCCAGGAAGCTGCGGCGGTCGAAGTAGGCAAAGTTGCCGAAGTGGCCGAGCAGGTAGTTGCCGTCGCTGAAGCGAAGCGTCCCGACGTCGTGCGAGTACCAGCGCCAGGAAACCTTCTTGGCGTCGAGATGCCGCACGAACGACGGCTGGTCGTAGATCGGAACCTGCTTCCCGTTCTTGCTGCCCGCGGCCTGGCCCGCGACCGCGTAGAGCCGGTTCGGCCAGGTCGCTCCGGGCACCGAGGCGTACCAGCGGTCGCAGACGCAGAACTCCTGGGCGAGATGGTCGTAGACGGGCAGGTCGCTGCCGTTGTAGTAGCCCATCACGACGTCGACCAGCTTTGCCTTGGGCCGGCTCTTCGCGAAGTTCGAGACGAAGCCGCCCATGCCGTTGCTGACCTGCTCCGCAATGCACGCGCCGCCGTGACACGGGTCCTCGTCCTTCGTCAGCGCGGTTCGCTGAAGATGGCGGACCCCTTGTACGTCTTCCCCTTGTAGCTGTTCGCCATGCCGGCCTTCAGGCCTTCCACGTCGGGTCTCGCTGCCTCGAGCGTCAGATAGCCGAGCATGTGGTCGAACGACCGGTTCTCGAGCATCAGGACGACAATGTGCTGGATCTTCTGCAGGTTCGCGAGCGTGTCGTCCGCCGCCGCCGCGACGTACGCCCGCCGAGACGGCCGCGCGGCGGCCTTGGCCGGCCGCTTCCTCGGAGCGGTTCGCTTCCTCGGCATCGGATCAGCCCCTCCTAGGAGGGTTTGGCGGAACGTCGCTCGTCGCCGGGGTGCGATGGTCGGTCCGAGGCAAGGACGCAGGGAGCCCCAATGCTTTTCTGCATTGGGGCGACTGAGGACGCCGCCTCGGGGCGAGCAGCGCGGCCCGGCGGCTCAGCGTTGCGTTTCGCCAAGCCCTCCTAGTACAGGTCCTTGACATGAGCGGCGACCTCCGTCGGCAGGTTCGGCTCCTTCGCGAGCGCATCGACGAACCTGTCGTCGTCGGCGACCGTCAGCGCATCGAGCGTCAGCGGCACGAGCAGATCGGCCAGAGGGGTCGCCGACGCCGGCTCCTGCGGCGCGGCGGCCGTGAGGTCACCGTTTCGGCTCGGCAGGTGCGGCCTCACGTCGATGCCGTCGACCTCGTCGTGGTCGAGGACGAGGAAGACGGAGTCCCCGTCGAGCGCCGGTCGCTCCACCATGTCCTTGGCGAGCTCCGGCAGGCGCTTCAGGCCGTCCGAGAGTAGTGCGGTCGCCTCCTTCAGCGACAGGCCGGCGACGACCGGGTCCTCCGTCGGCTGCGCAAGATTGAGGAGGCGGGCTCGGCCTGCGACGGAGCCCGCCTCCGTCTGCGCCGCAGCCTCCCCTAGGAGCCGCCGCATGACTTGGCTTGCCCCGTAGCGAGGAATTCCGTTGATGACGACGAGCTCGACATCGCTCTCGCCGCGAGTGAACAGATGTGCGTGACCGTCCCCGCTGTCGCCGGCGACTACGAGAATGTCGGCCCGTTTGCCGCTCTCCAGCGTTCCGAGCTGCTTGTCCCAGCGCAGGATCTTCGCCGCGCTGCGCGTGGCCAGGGCCAGCAGGTCGTAGTCGGAAAGGCCGTCGCCGCCGAGCCCGCTGACGAGGTGCGCGAGCTTGAGCTCGCCGAGCAGGTTCTTGCTGCCGCTCGGCGACCAGTCCGGCCCCAGTGCCACAAGCACGCCGGCGGCTCGCGCCTTGCTCATGTCGGCGGTCTGCCCGTAGAGCAGCAGGTTGCTGAGCGGCGACCAGACCATGGCCGCGCCGGCCTTTGCCAGCACGTCGAAGTCCTTCTTCTGCAAGGCGACGCAGTGGATCCCGGCGAGCGAGCCGGTGATCGCCCACTTCCCCGACGGCGCCTGCAGCGCGAGGAAATGCTCGCGGGCCGCGTCGTCCGTTCCCTCGCTCAGGTGCAGCAGCAGGCAGTCGAGACTCTCGAGCCGCTTGAGGAACTTGTCGCGGTCCTTCGACTCGACGTCGCTGATGTGCGTGCCCGCCTCGGGCAGCTCCGGCTCGTCCGTCTGCTCGACGTTCCTGACGATCCCCCGATAGAAGTGCTGAATTCCCGCGTAGCTGGAAAGGGCGATGCCCTGGGCCGTAGTCGTCCCGGCCACCAGGCACTTGCACTCGACGTAGCGTACGACGGCCGGAACGTACTTCGGCGTGTGCGCGAGCGCCTTCATCGGGCCGGTGATCAATTTCCGGTACGTGTCGCCTTGGGCCCACTGGTCGCGGTTCGTGTACTTCTTGGGCACGTCCCACAGCTGCAGGGCGTTGTAGCTCAGGTGGTCGTGGAGGTCAATCAGGCCCGGATAGATGGTGCCCTTCGTCTGCAGCACCTTCACTGCTTCGAATCCCGTCGGGGCCGGCGCCTCTGCCTTCTGAACAGCGGCGATCGAGCCGTCCCTGATGTAGGCGACTCCGTCGTCGAGCACGCGCGCCTGATCGTCCATCGTCACCACGCGACCCCCGAGCGCAAACGTCGGGCCGCCTTGAGGATCGACCGGCGCGAGGGCGTAATCGCTCACGGGGAACCGTCCAGCGGCGCTTTCCAGATCAACGTGCGCCCGTCGTCGGGGCTCGGCCGCGAGACGCAGTTGTTGTGGCGCGGGTGCGCTTGCCTTCCGACAGCGTCGTCGCCGAGAAAGTCCGGGACGCCGAACGGCAGGTCGCGTCTCGGGATCGGCGCGTAGTCGGCCTCCGCGAAGGAGGAGCCGTAGTTCGGGCCGCCCGCGTTGCCGTCGGGATCGGGTGTCACCTTCTGGCGCAACCGCGTGATCGCGTCGTGCCACTCGCGGAGCAGAGCCGCCTCGTCGCGACTGCTGGGGTGCGGGATGCGCTCGACCGGAACGTCGGGCTTGTGCGGCCACAAGTCGAACGCCGCCTGCGCGTTTGCGCCGAACCCGATCACCGCATCGACCGCCCCCGGCCGCACCGCGTCGTAGAACTGGTTGCGCCAGGTTTGCTGGGCGGGCTCGGCGAGCAGCTGCTCGGCCTCACCCCCGTAGCTCGGGTGCAGCGCGTAGGGGAACGCGTTCACGCACAGGTAGGACCGGGTCAGCCCCAGCTTCGCGAGGAATCCCTGCACCCGCTGGCCTGCGTCGCCGACCAGCGTCCGATGAGCGATCCGCTCGGTCGGCCCCGGATCGGAGGCGATGCACAGCACCCGCGCCGTTCCGTCCAGACGGCCGCGGTAGAAGATCGGCCCCCACGCCGTCCAGAACGCCTGCGGCTTGCCCGGCCGGGGGCAGCGCAGGCAGATCGAGGCGATCGCCTGCGTCGGCCCCCGGTCGTACTCTGCGGTCACGTCAGGCCTTGGCTGCCGCTCGCCGCCTCCGTGTCGTCGTGCTCTTCTTCCGAGTCGTCGTGCGGCGACGGGAGGAGGCCGGCTTCTCGACGCCGTAGATCGCCCAGAAGTCTCGGGCCAGCTGCGGGTCGGTCAGGTAGCCGTAGGGCATCGTGCAGTAGCCCTTCATGCCCCAGCCGGTGCCCCACGAGTTGCGGACGATGAATCGCTGGATCGAGTCGTCGTAGCCGACGGCGACGACCGCGTGCCCGCCGATCAGCTGCTCGCCCCGCGGCGGCAAAGGCACCTCGCCCGTCTTTGCGACCTCCGGGCTCATGAAGCTCTCGTAGACCGAGAAGCCCAAAACGAACGGGTAGCCGGACGCAAGACAGCCCTGCATCTGGTGCAGAGTCCCGAGCACGCGCCGGTAGACGACCGCCTGGTGCTTGCTCGCCTCGTCGTATGCGGTCTTCGGCGGCTTCTCCGTGAACTTCGGAATGTCGTACGGCCATGTCGTCTCCGGGCAAACGCCGACCTTGGCGACGCTCTTCATCCCGTCACGGATCATCGCGCCGCTGTCGGTGTCGACCGTCCCCTCCATCGCACGCTCGTTGTAGTAGATGAAGAGACGCGAGGGCGTGAAGTCCTTCAGGCCCTCCTTGATCTGGTCGAACTCGTACGCCCCGCCGATCGCGTTCGCCGTGCAGCTTCCGAGCTGCCCCTGGTCGTACACGGGCGGCATCTTCGACCGCAGGTCGGTCTTCTTCGGGAGCTTCGTCAGCACGGCCTCGGGTGCCGAGTACATGAAGTCCCGCGCATCGGGAAGATCGGGGACCCACCCGAACCGCTGCACAGGTCGGGCTCGAAGGCCTCCGTTGACAGAATCTGTGCTCACTGCGTACCTCCTCGCTCGGTCGCCTCCCCGTTCCCGGCGGCGACGTTGATTGTGAGGGCGTGAGCCGCAATCGGCTCGACGTCCCTTTCCCACGCTCGTCGTTGGACTAGGCGGACACAGGTGATGCCCACGCTGCGACCCCGAAGGATCAGCAGCTCGCTCCGACTGAACGTCTTCCGGCCGACCGCTGCTTCGTCAGCCGGCTGAAACTGCATCGAGGCCTCTGCCACGGCCTCGTCGTCGACGACCGCCTCCCAGACGTAGCCGGCGCCGGCCAGGCTGGGCAGGTGGACCGTCTCCTCCTCTCCCGGACGAAGCGTCACCTCGTCGGGAAGCTCGGCTAACTCCGGCACGGCGTCTCCGAGCGTGACACCCTCGAGCACCAGCCTCAACCCGTGCTCCCTGCTTGGGCTGGAGCTCCTCGGCGGGCGGGCGAGTCCCGCCTCCCACTCCCCTGCTCTTCCTCCTCCGGGACTCCAGTCGCGCCGCCGAGAACCCGCTCGGCGCTCCCCAGGACAATCCGCGCTCGCCGCTCGCTGAAGCCCGCGAGGAAGGCGAGTGTCGCGTAGAAGAAGGTCGTCTCGTTCCCGGAGGCCGTCTTGAGCTGGAGCAGGCCGCCGCGGAGCGCGAAGTAGAGGACGACGGCGAAGATCGCTCCGATCACGGGCCGGAAGCTGCCAATCCGGCGGATCGCCTTCCTCCCGACCTCGTAGTCGAGGCTGAAGGCGTCGTCCTTCCCGGAGCCCATCCTCGACATCACGCTCACCACCGCGCCGACGGCGCCTGCCCCATAGCAGACGAAGAACGTCTCCGTGCCGACATCGTGGCGATGGAACGTTCCGAAGAACGAGTAGACCCCGGCGCCGACCACCGCGAGCGCCGCGAGCCACCCGAGGCCGGCCATCATTCCGCCGAAATAGACGAGGCGGCCGGTCTTTCCCCCGACCCGATCGTAGTAGGCCTCGACCTGTGCAAGCTCCGTCTTGCTCCGCTTGGCGGCGGTAGCCGACTGCTGCGCGGTCGGCTTGCCGTCGGCCTGGTCGATGATCCCGAGGACGTAGCCGGCCACCGAGAGAATCCACTGCATGGTGATTCGCTCGCTCGTGCCGTTCAGGACTTCGCTGGCGCGGATGGCGAGCGTCTCGCACGTATGGAGGACGTGTCCCAGCTCTGCGGCGTCACGTGTGACCCAGTCGGTCGCGGAGTGGAAGCGGATCTGCGGCGGGCGCCGCCAGAGGAAGCCGGCAACACGCGTTCCCGGCTGCTCCGTCAGGGCGACGGCCGACGCCTCGCTCGTGCACCAGTAGGAGTTCAGCACCCGGCCGTTTTCCTGGGTAAACCTCTCCAGAAGCTTTCGATACTCGGCCTCGGCCGGTGGGTGCAGCGCCCCGTCGCGCCGTAGCTCACCGTGGTAGAGGTAGTGCGCCCAGACGAGCTCCGGGAAAGACACCGACGGCGTGGCGCGGGCCGCTTCCGGGTGAGCCCGCGTCCGAAAGCGCCGGAGCAGCCAAGCAGGAGCGGCCGGTGTGGTGGCGCCGGAGCTAGACACGGGAAGCTTCTTGCGCCCGGCTTGCGCGATTGTCGTTTCGGTTCGTGGCGGCCACTTTCGAATCGCCTCCCCTGAATGGGAGCCGTGGGGCCGCAGACAACGGCTCAGCTCACTTGCGGTTCGTTGTCTTTCTCAAGCTTGCTCCTGTCGCCCGGGAAATGCAAGCGTCTGCCGCGGGATACACGGCTGCTGCTCGAGACGAAGACGGAGGCCGGTTGCTCACCCGACTCGAGAAGCGTGACGGTGGTCGCGGGAGAAACCTGGAGGAGGACTTCTACATCAGCTGCCGGCCCGCGAAGCCACTCGCCAGAGCGAGGTGACGAGAAGCAGGACGACGGCGACAGGCATCAGCCACCAGGCCGAGACATCGCGGTGCGCGAGCACCCAGGTGAGCGTGAGCGCGACCACGACGCCCGCCGCCACGAGCCAGTCGTCGCCGACGATGAAGTCGTACCAGAAGCTGAAGAACGCGACGACGTACTTCACGACCCGGCTCCGGCGACGGCGGCCCGCATGCGTGCGTGCCTGCGGCGCAGCACCCTGACCAGCCCCACCGAGACGATGACGAGGAAGCCGAGGATCACAGGCAGGGCCGCGTCGCTGCCCGGCCAGGAGGCCCCTGCCCCCTCTGCGCCCCAGAAGATGCCGAAGGTCGTCAGCAGAAGGCCGACGGCGAACTTCAGCGTGTTCTCGGGGACGCGGCTGAGCGGCGCGCGCACGAACGCTCCGACGAGCGCGACGATCACGAGCGCGACGGCCGCGGCGGCCGCGGCGACAGTGATTCCCGTCCCTTTCTCGGCCCCGAACGTGACCACGATGAACGCGACCTCGAGGCCCTCGAGGAAGACGCCCTTGAACGAGAGCGTGAACGAGTACCAGTCGAGGCCGGCGCGCAGGGTGCGGCCCGCCCGCAGCGCCTCTTCCCGCTCGCGGGCATAAATCTCGTCTTCGTCGTGAAGGGCCGTGAAACCGCTCGCGCGCAGGATCGCCTTGCGCAGCCACTGCAGGCCGAAGGCGAGCAGGAGGCCGCCGACGACGAGGCGCAGAGTGTCGATGGGGATCACCGTCAGGGCAGGGCCGAGCGCCGCCACGACCGCTGCGAGAGCTAGGCCGGCCGCCCCGGCTCCGATCAGCGTCGAGCGCCAGCCGCGGGTGACACCGACCGCGAGCACGATCGTCAGCGCCTCGACCATCTCGACGGCGCAGGCCAGGAATGCGGCCAGGAATAGAAAGACGATCCGCATGGCCGGGGCGTGAAGTTAAGCGGACGCGCTCAGGCGGTGACTTTCAAGTGCGCAATCACGCCGAGGTTGCCGCCGCCGCAGCGTGCCGTGACGGCGTAGCGGGCCGGTCGCTTCGTGCTCGGGATCCTCGTCGTCGCCTCAAAGTGCCCGCGGCGGCGAACTTTCGCGAGCACTGCGGGCACGCCGGCGAACTCATGCTTCTTGGAGAACGCACGCGAAATGATGAAGACGGTGCTTCCGACCCCGCAGCCGGGCGCGGAGCCCTTCACCGTGACGAGGTGGCCGCGGCGGACCGTCGTCGGCGACACCGAGAGCGACGGCGGAGCAGCCGTTGCCGCGCTTACGCAGAACGTGGCAAGGACGACTGCCGGGGCGATCAACCTCTGCACGACCACATTGTGGCTATTCCACCGAGATCACGGAGAGGTACCGCGTCGGAGGATTCTCAGCGGCCGACAGCAGCCTGGCGGCGGCGCAAGACGGTGTCGAGGGTCACCGCTGCGAGCAAGATGACCCCGGTGACGATGAACTGGGTCTCCGGCTTCGAGCCCTGCAGGCTGAGCCCATTCGCGATCGCCGAGATGAGAAGGGCGCCAACGACGCCGTCCCTGATGTTGCCGCGGCCGCCGAAGAGGCTTGTCCCCCCGATGACGGCGGCTGAGATCGCGTCGAGGAGGATCGTCCCGCCGCCCGCGTTCAGGTCTACCGAGGTCAGGCGCGCGGCGAAGACCACGCCGCCGAGCGCCGCCATCGCGCTCGAGATCATGAAGACGAGGATCCGGATCCGCTTGACTGCGATGCCGGCGCGCCGCGCCGCCTCCGCGTTGCCGCCGACGGCGTACACGTGCCGCCCGAACGTCGTCCGCCTCGCCACCCACGTCCAGAAGATCAGGAGCGCGACCACGAGCACGCCTGCGAACGGGACGCCGCCGCCTTTGTTCAAGACCTTGACGACGAAGTAGCAGAGCACTGCGACTCCGACGATCTTTCCGACGGTCACAGCCGGGTGCCGCGCCCGGAGTCCGGCCCGACGCCGGCTGAGGACGCCGAGCAAGACCGTCGCGGCATAGCCCAGCGCCGCGACTCCGGCGAGAGCCCAGCCCCAGTTCTTCGAGAACAGATAGTTCGCGACGTCGTTGACCGTGGTGTCCTGAATCGTGATCACGCCCCGGTCGCCGATCGCCCGCTGGACCACTCCCTGCCACGCGAGCAGGCCGGCCAGGGTGACCACGAACGAAGGCACGCCGATCAGCGCGACGAACGAGCCCTGGAAGGCGCCGATCGCGGCGCCCACCGCCACGGCGATCAGGATCGCAAGCAGTCCCGCAACCTGGTACCAGACCTCCGGCTGCTGGAGCAGCGCGACCGTCACCCCGCCGACGCCGCTGACGTAGCCGATCGAGAGGTCGATCTCGCCGAGCAGCAGGACGAAGACGACGCCCATCGCGATGATCGACACGGCCGCCATCTGGACGACGAGGTTGTCGATGTTGCCCGCTGCGGTGAAGTTGGAGCTCTTCGAATGGAAGTACAGCGTGATCACGCCGAGCCCGATCAGGACCGGGAGGAGCCCGACCTCGCCGCCACGCAACCGTTCGAGGTGGCCGCGGACGAGCCCCGAGATGGTCTCGCGCTCGACGGCGGCCTCGGGGGTGCGGGCCTCGACCGTGGTCAAGCTGGTGCCGGCTCCGTCTCGGCGACGCCGGCGACCTTCGTCGGCACGCCTGCGGTGATCGCCTCGACGATCTCGCGCTGGGTCGTCTTCTCGCGCTCGTAGACGCCTACGTCGCGGCCCAGCCGGAGCACCGTGATGCGCGTGGCGACCTCGAAGATGTCGTGGAGGTTGTGCGAGATGAGGACGACGGCGAGCCCCTGCTGGGCGAGTCGCTTCACGAGGTCGAGCACCTGCCGTGTCTGGGCCACGCCCAGCGCGGCCGTAGGCTCGTCGAGGATCACGACCCTGGAGTTCCACATCACGGCCCTCGCGACCGCGACCGACTGACGCTGGCCGCCCGAAAGGCTCGCCACCTGCTGGCGGATCGAGCGGATCGTGGTCACCGACAGCGACTTGAGCGTCTCAGCGGTCTTGTGCTCCATCTCGGGCTCCTGCAGCCGTTGGAGCAGGTCATGGGCCTCACGCCCGAGATACATGTTCTGGACGACGTCGAGGTTGTCGCAGAGCGCGAGGTCCTGGTAGACGATCTCGATCCCGAGCCGCGCCGCGTCCTTGGGGCCGTGGGTCGCGACCGGCTCGCCCTCGAAGAGCACCTCGCCGCTGTCGATCGAGTAGATCCCCGCGACGCACTTGATGAGCGTGGACTTGCCGGCTCCGTTGTCGCCGACGAGCGCCATCACCTCGCCGTCGCGGACCTCGAAATCGACCTCCGAGAGCGCCTGTACGGATCCGAAGGCCTTGGAGATCCCACGGAGCTCGAGGGTCGGAGCGTCGTTGCTCATCGGAGTGGTTTGTACCACGGTGGAGGCGCCCCGAGCGCGAGCGCCCCCACGTGGATCGTTCCTACTTGCAGTACTTCCGGTACTTGCCGATGCAGACCTGGTTCCGCCTCAGGAACCCGTCCTTGAACAGCAGCTTGTAGTTCAGCTTCGTGATCGTGACGGGCTTCAGGAAGATCGAGGGGACCTTCCGCGTCCCGTTGTTGATCGACGAGTTGGTCTTGACCGGCTGGTTCTTGATGATCGCGATGGCGACCTTCGCGGCCGTGGCCGCCTCCAGCTTGACCGACTTGTAGACGGTCATCGTCTGCCAGCCGGCGAGGATGTTCTGGACGCCCTGCGGCGTCGCATCCTGGCCGCTCAGCGGGACCGGCTTCAGGTGGTGAGCCTGGAGCGAGGAGACGACGGCTCCTGCGAGCCCGTCGTTCGCCGCCGCGACGGCATTGATCTTGTTGTTCGTGCGGACGAGCATCTGGTCGAAGATCGTCCTTGCCTTCTGGTTGTTCCAGTCGGGTACGGACTGATCCGGGCCCTTCTTGAACGTGCCCTTGTTGTAGAGCGGCTTCAGGATCGAGTCGTAGCCCTGCTTGAAGAGCTTCGCGTTGTTGTCGGTCGGGGCGCCGTTCAGCTCCGCGACGACCGGCTTCTTCGAGTAGGTGCCCTTCGCCCTCAGGCCCGCGACGACGCCCTTGCCCTGGAGCTTGCCGACGTTGACGTTGTTGAACGAGACGTAGTACGCCGCTTTGCCGTTCAACACGAGACGGTCGTAGTCGACCGTCTTCACGTGCCGCGCGTCGGCAGTGGTCTCGATCGACGCGCCGACGCCCGAGTTGAGCGCGTCGACGAGGATGACCTTGGCGCCGTTCGTCAGGCACTGGTCGGCCTGCGACCGCTGCTTGTTCTGGTCGCCGAGGGCGTTGTTGATCGAGTATGTGATGTGCGCGGCCCTGAAGGCCTTGGCGAGGTACGGGCGGTCGAACAGCTCGTACCGTACCGACGACGTCGTGTCGGGCAGAAGCACGCAGACCTGAATGGTCGCGGATTTCTTCGCCGGTGAGTTCCCGCGAGCCGACGCGGCGGCTGCGATGACTCCGACGAGCGCGATCGCGAGTGCGATCGCGACTGTCCTGCGGGGTAGCCCTCTCACAGTTCCTCCCTCTCTCGGTGCTTGCGCATGTTGTGGTATCACGTTTTGATTCCCCGCTCAACAACGACCACCGTGCGCTGCTCGTGGGAAACGCGCGCGACGTCGAGCAGCTCCAGCACGTCGACCGCCTCGCGCGGGTCGACCGGCGGCAGAACGTCGTCTCGGAGACTTCGGGCTACTCCTTCGTAGAACGCTCCGTACGCGCCCCGCTCGGTCGCGACCTCGCGCAGGTCTCCGTCCACCCCGAGACGACCCCAGAGCTCCCTCGGCTCCTCTCCCCAGTCCGGCCCGCCCGGACGGCGACCGTCCCGTAGCGCATCTTCTTGAACGTCGAGCCCGTGCTTCGTGTAGGCGGCGAGCTCGCCGAGAACACGAAAGCGCGGGCCCGGCTGGGCCGCGACGGTGCTCATCCAGAGGTGCGAGCGGACACCAGACTCGTGCTCGAGGGCGACGAAGACGTCGTCCTCGACCTGGCCGCCCGGGCGGCGCACGTCGAGCTCGCCGTAGACCGTCCGGACGGGCCCGAAGAGCGAGACAACCTGGTCGACGAGATGACTGCCGAGGTCGAGAAGGACACCACCCTCTTCCTCAGCTTGCTCGCGCCAGCCGTCGGCAACCTCCGGGCGCCAGCGCTCGAACCGCGATTCGAGACGAGAGACGCGGCCCAGCTCGTCGCTCTCCAGGAGCCGGCGCAGAGTCAGGAAGTCGCCGTCCCAGCGCCGGTTCTGGAAGACGGTGAGCATCAGGCTGCGCCGATGGGCCTCCTCGACGAGCGCGCGGCCGTCCGGAGCATTCGTGGCGAGCGGCTTGTCGACGACGACCGGAAGGCCTGCCCCGAGCGCAGCGAGCCCGAGCGAGACGTGGGCCTTGTTGGGCGCGGCGACGACGACGAGGTCGAGCTCATCCGCCATCGCCCAGACCTCTTCCGCCGTCCCGAGAATCGAGGCGTCGGGATGATCGCGAAGAGCCGCGGCGCGACGCTCGTCGTTGCGGGTCACGATCGCGGCCAGCAGCAGGCCCTGCGTCACAGCGATGAACGGGGCATGGAACAGCGAGCCTGCGAGGCCGTAGCCGATGAGCGCGACGCGCGCCGGCGAGGGCATAGCACATTCTCCCGCAGCCGCGCATGGAAGGTGCCAAGGCAGCGTGGATACTGTCTGGCCATGTCGGCCGACGAAGATGCGATGCGGGAGGACGAGATCCGGGCCGCCACGATCGGCGAGCTGCGCCCGCTGATCGAGCCGATCGAGCTCGCGGACTACGACCCTGCCTGGCCCGAGCTCTTCCAGCGGGAGGCCGATAGGATCCGCGCCGCGCTCGGCGACCGAGCGCTGCAGATCGAGCACATCGGCTCCACGTCGGTGCCGGGCCTCGCGGCGAAGCCGATCATCGACATCGTGCTCGTCGTTCCCGACTCCTCGGACGAGGAGGCGTACGTCCCGGCCATGGAGGCGGCCGGCTACGTGCTTCGCATCCGGGAGCCCGACTGGTACGAGCACCGCGTCTTCAAGGGGCCGGACACGACTGTCAATCTGCACGTGTTTTCGCGCGAGTGCCCCGAGATCGACCGCATGCTTCTCTTCCGAGACTGGCTGCGCAGCAACGATTCCGATCGCGAGCTCTACGAGCGCACGAAGCGCGAGCTGGCCGAGAAAGACTGGAAGTACGTGCAGAACTACGCGGATGCGAAGACCGCGGTGGTCGAGGAGATCATCGCGCGGGCGCAATCGTCGCGGCCGAGCTAGACACGAAGAGAGGAGCAGGAATGGTCGAGGAAGCACGCCTTGAAGCGGTGGACTCGGGTCTTGCACCGGTGACCGACGGCTGGTTCGTCGTCAACGTCCGGGATGCGGCCTGGCTCAAGAACGAAGCGTTCGGTTTCCGCTGCGTCTTCGAGGGCGACGAGCCTGTTGTTCGCACCCGTCCTGATCTAGAGGGTCACAAGTTCGCCGACGTCGGATTCACCCTGGCGGTGGTCGCCCCGGGCAAGCCGAGCGGGATGTACCACGCGGAGTCCAACCAGGAGGACTTCCTCGTCCTCGCAGGTGAGTGCCTGCTGCTGGTCGAGGGCGAGGAGCGGCTGCTCCGGGCGTGGGACTTCGTGCATTGCCCACCGGGCACCGAGCACGTCTTCGTCGGGGGAGAAAGTCCGTGCGTCATCTTCATGACCGGCGGGCGAACCAGGGAGAAGAGCATCGTCTATCCGGCCTCCGAGCCGGCCCGGCGCCTTGGCGCGGGCGTCGAGACGGAGACGAGCTCGCCCTCCGACGCCTACGCCCCGTTCCCGCGCTGGCGGCCGGAGCGGCCGGATACCTGGAACGGGTTGCCCTGGGCCTGACTCCCGGCCGTCCGTCCCCCGCTTTGCAGCGCGATACGTCGCGGCGATACTCATGGCCGATGACGCCCGTGCATCCCGCTCGCCATCTCCTCCGCGCGAAGGACCTCGTAGACGCCCGTTACCGCGAGCCGCTCGACGTGCCCGTACTCGCACGCGCGGCGCACGTCTCGCCAGCACACTTCAGCCGCGAGTTCCGCCGCGCCTTCGGCGAGACGCCGCACCAGTACCTCCTGACGCGTCGGATGGAGCGCGCGGCGGCGCTGCTGCGCAACACCGACCGCACGGTTGCGGACATCTGCGTCACCGTGGGGCTGCGCAGCGTCGGATCGTTCACCACGAGCTTTCGCCGAACCTTCGGACTCTCCCCGACCGCATACCGGTCCGCTCACCCGCCTGCCGCCGACCGCGCGAGGATCCCGACCTGCATGCTCCTCGCGTGGGCGCGGCCGCAGTCGAGCAGGTTTCGAGAAGACAGCCGCAAGCAACCCAGCTAGCCTGGCCGCCGAATCGCTCAAACGACCGGAGGATGACCATGCTCAAGCAGCTCACGCACGTCAACGTGTGGGTCGACGACCAGGACGAGGCCCTCGCCTTCTACACCGAAAAGCTCGGGATGGAGCTCCGCGACGACGCCACCGTGCCCGAGATGGGCAACTTCCGCTGGCTCACGGTCGGCCCGCCCGGGCAGCCCGATATCGCCCTCACCCTGATGGCCGTGCCAGGCCCGCCCGTGTTCGACACCGACACGCGCGACCAGCTCAAGACGCTGGTGGCGAAGGGCGCGGCGGGCGGGCTCTTCTTCTCGACCGATGACTGCCAGGCCACCTACGAGGAGCTCAAGAGCCGCGGCGTCGAGTTCCAGCAGGAGCCGAC
>Ga0066709_100002059_pt1 | contig 14219 bp, 14 predicted proteins | sample GraSoiAngelo_158_FD_79665 | JGI IMG/M metagenome (GOLD analysis project Ga0066709, IMG submission 79665) | Grasslands soil microbial communities from the Angelo Coastal Reserve, California, USA - 14_1009_16_30cm | ecosystem: Environmental > Terrestrial > Soil > Grasslands | place: USA...
CGCCGGCCGGACCGTACCCGCCGCCCCCCGCCCGGCGACCGCGCCGATAGTTCATGAACAATCCCGGCTAGCCCTGCCGGACCTTGGGAAACACTTCCTCGGCTAGTATGTGCAGCTCGTCGAGCACCAGGCTCTGCGGCATCCCGGGCCACTGCACGCTCATGATCAGATGGTTGATTCCCGTCGCCCGGTTGAGCGCCAGCATCTGCTCGGCCACCTCGTCCGGCGACCCGAGCAGAAATCGATCGCGGATGAGATCCTCGAAGTCCGCCCCGAGATCGTTGTCGTCATCCGGCATCGCGCGGTCCTGGCCCCACTCGTGATACGCCGTGTACTTCGCGGCCAGGAACGGCGCGCACAACCGGATGGCCTCGCTCCGCGAGCGGGCCACGAAGACCTCGCGCCGCGCCGGGAATTCCGCGGGGAATGTCTTGCCGCACTCGTCGAGGGCGCGCCGATAGACGTCCACTTGCCGCACGATCGTGTCGATGCGGTTGTGGGGGTTGACGTACCAGCAGTCGCCGAGCCGCGCGGCCCGGCGGATCGCGGGATCGGCGTTCGCGCCGATCCAGATGGGCGGGTGGGGCTTCTGCACGGGCCGGACGGAGACCGAGGCGCCGTGCAGCGTGAAGTGGGAGCCGACCATATCGACCACGTCTTCGGTCCAGAGTCTCCGGACGGCTTCGAGGTTCTCCTCGAAGCGTTTCACACGCTCCTTCTGGGTCGTGCCGAAGGCGAGGAACTCGACGTCGCGGTAGCCGAGCGCCACGCCGAAGATCACCTTGCCGCCGCTCATGACGTCGGCCGTCGCGATCTGCTCGGCGACGTCCAGCGGCTTGTGCAGCGACAGCAGGACGAGCCCGAAGTTGAAGCGCACGTCGGGCGCTTCCGCCATGAGCCGGCAGAGGAGGGGCAGCTGTTGCAGGCCCTGCAAGGGCGCGCTGCTGTAGTGCATGCCCTTGGTGATCGAGGCATAGCCGAGCGCGTTGGCCAGGCGCGCCTGCTCCAGGAGCTCCTGGAAGCCCCGCTGCACATCGTCGCCTCGCGGGAACTGCGCCCGCATCATCAGGCCGAACTGCATCGTCAGTCCACCCGCTCCGGCTCCCAGCCCCACGGATGCGGACCCCACTCCGGCTCGAACACGTGACCCCGCTTCACCGTCAGCACCGGCACGACGGTCTTGTCGATCTTCAGCGAGTCGCGGAGCGTGTCGTAGACCACCCACCGACCGTCGCGGACCTCGAGCACCGAGATGTCGGCCTGGCGCCCCACCGCGAGACTACCGAGCCGGGCCTCTTCGCCGATGGCCCGCGCCGGGTTCACCGTGGACATCGCGACGACCTGGTCGAGCGTGAAGCCCATCCCGAGGAAGCGCGCCATGATCTCGACCATGCTGTGCACGGTGTTGAGCCGACCCGGAACGGTCAGATCGGTGCTGATGCAGTGCGGGATCAGCCCCTGGTCGAGCACGCGGCGGCCCACGTTGAAACCGAAGTTCATGCGGCCGTGGGCCGTGTCGAGCCACACGCCGCGGTCGGCGAGCTCCTTGGCCTCCGGCACGAGCTTGCCGTTGGTGTCGAGGACGCCGCCGGGGTTGGCGGTGAACAGATGCGTCACGATGTCGCCCGGCTCCAGCAGCGGGAGCAGCTCGCGGATAACGTTGGGGTCGTAGCGCTTCGTCGTGTCGCCGATGTGGACCATGAGCGGCAGTCCGCTCTCGCGCGCGGCGCGCTTGGCCAGGCGAGGCATCTCCATGCCGAAGATCTCGAGCGCCGGCGACACCATGCGCGCCTTGATCCCCTTGATGAGCCCCTTGTGCTCCCTCGCCACCCGCAGCGTGCTCTCGAGGTCGATGCTGCTCTCGGCGATGATGTCCGGGTTCGTGGCCAACCCGGTCTGGCAGATGTGCAGCAGCGGGATGACCTCGGTCTCGCACTTGGGAAGAATGTGCCGCGGAAACGCGCCGAAGGTCGCGCAGCCCGAGCTGCCCGCGTCCACCACCGTCGTGACGCCGGCGTGGACGCCCGCGATGTCGGGATGGACGCCGTTGGCCGCCACCCCATCGAACACGTGGGTGTGGAGATCGATGAGCCCGGCCGTCACGGTCTTGCCCGGCACGTGGATGACACGCCGGGCCTCCGACGCGGGGATGTTGGCGGCCACGCTGGCAATCTTGCCGTCTTGCACCGCGACGTCGAGCGTCCCGCGCACGTTCTGCGCCGGGTCGATCACCGTGCCACTCTTCAGCAGTAGGTCGTACATGAAGGCGCCTCCAGTCAGGGCGACAGGTTGACCGGAGAGTACACGTCTCACCTTGACCGTTTCAAGCCGCGTTTGCTATACGGAGCCGTGCAGCGGAGCACTCGACGGATCCTCACGACGCACGCGGGCAGCCTGCCGAGGCCGGACGACTTGAAAGCGTTGATCACGGCCAAGGCCGCCGGCCAGCCGTACGAGAAGGAGGCCCTGGGCGCGCGCGTCCGCAGCGCCGTGGCCGAGGTGGTCCGCCAGCAGATCGAGTCCGGGATCGACAGCCTCAACGACGGCGAGCTGAGCAAGTCCAACTTCACCAATTACGTCCGCGAGCGGATCAGCGGCTTCGAGGCGCGGGAGCTCCCGCCTGGCCAGGGACCGGCCCCGCAGCTGATCTTCGGTCGCGATGCGGAGAAGTTTCCGGAATACTTCCGCATCAAGGGCAGCTTCATCGGGGCCGGCCAGCGGCCGGTGTTCTGCACCGGGCCCATCCTTTATATAGGCGCCGACGCCGTCCGGGACGATATCGAGAACCTGAGAGCGGCGCTCGAGGGGGCCCCCGTCGAAGAGGCCTTCTTGCCCGCCGTCGCCCCCGGCACGATCGAGCACTGGCTCCGCAACGAGTACTATCCGACCGACGAGGCGTATCTCTACGCCATCGCCGACGCGATGCACGAGGAATACAAGGCGATCGTCGACGCTGGACTCGTGCTGCAGATCGACGACCCCGATCTGGCCGACGCGTGGCAGATCTATCCGAAGATGAGCGTCGCCGAGTACCGGAAGTTCGCCGAGCTACGCCTGGACGCGCTGAACCACGCGCTCCGCGGCGTCCCATCCGGCCGCGTGCGCTTCCACATGTGCTGGGGCAGCTATCATGGTCCGCACCGGTACGATATCCCGCTTCGCGATATCGTGGACCTGATTCTGAAGGTGCGGGCCGACGCTTATTCGATCGAGGCCTCGAACCCCTGTCACGAGCACGAGTGGCGGATGTGGGAGCACGTCAAGCTCCCGCCCGGAAAGATCCTCGTGCCGGGCGTGGTCGGACACTACAGCGACTTCATCGAGCATCCGGAGCTCGTCGCCGAGCGCCTCGTGAAGTACGCGCGCCTGGTCGGCCGCGAGAACGTCGTGGCCGGGACGGACTGTGGGCTGGGCACGCGCGTGGGCCACCCGTCCATCGTCTGGGCCAAGTTCCAGGCGATGGCCGCGGGCGCCCGGTTGGCGACGAAAGAGCTCTGGGGTTAGGGACACCCGCCACGAGGGATGCGCGTCTTCGGCCGCTCCTCACGACGCGTGAGGCTTCGCGGCGGCGCTGAGCACGTCGGTGATACCGCCCGTGAAGTAGAACGCCTCCTCCGGGACGTCGTCGTGGACGCCGTCGAGGATCTCGCGGCAGCCACGGAGCGCGTCGGTCACGCTCACCGTCACGCCGGGGCGACGGGTGTAGGGCTCGGCGCAGAAGAACGGCTGCGCGAAGAACCGCCAGAGCTTGCGGGCGTGGCCGACCGCCAGCGGGTTCTCGTGCGGTGGCGCTCCGGGAGCGAAGCGCGCAAGGCTCTCGCGGACGCGGTCCGCAACCTCGAGGTGTTCTCGGCCCAGCGTGGAGGACTCGAGGAGTCGCGAACGGGATGTCAGCGGATCCACGGCCGGGTAGATCCCGAGCTGACCGAGCGCTTCGGAGAGGCGGATCACGACGTCGACGCCCGTGAGCGTCGAAAGGCGCTCCGGCGTCCACGGGCCGTCCTCGCGGCGGAAGAAGAAGGTCTGTACGGCGCCGACGGTGCCGTCGCTGTAGCCCTCCTTCTCCATCATCTCCCCGTAGGTCATCGTCCCACCGCCGAGCACGAAGGTGAAAATCGAGACGCGGTCGGTGCCGCCGCTGAGGCGACGGACCAGCTCTTCCAGGAGGACGGCCGTGCCGGCTTTCCACTCGCCAGCGATCGCGAGGGTTCCGCCCGCGACGAGCGGACACATGACGTCGATCACCTTGATACCGGTCGGCACGAGCGTGCCGGGCGCGAGCGAGGACGACGCCAGGAGATGCACGATGCGATCGAACGCGTCGCGGCTGACCGGCGTCGCGATCTCGCGACGGGAGCTCATCACCGTCATGCCCGCCGATAGCGACGAGATGGGCGACGTGGCGACACACCGGACGACGCCATTCCCGAGTCGCTGGACTACCTGAAGCGTGACGGCCCGCTGGCGCGACTCGTCACTCACCGCGAGCTCGGTGAGCACATCGGGGAGCGACGCGGGGTCGAAGCGGACCTCGACGACGTTCTCACGCGCTCGAACGATCCACCCGATGCGCGCAGCGAAGTCGTCCGGCAACTGATGGGCGCGGAGCGTGTCCTTCATGGTCGTGACCATCCTCTTCTTGAGCTGGGTGCGCGCGGCGTGCAGGCGGTTGTTCACCGTGGTCACCGGCAGGCTCAGGAACGTGGCGATGTCTTGCTGCGAGCAGTCGTGGATATAGAAGAGCACCACGACCTCGCGCAGCGTACGAGGTAGACGCGCGATCGCGGAGAAGACGGTGCCGATCTCCTGGTCCCGTTCGAGGCGGTGGTCGGCGCGCACGACGTCCGCGGGTATCGCGACGACGGCCGAGAGCGGCACGACTTCGAGCTGCTTCCGACGCAGCACGCGGTGCGCGTGATGGCGGACGATCGAGCGCAGCCAGGCGGCGAACGCTGCCGGCTCGGCGAGGGACGGCAGCCCGTGCCAGGCGGCGATGAAGGCTTCCTGGACGACGTCTTCCGCCTGCTGGAAGTCGCGGACAAACGACAGCGCGTAACCGAAGGCCATGTGCTGATACCGCCGGGTGACGTCGGCGAACGCGTCCAGGTCGCCGTTCGCCGCCCGTCGTACCGAGGCTTCCAGGTCCATGGCCGGTTCTCACCCTATAAGTGCCGGAGTCCGAGGGCCAGCTTTAGGGTAAGTCGACAGTCTAGCTCATCACGGGCACAGCCAGCGCGCCCGCCGGCCGTCCTCGGCTAGGCCGGGACCTCCACCCTCCGGCCAAAGCGGGAGAGCAGCGTGGCGCCCGCGGACACCGAGGCCGCGAGGACGATCGCCAGGGTCCCGATCCAGGGAACGAGGCCCACGATGACGAGGACGACCCCGCCAAGGGCCACCGCCTTGAAGGGTGTCTTGTTCTCCTGAAGGAGCGGCATCTTCTCACCGAGCCATCCGGCCGAGACCGTGAAGCCGAAGAGCAGGAGGGCGACGAGGAGCATCACTGCCACGGGGATCAGTGGGATGCCGATGATCGTGACCGCCAGCAGGGCGCAGAGCGGAAGGAATCCGACGAGCAAGACCATCCCGCCGAGCGTCGAGAGCCCCGGGCGGCCCACGAGAAATGCTCTGACGCGCGTGACGTGGCCGGGGAAGGCAAGCGCGATGAGCAGCGCGACAACGAAGAGCAGCACGGTGCGTGTCAGCCTCGAGGCGAAACCGAACATCGAGCGCAGGTGAGGCCTGTCTACCGCCCAGCGGGTCAGTGCGCCGGCCATCGTCGGGATCGTCCCCCCGAGGCTCACGTTGTCGCCTTCGAGGGAGGCGCCCTCTTCCACGGACACGACGCCGCCGACCGCGACGGCATCGCCTTCCACCCGGGCGCCCGGCTGGAGCGTGACCGAGCCGCCGACCGCGACCGCATCCCGCCGCACGTGGCCCGCGACCGTGACCGAGCCGCCGACGGCCACGGCCTTGTCGACCACCTCGTCAGGCCCGACGGTCAGGGATTGGCCAAAGACGACACGCTCAGCCCCTCGACGACCGCGGCGCTCTCGCCTCCGCTCGCGCACCGAATCTCCGGCCACGGCCGTCGTGTCCGAGCGTACCCGGAGGACGCCGTTGGCGAACGTGGCTCGGAGCGAGCCGGCCTCCAGGACCAGCTCCAGCACGTCGCTCGCGGGACGCTTCGAGGCCTGGATCGCGAGCGGGCGGATGGTCACGCTCTCGGGGGCGGTGACCACGAGACTCCAGCCCGCCTGCTTCGCGATCGCGCTGAGCGCATCGAGAACCGTGCCCCGCGTCTGGTCGATGGAGACCACCGGCGTATTCTCGGGAAGTCGACCTTCGAGCCGCCGGGTGTCCGCGATTGCCGTCGCGGCGAGGCCGGTGAGGAGTGTGAGGGCGGTGACGAGGCTGGCGATCAGCTTGGGGGCGCTCATGTCCGATCTCCCTTCGCCCGGGAGTACGGTCGAGCGCCCGGCTTATTTCACGAGCGCCAGCGCTCGCGCCCGGCCGAGGAGGACCAGTGACAGAACGGACGCGGCGAAGCCCAGCGCGGCCGAGGTCCAGACGACCAGCGGAACGAGCGAGAGGACGACGCCCATGCCCGTCGCCCACCTCGCGACGTCAGCCGTTGCCTCGGCAAGCCACGCGACGAAGAGGGCCGGCTCGACGGCGGGAACCAGCAGGGCCACGACCAGGACGAGACCGAGGAGAGCGGCCACGAGGCCCGCGAAGACCTCTCGCCGGTAGCGTGCCTCGATCGCCTCGAGATATCGGTGACGAGCACCGGCACGAAAGTCGGAAGGAGGCTCGGGTGCCTGAAGCGCTCGGAGCAGGCTGACGAGTCGACCGTTCTCGTCGGGAAGCTGGCTCATGCGGTGGGCACGCCTTCCAGCGCCTTCCTGAGTTGCGCGCGGCCGCGATGGAGCCAGGTCATCACCGTGCCCATCGGAACCTCGAGGGCGGCCGCGATGTCCCGGTACGACATCTCCTCGAGGTGGAAGAGGACGATAGCCTCCCTCGGCCCGTCGTCGAGGTGGGCGAGGGCCCGCTCCACCCGAGACAGTTGCTCTCGCAGCGAGGCCTCGCCCTCCGGGCCTGGCGCGGGGTGGGCGATCACCGGCACCGTCTCCATCCTCGCGACTACCTTCCTCCGCCGCAGCAGGTCGAGGCAAAGCCGACGGGCGATGGCGATGAGCCACGGCAGGACGGGTCGCTCGGGATCGAACCGCTCGAAGTGGACGAAGGCCCGGACGAACGTGTCCTGGGCGAGATCCTCGGCGTCGGGGGACCGGAGTAGTCGCCAGCAGAAGCGATAGACCGGGCGTTGAAAGCGGAGCACGAGCTGGTCGAACGCTTCCGCATCGCCGCGGCGGGCGCGACGCGCAAGGTCAAGCTCTGCTTGCTGGTTGTCCGCATCCGAGCCCTGGGCCGCCGCATGGCCGGTCTCTATGACCGCACGCTCCTCGCCGTCTGCCAAGAGAGTACGGGCGAGGCCCGAGAATTATTTCTCGGGCCGAGCGCACGAGCGTCACCGCCGGCCGGCGGCCCTCACGCCACGGGCTGCTGCGCGCCGCGGGGCGGCCCCTTGATCTCCTCGAAGGATTTGGCGAAGGCCATCAGCTCGGCGTCGGGTTTGTCGAGATCGATATGCTCCCCGAACGGCTGGCGCACCTGGTAGGGGGTCGTGTAGTAGAGCTCGACGCGGTTGTCCTCGGGGTCGTAGAAGTAGACGCTGCAGGCGATCCCGTGCGTGACCGTCCGGTCGATCTTCATGCCTTCCTGCTGGAGCCGATGGTAGAAGCTCCGGACATCGTCCAGTCTCTTCACCTTGAACGAGACCTGCTGGACGTTGTGCGTCTTCTGCGCCGGATCCTTCGCCTGGACGAGAGCGAGCTCGTGATGCTCGGCGTCGGGCGCCGCGCTCAGAAAGCAGATGCCCCGCGCCGCGTCCTCGTCGCTGATCGTGAGACCCAGGACCCGGGCGTAGAAGTCGCGCATCTTCGGCAGGTCGTTGCAGAAGAGTCCGACGTGGCCCAACCCGCTGATCTCAGCCATGTGTCACCCCCAGTCCCGTTCTCGGGCGCCGCTCAGGTCTGCTTGTAAAACCTGGCCGCATTGTCCCACAGGAGCTTCTTCTTCGTGTCCGGCTTGAGGCTCGACCACTTGAGGATGTTGTCCACGGAGTTCGGGAACTGACACTCCGAGTGCGGGTAGTCCGAGGCGTACATCAGGACGTCGTCGCCAAGGACGCTCCTGACGTAGTTGAACATGTCCTCGCCCTCGTGCTGCTCGATGCTGCAGAAGAACCGCCCGCTGGTCATGTACTCGCTGGGGGCGTGCTTGAGCGGGGCGATGCCTCCGACGTACACGGCTTGCTCGTCCATGCGCTTGGCCCAGAAGGGAAGCCAGCCAGAGCCGCATTCGAGGATACCCATGCGCAAGCTGGGGTAACGGTCCATGATCCCGGCGCCGATGAAGGCGGCCATGAACCGCATGCCGCCCCACGGGTGGGAGGCGAGGCGACCCAGGAAGATGTTGTCCCAGAGGTCCTGGTAGCCAGGAAAGTACGGGGGGTTCCAGGTCAGGCTGTGGTGCATGACCGCCAGGTCATGTTCCTGGGCGGCCTTCCAGATGGGTTCCAGGTCGGGGTGGTCCACGGGAATGTCCTTGGCGAGCAAGGGCCAGACCGCCACCGCCCACTTGGAGGTCCCCCACTGGCGGATCTCGCGCACGGCCTCGTCCACGTTGCGGGTCGACGCCACGATCATCGTCTTGAGGCGCGCCGGAAACTGCCCGCAGAAGTCCGCTGCGTGGCGGTGATAGGCGCGAATCAACCCGACCTCCAGGTCGACGTCCGGAAGACCCACGACACTGACCCAGGATGTCGGGATCAGGAGGTGCGCGTCGGTCCCTTCGTCGTCCATGTCCTTGATGCGATTCTCGGCCTGATCGTCCTGCACCCCTGGCCTCGGTTGTCTCGTCCCGCGCCAGTTGGTGCCTCGCCCGGTGAACGTCTCATGAGCGCTCGCCTCGCCGAGGACGCGCCGGTAGAACTTGGTGCCCACGCGGTATTGATGGGTACCCGGGGTGCCTCCGATCTGGCCGGTGGCGTGTCGGTGCTGGGCCAGCTCGGCCAGGCGCGGCCGGAAGCTCGGGTCGACGTACCGCTCCAGGACTTCGGCGGCAGGGTTGACGTGCGTATCGGCGTCCCACGCGCTCAAGCCGGCTCTCATGCGCTCCTCCTTCGTTCGGCGTTCACCCGGATCACGAGCGGACCATCAACTGGAGGCGATGCCCGTCAGGGTCTTCGAAGTAAATGCACCGGTCTTCCCCCGGGCGGCCGCTCACGGCCACTCCGTGCTTCTCCAGATCGGCTTTGAGCGCCTCGTACGTGCCGGTCGCGACGCTCAGGGCAAGATGGTTGAGGTCATGGCCCGTCGTCAGGGGCGCGTCACCCTGCTTTTTGAACAGCGCCACCCCCTGCTGACCGGCATGCAGGAACACTTGCCGGTCGTTCTCTCGGTAGACGGTCATGCCCAGGGTCTCGGTGTAGAACTTCTTGGCGCGCTGGACGTCAGTGACGTGGAGCACGAGATGGTCGATCCCAATGGCCTGAATCATCTTTCCGCCCTCCGAGGCTCGTCGCCCCTTCTTTCGCCTGGGATATACGCCGATCGAGGGGTTCAGTCTACAGCGAATATATGGCCCTTGACACTGGCGGCCGCACAGCGCTATTTCTTCGCGCGCCATGCCTATCGTCGGGCGACGGTGGCGGACATGACAGCGGCCGAGTGGGACGAGACCCTCGACGCCAATCTGAAGAGCGCGTTCCTGTGCACGCACTTCGCGCTACCGCACATGACCGGGCAGCGCTACGGCCGCATCGTGAGCATCGCGAGCGGGCTCGGCGTCCGCGGTGCGGCGCGCAGCTCGGCGTACGCCGCCTCCAAGGCCGGCCTCATGGCGTTCAGCGCCTCGGTGTCGCTCGAGGTCTTCGACCACGGCGTGACCGTCAATTGCATCGCGCCGGGACTCACCGATACCCCGCTGATGCGCAACGCCAACACGCCCGAGGAGATCGCCGCCACGATCGCGCGTGCCGGACGGCCGCTGGGGAAACCCGGCGACGTCGTGGCGCCGTTCCTGTTCCTGGTCAGCGACGCCGCCGCGGCCGTGAGCGGCGTGACGCTGTGGATGAGGAACCCGTGACGGCGCCCGCGCTGACGCTCGATCCGCGCACCGCCAGGAGGGAATCGTGAAGCTTGTCACGTTTCAGATCACCGGGAAGCCTGATCTCTTGCCGGGCCTGTTCACCGATCGAGGCGTGGTGAGCATCGCCGACGCGGTACCCGCCGGCGCCACGCCCCAGGCGACGATGACCGGCATCATCGACAATTTCGACCGGCTGCGCCCCGGCCTGGAGCGGCTGGCCCGCGAGGGCAGAGCGCTGCCGGCGTCCGAGGTCCGGCTGCGCCCGCCGCTGCCGCGGCCGGGCAAGATCCTGGCCTGCATCGCGAATTATTGGGAGCACGGCGCGCTCGAGGCCCGGCCCCTCAACATGTTCCTGAAGAGCTCGGACGCGGTGATCGGTCCGGACGACACAATCGTGTTGCCGGAGTTCACCGAGCCGTGGATCTTCATGCACGAGGCCGAGCTGGCGCTCGTCATCAAGGGCCCGGCCAAGGCGGTCAAGCGCGACGACTGGCGCACCGCCGTCTTCGGCTACACCGGCATGATCGACGTGTCGGCGCGCGGCGAGGGCCGACGGACGTGGAAGGCCGGCAGCTGGCTCGGCAAGTCGTTCGACACGTTCGCGCCGATCGGTCCCTGCATCGCCACGATCGACGAGATCCCGAATCCCAACGACGTCCACGTGCAGTTCTGGGTGGACGGCCAGCTCCGGCACAACTACAACACGGACGACATGGAGCACCTGGTCCCGGAGCTCGTCGAGTTCGCGACGACGATCATGACGCTCAACTCGGGCGACCTCATCGCGTGCGGCACGAACCACGAGGGGCTGGGCCCGCTGCAGGACGGCGAGGTGGCGGACTTCGAGATCCACGGGATCGGGCGCATGCGCCTCAACGTGCGCGATCCGCTCAAGCGCTCCTGGGAAAAGGGTATCTATATGGGCGCCGACTCTACTCACCCGGAGGCCGTGCGGCGCAACCGTCCGCAGGCTGCGCGCTGACCCGTTCGTAGTCAGGGCTTCAGGCCGCGTGAGGCCGGCGGGGCCGTGCCCTGCGCCACCCGCCCGACTCTCGCCCGAGGCGCGTCAAGAGTCCGGGCTGAGGACGGCCCTAGCGCGCGTCGCCGCCGGTCCCGGCGAGCAGGCGGCCGGCTGCCCGGATTTCTTCCGGATCGAATGGGGGTTCGACGAGTAGGATCAGCCGCTCGACGCCGGCGCGGTCGAGGGTCTGCCGGGCGCGTGAGTCCGAGCGGAGCCAGCGCTCGTCCAGTCCGGCGAACACTGTGACGATGAAGTGGGCGGCGTCCCGTCCCGACTTCGTGTGCTCGTCGCGCGCCAGACGCGCGAGGTCGCCGAGGCGGGGATGCATCGCCTGCGTGTTGAAGCCATCGCCATGTCGGCCGGCGATGCCCGCCATGCGCGGGCCGAAGCCGCCGACGATGATCGGCGGCGGGGGCTCGGGCTTCAAGAACCCCGAGTGCCCCGACCAGAGCCGGCGCATGAGCTCGATCGCCGCGACGACGCGCCCGGCGCGCACCTCGTCGCGGTCGACGGACAGCCCGAGCGCCTGCTGCTCGGCGGCGTAGGGCGTCCGGCGGCTCCCGCCGGCGCCGATCCCGAGGAGGAGCCGGCCGCCCGAGACCGCCTGGAGCGTCGCCGCCATATTGGCCAGGAGTCCGGGGTGGCGGTTCGCCACGTTGAGGACGAGCGGCCCGAGCGAGATCCGCCGGGTCGCCTCGGCCAGTGCCGTCAGGACGGTCCACGCCTCCGGCACGCCGGGGCCGGAATCAGCGTCGGGATCGCGCAGGTGATCCCAGGTCCAGACCCCGTCGAAGCCCGCCTCTTCGGCCGCGACCGCGGCGGCGCGCATGTCGCGGTAGCGGGCGCTCATCGGGATGAGGAGCAAGTCCGTCTTCATGATCACGCTGACCTGGACTATCCTCTACGCCTCGGAGCCTCTATGCGCGCCTGGACCGTGGACGCCGACGACATCCGCGTCGCCGAAGATTTCGATGACGCCCTCCTGCATCGTACGCCGGAGATCGACAGCTTTCTGAATCTGGATCGCGACGACAAGTTCATCGTCATCGGCACCAAGGGCTTCGGGAAGACGCTCCTCCTCAAGGCCAAGCGCATCCTGTACCAGCGGGCGGGACGGGCGGTGTGCCTCCCAACGGGGACTCTCCTGGACAAGCCGATCGGCGACAAGATCTTCGGCAAGGAGGCGCTCACCTTCTTCGCCGCATCGTCCCTGCCGTGGTCGAAGCTCTGGCTCACGGCGATCGCCGCGGCGACGCTCAAGCATCTCGGCCGGGCCGAGGACCTCAGGGTCACCGCGAAGCTGACGGGCCTGATGGCCGACGAGCGGCTGCACGGCGTGATCGACCACTTCGTTCGCCTCCTCGATTTCTCGCCCAGCGACCTGCAGCGCGCCGCCGCCGACACCGACGGCCACCTCTTGCCGCGGCTGCGCGCCGTGAATTCCCCGGTCGCGATCTTCATCGACGGTGTCGACGAGTACTTCAACAAGCACATCGAGAGCCGTACCAGCCTCCCGAGCGTGACGGGCCCGCTGTCACCGAGCGTATGGTACTTCGCGCAGCTGGGCCTCGTCGAGGTCGCCTATCAGCTCCGGCGCATCAACCATCACTTGAAGGTCTTCGCCGCCGTGCGGAAGGAAGCGTACGCGCGCCTGCAGACCACGGTCATGGCGCAGCAGTATCGGGGCAGCGCCGTCGATATCGTCTATCCGATCGAGAGCCTCCGGGAGATCTTCGTCAACAACATCCGTCTGGAGAAGGCGGACAAGATGGTCCGGCCCGAGCGGCTGCGCGCCGATCCGATCGAGGCGTTCCTCGGCCGGACGAAGATCGCGCATGTCTACACCGGCGAAGAGGAAGACACGTTCGACTACGTATGCCGGCACACGTTGCTGCGGCCGCGGGACCTGATGACCATCGGTGAGCGGCTCACCGCGCTGCGGCCCGAGGAGCGACGCCACGAGCACCGGGTGAAAGAGGCGGTGAATCTCGCGGCGACCGAGATCGCCCGCGAATACCTCACCGAGATCGCTCCCTACGTCGCCGATCTGGACCTCGAGCGCTTCCTCGGGCGGATCCCGGGACACATCCTCACCCCCGACGAGGTCGAGGAGCTGTTCCGCGACCACAACCTCGAGGGCGGCGCGGTCGACGAGAAGCACGTGTTCTGTGCCCTCTACCGGATCGGACTTCTCGGCCACCTTCATCACGACCTGGTCAGGGGGCAATGGGTCCAGCGATTCTTGCGTCCGGGCGAAGGCACCCTCGAGCCCGACGGCGTGCTGCCCCGCGCGACGCGCTATCTCGTGCATCCCGTGCTCTCGGACGTGATCGGCCGTCTGAACCCCGAGTATCTCCACCGCATCGACCCGGTCAACATCGTCGGGTATGGCCGAGCCTGGCGAGGGACGCCGAGCGGTGATCGCGCCGTCACCGCCCGAACGCTCTGCGTCCTGACGGGTGACGTCCAGGGCTTTGGCGGGCTGATGCGAGCGGGTGTCGACGCCGCCGTCCGGCAGGCGCTGGAACAGGCGATGAGGAAATGGGCCCGCGAGACCATCGCCGCCGAGATCCCCGCCGGCGATACGGTGTGGGTCGTGCACGACGATCCCGTCGTCCTGGCGCAGGTCGCCCGCCATCTCATGGACGAGGTGTATCGCGCTCCGGGCCAGCCCCGTCTTCGAATCGCGCTGCACTACGGCGAGGTGCAGACGCGCCGAAGGACGAACGATGGGATGCCGGTCATCGCCGGCGGGGACGCGGTGCTCTGCGCCGCGCGTGTCGAGCCGCACGTGGAGCCCGGCCAGATCTGGGTGACCGAGGAATTCCGCGCGCAGCTCGCCGAGAGGCCCTCCTTGTGGCGCACCACGCCCGTGACAGGCTCGGGCGGTGCCCCTGAGATCAACATCAAGAAGGAGGGCGGGACAGAGCCGGACCTCTGGGTCCGGCTGCACCGGCTCGAGTTCTGAGGGCGACAGCGCCAG
>Ga0066709_100002060_pt1 | contig 14217 bp, 13 predicted proteins | sample GraSoiAngelo_158_FD_79665 | JGI IMG/M metagenome (GOLD analysis project Ga0066709, IMG submission 79665) | Grasslands soil microbial communities from the Angelo Coastal Reserve, California, USA - 14_1009_16_30cm | ecosystem: Environmental > Terrestrial > Soil > Grasslands | place: USA...
CAACGCATCCGGAATCACCGACGGTACGACGACTACCTCGACCAGTGGATAGAGCGCCAGGACGTCGCGGTTAGGCAGCGGGCCGAGGCGCCGCACGTGCGGGGCCGATGCGTTGAGCTCCCCATCCCCGACGAACAGGAAAAGGACGTCTGGGAACTCACGGGCGACCTCTGACGCCGCTTCCACGAGGTCAGCCGTTCCCTTGCCGGGCGAGAACTTGCCGACGTAGAGAACGATCCGATGGCCGCCCAGTCCGAGACGGTCGCGCAGCGCCTCGACCTCCCCGGGCGAGGGCGGCGCGGCGGCCGGTGGGACGTTGTAGATCGCCTGAACGCGTCGCACGCCCTCGAGGAGACCCGAACGCCGATAGATGTCGAGGATCCCCTGGCTCACACCGATGACGCCGTCGACGCGCCGTAAGAAGCGCTGTTTCACCCGCGCGTCCAGCCAGAAGTAGAGGAACGCGAGCTTCGAGCGGAGCTTTCGGCGCGGGTTCTTCACGTACAGGGTGAAGTGCTCTTCGGAGCACTCCCGCCAGAGCTTCCGCACGCCGCAGTCGGGCGGCATGCGGTCGGCATGGTGGAGGCAGACCGGCGCCGCGTTGATGATCGACCCGTCGCGGATCGTGAGAAAGACGGGGACGCCCAAGAGCCGCCCCGCGAGCGTCGCGGGAATGAGCGAGTGCTTGTTCTGGGCGTGAATCACGTCCGCGTGCTCGCGTCGCGCGACGCGGAGCACTGCGAGCGCCGCCCAGGCGTAGAAGAGCGGGTTCGCGAGCCACTTCGGTGGCGCCGGCTGTCGTCCAGGCTGGAGCTTCTTGGGAAAGGGGAACCGGACGATGCGGACGCCCCCGGATTCCGCGCGCGGCGCGGCGCCCCAGTTCGGCGTGACGATCGTCACGCGATGACCGCGCGCGGCCAGGGCGCGGGCGAGCGCCTCCAGGCTCCACTCCGCCCCGCCCGGGGCGAACGGCGGAAAGTACTCGTTGACGAGGCAGATGTTCACGACCGGAGGCGCGCGACGACGCGGAAGCCGGTAGACTCCGCGGGGCGCGCGAGCGCGACATCGCGCTTCCAGCGGCTGAGCCGCGCGTAGAGGCGGAGCGAGACGCCGCCGAGAGCGTCGATCATGCCCGCCCACGGCGTGTCGTAGACGACGGGCATGAGCGGGCCGATCGGCTCGAAGCCGCCCGCACGGAGCTCGGCGAGGAATTGGGCCTCCGTGTACTCGACCTTGTGATCGGGATCGGAGAACGCGAAGAGCCCGGCAGCCCGCAGCCTCCGCCGCCATGCCGTATCGCGGTTCGGGCCAGAGACCAGGAGGCGCCCCGACGGCGTGAGCACGCGCCGGATCTCCCGGAGCACCTCCCGGCGCGGGTGGAGGTGCTCGATCACGTCGAGGAAGAGCGCAGCGTCGAAGCTCCGGTCGGGGAACGGAAACGGCCGCGTCAGATCCCACGCGAACACGTGCACGTTCTTGAGGCCGAGCGCGCGGGCCTCGGCCGCCGCGACGTGGAGCTGGGTCACGTCGTGGTCCATCCCGAACACCCGCCGCGCCCGTCGCGCCGCCTTGAGCGTGTGCGCGCCGTTGGCGCAACCGACATCGAGGACGACGTCCGCGGGCTCGAGGTACTCGACGTACCAGTCGTGCCACGGTGCGTCCACCAGGTGCTTGGGATGGATCAGGTGGCGGCTCTTGCCCGTGTACCTGACGAGTCGCACGCCCACGGCCTTGCCGCGGCGGTTGACCGCGTCGACGGCGGCGACCAGCGGCCGCGGCCAGCGGACGCTCACCGCGTCCCCCGGCCGAGGCGCTCGCCAGCCTCCCGCACGGTGACGAAGGTCGTCGCGCGGTCACGGAGCACGCGCCGGAGCGCGTCGAGACCGCCGAGCACAACGTCCCGGTCGTGAAGCGCGACGACGTCGCCGTCCCCCACCCACCTGAGGCCAGCGACAGGGCCGAAGCGCCCCGGGTCCAGGCACGAGACGTACCGGATACCGGCTGCTGCCGCCGCGTCCAACGTCGCGCGCGAGAACATGTTGCCCGGCGGCACGAACGTGACGACGCGAAGGCCGAAAAACTCCTGGAGGATGTCCTGCGCGCGCAAGACGTGCTCGCGGTGCGTCGACGCCGGTAGCCAATCGTGGAACTCGCGATGAAACTCGCGATTGCCGGAGAAGAGTCGAGGCCGGAACCGTCTGTCCTCTAGAACACAGTGGGTGTAGCCGTGGTTGGCGACCTCGAGAATCCCCCGTTCCACACCCCGACGGATAGCCGCCGCTGCGTCGCAGAACTTTTGCGGGAACGGCACCACCCGCCCGTCGAGTTCGACCCAGCCTGCGGTGATGCCCACGGTCATCCGCGCGCCGACGCGCTCGAGCTCTGCGAGAATGGCCTCCCACTGCCTGGCCGAGAGCTCGGCGTACGGACCCCACCGCTTGATCCCGGGCACGCGCTTGAGAAAGAGAAGATTTCCGGGAAACGGCACCCGGAACGGCCCGAGTGGGACACGGGTGAGCCCGTAGACCTCGTGTTGCTTGGAGGCCGCGCCGACGTCATCGAGCCTGAGCGCGAGCTCGGCGCCAGTCACGCAGGACCTCCTCGTAGATTCGCTTCACCGCTTCCGCGGTGCGCTCCCAGCGGAACCGCGCCTCGACGCGCACGGCGTTGGCGGCGCCAAACTTTGCTCGTAGGCGCGCATCAACGAGCAGCTCGGCGATCGCCCTCGCGAAGTCGCCGGCGTTCGTCGGGTCGCAAAGGAACCCACCGTCGCCGTGCGCAATCAGCTCGGGCAACGCACCGCGGTTCGATACCACCACGGGCAGCTCGCACGCCATGGCCTCGGCGACGGCGAGCCCGAAGCCTTCGAGCGCACTGGGAGAGACGAAGACGTCGGCAAGATTGTAGTAGTCGACCTTCTCGGCTTCGGGGACATAGCCGGCGAAGTGGATGAGCCCCTCGATGGCCAGACGCCGAGCGTGGCCTTGAAGGGATTCGAGCAAAGGGCCCGAGCCGACGACGACCAGCCGGGCATCGTGCCGGTTCACGACCTCGCGCCAGACATCGAGGAGCAGAAACAGGTTTTTGCGTTCCTTGAGGCCACCGACAAACAGGACCACCGACTTGCCCTGGAGCCCGAATCGCTCGACGAGCCGGCGAGGCTTGGGGCCTCCGACGAACCGGCTATCGACGCCGTCATGGACGACCGCAATCCGCTCTTCGGGCACGCCCAGCTCATTCACGGCCTGCCGCTTCGAGAACTCGCTCACCGTGATGACACGCTCGACGCGCTTCATCACGCGGCCTTCGATCAATGGGTTCAGCCAGCTCGGGTCCAAATGGTGGTGATGCGCCACGATCGGCACGTCGAGCCGGTAGCGTCGGCGCGCCTCGAGCGCGGCGGGGCCGGTGTAACGGAGCGAGTGCGCGCGAAGCAGATCGAAGCGCGTCGCTCCGTACACGCGGCGGATCGCCGGTGGGAATACCAGCGCGGCGACGGGCCACCGGAGCCCACGCCCGATCGGAAGACGGTGGACGACTGCGTTGGCGAGGTCCGTCGGAACACGTTTGTGGCGGGCCAGGATCACGTGGACCTCGACTCCAAGCGCGCCAAGGCGCCGGAGCAGCTCTCGCTCGTACGTCTCCCCGCCAGACGTCGTCTCCTGATCGAGCCCGCAGTGGGGAGTACAGATCCTCATGGCCGCTTGCGAGCAAGGAGTGCGATGTACGGTTCGACCTTCAACACCCGATAGTAGGCTCGCGCCACTCTCGCCTTTGGCCCTCTCCCTGAACCAAGATCGATGTCCACCGGGAATGGTTCGACCACTGCCCCCGCCGCCTCGAGAAGCCGCCAGCAGCAACGTTTCGTCAGCTTATTCAGCGTCTCCACGAAGGCTGTCGGTCTCCCGAGGGCGCGGAGGTACAAGCGAGCCAGCGGGCGCGGGCATCCAGGAAGCCACGGCAGCTTGTAGTGACTCTCATACAACGCCCATCCGCTCGGCGAGTAGAGGAAAAGCGTGCCCCCCGGGCGAAGCACGCGCACCATCTCGCGGAGTGTCAGCCCGACGTCGGCGACGTGCTCTAGGGTCGATACGCAGTAGACCAGTTCGAAGACGTTGTCCCGAAAGGGCAAGGCTTCGGCTTGGGCCCGCGCGTACCTCCCACCGCCGCCGTCAATCGCCCTCAGGCGACAGATCGTCACGGCGTCAGGATTCGTGTCAATCCCAAAGGTGTCGGCTCCGGCCTGTTCGGCCGCAACGTTGAACCCGCCTGTTCCGCACCCCACGTTCAGGACGCGCATGCCGTCGAACCGACGCCCGATCAGACGCTGGATCCTCGAGACACGCTCCGTATCAAGCTCTTCCTCTTGGAGCCGCCGGGCGACGAGACGCTGCCACTCGGGGATGCCGAGCGTGTCGCGATAGTAGCGCGTGTAGTACCGCGATAGGTGCTCAGCCAACGACTCCCGCCCCCTCCCAGACATCGACGTCAGACAGTGAGCCGCGCCGCCGCTCGCAGCAAGTCAATTAGTCGAAGACCGAACCTCTGCCCGAACAGGCGCACGACCGCCTTCTTGACTCGTCCCTTTCGGTTCATCGGGACCGTTTCCACGAATCGGGCACAGTCGAGGATGTCGCGCAAGCCTGCCCGCTCACAGTCAATGACTATGGGCGCGTGCACACGCTTCGGCTCGACGGCCGCGATCGCGGCTCGGACGCGCTGCCGGATCCTCGCCGGCTGCCGGTCGAGGACCGCGAAGAATTGCTTCAGTTCCTTCTGCATGTCCGCGCCACTTTGCTGATAGCGCGAAAGATCCCTGTAGCAGGCGACGAAGTACTGCGCCCAGTCCAGTTCGTACGCCAGCAGCCTTCCGCCGAGCGCCTCACGCACCTGCAGAAGCGTGTCCGCGATGTTGTTCATCGGTGTGAGCGTGCGGAGGGGCACGTGCCGCAACAGCTCCCCTTCCGCGAACTCGGCGATGTACTGCCCGAGGGCCTCGCTTTGCGTGTGGTGGGCCGTCATGCCGATGCTCTGCGAGGTCGCCCCGCCAAGGGATAGTACCTCGTCCAGGTACAGGTAGGAATCGATCTGACTCAGAATCGCCGCCGCTGTCGCGTAATCTGGCGACGGCCCCAAGAAGAAACGCGATGCTCGGGCCCTGATGGGCATGATGAGGTCTCGGTTGCAGACGGAGTTGACCAGCATCGGGAAGCCATAACCTTTCAACCGAAAGAGTTCCGCTAGCCTGGGCTCGCTTCGATACTCGAAGACCTCCCTAGTGAAGGTCGGCAGCAGCAACTTTTTCCGCATCTCGGACAGAACGAAGGTCTCGTCCACGTACGTTCCGCCAAGCCATCCGACCACCCTCGCTCGCCCGTCGTTAAGGACCTCCGCCACTCGTGGCAAAAGACCGGGACAGAGGGCGTCGTCGTCGCAGAGAAACGTGACGTACTCGCCCCGAGCGTGGCTCAGGCCGAATTCCCAGCTCGCAGGCATCGAGAGGATCCGATCGGTACGGACGTACCGGATGCGGCGACTAGCCATTGCCTCGACCACCCCCGCCGTGTCGTCACGCGAGAAGTTGTCACTGACGACCACCTCGTAGTCGTCGAACCGCTGGGCCAGCGCGCTGCTGATTGCGTAGTGAAGCAACCGTGCACGATTTCGCGTCGGAATGACGATCGAAAAGCGGGGCACCGCCTAATCCTCTGTCATCGGGAGCCCTCGGCGGCTCCAGCCACCGGGAGAGGTAAATCCATCCCTTAGTCTACTCCGCCGCAGTTTCAGGCCCACAGCCTCATATACTTCAGATACCGCTGCGCCAGCTGGTGAGTTCTCTCGGTTCCACGCTGGTCACCGCCGATCTCGACCCACCGGACGAGGTCTCCTTCGATGCGCCGTTCGAGCGGCACGTCCCTGACCGACCGGAATCCCAGGCGGGAATAGAAGGCCACGGACGGGTTGTCAGCCATCACGCGAACCCAAATGTCGCTCAGGCCGAGCCGCTCGCGCGCCCACCGGCACAGCGTTGCCACTGTGGCGCTCATGGCCCCTCGCGGTCCTCCGCATCCGCGGACGACGTTGTCGATCTCGCAGTACGAGCGCTCCTCTTCGATGTTGCACAGACCGACGTGTCCGAACGAATGGTTCGATGCTTCGAGCATGAACAGGATCCTGGTCAGATCGGGACCCGCGATCTGCGTGAGCCAATGAAGCGTGCGCTCGATCGTCGCAGTGAAGTCACTCATGAAGTACTGCCGGTTCCGGTTCCGCCATTCCGTTAGAAGCTCGACGTCCTCGGGCCTCACGTACTCCGCCGTCGCCTGCAACGGGCGCAGGCGAACGTTCTCACCAGTGGCCGTTCTCGCTGTCAAAGAGAGGCTGGTGTGATAGCAATTCTTGAACTGATAGATGAGCTGCTCGACGCCCGACATACGCCTAAGGACGACGACTACCAAGGATGACGCGGATCTCGTCCGCTACGAATTCGATTGTCTCAGAATCCATGAATGAATAGAGCGGCAGCGTAAGGATCTCGTCCCCCACCCTCTCGGTTACGCGCAGGTCGCCACAGCGACAACTCTTGAGGAGTGAAAAGTTATGGCCCGGGATCCAGTGCACGCCGGTGTCGACGCCCGCCTCTTGAAGCCGCGACGCGAGTTCCCCCCGTCGACCGTCCCGAGCGCGAATGTAGTAGATGAACGGCGCCACATCCTCGAAGTCGGTCTGCGGCAGCATGATGCCCTCGACGTCACCCAATAGCTTCGAGTAGGTGCGGCACGCCCGCCGTCGGCTCGCGATGAAGTCGTCTAGCCGTCTGAGTTGGGAGAGCCCGATACTGGCGTGCAGGTTCGCCAGATGGTATCGGAACCCAGGGCCCGCGACGTCGTATGTCCACGCGCGATTGTTCGTGTACATCCGATCGGCGCTCTGATCCATGCCCAGCAGGCGATACCGATGGAGCTGGGCGACCTCCGCGGCCGAGTTGACGACCAGCGCCCCGCCGTCGATGCAGGTCATGGTCTTGACCGGATCGAAGGAGAACGTGACGATATCGCCGAAGCTGCCGATCCGCTGCCCCTTGTAACGACTGCCGATCGAGTGGGCGGCGTCGTGGATCACGCGCAGCTCGTGTCGTCTCGCTAGGGCGTGCAGCTCGTCAAGACGACACGGAACGCCGCCGTAATCCATGCCGATGATCGCCTTCGTCCGCGGCCCGATGAGAGCCTCGGCCTTCTCGACGTCGATTCCAAGGTCGTCCTCGCGGACATCGCAGAAGACCGGCTCCCCCCCACTCGCCCGGATCGCCTGAAAGTCACCGATGTTGTTGAACGACGGGGTGATGACCTCGTCACCCGGTCCCACGTCGGCAAGAAGCATCGCGAGATGCAGGGCCGAGGTTCCCGTGTTCACAGCCACCACGTGTCGGCCACGGGCCTCCAGGTAGTCGGCGAGCCCCTTCTCGAGGTCTCGCACGTAGGACCCCATCCCCAGCCAGCCGAGCTCTAGCGCGTCTGTCGCCGCCTTCACCGTATCGACGCCGATGTACGGCTTGAAGACCGGTATTCTAGGATCCACTAACGGCTCTCCTGACCCTCCGCCAAGCGGAGGAGGTAACCCATCGGATTGTGCGTGATGATGTACTTCTCGCGCGATCGGTCGATCACGAATTTGTCGGGGTGCGACGCCACAAACTCCTTCACCGCTTTCAGAGGGCCCGGGAAGGGCGGCATATCGATGTACTCGACGATAGTGTCCTCGACCAGGAGGTAGCACCCAGGAGCGACGAAACGCTCGTAAGTCTCGAGGATGCCCTTCGTCACGTGGTATTTATGGTCCGAGTCTTCGATGACCATGCCCTGCGCCCCTTCGCACAACTCATCGACGCGCTGCACGACGCTCTTGTCTAGGCAGTCCCCAGTGACCCAGGTGATGCGAGGATGTTCTACGTGGGTGGGCGTCTCGAGCACGTCGACCCCAATGATCTTGCTCGGGAGCTTCATCGCGTCGAGAAGATTCGCCATCCAGAGCGCGGCGCCGCCCTCGTACGAACCAATTTCGACGATAAGCTTAGGCCGCGTATCTTGAATGAGGTCCCCGAGCACAACCCAGTCAAAGGGCGTTTTCAGCACCTTCCGGTCGAGATACTTCGTGTAGTGGCGGTGCATCGTATAGTGGAACACGAGCCACTCGCGAAGCGTCATGGTGAGCCGGTCCTCGATGTGCGGAAAGACGTCGTAACGGTCCAGGATCATGACGACCTCGTGCTCAGCAGTGCCGTATCGCCCAGTCGTAGGGGATGTGATTGTTGAAAGGATCAATGCGGACGCTCCGCGACGGGTCGTGGGGGTGCGTGGCGCAGTTGGCCACGATCGCGCAGGGTGTGCTCATCCCCTTGAGGCCGTTCCAGACGTCGGGGGGGATCACAACAAGCGCGTAGTTGTCCGCACCGAGGAAGACCTCCATCAGGTTGCCGCGGGTCGGCGAGCCGTCCCGTTCGTCGTAGATCGCCAGCTTAATACGTCCGAAGATGCACGCATAGTTCAGCGTCATCTCCCGGTGCCGGTGCCACCCCTTTACGACGCCGGGATAAACGGACGAGAAGTAGATCTCGCCAAACGCCTTGAAGTATGGATCCGTCCGCTTGAGCATTTGGTAGACGGTGCCCCGTTCGTCGGGGATCCGACGGAGGGGAACGATCTGGACCCCCTCGATGGTTCCCTTGGGCGCGCTGGCGATGGTCATATCACACCACCTGCGGGCTCGGCACGGGGAGAATGAACCGGCCGCCGAGCCGTCGGTACTCGGCCTGCTGGGCCAGGACCTCGTGGGCGATATTCCACGTCAGCAGCAGGACGTAGTCCGGCATGGCTTCCACCAGGCGGGAGGGCGGGACGATCGGCACGTGCACACCCGGCATGTAACGTCCCTGCTTGTACGGGCTCCGGTCGGCGACGAAGTCCAGGACGTCGCGGCCGATCCCGAGGTAGTTCAAGAGAGTGCTTCCCTTCGCCGCAGCACCGTAGGCCGCGATCGCCTTGCCGGAGCGCCGAAGGCTCTCGAGCATCTCGAGCAGCGACACCTTGAGCTGCTCGACCCGCCTCGCGAACTTGAGGACCGGCGTCTCGCTGTCCACACCCCACGCCGCCTCCTCAGCGAGGAGCCGCCGCACCGAGTCGCCGTTCTCGCCCTTCCGAACGACGGAGAGTCGCAGCGAGCCCCGGTGGATCGGGATCCGCTCGACTTCCGAAAGCGTCAGCCGGTGCTGTCGGAACAGGCGGTCGAGGGCCGTGACCGAGAAGTAGCACAAGTGCTCGTGGTAGATCGTGTCGAACTCGCAGCGCTCCACGAGGTCCCGGAGGTAGGGCACCTCGATCACCGCAACACCGTCGTCGCGTAGGATCAGGCCGATGCCACGCACGACACTCTCCAGATCGGCGACATGGGCCAGCACGTTGTGCGCGTGGACGACGTCCGCGGGGCCGTAGCGGGCCCTCAGATCGCCGGCCAGGCGCTCGCCGAAAAATTCGCACACCGTGCGGATCCCGCGCTCCGTCGCGACTTGGGCGACGTTACGGGCCGGCTCGATGCCCAGCACTGGAACCCCAGCGGCGACGTAGTGCTGCAGGAGATAGCCGTCGTTGCTCGCGATCTCAAGGACCAGGCTCGCGGGGCCGAGCCTGCGCTCGCGCGTGAGCCGCGTCGCCAGCTCGCCTGCGTGGCGGACCATCGTGTCGGAATAGGAGGAAAAGTAGACGTAATCGCGGAACAGCGTCTCGGGCGGCACGGTTTCGGTGATCTGCACCAGCGTGCAGCGCGGGCACCAGGCGAGATCTAGCGGGAACGCGGGCTCGGGCTCCGCGAGCTGGTCCGCAGTCAGAAGCGCGTTGGCGAGAGGCATCTTCCCCAGCGACAGCACTACCTGCAGCGGCGAGTGATGGCAGCTCCGGCACCCGAGCTCCGTTGCCATCAGCGCCCGCCTCCGAGGAACGCCTCGTACCACGCGACCGTCTCGGCGAGCCCGCGCTCGAGATCGAACGCTGCCTGCCAGCCAAGGCGCTCGCGCGCCTTACGAGCTGAAAGCGACTGGTTCCGGATCTCGCCTCGCGCCACGTTCTGGATGATCGGCTCAAGATCCGTACGTCCCACGATCTTCCGGGTCGTTGTGACGATCTCACTCACCGTCACTGGGGATTCCGTGCTGAAGTTGAACGCATCGCCCGCAACCCGGTCGATCGCATCGCTGAGGGCGAGGTACCCTGCGACGCAGTCCTTTACGTAGAGGTAGTCGCGGACGTAAGTGCCGTCGCTCCTGATGATCGGCCGCTCACCCCTGAGCAGCGACCGAATGGTGCCCGGGACGATCCGATCCCAGTGGAGATCGCCGCCGCCGTAGACGTTGCCGCACCTGGCGATGGCAACGGGGAGCCCGTAGCTGTGATGATACGACTGCGCGAGGAGGTCGGCGCAGCTCTTGGAGACGTCGTAAGGGTGACGACCGTTGAGCGCTGTCTCCTCGGTGTACGGCAGGAGCTCCTGCTCGCCGTACGCTTTGTCGCTCGAGGCGACGACGACTCGGCGCACCCGATCGGCATGCAGCCGGCACGCCTCGAGCAGGTTGTAGCTCCCACGGATGTTCGTCTCGAACGTGGCGAGCGGCGCACGGTGGGCGATGTCGACGATCGCCTGGGCCCCGAGGTGAAACACGCTGTCCACATCGTGAGCGAGGAGCGCCCGCTCGAGGTTGCGAAAGTCCTCCAGTGCGCCGTTCACCACGGACACACGGCGGATGTCCCCGCTTCGATAAAGCTCCGACTGCGGGTCGGCGTCGAGCACGAGGGCGACGATCGTCGCGCCCTGCTCGAGCAGCGCTCGCACGAGCCAGGAGCCGACGATCCCCGTGGCGCCGGTGACGAGAACGCGCCGATCGGCCCAGGGTCCGCTCACCGTTCCCACACCTTCCAGGGCGCGCTTCCGCCTTGCCAGAGGCTCTCGAGGAGTTGTACGTCGCGCAGCACGTCCATGCACTGCCAGAAGCCGTGATGCTGGTAGGCCGCCAGCTGACCCTTGGCGGCGATGGTCTCGATGGCATCTTTCTCGAGGCTCGTACCATCGGCCTGGAGATAATCCATAACGCCCGGCTCACAGACGAGGAAGCCGCCGTTGATCCATCCCTCGCCTGCCTGCGGCTTCTCGGTGAATCGCGGCACTGCGTCGTCGTCGAAAACGATGCCGCCGAAGCGGGCGGGGGGACGCACTGCTGTTACGGTCACGAGCTTGCCGTGGGTCCGGTGGAAGCTGAGCAAGGCACGGAGGTCAACGTCGGAGACTCCGTCGCCGTAGGTGACCATAAACGGCTCGCTCTTGAGCCAGGGCTCTAGCCGCTTGACGCGACTGCCCGTGAACGTCTGCAGGCCTGTGTCCACGAGATGCACGGTCCAGTTTTCGCGCTGGCCATCGTGGACTTCGACTTTACCGGTCGCGAGCGACACAGTGATACTGCCCTTCAGAGCGTAGTACTCCGTGAAGTACCGCTTGATGGCCTCGCCCTTGTAGCCCAGCGCCACCACGAACTCCGCGAATCCGTAATACGCATAGTGCTTCATGATGTGCCAGAGGATCGGACGCCCGCCGATCTCCACCATCGGCTTCGGTCGTATCTCGGTCTCCTCACGGAGTCGAGTCCCGAGGCCGCCGGCGAGGATCACGACCTTCATCGCGAGGCCTCGACGAGTTGTTGCGTGGCGTCGAGCAGGCGGGCCGAGCTGCACCCGTCATGGAACCCGAGGAATTTCCGCGCGTACGCCTCCTGGGCCACGGGATCGACCACGAAATCTGCGAGGCCCATTCGCGGCAGGGCCTCGATTGCCTCATCGATCCCGATCGTCGCGGTGACTCCACGGAACTGAAACAGGCTCCCCTCTTCACGCGTGTAGATCAATTGGTGCCAGAGGGACGTCGCTCCCACCATGTGGTCGAGCGCCGGGCAGATCGAAAGGGTCGGCACACCGCAGGCGGCAGCCTCGAACACCGTCCCGCTGTAGAAGTGGATGCAGATGTCGGCCACGGCCAGGACTTCGAGAATCGTCGGCGGGTAGTGGCCCTGATCGTTCAGCGTCAGGTCAGCCGTCCGGACGAGGTAGCGCGGCACCGGATCCTTCAGCCGCGCCTTTACGAGCAGATGAGCGCTGTTCGCATCGCAGAATGCACGTACTGCGCGGCACACCGCCCTGTCATCCCAACCCCGCGCGACCATCGAAGCGAGCCTCTCTTGCCCGGAGAGTCGGAGGTACATCCGCTTCCACGCGCGGCGCCCCGGCGAATAGACCCACCGGGACCATTGCGTGCGCGGGTTGGAGCGAAACGGATACGGAAGGAACGCGACCACCGGTTTCCCAGGGGGAATGCCCCACCGCCGCCGCACGTCGGTCGGATCGATTGTTCTGAACTGATCGACCTCTGGAAAGCCGACCACGACCGCCCTTCGGCGAATCATGCTTTCCAGGTCATCGTCCGGGGTCGTGTGCTGCCGCCCGCGCAACACCGTGAAACCGAACTCGAGCCACCAGCCGCTGTAGAGGCCGAGGAGGTCGATCGTGCGAGCCGACGGCGGGTGCATGTGATACAAGAGCTCGCCGGCATACTGAAGGCCGATCCACTTCGCTGGGCACGGGCGCTTCGCCTCGATCGCCGCCGGCGGCGGCATGAGTGAGACGACCGCGTCGACTCCGGCTGCGCCGATCGCGGCCACGAGCGTGTCGCTGCCTTGGTATGTCGCCAGCCGCGGCGCGCCGTTGCGGAAGCGCGGGGCTACCTCGACCGCGGGAAACTCGTATCCTTTTGTACCAGTCCGCGGCTGGGCGTAGTCGTGAAAGCAGACGACCTCCCACCCGCGCGCCAGCGCCGCGTCCACAACCGGCGCGAGCAGCCGATAATAGTTCGTGCGCTCGATGACCACGCCGAGCTTCATCGGTTGCCGCGGTCCATCAAGCCAGCTCCGCTCTGTGGTCCCACACCTTGCGGATGGCGGCCGCGATGTCGTCCATGTCACGCTCGGTGGCCGGAGGGCGCACGACAGGGATGAGCAGCAGGGTCTGCTTGTGCAGGCGTTCGGTAACAGGACAGATGCCTTCTTGGTAGCGTGGATCCCCCTGGTAGGTTCGAAAGGCCCAGGCCCGGCGCTCCTGGTACAGCGGTGAGAGATAGAGTGGCTTGACGTACCCCCCGCTGACAGGAACCCCCTCGGCCGCCACCGCTTCCACGAAGCGGGCGCGGCTGACCCTCCAGACCGGCTCTTCGTAGAGGAACGAATATACGTAGTACACGTGGTTACACTCGTCGCGGAGGGTCGGCACGCGAATCCCCTGGACGCCGTCCAGGGCTCGCGTGAGGTGCGCGGCCAGACGCCGGCGGGCGTCGTTCTGCTCGGGAAGCTTGTGAAGCTGGACCAGTCCGAGCGCTGCCTCGAACTCAGTCATGCGGTAGTTCCAGCCCAGGATCTCCGCCTTGTACGAGCGGGCTTCGCCCGGGGCCACCACCGCTTCCCCGTGGTTCCGCACCAGCCGGGCGATCTCGGCGATGACCGAATCGTCGGTGATCAGCATGCCGCCCTCGCCGGTCATTAGATTTTTGCTCTCCTGGAAGGAGAAGACGCCACAGTCCGCGAGGGTGCCGACCTTCCGCCCCCTGTAGGTGGCCCCGGGCGCCTGCGCGCAGTCCTCGATGACGCGGAGCCCGTGCCGGCGAGCGACGTCCTGGAGCTCGTCCATGGGAGCGGCCTGGCCGAAGAGATGAACAGGGATGATCGCGCGACTGCGCGGAGAGACGACGCTCTCGACGGCCTTCGGGTCGAGGCAGAACGTCTCTCCGTCAACATCGGCGAACACCGGAATCGCGCCTTGCATGAGCGCGCAGGTGGCCGTGGACGTGAAGGTGTACGGGGGGACGATCACCTCCTGCCCCGGCTCCACGCCGCAGGCGACAACCGCAGCGTGGAGCGCGGCCGTCGCCGAGTTGAAGGCGATGGCGAAGCGCACGCCGTGGAATTCGGCGAACTCCTGCTCGAATTGCCGGATACGACGACCACCTCCGAAGTGCTCCCCCGGGCTGGCGATGAACGTGCTGAGGCGGCCCTCGTCTAGCACCTCGATCACGGCGCGCCGCTCCGCCTCTCCGATGATGGGATATGGCGGGAAGGGGGCAATCCGCGTTTTCGCG
>Ga0066709_100002062_pt1 | contig 14215 bp, 15 predicted proteins | sample GraSoiAngelo_158_FD_79665 | JGI IMG/M metagenome (GOLD analysis project Ga0066709, IMG submission 79665) | Grasslands soil microbial communities from the Angelo Coastal Reserve, California, USA - 14_1009_16_30cm | ecosystem: Environmental > Terrestrial > Soil > Grasslands | place: USA...
CTGAGGCACCGCTCGCGGTGCCGGCTCAAGGACGTGCGGGCTCTGCCCGCGCGTCCGTCTGAAATGACCGGTCGACCCGCTCGAACCTTCGCGCGAGCGCCGCGAACCAGAGTTAGCCTTCGCGCTAAGCGCCCGTAGCTCAGTGGACAGAGCGGCGGACTTCTAATCCGCGGGTCGGAGGTTCGAATCCTCCCGGGCGCACCTGGGGCGCTCTGCCGGCCACCCAGGTATCCGCGGAGTGCACGCCCTTTCAGGGTTCTGTTCGCAATCTGTAAGCCTTGGCCCGAACCGGCTTGCCCTCTTTTCGTGCGGGGTACCTCGACTCCGAACGCTTCCGAAGCAGGAGGGTAGGCATGAAACGGGCAATTCTCGCTCTGACGATCCTGGCGGCCGTGTTCGCCGTGCCCGCGAACGCGTTGCCGCCGAAGTCGACGTCGCCCCCGACGATCGAGGGCAAGTTCCAGGTCGGCGAGACCGTCACGGCCGGCAATGGCTCGTGGGCGAACAACCCGACCTCGTTTGCGTACCGCTGGCAGCGCTGCAACAGCAGCGGTGCCGGCTGTGCGGACATCGCCGGGGCGACCGCGAAGTCGTACAAGCTGACGTCCGCCGAGGTCGGTAGGACGGTGCGCGTGCTCGTGACCGCTTCCAACGCCGACGGCAAGGAAACGGCAAACTCGCACCCGAGTCCGATCATCTCCGACTCGTCGGCGCCCCGGAACACGGTGCGGCCCACGATCTCCGGCACCGCCCAGGTCGGTCAGACGATGACCGTCTCGAACGGCACGTGGACGGGCGGCGTGACGTCGTACACGTACCAGTGGCAGCGGTGCGACCAGAACGGTCAGGCGTGCATCAACATCGCCGGCGCGACCTCGACGACGTACGGCGTCCGCTCGGACGACGTCGGCAGCACGCTCCGCGCCCTGGTCACAGCTCAAAACGCAGCGGGCAGGACGACCGTGAGCACCGACCGCAGCGCCGTCGTGCAGGCCGTCAGCGGCACCACGGTCGTCGTCACGACGACGGCCGCGACGAACCGCGCGCCGACGATCCAGTTCCGATCGCTCGCGGTTCGCAGGAACCGGGTCTACGTGCGCTTCCAGGCGTGCGACGACTCGTCCAACCGCGTCACGATCGTGGCACGCGACTCGATGGCGGGCCGCCTCTCGTACACCCGCCGCTACAGCGTCAGGCCCTCCGGCTGCGCGGTCTACGCGCGGAGCTGGACCCTGGTCTCGCGCTTCCGTGCGCACGGCCGCTTCGTCGTCTCGCTCCGGGCGATCGACAGCTCGGGCAAGTCGAGCCGGACGGTCGCCCGCTCGGTGAGGCGCTAGCTCCACTCCTGAGGGCCGCCGCGACCGATCCGCGGCGGCCCTCTCACTTCAGGAGCGGGACGAAGCTGTCCTCGAGCGCGGCCGTGCTCGCGATGATCGGGCTCGCAGCCGCAATCAGCCCCGACGGCTCTCGACTCCAGCGCGCCGACGGGCGGAACGCGAAGAACGCGTCCCACACGGTCAGGCCCGGTATGCCGAGGCGGCCGGTCCGGTGCTCGGCCAGCCAGTCGCCGGAGAGCCGCCGCGGATCCCAGAACGTCGTCACGCGGGGGTCGTCGAACAGGCGCCGGTCGATCGCGGACTTCGAGTCGCCGGCGAGCATCGGAAGCCAGATCGCGTAGACCGCGAGTCGCGCCTTCGGGTGACGGTCGAGGATGTGCGTGCGGACCCAACTGGCCCCGACCTGGCATGTGCTTCAGGTCGGCGAGACGAGCACGATCAGCTTGGGCACGTCCGGCTGCGCGTTGAACAGCGTTCGGAGCTCGGCGACGCTGCTGAGCGTCTTCACTGGAGGAGTCGCCGGCTTCGCCGACCGGTGGCCTCCGCCGCAGCCGGTCGCGAGCGCCGCCGCCGCGGCGACGAGGACCAGCGTTCTCACCGGCGGCTCCAATGCCATGCGCCCGCAGCGAGCGCAGTGCCCGCGATCCCGGCGGCCGCGCCGACCACGAGAGAGCTCTGTCCGTCGGCGGCGCTCTGGACGCTCGCGGAGAACCGCGTCACGAGCCCGACCACCGGATCGTCGGCGAGCGTAACGCTGTCGCCGAAGCGCAACCGCGCCCAGTAGTAGACGAGGTAGCCGCCGGTCGCGAACAGGAGGGCGCCGGATGCGCGGCCGACATACGGCAGCGCGGGCGCACTGCGCGCGCGGTCCCTTCCCGTACGAGCGCGGCGGCGACCGCGAGCGCGACGAGCACGACCGTCATCCCGATCCCGTACGCACCGAAGACCGCGAGCTTGCCGGCGCCCAGCGACGCGCCAACGAGCGCGAGGAAGATCGGCAGCGTGCAGCCGAGCGACGCCGCCCCGTATCCCGCGCCGAAGAGGACCATCGCCGCGGCGCGCCGCCCGCGCCCGGCCGGCAGGCGCAAGTGCAGCGGGAGGGAGATGCTCCGGCCCGCGAGCACGACGATCCCTACGACCGCGAGCACGCCGCCCGTGACGAGGCCTGCCCACGGGACCGCCCGTGCAACGGCGTCCGCCCCGTAGCTCACGGGCAATCCCACGAGCGTGAAGAGCCCAAGGAAGCCCGCGGCGACCAGCGCACCCGCGGCGACCCCCTGCAGGACCCGCGTCGGAGCCCCCGGCAGCCGTTCCTCGCGCGCGCCGACGTAGAACGAGAGGAAGGCGGGCAGGAGCGGTGCCCCACACGGATTGAGCACCGCCATTCCCCCGGCGACGAGCGCGATGGAGACCGGTACCGAGCCGATGGCCGAATCGTACGCGGAAGATCGCCGCAGCCGGAACCGTCCTTTGGGGAAAGATCGGCCGCAGCGCGCGGCCGAGCGAACTGGAGAAGGAAGCCATGAACCACCGACAGACAGCACGGATCGCAGCGGCAGTCGCGACGGTTGCGCTCACGACTTCGGTCGCACAGGCCGGCGGCCTGCCGCCGATCGACGCTGGCTCGGACATCCCGAATCCCGCCTATGTCGGCCTCTCCCCGCAGCAGGGGATGCCGGTGTACACCCACGGGACGGCGACCGGAGGCGGCTCGACCGGATTCGACTGGACGCTCGCAGGTAGCACGGTCGGCGGGGCGCTCGTGCTCGCCGGGCTCGGCTCGGCGCTCGTCGTCCGCCGCAGCAGGCTCGCCCAGGCGTAGAGACGAGGCCGGCGGCGCGCGGGGCAGAGCTCCGCGCGCCGCCGAACGTGCCCATGATTGGCCGCCGCGGCTTCGTGGAACGGGCCTGAGAGGAGTCCACGAAGGAAGGAGAGCCATGGCCGACGAGCTGAAGGGCAAGAAGGTCGCGATCCTGGCGGCGGACATGTTCGAGCGGGTCGAGCTCGAGCAGCCCCGGAAGGCGCTCGAAGACGCGGGCGCGACCGTCGAGATCATCTCGATCCACGACGGCGAGATCCGCGGCTTCGACCACTTCGATCCGGCGAACACCGTCAAGGTCGACAAGACGGTCGAGGAGGCCTCGGCGGACGACTACGACGCGCTGATGATTCCGGGCGGCGTCGGCAACCCCGACCAGCTGCGGGGCGACGAGAACGCCGTCAACTTCGTGCACGACTTCGCGGAGGCCAAGAAGCCGATGGCCGTCATCTGCCACGGCCCGTGGGTGCTGATCGACGCCGGCATCGCACGCGGCCGGCGCATGACGTCGTGGCCGACGGTCGGGACCGACCTGCGCAATGCGGGAGCCGAGTGGACCGACGCGGAGGTGGTCGTCGACGACGGACTCGTGACGAGCCGCAAGCCGGACGACATTCCGGCGTTCAACAAGAAGATGCTCGAGGAGTTCGCCGAGGGCCGTCACGAGGGGGCGCCCGCGCCGAAGCAGGCGACGGCCTCGTAGTGCCCGAGGCGGCGATCGTCGACGTCGACGGAACGCTCGTCGACACGAACTACCACCACGCGCTCGCGTGGTACCGCGCGTTCCGTGAGCACGACCTAACGATCCCGATGTGGAAGCTCCACAGGTACGTCGGCATGGGCGGCGACAAGTACGTCGCCGCCGTCGCCGGCGACGAGGTGGAGGAGGAGCTCGGTGACGAGCTGCGCGGGCGCTGGGAGGCGATCTTCGACGAGTTCATTCCGGAGATCGAGCCGCTTCCCGGCGCCCGCGCCCTGCTCGTCGCGCTGGAGGAGCGCGGGCTCACGGTCGTGCTCGCGAGCTCGTCGATCCAGAGCCATCTCGACCCGTTCCTCGACCTGCTCGACGCGCGCGACCTCGTCGACGACTGGACGACGAAGGACGACGTCGCGGCTTCGAAACCGGAGCCCGATCTCGTCCACGCTGCGCTCGAAAAGGCCGGGACGGAGAGCGCCTTCATGATCGGCGACACGCCGTGGGACGTCGAGGCGGCGCGAAAAGCGAGCATCCCGGCGATCTGCGTACTCACCGGCGGCTTCGCCCGGGCCGAGCTGGAGGAAGCGGGCGCCGCCGCGGTGTTCGAGGGAGCCGAAGAGCTCGCCCGGCGGCTCGAGGCCGCTCTCGCCGCCGCCTGAGCGCGAAAAATCCTCTTAAGCCGCCGATCGTTGCGGCCGATACAGCCCGGGCATGCGGCTGCGGCTCCTCGCTCCGATCGTCCCGGTGATGGCCGGCTGCGTCGCTCTGCCTGCGGTCGCGCTCGCGTTGGTGGGCCACCGGATGGTCATGCCCCCGATGTGGGTGCACTTCTACGGCGTCGGCGTCACCGCGCTGGTCGCGACGGCCGCCGCCGCCGCGCTGACAATCGTCGGCACGCGCCGGGCCGACGTGCGCACGGTCGTGATCGCGGGCGGCTTCTCGTTGATGGCGGCACTACTCGCGGTCCACGGCCTGGCGACACCGGGCGTGCTGCTCGGGCCGAACGGTCTCATCGCGATCAGCGGCGGGCTCACATTGCCGGTCGGCGGCGCCGTGCTCGTGCTCTGCGCGCTTCCGCGCTTCGCGACCGCGCGGGCGATCCCGCGCGTGATCGCCATCCAGACGGCGCTCGCTGCGGGCGTCGTCGGTCTCGCCGTCCTTGGCGCGCTGCGGCCGGAGCTCGTCCCGGCGGTCCCGGCCGCGAAGTCGCCGGCTGCGCTGGCACTGCTCGCCGTGGGACTCTGCTTCTACGCGGCGCTCGCCGTTCGCGCGACGCACACCTTTCTGTTGACCCGCCGGGGCGCCGACCTCGCCGTCGTCTTCGGCCTCGCGCTGCTCGCGACCTCGCTCTATGCGGCACTGGTCCTCACGTTCATGGATCTCGGCTGGTGGCTCGGCCACCTCTTCGAGGTGACCGGCATCGCCGTCGTCGGGGCATCGGTCGGCTACGACCTGTACCGCGGACGCCGCTCGCGGCCGCTGGTCGGCGATCTCCGCGCGAGCGAGATCGTCCTTGCCGAGGAGGCGTACCTCGGCGCCCGGGTGCGCGCGCTGATGGTGCGACTCGCGGAGAAGGACACGTCGACGGAAGAGCACACGCGTCGCGTCGCATCGCTCGCGGTCGCGATCGGCGAGCATCTCGGCCTCTCGCCGGCGCGACTCCGCAGCCTGGCGATCGGCGGACTGCTCCACGACATCGGCAAGCTCTCGGTTCCGGAGCCGATCCTCGCGAAGCCCGGACCGCTCGACGACGACGAGCTCGCGGTCGTCAGGCTGCATCCGGAGCGGGGGCGGGAGCTCCTCACCGAGCTCGGCGGCTTCGACGAGACCGTCAAGCGGCTGGTGCTCGACCACCACGAGCGTCTCGACGGGGGCGGCTATCCGCGCGGTCTGCGCGGCGGCGAGCTCGAGCTCGAGACAAGGATCCTCGCGGTATGCGACGTCTACGACGCGCTGGTCTCGCCGCGGGTGTATCGCGGCGCGTGGCCCGTCGAGCGGGCGCTCGCCTTGCTCGACGAGGAAGCCGGCACGATGTTCGACGAGCGCGTCGTCGACGGGCTCGTCCGCGTCCTCCGCGACCGCGAGGCCGATCGAGAGCCGCTCGTCGCCTGACGAACGGCAGTCGAGGCGCCGCTTGCGGTAACGACCTCAGGACGCCCGGGCTCTGCCCGCGTGTCCGTCTGAATGACCGGTCGAACAACTGACCTCATCCCAAACGCTCCAAGGTGGCGGAGGGGACTCGAACCCCCGACCACCGGGACCACAACCCGGGGCTCTACCAACTGAGCTACCGCCACCGCGGGAGGCGAAGGTTACCTATGTGACGGCGAAGACCGCCGTGACGGACGCCGTCACTTCGCTCTGGCCGGGCTCGATCGGGACGCCGGCGCCGCTCTGCGGCGATGCGTCGTGGCGGCTGACCGGGACGGCGTCCGATCCTTCCGTCAGGCTCGCGATCCGGCCGAGCGTCACACCGGCTTTTGCCGCGAGCACGCGGGCCTTCGCAGTCGCATCGTCGACGGCCGCACCGAGCGCGCGCCGGTAGAGCTCGTCGCGTCCGGCAACGTCGAACGACGGGCCGCCCACGTCCGTTGCGCCCGCTGCGACGGCGGCGTCGACGACCGCACCGACCTTGTCGATCGCGCGCACGGTCACCTGCACGGAGGTCGACGCCGCGTAGCCGATCGTCTTCGTCCCGTCGTCGCTCACCTGCACCATCAGCGACACCTCCTGCGTCTGCATGTCGTCCGCGGCGATGCCCTGGGCCTTGAGCGCCGCGATCACCTTCCGCATCGTCGACGAGGCGGCCGCGAATGCACCGGAGGCCGCGTCGGCGTGGGCTGTCGCGCCGAACGACCACACCGTGACCTGCGGCGCACTCGAGACCGTGCCCGCCCCGGTGACGGTGATGGTCGAAGGCGGAGTCGTGTCGGACGTGGCGGCAGAGGCAGGAAGTGCGAGCAGGCCCGCGGTCCCGAGCAGCGCGACCGCCCAGCGCAAGCGTGTCATGACGTTCTCCTTCGGTCGGATACCAATCGGACCGGCGCGCTTGCGCGAAAGTTCCCTCCATGGACGCCGACCGCGAGCTTCTCCGCCGCGCGGCGCGCGGCGACCGGGACGCCTTCGACCGTCTCGTCCGCCCGCACTGGCCGCGCCTCTACGCGCTCGCGCGCCGGCAGCTCCGCTCGCCCGACGACGCCGCCGACGCGCTGCAGGAGACGCTGCTGCGCGCGTGGCAAGCGCTGCCGCGGTTCCGCGGCGAGGCGCAGCTCTCGACGTGGCTCCATCGGATCTGCCTCAACGCCGTCCACGACCAGCGGGTGCGGACCACAGCCCGGCAGGCTGCGCCGCTCGACGACGTGCCGGAGGCCGTCGACAGGCGCGACCGGTTCGCCGAGGCCGAGCTCGCATCGGAGCTGACGAGCGCACTCGACGAGCTCGAGGAGGACTATCGCGTCGCGATCGTCCTCTGCGATCTCTGCGGCTGCTCGTACGCCGAGGCCGCCGACGTGCTCGGCGTGCCCGAGGGGACGATCAAGTCGCGGATCTTCCGCGGCCGGCGCGCGCTTGCGCAGAGACTGGGAACCTTGTCTACCGACGAGAAGTCCAAGAGCAGATGAACGACGTGCACCTCACCGAGGCCGAGCTGCTCGACGTCGCCGAAGGCGTCGCCGGCGAGGCCGCACGCGCGCACGCGGCCGCCTGCCCGCAATGCGGCGCGGCCGTCGCGGACGCCGAGCGCGGCAAGCATGTCCTGCAGAGCGCTGCGCCTCTCGAGGCCCCGCCGCGGCTCGCCGACGCGATCGCCGGCCTGCCACAGCGCAGCGGGCCGCGGCGGCGCCTGCTGACGATCGCCGCACCGGCCGCTATCGCCGTCGCCGGCGCGATCGCCGCGGCGGTCGTCCTCACCACGGGCGGCGGGACGCCGACGATGCATGGGGGCGAGACCGGCGCGGCGCCGCTCAGCGCCGGCGGCGCGGCGAGGGAGAAGGCCGCGCCAGCTGCCGCGCGTTCAGTCGCGGGCCCCGCGACCGCCGTCGCGGAAGCGCTGCGCCGGGCCGGCTTCAAGGCCGTCGCGAAGGGGCCGAGCCTCGTCGTCGTCCACGGCGACGCCGCCGCGGTCGCCCGCGCACTCGCACGGAGGCCGAACGGTGCGGTCCGCGTCGACGTCCGTCCCTGACGGAGCCGGGTACTCTCAGCCCGCGGCCCCGTAGCTCAGCGGATAGAGCGGTGGACTTCGAATCCACGAGCGGAGGTTCGACTCCTCCCGGGGCCACTCGGACAGGTTCTCAAAAGACGACGAGCGTGAATCCTCGCGTGATGCTGTTGCCGCTCGGGTCGTACGTGACGACCCTGTACACCCCGTCCACCGACACGGTGACGGACGACGTCCCGCCGTTCGCGGTCACCGGAGTGGCGACGGCAGCGCCGGGGGCCAACCCGGGGAAGCGGACTTCAATCGCGCCGCTGGTGCCGCGAAGCTCGGGCGCCTTCCCGTTGCAGGTGTACTTGCGCGAGAAGAGCCTCGCCGCCTTGGAGAACGACTGCGGCACTGCGCCGACCACGTGGTCGTAGTCGAACGTGACGAACGCCTTCGCAGCGCCGTTCGTGCAGCCGAGCTTCGCCGTCTGCGTCCCGACTGCGAAGGCGGAGCCGCCGAGCGCGGCGAAGAGCGCGAGCGCGGCAACGACCATGGACGGGGTGATGCGGCGACCGATCATGGGAGACCCTCCTGGGTGTGGACGCGCTCCGCGTACCCCGGGCGGAAAACGCTATACGCGGAGGTGCCGCTCGAACCAGTCGAGCACGATCTCGAACCGGGTCACGCGGTGGATCGGCGAGCCGGAGCGCGTCAGCTCGTGGCTCTCGGCCGGGAAGCGCACCAGCTCGACCGGCTTGCGGTGGACGCGCAGCGCGATGAACAGATGCTCCGCCTGCTCGACGTCGCACCGCAGATCCTGCTCGGAGTGGAGGATCAGCAGCGGCGTCTCGATCCGGTTCGCGTACGTCGCCGGCGAGTGATCGATGTACGCGCGAACGTCGTCCCAGGGCCAGCCGCCGAAGTGACGGGCGAATCCCCAGAAGTAGTCACTGGAGCCCCAGGCCGAGAGGAGGTGGTTCACGGCTCGCTCGGACACCGCGGTCCTGAAGCGATTCGTGTGCGAGACGATCCAAGAGGTCAGGTAACCGCCGTACGAGCCACCGATCACGGCCGTACGCTCCGCGTCGAGGAAGTCGAACCGCTCGAGCGCCGTGTCGACCACGGCGATCACGTCTTCGTAGTCGATGGTCCCCCACCCGGGGCCGCCTGAGACCGGACCCATGATCGCGCGCGCGAACGCCTCGCCGCAGCTCGACGAGCCGCGTGGATTCGAGTAGACGACGGCGTATCCGGCTCCGGCCTGCACCTGGAACTCGTCGAAGAAGCCGGTCCCGTACTGGGAGTAGGGCCCGCCGTGGATGTTCAGGACGACGGGCACTTTCGTCCCCAGCGCGAAGCCGGCCGGCCGGACGAGCCAGGCATCGATCTCGGTGCCGTCCGCCGACACGGCTGTGAATCGTTCGGGCGCAACGAGCTCGCGGCCCTCGACGAATGCGCGGCCGACGTCTGTCAGCTGCCGCTCGCCTGCGAAGAGCTCCCGCATCGTCGTCGCTGTCGCTGCGACATGGACGAGCGTGTCCCCGCGCGCGTCGTATCCCGCGACGGCGAGCTGGCCGCCGACGAGCAGACGCGGCTCTCCCGAGCCGTCGGCCGGCACGTCGTAGAGGTGCACGTTGCCGCGATCCTCGATCGCGAAGACGATCCGTTCGCCGTCCCAGAGCGTCTCGCGGATGTCCGGGTACGGTCCGCAGTTCCGGTCGACGCTCGCGGTGAGGATCGTGTGCTCGCCGCTCGCGACATCGACGACCGCGATCTGCGTGTGCCGCGGGAAGTCCTCCTTCTCCGGCAGCCAGCGGTACGCGATGCGTGTTCCGTCGGGCGACCACGCGGGCGCGTCGCACATGCCGTCGGCTCCTGTCACCCGCCGCGGCTCGCCGCCTTCCGCAGGAACCACCCAGATGTCCGTGACCAGCGTGATGTCCCAGTCGTCCTCCCGGCCGGAGACGAACGCGATCTGCGAGCCGTCCGGTGACCACGCCGGCGCCGAGTTCTGGAACTCGCCGTTCGTCAGCTGCACCGGCTCGCCGGAGCCGTCCGTGGGGACGACGAAGACATGCTGCGCACGGTCGAACGTCCAGCCGACGTTGTCGAGCTTGTACCCGAGCCGCGTGATCCGGCGCGGGCTGCGCCTCCGCTCGTCCTCCTCCTCGTACGCGGCGTCAGGCACGCGCGTGCTGAAGGCGATTCGTGTCCCGTCCGGCGACCACGCCGGCTCGCTCGCGTCCTCCTTCAGCTCGGTCAGCCGCTGCGCCTCGCCACCCTCGGCCGGGATGACGTACAGCTGGTTGCACTTGCTCTCGCCGCGCTTGCCGACGAACGCGAGGCGCCTGCCGTCGAGCGACCAGCGGGGCGAGCCGTCGCGCTTCTCTCCAGTCGTGAAGCGCCGCGGCGATGCCGAGCCGTCGGCGGCTGCGATCCAGATCGAGCCGCAGTAGTCGTTGTCCTCGCGGTCGAGCGTCCAAACGACGTACGCCACCCGGCCGCCGTCCGGGTGAAGCCGCGGATCGCCGACGCCTGTCAGCTCGTAGACGTCGTCCGGTTTCATTCCGCGCATGACGCTGGACTCTAGTCAGACCGAGAGTTGTCGCTACCTACCCTCCCGAGAGGGATAGCGGTTTTCCGAATCCCCGCCTACACTGCGCGCGCCGGGGCGTCCCGGCACGGGTGAGGAGGGGAAACATATGGGACGGGGAAGGTGGACCGCTGTTGCGGTCCTTGCGGCCTTCGCTGCCTTCGTTGGCAACGCGGCGGCCATTACGAACGGGAAACCGGACGGGAACGCGCACCCGAATGTCGGTGCGCTGTACGCGCGAGCTCCGGGTCATCAGCTCCAGCAGTTCTGTTCCGGCTCGCTCGTCGCGCCGGGCATATTCCTGACCGCGGGGCACTGCGTCGCAGTCATCAACAGCGTTCCCGGCGCGCAGATGTTCGTCACGTTCGCGCCGACGTTCGATCGCGGGAGTCTGATCCGGGCGACGGGTAGCACCCTCGATCCTGCGTTCGGTCAGGTGAGCGACCCGAACGTCGGCGACGATCCGCACGACATCGCGGTCGTGCAGTTCGACCCGGATGCTCGTGCGGCCGCGGGCATTCGGCCGGTGATCCTGCCTCCGGTCGGCGCGCTCGACGTGCTCCTGAAGTTCCTCAAGCACGACCGCTCGTGGAGCCACGCGGGCGAGCGCGGCCACGAGCGGATGGGGCCGTTCGCGTCGACCGTCACGCGGACGACGAAGTCGGTGCGCGATGACGGCGACGGTAGGTCGAGTACGGCCGTCTTCGTCGACGTCGGGTACGGCGCCACCGACATCAACCAGCAGTTCTCGGACGGCATCCGGCGCAGCGCGGCTTCCGGCGACCCGAAGCTCGTGGGCGACAACTGGTTGATCCTCTCGCAGGACGCCTCGAAGGGCTTCGGGGGGACGTGCGTCGGCGACTCGGGCGGGCCGCAGTTCGTCGGGCCGGTCGAGGTCTCGATCACGATCGACGGCGACCCGGACTGCACCCTGTTCGGCATCAACCTCCGTCTCGACACGACGACCGCGCGCAGCTTCCTCAGCTCAGTCGGCGTGCCGCTGCGGTAGCTCACCCTCGGCAGGCGCCCCGGCCGTCCCCCGGGGCGCCGCCACCCGCCCTACCTCGGCAGAGTCACGCGAGGGAATGTCGTGGTAGACGCGGTGGCGTCGGCATCGCTTGCGATGCCGACCGTAAGAGGCCGTACCGACTCGGCCGGCGCGGCCGCTCTCTAAACCCACCGCGCCGATCCATTTGGTCGGCGTTAAGCTGGCTCGGCGCCGAAGCGGGCGTGGCGGAATCTGGTAGACGCGGTGGCGTCGGCATCGCTTGCGATGCCGACCGTAAGAGGCGGTGCCGGCTTGGCCGGCGCGGCCGCTCTCTAAACCCACCGCGCCGATCCATTTGGTCGGCGTTAAGCTGGCTCGGCGCCGAAGCGGGCGTGGCGGAATCTGGTAGACGCGGTGGGTTTAGGTCCCACTGGGCCTTCTGGCCCTTGGAGGTTCGAGTCCTCTCGCCCGCACCTATCCTCCCAGCGTGCTTTTCCGAGGAGACGATGCCGATCGCCTCTGGCGCCTGCAGCGCGTCACCGACGCCGCGCTCGCGCACCTGAACTTGGACGCGCTGCTAGCCGAGCTGCTCGAGCGCACGCGCGAGGTGCTCGAGACCGACACGTGCGCGATCCTGCTCCTCGACCCAGCCGCGAACGAGCTGGTCGCGCGCGCCGCGGTCGGGATCGAGGAAGAGGTCGAGCGCGGCGTCCGGATCCGGGTCGGTGCCGGCTTCGCCGGCAAGATCGTGGCGGAGAAGCGGCCGGTCGTGCTCGACGAGGTCGACGAGAAGCACGTCGTCAACGCGATCCTGTGGGAGAAGGGGATCAAGACACTGCTCGGCGTCCCGCTCGTCGTCGAGAGCAGCGTGATCGGGGTCCTCCACGTCGGCAGGTTCGACCCGCGCGCCTTCACCGACGACGACGTCGAGCTCCTGCAGCTCGTCGCCGACCGCGCGGCGATCGCGATCGAGCACGCGCGACTCTTCGAGGCGGAGCAGACCGCGCGACTCCGCCTCGAGAACATCCAGTCCGTCACGGACGCGACGATCGGGCTGCTCCGGCTCGACGAGTTGCTCGGCCAGCTGTTGCTGCGAATCCGCGACATCCTCGAGGCCGACACGTGCGCATTCCTGCTGCTCGACGCCGAGACCGGCGAGCTCGTCACGCGCGCCGCGGTCGGCATTGAGGAGGCGGTCGAGAAGGGCGTGCGCATTCCAATCGGCCGCGGCTTCGCCGGCCGCGTCGCAGCCGAGCGGCGGCCGGTGGTGCTCGAGGACGTCGGCCACGCGGAGGTGTTGAATCCGCTCCTACGGGCGAGGGGGATCAAGTCGCTGCTCGGCGCGCCGCTGCTCGTCCGCGGCGAGGCGCTCGGCGTCGTCCACGTCGGCACCCTCGTGCCGAGGAAGTTCACGGATACGGACGTCGAGCTCCTGCAGCTCGTCGCGGACCGCGCGGCGCTCGCGATCGAGCGTGCTCGCGTGCACGACGAGATGATCCGCTTGGACGAGATGAAGCTGAATTTCGTCGCGGTCGCCTCGCACGAGCTGCGCACGCCCGCGGCGGCCATCTACGGGATCCTCGCAACGCTGCGCGCCCGCGGCGACGAGCTCGATCCCGAGCAGCGCGCGCAGCTCGACAAGACGCTGTGGGAGCAGACGGACCGAATGCGGCGGCTGATCGAGCAGCTGCTCGATCTTTCGCGTCTCGACGCGCAGGCCGTCGCGCTCGAGCGCCGGCCGGTCGAGGTACGCGAGCTCGTCGAGAACGTCGTCGATGCAGTCGCCGGCACGAGTCGCGTCGAGGTGCGTGTCGATCCCCGTTTGGAGGCGGTCGTCGATCCGCTCGTGCTCGACCGCGTGCTCTCGAATCTGCTGGTGAACGCGTTCCGCTACGGCAGGCCGCCGGTCGTCCTCAGCGCAGATCGGCGCGACCGCCATCTGCGCATCACCGTCGAGGACGAGGGCACCGGTGTTCCGCCCGAGCTCGTGCCGCGGCTCTTCGACAGGTTCGAGCACGGAAGCGAGGGCAAGGGCGCGGGCCTCGGACTTGCGATCGCGCGCGCGTACGCGGATGCACACGGCGGCAGCCTCGTCTACGACCAGCGCGACCGCGGCGCGCGCTTCGAGCTGCTCATTCCTGCAAACGGCTAGTGATGATGCGCGTGCGCGACCGCATGGCCGCGGCCGCGCGCAATCAGCGCCCGGTTGACCGGGAACGCTGCGACGAACGCGAGGGCGAGCCCGACCGCGAGGCTCCACCAGAAGAGCGGGTCGCCGAGCGTTGCGTCCAGCGCTCCCGGCACGACGAGCACGAAGCCGTTGTCGACGATCTCCATCACGACGATCGAGACGGTGTCGGCCGCGAGTGCGATCCGCGCAGCGCGGCGTAACCCGAGCTCTGGAACGAGCGGTCGCAGCGTCAGCGAGTAACCGAAGGGGAACGCAAGCGCCGTTGCGAGGACGATCGAGGCAAGATTGCCCCAGCCGGCAACGGTCGCGATCACCATCCCAAGCACCTCGCCGATCGCGCAGCCGGTGAGGCAGTGTACGGTCGCCTGGAGCGCCATGCGGTTGATAGTCATCGGCTCTTCGAGAAGCGGTGCACTGCGTCGAGCAGCTCGCGCGTCTTCTCGGCCGCC
>Ga0066709_100002063_pt1 | contig 14214 bp, 15 predicted proteins | sample GraSoiAngelo_158_FD_79665 | JGI IMG/M metagenome (GOLD analysis project Ga0066709, IMG submission 79665) | Grasslands soil microbial communities from the Angelo Coastal Reserve, California, USA - 14_1009_16_30cm | ecosystem: Environmental > Terrestrial > Soil > Grasslands | place: USA...
GGGACGAGGACGGCTGCTTGGTGCTGCGCGCGAGGCTGGCGGCCGAGGACGGCACCCTGCTCGTCAGAGCCCTCGACGCCGCCCGCGAGCGGGTGCGGGCCAGACGCCGGGCCGAGCGCCGGGCCGGCCCGGTAGAACAGGCAGCCGCCCAAGCGGCGGCGTTCGAGCCCCCGCGCGCTGCGAACGTGGAAGCGCTGATCGAGCTGAGCGAGCAGGCGCTCACGCAGCCCGAGAACACAGGCGAGCCCGAGCCGGCGCGAGCCTGCGCGTTTTTCTGTGTATCGGTGGGTGGTTAGGTGTTGTCGGGGATGCGGTCTCCGAAGTGGATGCGTAGGACTGCCATCGCGTTGTCCCGCACTCGCGCCCAACTGGCGTCATTAGAGGGAGAACGCCTCGACGGCCATATCGGCGATCGCCTCGCCGATCGGGATCGACGACGTCGCGCCCGGCGACGGCGCGTTGCGCACGTGGAGGATGCGGTCGCCCCTCTCGAAGACGAAGTCGTCGACGAGGCTCCCGTCCGCAGCGATCGCCTGCGCCCGGATCCCGGCGGGGCCCCGCATGACGTCCTCGGGTCGCAGATCGGGGACCAGCTTGCGGGCCGACGCCACGAACAGCCGGCGGCTGTAGTCGCGGGCGAGCTCGACGGCGCCCGTGCGCCAGTGGCGCCGGGCGAGCCGTCGGAATCCCGGGGTGGCGAGCGTCTCGAGCAGGTCGCGCGGGCGAACCCGGAACCGCCCGTAGCCGTCTCGCGCGAACGCGAGCACGGCGTTCGGCCCGAGCCAGATGGAACCGTCCGGGCGCACCGTCGTGTGGATGCCGAGAAACGGGAACGCCGGATCGGGCACCGGATACACGAGGCCGTTGACGAGCTGTCGCCTCTCCGGGCGGAGGACGTAGAAGTCACCGCGGAAGGGAACGATCCTCGGGTCGGCCGAGCCGCCGCAGAGGCGGGCAAGCCGATCCGCGTACACCCCGGCGCACACGACGACGTGGGCCGCCTCAACCTCGCCGGCACTCGTCGTCAGCACCACCCCCTGCCTGCGAGTCGATACCGCGATGACATCGTGTCCGACGAGCACGGCTCCGCCGGCGCGCTCGACATCGTCTGCATACGCGCGCGCGATGGCCGCGAAGTCCGTTACCGCGGTCCCGGGAACATGGAGGGCGCGAACACCCGCGACGTGCGGCTCGAGCTCGGCAAGCTGCTCGGGGCCGATCAGCTCGGTTTGCCCGACGCCGTTCGTGACGGCGCGCCGGTGGAGCTCCTCGAGCCGCGGAATCTCGTCGAGCGCCGCGGCGACGATCACCTTCCCGCACCGGTTGAAGATGATCCCTCGCTCCTCGCAGAAGGAGGCGAGCTCTGCCGCACCCTGAACGCAGAGGCGCGCCTTCAGCGACCCGGGCGCGTAGTAGACCCCGGAGTGGATGACGCCGCTCGCGCGTCCCGTTTGATGACACGCGATCTCGCGCTCACGCTCGAGGACGACCACCCGCACCTGCGGCGCTCGGCACGCAAGCGCACGTGCGGCTGAGAGGCCGAGGATGCCTCCCCCGACGACCGCCACGACTGGCTGGGCGCCGGTCACACGTTGAAGCGGATGTTGAGGACGTCTCCATCCTGGACGACGTATGTCTTTCCCTCCAGGCGCTCGACGCCGCGCTTGCGCGCCTCCGCGTGCGACCCGGCGGCGAGCAGGTCGTCCCACCGGATCACCTCGCACCGGATGAAGCCGCGCGCGATGTCCGAGTGGATCGTCCCCGCCGCATCGAGCGCCGTCTGCCCGTCCCGAAGCGTCCAGGCACGCGTCTCCTTGTCACTGGCGGTGAAGAACGCGATCAACCCGAGCGCCTCCTGCAACCGCCTGACGACCTCGTCGAGGGCGGACGGTCCGTCACGGAAGGCTGCTGCCTCCGTCTCGGACAGATCCGCGAGCTCGGCCTCCAGCTTGCAGTCGATGCCACCCGGGCCGTTCTCGATCACGAGCAGCGGCATCGTGGTCAGCGGCTCGAGCGTCTCCGGGAGGTCACCCGTCCACTCGGAGAGCGGCCGGCCGGCATCGACGTGGGCGAGCACCTCCTCGAGCGCCTCCACTTCGCGCCTCTTCGTCGCGTCGCCCGACTTGGCTTCCTTGCGCACACGCTCCAGGCGGCGCTCGACGTGATCGCGATCGGCGACGAGCAGCTCGAGACGGAGTGTCTCGAGGTCGGCAGCCGGATCTGCTCCGTCGGAGAAGCCGTCGGTGACGGCGAGGAGCGCGTCGACCTGCCTGAGGTTGCCGAGCAGCTGCGGCCTCGTTCCCGGAACGTCGGCGACCCTGATCGCCGCGGGCGTCACCTTGCGGGCGCCGACCAACTCCGCGACGCGACCGAGCCGCTCGTCGGCGATCGCCGCCATTCCCACGTTGGGCTTCTCGCTCACCGACGCGTAGGCCGTGATCTCGGCCCCGGCGCGCGTCAGCGCGTTGAAGAGCGTCGTCTTCCCGGCGTTGGGAAGGCCGACGATGCCGACCTCGAGCGCCACGCCTACGTATTTCCCGGAGCGACCACTTAGGTCAGATGCCGAAGCCCAGCTTCGCCTCGCGCGCGAAGTGCTTCACGTATGCGACTCGGGCCAGCACGATCGTGTAGCGGCCGTCCTGTGCATCCAGCGCAAGCGTGCCCTCGGAGCGCGCGTTGACGGCCCGCTCGAGCGCCTCGGCGCTCTCCAGCGTGACGAGCGCGTTCATGATCAGCCCGCCTTCGAAGCCGATCTCGACTCTCGACGACTCGGTCTCAGCCACCGGACACCACCTCCGTGAGGACGCCGTGAACGGCGTGTGGATGGACGAAAGCAATCTGCATGCCGTAGAGGCCCAGCCGGGGCTCCTCGTCGATCAGCTCTGCACCCGCCGAGGCGAGATCGCGCAGCGCGGCCGCGATGTCGTGCACCTCGTAGGCGACGTGGTGCATCCCGGGACCGCGCTTCGCCAGGAAGCGGCCAACCGGCGTATCGGCACCCGTGGGCTCGAGCAGCTCGACGCGACCACCTCCGACGAGGACCGACGCGGCGGCGACCCCCTGTTCCGAGAGCATCTCGCGCGCCTCGACGGTCGCGCCAAAGAGTCGCTCGTACGTCGCGACCGCCTCGTCGAGGTCGATCACGGCGACGCCGAGATGATGGATCCGTCGCACCTCCATGCCGGCGCGATCGTATCCGGCACGTGCTACTCCGCTGCGTCGGTGACGAGCCTGACCGTGCCCACGGTCTCACTGGAGCGCGATTCCGGCACCAGCTCGGCGAGCATCTCGTCGAGCTGGTCGCGATCGAGGGTCTCGTGCTCGAGCAGGGCCGCCGCGACGCTGTCCAGTGGCGCGCGGTGCTTGCGCACCAGACGCTGTGCCTCGTCGTAGGCATCGTCGGTCAGCCGCGCCTGCTCGCCGTCGCGCATGCGCTTCGTCTCCTCGGAGAGCGCATAGTTGTCCGCGCGCATCGTCCGCGCCGGCGCCACTTCGGACATGCCAAACTCGAACACCATCGCGCGGGCGATGCCGGTGACCCGCTCGAGGTCGTTCGACGCGCCGTTCGTGACGCGCCCGAAGACGACCTGCTCGGCGGCGCGACCCGCCAGCAGGACCTTCATCAGGTCCTGCAGCTCCTCGCGCGTGTGCAGGTAGCGATCCTCCGCGGGAACGTTGAAGGTGTACCCGAGTGCGTCGCCGCGCGAGACGATCGTCACCTTCTGGGCCGGGAGCAGATCGCCCATCAGGTACGACATCAGCGCATGCCCCGCCTCGTGGTAGGCCAGGATCCGCTTCTCCTTGTCGGTGACCACGCGCCGCGTCTGGAGCCCTGCCACGACGCGCTCCAACGCGCCGTCGAACTCGGCCGCGCGGAGCTTCGTGACGCCGTGTCGCGCAGCCAGGATGGCGGCCTCGTTGCAGATGTTGGCGAGATCGGCACCGGTCAATCCGGCGGTCTGGCGCGCGATCCGCGAAAGGTCGACGTCCGCCGCAAGCGGCTTCGAGCGCGTGTGGACGTGCAGGATCGACTCGCGGCCCGTGAGATCGGGAGGGCCGACGAGCACCTGGCGGTCGAAGCGACCTGGCCGCAGCAGGGCCGGGTCGAGGTCCTCCAGCCGGTTCGACGCGCCGATCACGATCACGTCGTCACGGCCGCCGAACCCGTCGAGCTCGACGAGCAGCTGGTTCAGCGTCTGGTCGTGCTCGCGGTTGTAGCCACCGCCGCCTTGTCGTACGGAGCCGGCTGCGTCGAGCTCGTCGATGAAGACGATGGCCGGGGCGTTCTTCCTCGCCTCGGCGAAGAGACGCCTGATGCGCGCCGCCCCCAGGCCGGCGAACATCTCCACGAATGCCGACGCGCTGGACGCATAGAAGCGCGCGCCCGACTCGCTGGCGATCGCCTTGGCCAGCAGTGTCTTGCCGGTCCCCGGCGGTCCGTGCAGGAGGATGCCCTTTGGCACCCGCGCCCCAAGGCGCTCGAAGCGCCGGCGGTCCTTCAGAAAGTCGACGACCTCGAGCAGCTCCTCCTTGGCCTCGTCCAGACCGGCGATGTCGCTCCACGCCACGAGCTCCGACGCCTCGCTGTCGACCGCTGCCGGCTTCACGCGCGGCATGTACTGGGTCGTCTTCCACATCAGGAAGGCGATGATCCCGAACAGCACGATCGGCAGCCACGTGATGATGAAGTCGGCCATGTCGTTCCAGCCGTGCGGAATCGGAACCATGAGCACTCACTATTCGGGAGAACGGCGCCACTTTCAACCCTGCCCCGCCGGACGGCGGGCGCTCACCAGGTCGCGAGCAGCTCGTCCGTCGTCGTGAAGCGCACGCCTCGCTCTTGCCACGCCGCCAGGCACTGCTCGACTCGAGCTTCGGAGAGCCCTCGCGCTGCATCTTCGACGAACGCGACGCGGAGACCCCGGTCGAGCATCCCCATGATCGCCGCGTGGTCACACACGTCGGTGGCGACCCCGAAGACCGCGATCTCCGCGGGATCGAGGATCTCGAGGACCGGGTCGGCGCTCGGGTTCACGAACACCGAGTAACTCTTCTTCAGGAGCAGGATCTCGCGCCGGCTGCTGACGAGCTCGCGCAGCAGCCCGGGTGGGTACGGCGTCGGCCCGAGCGGCAGCGGATCGACCTGCGTCGTCTCGGGGATCTTCTGCGCGCCGACGGTGCCGCGCAGACAGTGCGGCGGGTAGGTGGTCTCGAAGTCCGGGTCGCTCGAGATCTCCGGGTCGGTCAGCTCGTGGTCGTCCGCCGACGCGACGTGGACGATCCCGGCCGCCCGTGCGCCCTCGACCAGCCGTGCCATGGCGTCGCGGGTTTCCTCCGCGCCCGGCACGTACAGCTTGCCCTCTGGGAGCACGAAGTCGACTTGCGTGTCGACATCCCAGAGAACGGCTCGCCGGTTCTTCACCTGACGAGCTCGAGCCGCTCGTGCGGACGGAACCGCCGGCCGACCTTGCCGACCGGCCTGCCGTCCGCGAGCACGATGTCGGCCGTGAAGTCGTTCTCGCCGCGGATGAGCGACGAACCGACGCCGTATGCGTCGACGGGAACGCCGAGGCGCTCGAACTGCTCGATCTTCTCGACCGTGAAGCCGCCCGAGGCCACGATCTTGACCCGCTCGAACCCGTCCTCGTCGAGCGCGTTCCGCACCTTGTGGACGAGCCTCTCGTTGACGCCACGCGGGTCGAAGTCGCCGAGGTCGTCCCAGAGCGATCGGTCGACCAACTGCCCCGACGTGTCGAGCCGTACACCCCAGAGCCGCGGTCCGAGCGCGCGCGCGACGTCGAGCGCCGTCCGCACCGAGTCGTTCTCGAAGTCGACGAGAACGGTGATGTTGAAGTCCTCCGACGCCCACTCGGCGAACTTCGTCGCGGCGAGCACCGTGTTTCCACCGTACGCCGCGATCAGCGCGTGCGGAACGGTGCCGACGCCGCGACCGCCCCACCACGACGCCTGCGCATCGGATGTGACGCCGATGGGAGCTCCGATCATGGCGCCGGCGACGAACGCCGCATACCCGTCACCGGTCTGGACGCGATGGTGGTCATGGCGGGCGGGCATGAAGATGATCGGCTTCCCGTTCGCTGCCTCGAGCACCCGCGCGACGTTCGTCGTGATCAGGGTTCGACGCGCGAGCGTGCCCAGGTACACGGTCTCGAGATGCGCGAAGAGCGTGTAGTCGCCCTCGATCGTCATCACGGTCTCCCACGGCTCGATGCGGTCGCCGTCGTGAAGGGCATGCACCGTCAGCTCCTCCCAGCCGTGGGAGCAGAGCTCGAGGATTGCGATCGCCTCGTCCATCCCGCCGAGCATGGCCCGCTTCCGCTGGAAGACCTGCATCACGACCCCCGGACGCTTGCCGTCCGCGAGCAGCGCAGCTCGGGTGTGGTTGAAGTACGCGTCGGTGTAATAGCCCTCGCGCATCTTCTCCACGGGGAGTTCGAAGACGTGCGGATCGAGCCGCTCGCCGCGCTGACGGGATGGAGTGGTCGTCACCCGGGGGTCCTCAGCCACGCAACGACCATCGCCGCGTTGCGATCGGGTGGGAACACCGGGTAGAAGACGTGCTCGATCCTGCCGCGGGCCAGGATCAGCGCCACGCGCTTGTAGAGCTCCACCCCCTCGAAGGTGAACGTCGGCAGGTCGAGCTCCCGCGCGAGCAGGAGCTCCGGATCGGCGATGACCGGGTAGGGAAGGTGCAGCCGGGCCGCGACCTCCTCCTGCTCGTCCAGCGACTGCGCCGACAGGCCTGCGACGCGCGCACCGAGCATCTCGAGCTCGGCTGCGTGATCGCGGAACCCGCACGACTGCGGTGTGCAGCCACGCGCTCCCGGAACGGCGTCCCAGCCGGCCGGAAGAGGTCGGTCGGGCTTGCCCGTGCGGGGGTAGATGTAGAGCACGGCCCTGCCCGCCGCGAAGGCCGCGAGATTCACGGACACCCTGGACGACGCCAGCGTCAGTGACGGAACCTCCATGCCGGGGAGGTGGTCGCAGGCACCGTCGTCCTCCGGTACCGGCAGGTTGGCAGGCAGCGTGAGTAGGTGGTTGCTCACAGAGCGCTTCCGCCTGCGCGAATTATTGCCCAGCGCTCTCCGGCTCTGCCTGAAGACAGGCGACGAGCGCGGCCTCGGCAACCGCGAGCTGGTCGTCCGTCGGCTCCGCCGTCGACACCCGGTGTTGCAGCTCGTGCCCCGGCCTGGCTAGCGCACGTGCGAGCGGACGGTCGGGATTCCGCGTCATCCAGCCGAAGATCTCGATCGACGCGCTCACCGCGCCGAGCGCACCGGCCACGCGGGCGGCAGGCCGCGCCCGCTTCGGCACCCCCGCGGCGAGGGCGCTCGCAGCCGCGCTCGTGACGAGAAGAGGCCCCACGAGATGAGAGCCGCACCGGTCGTGCTCCTTCGGAGCGCGCTCGCCGCCACGCTCGTACGTCCCGATCGAGACGTGTTCCGCACCGTGGTACTGCGCCAGCTCGCCACCGCGCAGGGCTATGACTGCAGGCACCAGAGACGCGATGCCCGCGACGAGCTCGCGTGCTCCGAGCGGGAGCCGGGACCTCCGTGCAACGCCGCCGACGACGGATGCCGCCGCGACCGCGCTGAGGACAGCCGGACGCTGGAACGGAAGCCTGGCTTCGGGCAGCGCGCGCCGAACGTCCGGCAGCACCGCGAAGGACTCGGCGAGCCGAAGTGGGCCGCGCACCAGCGGCACCTGCACCCCAGGGGCGAACCTGCGCTTTCGCCCCGAAGCGGACTTGATCGTCCCGTCCGGGAGCCGCACCGCGCATCCCCAGGCGGTCGGGCCGTGGACGAGCACGCCGTTGGCGAGGGCCATGCCGCCGAGCCGTACCTGCTCCATGACGAGAGGGTACCGGCAGCCTCTCGGGGGCAGGTCAGGTTGGAGGCGTCAGGGCGAGCTGCCGCAGCGCAGCCTGGAGCTCGTCGGCAGCCGGGCCTCGCTCGAATCGGCGCTCGTCGACCGCGACGACCGGCATCACCTCGCGTACGGACGACGAGGTAAAGGCTTCGTCGGCGTCCCGAAGCACGGCGTCGAGAGGGAACGCGCCCTCGACCACGCCGTAGCGACGCTCCGCCGCGAGCTCCATCAGTGCGGCTCGCGTCTCGCCGGCGAGGATGCCGAGCTCGAGACCGGGCGTGTACAGGGTGCGGCCCACGCGCCACCAGATGTTGGTGACCGGCCCTTCGAGCACGACCCCGTCTGCGTCGACGAAGAGGGCATCGTCGAATCCCCGCCGCTTGGCCTCCAGCTCGGCCGCGACGTGCGCGGCGTAGCTGGTCGACTTCGTGCCGGCGAGCAACCATGGAGCCGAGCGGCGCGGGCTGAGCAGCGACAGGAGACGCTGGCCGCCGGCCCGAGCAGGTTCGACCCACGACGGCAAATCCGTGACGAGCGCGACCGCGACCGGGTCGCCGTCGGCAGGACCTGGAGTCCAGTACAGCCGGAGAACGGCGTCCTGCGCGCCTGCCGCGGAGAGCGCCATGGTGGCAAGGCGGTCGAGCTCGGCGACATCGGGCTCCTGGATGCCCACGAGCGCAGCGGACCGCACGAGCCTGTCGAGGTGCTGCGCCAGCCTGAACGGCACACCGCCGTACACGCGCAACGTCTCGAACACGGCTCGGCCGCGGCCGAGCGCCTCGTCGTCGGCGCGGATCACCGGCTCGGTCGGATCGACGAGCCCGCGGCCACTCACCGCAACGGCGAGCGCCGTCATGCGCCTACCGCGCTGCGGCGTGCGGCGCCGAGGGGAGCGCCGATCGCCTCGAGCAGCGGCTCCGCCTTGACGAGCGACTCCTCCACCTCGGCGGCCGGATCGGAGTCCCAGACGACGCCGCCGCCGACCCACAGATGGACCTGACCCTCTGCGATCGCGAACGTGCGGATCGTGAGGGCGAGGTCGAGGTCACCGTTCCCCCGCACCCAGCCGAGAGCTCCCATCGCCGCCCCTCTGCCGACGGGTTCGAGCTCGGCGATGAGATCCACTGCGGCGATCTTCGGTGCGCCGGTCACCGACCCGCCCGGGAACGTGGCGTGAAGCAGCTCTGCGAGCCCGACGTCCGGGCGCAGCGTGCCCTCGACCGTCGACACGAGATGGCGCACCCCAGCGAGGGTGTGCTCGATCATCAGCTCCGGCCAGCGGACGCTCCCAGGGACGCACACGCGCGAGAGGTCGTTCCGCTCGAGATCGACGATCATCACGTGCTCGGCCGCATCCTTCTCCGAAGCGCTCAAGTCCTCGGGTGAGTCGAGGGGCAGCGTTCCCTTGATCGGCATCGTCCAGACACGTCGCCCGCGGCGCGCCAGGAAGAGCTCCGGTGACGCGGACACGACCGCCCACCCGTCGCCCCGGAACGGCTCGCGGTACTCCCCGGCAACCGACGAGAGCCTTTCGGCGACGGTGCGAGGATCACCGGCGAACGGGGCTGCGAGATGCTGGACGAGATTGACCTGGTAGACGTCACCGCGTTCGATCGCCCGCCGGACGCGCTCGACGGCACGCGCGTACTCGTCCGGCGACCAGGTGCGCGTCCAGGGCCCGATACGCACGTCACCGGCGATGCCCCGTGGTGCGGAGCTCCACGGGCGCACAGCACACGCGGCGAGCGGCAGCGCCGGGCAGGGCTCGGCGGGAAGCGCCCCGGTCCCGCGGCGAAGCTTCGAGGAGAGCCCGTAGCCGAGAAAGAGATCCGCGACGAGATCCTCGCCGCCGGGGGCGAAGAAGCCGCGCTCGCGCAGCCACGCTTCGATCCGCTCGAAGGCGCCGGCCGAAGTGCGGAGCTCGAGCACGTCAGAGAACGGTGAGTGCGGCATGGCGAAGCGCCGTCACGCCGAGCTCGAGATCGTCGACCGGCACCCGTTCGTCGGCAGAGTGCTCCAACCGGACGGCGAGCTCGTACTCCATCGCGCGCATGGGGAAGAACCCGTAGGCGATCGTCCCGAAGGCGTCGCGCAGGTAGTGGCTGTCGGTGAACCCGGCGTTACAGCCGGGCACGAGGCGCGCCCCCGGCTCGATGGTGGTGACGAAGTCGTCGAGCGCGGACCAGAGCGGGGTGTCGAGCGCCGAACGGGTCCCGCCGACGCGTTCGATCCACTCGAGCTCCCAGTGGCCGTCTCCGAGCACGGCGCGCAGTTCGTCCTCGACGTCGTCCGGCCGCTGGCCCGGAAGAAGCCGGCAGTCGACCGTCACGTCGCATACCGCCGGGATCACGTTGCGTGCCTGCGACGCCTCGATCATCGTCGGCGAGAGAGTGAGTGCGAGCAGCGGCTCGACGATCTCCGCCGCGCGCAATCCGAGCTCGTCCCGCGCTCGCGCGAGGGCGTCTTCCGCGGACGGGACCGCGCCCAGTGTCACCTCGAAGAACCGCTCCACCTCCGGGATCAGCCGCGGCGCAGGCCGGTACGAGCCGAGCCGGGTGATGTACGGCGCCGCCTTGACGAGGGCGTTGTCCGCGATCCCGGGCGTCGACGCGTGGCCGCTCCGGCCGCGCAGGCGAACCCTGAGCCCGGCGCTCATCTTCTCGGCGACGCCGCAGAAGTCGTACGTCGAGCCGCCCAGCTCGACGCGCTCGCCGCCGCCCTCGTTGAGAGCAAAGTCCACGCGGACGAGATCCGGATGCTCTCGCGCGAGCCACTCCAGGCCGAAGCAGTCACCCACCTCCTCGTCCGCCGTGGCGGCGAAGACGAGGTCGCCGGCCGGGCGGAATCCCTCCCGGCACAGCGAGGCGAACGCCACCGCCGATGCCGCCACCTGACCCTTCATGTCGAGAGCGCCGCGACCCCATACCTCCCCGTCGACGAGGTCACCTGACCACGGGTCGCGCTGCCACTCCGCCGGGTCGGCGAGGACGGTGTCCGTATGGCAGATGAACGCGAGCGACGGTCCACCCCCACCTTCGAGCCGGGCGACGATGTTCGACCGCTCCGGCTCGCGGGCGACGAGCGTGGACTCGACCCCGTGCTCCGCGAGGTAATCCCGGAGCACCGAGGCCGCCAGCGTCTCGTTTCCCGGCGGGTTGACCGTGTCGACTCGGATGAGCTCCTGCAGGAGCTCGGTGGCCTCCTCGCGAAGGCTGGTCGCAGCGCTCACGGGCTCCGCTTGGAGAGGGCGGTCAGCTCGTTTCGCACCCGCCAGAGCTCGGGGAAGTGCACCTTGTGGATGAGCCTTCCCAGCACCTCGACCGGCGTCCCCTGCGTGCCGACGACGGCATCCCCGATCACGCGGGCGACGACGCGGTAGTGCCGGATCCGCCAGGTCTGGGCCCACTCGTCCAGCTGGACGAGCGCTTCCGCGAGCTGGTACAGCTCCTCGTGCTCACGACCGTCGACGTATACGTCCACGAGGGACAACCCCGCTTGCTCGCGCTGCTCGTGGAACGCCTCCCCGAGCGCCGGCAGTACACGGCGAAGCTCGGCGAAGCCGGGTGAGTCGAAGCCCGATCCGTGGCCGAGCACCTTGCGGATCTCCTGGTACTCCCAGGGGGACATGTGCTCGAGCATGTCCAGCTGCGCCGTGACGAACTGCAGACAGAGCGCCGAGCGGCGCAGGAGCCGGATGGCGGCGGCAAGGTTGCCGTCGCGGAGTGCCTCGGCAGCGGCTGCGGCGTCGTTCCAGCAGAGCTTGAGCCAGAGCTCCGACGACTGGTGCGTCACCTGGAAGAGCAGCTCGTCCCTGTGCACCCACTCTGACGGGCCTTTCTGCAGCGCGAGCAGCTCTTCCGTGTTCAGGTACCGCTCGTAATCGGAGGCTGCGGTGCCCTCCAGAACGGGCTCCGAGTAGTTCTCCGAAGCGTCTCCGGCCATGGGCGGAGCATACTCGTGGCATGGGTGACCTCTTCGCGGACGCAGCCGAGAAACGCCAGGCGGAGACCGCACCCCTCGCCCAGCGCATGCGGCCGCGGACGCTCGACGAGCTCGTCGGCCAGACGCACGTCCTCGGAGCCGGTTCAGCGCTGCGGAGAGCGATCGACGAGGACCGCACACCGTCGCTGATCCTCCACGGCCCGCCGGGGGTCGGCAAGACGACAATCGCCCGAATCGTCGCCGAGCGCACCGGGTCGGAGTTCGAGGAGCTCTCAGCCGTGTCGGCGCGCGTCGACGACGTCCGTGCTGTCCTCCAGCGCGCCCGCGATCGGCTGGGCGGCAACGGACGCCGCACGATCCTCTTCATCGACGAGATCCACCGGTTCAACAAGGCGCAGCAGGACAGCGTCCTGCACGCCGTCGAGGACGGGCTGGTGACGCTGATCGGGGCGACCACGGAGAACCCCTACTTCGAGGTCAACTCGGCTCTGCTGTCGCGCTGCTCGGTCATCGCTCTGGAGCCGCTCAGCGACGAGGAGATCGGACGCGTCGTTCGCCGTGGCGCCGCCGAGCTCGCAGAGGACGTGCCCGACGCGATCGTCGCCGCGATCGCGGAGCGAGCGGGCGGGGACGCGCGGAGCGCCCTCGCGACCCTCGAGCTCGCGGTCGACACCGCGCGCTCGGAAGCGGTCGCGCTCGAGACGCGTCACGTCGAGGACGCGGCCCGCACGCGCCCTCTGCGTTACGACCGCGACGGCGACCGCCATTACGACTACACGTCGGCGTTCATCAAGTCCATGCGAGGCGGAGACGCGGATGCGGCCGTCTACTACCTGGCCGCCATGATCGAGGCAGGCGAGGATCCGCGGTTCCTCGCGCGCCGCATGGTCATCCTCGCGTCGGAGGACGTCGGCAACGCGGATCCGCAGGCCCTCGTGGTCGCGGTCGCCGCCGCGCACGCGCTCGAGCACGTCGGACTGCCGGAGGCGCACCTCAACCTGGCGCAGGCGGCGATCTATCTCGCGCGAGCCCCGAAGTCGAACGCATCGGCGCTCGCGATCTGGGAAGCCCGCCGGGACGTTCGCGAGCACGGCAACGCGCCACCGCCGGCTTCGATCAGCGACAGGCGGTCCGTTGCCGGCCGGTCCGGCCGTCCTGGCGAGGACTACGTCTACCCGCACGACGATCCGAGAGGCTTCGAGGTCGACTACCTGCCCGAGGCATTGCGAGGCCGCCGCTACTATCGCCCTTCGGGAAACGGCGAGGAGGGCGACGGCGTTGATCGCAGCGGGTGACAAGGCTCCGGACTTCGACCTGGAGGGGGCTCACGGCGAGCGCGTGCGCCTCTCCGACTTCCGCGGCAAGAAGAACGTGCTTCTCGTCTTCCATCCGTTCGCGTGGACGCCGATCTGCACCGAGGAGGCTCTCGACCTGCAGACGAACCTCGCGACGTTTCGCGACGCGGACACGGAGGTCGTGCTCGTCTCCTGCGACCCGGCACCGGCGCGTCAAGCCTGGAAGCAGGAGATCGGAGCCGAGTACGCGTTTCCATCGGACTTCTGGTCGCACGGGGCGGCAGCCAAGGCTTACGGCGTGTTCAACGAGAAGACCGGCGCGCCGGTTCGCGGCACGTTCCTGATCGACAAGCAGGGAACGGTGATCTGGTCGCTCGTCAACGATCCGGGCACCCGCCGGGACGAGCTCGTCGAGGGGCCGGCTGCACAGCTCGCGAAACCGTGAGTCGCAGCGAGAGGCAGGGTCTCGCCGTCCGTGAATGGGGGGACCCGGCTGCACCACGCGTCGTCTGTCTGCACGGCGTCACGGGCCACGGGCGCCACTTCGCCGGGCTCGCGGAGCGGCTCGCGCCGCGCTTTCAGGTCCTCGCGCCCGATCTGATCGGGCACGGCGACTCGCCGTATGCTCCGCCGTGGTCGATCGACGCGCACCTCGCGGCGGTCGTCGGCGCCGTGGGCGACCGCCGGGCCGTGTGGATCGGACATTCCTTCGGAGCCCGCCTCGGCCACGAGCTCGCGGCACGCCGCCCCGATCTCGTCGATCGGCTCGTCCACCTCGACCCGGCGATCCTCCTGCCGCCGCACGTCGCGCTGTTCGCGGGCGAGAACGCGCGCAAGGAGCGCGTCTACTCCTCTTTCGAGGAGGCTGTCGAGAGCCGGTACGAGGAGAGCTCCCTTCACGGGGCACCCCGCGAGCTGCTCGAGGTCGAGCTGGCCGACCACCTCGTGCCGGCAGGTAACGGAGAGTGGCGGTACCGGTACTCCCAGGCCGCTGTCGTCGCCGCGTACGGGGAGGTGGCGAGCATGCCCTCGCCGTTCGAGGCCGCGCGGGTCCCGACGCTCCTCGTCCTCGGCGCCCATTCCTACC
>Ga0066709_100002064_pt1 | contig 14212 bp, 15 predicted proteins | sample GraSoiAngelo_158_FD_79665 | JGI IMG/M metagenome (GOLD analysis project Ga0066709, IMG submission 79665) | Grasslands soil microbial communities from the Angelo Coastal Reserve, California, USA - 14_1009_16_30cm | ecosystem: Environmental > Terrestrial > Soil > Grasslands | place: USA...
GATGGCGGCGGGCGGCGTCTTCACCACGAAGGTGAAGCTGCGGTCCGAATAGATGGTGATGAGCACGGGGACGATCAGGCCTTCCTTGGCCTGCGCCTGGGTGGCCGCGTTGAACTCCTTGCAGAAGCCCATGATGTTCACGCCGTGCTGGCCGAGCGCCGGGCCCACCGGCGGCGAAGGGTTCGCCTTCCCCGCGGGGAGCTGCAGCTTGACCATTCCGGTGACCTTCTTCATTGCCTCGTCTCCAATGCTACGCCCCTTCGGGCTCCGCCCGGCTGGCGGGGGACCCGCCAGCCTCCGCTGCGTGGTTCGAACGGCTTGCCGACTGCGTTCAGGTCTTCTCCACCTGCATGAAATCCAGCTCGACCGGCGTGGCGCGACCGAAGATCGACACCAGCACGCGCACGCGGCCCTTGTCGGGGTTCACTTCCTCGACCGTGCCGTTGAAGTTCGAGAACGGCCCGTCCACCACGCGCACGTTGTCGCCTTCCTCGAATTCCACCTTCGGCTTCGGCTTGAGCGCCCCCTCGGAGAGCTGGGTGGTCAGCCGCGCGATCTCGTGCTCGCTCACCGCCGGAGGCTTGGTGGCGTTGCCGACGAATCCGGTGATCTTGGGCGTGTTCTTCACCAGGTGCCAGGTGCGGTCGTTCAGCTCCATCTGCACGAGGATATAGCCCGGGAAGAACTTGCGCTTCGAGGCGCGCTTCTCGCCCTTCACCATCTCGACGACGTTCTCCATGGGGATGAGGATGTCGCCGAAGAACTCCTCGAGCGCGTTCTGCTTGATCTTCTCCTCGAGGCTCTTCTTGGCCTTGTTCTCGAAGCCCGAGTACGTGTGGACCACGTACCATTTCTTGTCGATCTTGGTCGCACCCATGGCGGTCATCTTCTCTACAGACTCGGGTTCTGGATCTTGTCGGTGAGGAACTGCCAGCAGACGTCAAAGAGGCCCAGCAGCACGGCGGCGATCAGGCTGGCGACGATCACCGCCACGGTCGCGGCGCGCGTCTCCGGCAGGCTGGGCCAGCTCACCTTGCGCAGCTCGGCCACGATGTCGATCGCCACGTCGCGCGTCTTGGGCGTGACCCACACGTAGATCGCCGCCGCCACCGAGATGCCCAGCCCGATGAACGAGGACCAGGTCCAGTCGTTCCACAGCGGGCGCGTGAGCGGCTGCGTGACGCTCCAGGCGCCGAAGCCCGCGAGCAGCACGTGCTCGAGGAAGAGGCCGGCGAGGATCGCCAGCACCACAAGTCCGATCTGCACGATCCGAGTGTTCGTCATCGTCTCTCTTCAGCTTCGAGCGGGTTGGCAGGCCAGGAGGGACTCGAACCCCCAACATGCGGTTTTGGAGACCGCCGCTCTACCATTGGAGCTACTGGCCTGGAGCTACTTGGTCTCCTTGTGGTCCGTGTGCTTGCGACACCGCGAACAGAACTTCGGCTTGACCAGCTTGTCGGTCATCGTCCTCTTGTTCTTGGTCGTCGTGTAGTTCCGCTCCTTGCACACGTTGCACTCGAGCGTGATGATCGTACGGTTCATCGGATACCCTTCTGGAAACCAGGTTGGAGCCCACCACCAGGATTGAACTGGTGACCTCGTCCTTACCAAGGACGTGCTCTACCAACTGAGCTAGGTGGGCCCGCATTCTCCTGTGACGTCCTTCGTGGAGCGGGAAACGGGATTCGAACCCGTGACATTCAGCTTGGAAGGCTGACGCTCTACCAGCTGAGCTATTCCCGCGGTCGAGTGGCGGAGTTGGTGGAGGGGGAAGGATTCGAACCTTCGAAGGCGTAAGCCGGCAGATTTACAGTCTGCTCCCTTTGGCCGCTCGGGAACCCCTCCGGTTTCTCAGCCCGTCCTCCGCATCCGTTTCGTGCGTCCTCCTCGTCGGGGCGGCGGGCTTTAGCCTCTGGAGCTGGCGGCGGGAGTCGAACCCGCGACCTTCTGCTTACAAGGCAGGTGCTCTGCCGGCTGAGCTACGCCAGCCTCAAGTCCCCGGAATCATTCATGTTCACTGCGCGCGCGCCTTCCCCGGACCCTGCGGGGACGAGGGGGTCTACAAGACCTTGCGCGCCTTGTCAAGGAGCCTTCCGCCGTGCGCGCCGCTGCCGGACCACCTCGTACAACGCGATGGCGCCGGCCGCCGCCACGTTGAGCGATCCGACCAGTCCCGCCATCGGAATCCGGGCCGCGTGGTCGCACGTCTTGCGGACCAGCGGACGGACACCCCTGCCCTCGCTCCCCAGGACCAGCGCCGTGCCGGCGGTGAGGTCCACCTCGGGCAGCTCTCGCTCGGCGTCGGCGGCCAGCGCCACCGACCAGACCTGCGCGTCCTTCAGATCGTCGACAGCGCGAGAGAGATTCGTCACCCGGGCCACCGAGCAGTGCTCCAGGGCGCCCGCCGCGGCCTTGGAGACCGCCGGCGTGATGCCGGCGGCGCGGTCCTTCGGCAGCACCACTCCATGTGCGCCCAGCGCATGCGCGCTGCGGAGCAAAGCACCCAGGTTCTGCGGATCGGTGACGCCGTCGAGGAGCAGCAGGAAGGGAGGCTCGCCGCGGTCCCGCGCGGCATCGAGCAGGTCGGGCAGCTCGGCATAGCGGAACTCGGCCAGCTCGGCGCCCACGCCCTGGTGCACGCCGCCCCGGGACCTCCGCGCCAGATCGCCGTGCGGCGCATCCTCGACCCGGACGCCGGCCGCGGCTGCCGCCTCCGCGACGCGGTCGCCCCCGTGCGACCGGCGCCCGTCCCGGCCGCGCTCGAGCAACACGCGGACCACGTCCTGCGGATGGGCCTTGAGCGCTTCGAGGACCGGGTTCAGCCCGTAGACGAACCGGCTCACTCCACCACGACGGCGAGCGCCACCTCGCGCTTCTGCCGCTCGCAGAGCTTCTCGGTGCAGATGAAGAAGGTGATCTGCGCCTTCAGTTCGTCCTTCCCCGGCTGCTTGCCGACGAACGGGACTTCGAACTCGACGCCCTTGCCCTCGGTCGCCTTCGCATCCGGCCGTCCCAGCTTCTGCTTGGGAAGCTCCAGCGCCGGGCCCGCGGAGACGGTCACCGAGAGCGGGGCCTCGGGCGAGACGTGCGCGTCGCTGCGCGGCACGACCGTCACCTTGGCTTGTCCCTTCTCACCTTTCTTGATCTTGAGAGACGACGGACTGGTCTCGATCTTGTACGCCTTCGCCGCATCCGCATGGGCATCCGTCTCCGCGATTGCCGGCGCCGCAATCAGGCAGGCCGCGACGAGGCTCGTCATCCAGGTCCGCATGCCTCTTAGACGCCAGAAACCCACGAATGTTGCAAGCTCGTTCAAGGAGCCTGTTTGCGGCGGGGCTGGGAACGGGCCAGTTCCTCGGCGCGGCCGATGATGGGGAGCGCCAGGTCCTTGCCGGTGGCGCGCTCCAGGCCCTTGAGGCCGGGGCTGGAGTTGACGTCGAAGACCATCGGGCCGCCATGGGTCTCGATCAGGTCGACGGCGGCCACTTCCAGGCCGACCACGCGCGCCGCTTCGACCGCGATGCGATCCACCGCCGCCGGTACCTTGACCGCCTTCAGTTGGGCCCCGCGGGCGAGCGTGTGCAGCAGCCGGCCCGGGCGCGGCCGGCGCTCCACCCAGGCGACGGCGCGTCCGCCGACGACCAGCGCGCGCAGGTCGCGCTCGCGCCGCCTCCGGACGTACCGCTGCACCAGCAGGTTGTGGCCCATCGAGAGCACGGCCTCCATGGCGGCTTCCATGGACTGGAGGCTCTCGCAAACCATCACTCCGGGCCGCTCGGCCGGTGTGAGCAGCTTGATGAGCACCGGGACCCCGCCGACCAGCTCGACCATCTCGCGCAGGTCCGACGCGGTGGCCGCCATCACCGTGGCGGGGACGGGAACACCGCTGGCCGCGAGCAGCTGCAGGGAACGCATCTTGTTGCGGCTGGAGGCGATGGCCGTGGCGTCGTTGAGCGTCGGCACGCCCATCATGCCGAAGTGGTTCACGACCGCCAGCCCGTAGGCCTGGATGGACGGCGCGATGCGCGGAACCACCACGTCGGTCGGGGGGAGCTTGCGCTGCCGGTAGAACGCCGCCGGCCGATCGTCGAGGTGCATCTCGACCCCGAGTGGATCGAGCACGCGCACGCGGGCGCCGCGCAAGCGCGCTGCCTGGGCAAGCCGGCGCGTGGTGTAGATGGACAAACCGCGGCTGAGCAGGGTGACGTGCACTGAGGGGCGAAGGGTGACCCGGCAGGCAAGACCGGTCAAGCGACCCCGACCTCGACCTCGACCGGACCCGGGGCGCAGGCCGGGTTATGCTTCACGGTGTGCTGAACGTCGTCTCCTGGTCCACCGCTCGGAAGTCGCGCACGCCCATCGTGCAGCTGGTCGCGGACCACTTGCGCCCGGAGCCGACGCTCTTCGCGCTTCTCGCCGATCGCTATACGAGCGAGTCCAGCCTCCGGCCGTTCGCGCCGCTCGCCGAGAAGCTCCGGGACCGGATGCACGTGCTGGTGCTCGCGGAATGGCCGCAAGCGGAGCGCGAGCGCGACGGAGAGACCCTGCTGCGCTCCCTCGGCGTGTCGCGAGAGGCATGGCCGATGCTGCTTCGCGACGAGGACGACGCGCGGTTCGCCGTCGTGCTCCACCGAGGCCGTCCCGTGGCGCTCATCAACCTCTTCTTCCGCGAGCTGCCACAAGGCTCGGACACCCCCGAGGACCAGATGCTGCGCGTCTGGGAGGACGAAGCGTTGCGCAAGCTCGAGGCGTTGCTCTTGCGCTTGTCGCCCTTGCCTCCAGACGCGGCTGCTCCACCCGAGCCGCGGCGCCAACCCGACCCGGCGCCGGCGCGCGACCGCTTCGAGCTGATCGAGCTGGATTGATGCGCATCGCGATCCTCGCAACCCTCCTGGCGGCCGCAACCTCCTCGACCCCGAGCTCGAAGGAGGAGCTTCGCCCCCTGGCCGTGCGGCCCGTCTCCGAGGCGGCCAGCCTGGCCCGCGAGGCGGGACATGGCCGTCCCGCCGTGCTCCACTTCTGGGCCACCTGGTGCGGCGCCTGCCGCGACGAGTTCCCGCGCATCCGCAAGCTCCTCAACCGGCTGCCGGCGCGGAACGTGGGCGTGCTGCTGGTCAGCATCGACCGGCCCGACAAGCTCGAGGAGGTGAAGCGCGACCTGCGGAAGTTCGGGGTCTCGCGGCTGCCCGCGGTCGTGCTCGATGCGCCCGACCCCGAGCCGGTCGTCAAGGCGGTCGGCGAGCCCGCCTGGGACGGCACGCTCCCTTCGACGTTCGTGTTCGACTCGCAGGGAAAGCTGATCAAGAGCTTCCTCGGACGCACCGATCCGGCCGCGCTGGAGCGGGCCGTGCGCGCAGTCCGTTAGTGGACATCGTGCTGGTCGCCCCGCCCGACGAGCGACAGAGGGGGCACCTGCCTCTTGAGTCGGCCCCCCTGCAGGGTACAGGCTGCGCCCCATGCAGCGGGAGACGACGGACGGGCGGGTCCTCCTCCGCATCACCGGCAGGTTCGATCCCGCCAGCGCGCTCCTTCTCGAGCGCGAGCTGGTCAAGGAAGACGTGACCGAGGAAGTGGTCCTGGACTTCGCTTCGGTCGACGAGCTGGGCGACGCGAGCGTGGCGGTGCTCAGCCACGTCCTGCGCAGCGCGCACTCGCGCTCGCTGCGCGTGCGCGGTCTGCGCCGCCACCACGAGCGCCTGCTCCGGTACTTCGGCATCGAGCTGGACGAGCACGGCGGCGTCCGCGACGAGCCGGAGCCCCGACACTGAGTGTCCGATCCTGAGGATCGGATACCGATCACCGGATACTGGAGGGACGGAGCGGCGCTCAGCGTCGCCAGGAAGCGGCTTGCGCCGCAGTCGGGTTGACGTAGATCTCGCCGGAATCCGAGTCGAGCGCGAGGCGGGTCCCGTTCCCCACCGAGTCGAAGAGCTGCCGCACGCCGAAGGCCGAAGGCACTCCCAGCGCGGTCAGCACCGGCGCTCCGGTCGCGTCCTCCGCGGCGCCCGCGCACAGCGCGCCCACCGCGCCGCTCGCCCAGGCGCGCAGCGCGGACAGTCCCGAGACGTGGACGGCGACGATCAGCTCGCCCCGGCGTACCCGGACGGGCTCCAGCCCGGCATGGCGGTGCGCCACCCCCCCGAGGAACGCCTCCACGTCGACCGCCCGCCGCGCGGCTGGACCGTGGCTCGCCAGCGTGCGCGCGAACTCGGCCGCGATGCGCTCCAGCGCAAGCGACGGAGGCAGGCCGGCCGAGAGGTGCTCGACGGCGCGCTCCTGCAGGCGCCTGTCCTCGGCCACGGTCGCGGCCTCCTCCAGCTCGCGGACGCGGTCGTGCAAGACCGATCGGGCGCGCTCTGCCAGCGCGCGGATCTCCTCGCGCTCCGCGGTGAAGGCATTCATCAGATCGCTGTGGGGGTCCTCGGAGGAGAGGTCCCCCGTGCGCTGGCGCCGGGGAAGCGCGCGGGAGAGCACCCGCGCCGCGCCCAGCACGCGCCCCCGGCCGTTGCCGGCGCCGTGCAGGAGGAGGTTCGCGCCCTGCGGGTGCTGCGCTTCCAGAACAGCGGTGATGGCGCGGCTGGCCGCGGTCGCGAGCAGCACGTCCGCTTCGGAGAACGGACCCTTCTCCCGCTGCAGCACCAGCACTCCGCGCGGCCTGGGGCCCGCGAGCAACGGCAGGGCGAGGAATGCCGGGTAGCGCTCCTCGGCGAGCTGCGGAAAGTACTCGAATTGCTCCACCACGCCCGCATCGTCGACCGTCATCGGCCGCATCGTCTCCAGCGCCGTGCCGGTGATCCCCTGCCCCACCTTGAGCCGGACCTCGCCGAGGACCGCCTCGGGGAAGCCATGGTTGCCGCGCAGCACCAGGTCGTCCCGGTCCTCCAGCACGTACACCGAGGCGACCGGGGACGCGCACAGCGCCGAAAGCTGCTGGCACAGGTAGCTCAACGTCGCGGAGACACTGCCTGCGCTCGGGCCGGCGGCGAGCCGAAGCGCCGCCTCCAGCCGCCGCGACGGCGCGATGAGCTGCAGAGGGACGCGAGGGGCGGTCACGCCGCCAGATTAGCAGGAGCGGGACCGGCTTGCCGATCAGTGGACCTGCGGCTGCAGCTCCACCTTGATCCAGCCCGGCTGGCGCCGGTCGAATTCCTTGTACGCCTCGATGGCGTCCGACATCGGCGCCCTCTGGCTGAGCAGCCGGCTCGGATCGACGGCGCCGGCGCGCACGAGCTCGAGCAGCAGAGGGAGGTAAGCGCGGTGGTTGCAGTTCCCCATCTTGACGGTGAGGTTCTTGTTCATCGCCATGCCCAGCGGGAACATCTTCGATCCGGGCGGGTAGACCCCGATCACCGACAGCGTGCCCGCCTTGGCCAGCGCCATCACCGCCCAGCTGACCGCCAGCGAGGGCGCGTCGCCCGGGTGCCAGTTGTCGCCGTCCGGGTTTTGCTTGGGCGCGACCTTCTCCACCTCCTCGGCCAGCGCCTTCTTCTCCTCCTTCGGGAGCGCCTTGCGCGCCGGTCCGCGCTGCGGAGCCACCGCGTCCACGCCCACTGCGTCGATGGCGCGGTCGACGCCGATGCCGCCGGTGAGCTGCTTGAGCGCCGCGACCGGCTCCTCCTCGTCGAAGTTGATGACCTCCGCTCCTTGCGCCCTCGCGGCGTCGAGGCGCGACTCGATGCAGTCGATGGCGAAGATGCGCCCCGCCCGCATCAGCTTGGCCGAGGCGATGCAGAGCTGCCCGACCGGACCGCAACCGAAGACGGCCACCGTGTTTCCAGGTTTGATCTCAGCCAGCTCCGCGCCGAAGTACGCGGTGGGGAAGATGTCCGAGAGCACGATGGCCTGCTCGTCGCTCACCTCGTCGGGCAGGTCGAGCATGTTCACCGCGCCGAAGGGGATGCGGGCGTATTCCGCCTGCAGCCCGTCGAACGGGCCGCTCATCGCGGGTCCGCCGAAGAAGGCCGTTCCGGCGTCGCGCCCGTTCGGATTCGCGTTGTCGCACTGCGCGTAGTAGCCGGCCCGGCAATACGAGCAGTACCCGCAGCCGATGGTGGACGGGATGACCACCCGCTCGCCCACCTTGAAGTTTCGCACTTCCTTCCCCAGCTCTTCGATCACCCCTACGCCCTCGTGACCAAGGATGGTCCCGGGCTTCACTCCGGGCAGGGTTCCGCGGATGAGGTGCAGATCGGTGCCGCAGATCGCGCTGGCCGTCAGGCGCACGATCGCGTCGGTCTGCTCGCGGATCTTCGGCTCCTTCACCGTGTCGAGCCGGACGTCGCCGATCCCGTGGAACACGATCGCCTTCATGGGGGCCTCCTCGTTTGCCGTGACGGTGGAGATGGGCCCGCGCCGCCACAATGGGCGCTCGCTCCGGCTGGCCCGCGTGCGGTAGGACTGCGGGAAGATGGGCGAGGGCCCCCTCGATCGGGATGCGGCGCAGCTCCGGCGGCTCGGCTACGCGCAGCAGCTGCTCCGCGACATGGGCGGGTTCGCCAACTTCGCCATCAGCTTCTCCATCATCTCCATCCTCACCGGCGCGGTGACGCTCTACGGCCACGGCCTGAAGCACGGCGGCCCGCTGGAGATGACGCTCGGGTGGCCGCTGGTGTCCTTGCTCACGCTGCCCGTGGCCGCGTCTCTCGCGCAGCTCGCCTCGAGCTATCCCACCGCCGGCGCGCTCTACCACTGGGCGGCGCTGCTCGGCGGGCGCGGCGCCGGCTTCTTCACTGCCTGGCTCAACTGCATCGGCCAGTTCGCCATCACGGCGGGCATCGACTACGGCCTCGCGCAGTTCGTCGTCGCGCTGCTCGGGCTCGCCCCTCAGCGCACACTCGGGGTTTATGCGGCAGTCCTCGTCAGCCACGCCGTCATGAATCACCTCGGGGTGCGGCTCGTCGCCAGGCTGAACGACCTCTCCGCCTGGGTCCACATCGCCGGCGTGGCGGTGTTGGTCATCGGCCTCGTTGCCTTCGCGCCGCGTCAGCCGGTGCAGTTCCTGCTCACCCGCTTCACCGACGCTCCGCGCCCGTACTGGCTCGGGTTCCTCCTCGGACTCCTGCAGGCAGGGTGGACCTTCACCGGGTTCGATGCCAGCGCCCACGTCTCCGAGGAGACGCACGATCCGACGCGCAATGCGCCGTGGGGCATCTTCCTGTCCGTCGCGGTGAGCGCCCTCGCCGGCTGGGCGCTTCTCCTCGCGGTGACGCTCGCCATCGGAGACCTGCCCGCGACCGCCGCCGCCGAGAACCCGTTCATCCACGTCCTGCGCGGCGCTCTCGGGACTCGCGCCGGCGGCGCGCTGGTGTGGGTGGCAATTCTGGCGATGTGGTTCTGCGGGCTCTCCTCGGTGACCTCCAACTCGCGCATGCTGTTCGCCTTCGCGCGCGACGGCGGCCTGCCGTTCTCGCGGCAGGTGGCCGCCGTCTCCCAGCGTTACCGCTCTCCGCACGTGGCGGTCTGGATCTCCGCCGCGGCGGCGTTCGCGGTGGCTCTCTGGTCGCACGCCTACTCGGCGATGACCGCGCTCAGCACGATCGCGCTCTACGCCAGCTACGGGCTGCCCATCTGGATGGGACTTCGCGCCCGCCGCAGCGGCCGGTGGACCCGTTTCGGGCCGTGGCACCTCGGCCGCTGGTCGACGGCGGTGAACGTCGCCGCGCTGCTCTGGATCGCGGCGTTGACCGTCCTCTTCGTCCTGCCCCCGAACCAGGTGGCCGGTTACACGTTCGCTGGCGCCCTCGCGCTCGTCTGCGCCTGGTGGTTCCTCTGGATGCGCTCGAGGTTCAAAGGGCCGCCGGTGCGCGACGCTTGAACGCTCGCCGGGCGACGCCAAGAGTCGTTGTGCGGCGGGATGTTCCGGGCTACACAAGCGGTCAGTCCCGCATCGGAGGAACCTTGATGCAAGACCAGACTTCCGCCCGCACGCCACGCAACCTGGATCAAGCCGTCGTCCGGTTTGCCGGCGACTCCGGCGACGGCATGCAGCTCACCGGCACGGAGTTCACCCGCGAGGCGGCGCTCCACGGCAACGACCTGGCGACATTCCCGGATTTCCCGGCGGAAATTCGCGCACCTGCGGGCACCACCGCGGGCGTTTCCGGGTACCAGATCCAGTTCGCGGCGCACGAGGTGTTCTCGGCCGGCGACCAGCCGGACACGCTCGTCGCGATGAACCCGGCGGCGCTCAAGGTCCACCTCGCCGATCTCAAGAAGGGCGGCCTGCTGGTGGTCAACGATGCGTCCTTCACGCCGGGAGACCTGACGCGCGCGGGGTGGAAGTCGAACCCGCTCACCGATGGCACCGTCGAGGGCTACCGCGTCATCCAGGTCGACTTCGACAAGCTGGTGACGCTCGCCTGCGAGGGGATGGGTCTGCCCGCCAAGGACGTGCAGCGCACCAAGAACTTCTTCGCGCTGGGATTCGTCTTCTGGCTGTACTCGCGCGACACGGCCCGGGAGGAGAGCTCGATCCGCGAGCGCTTCGCCAAGCGGCCCGACCTGGCCGAGGCGAACCGGCGCGCCTTCAAGGCCGGCTACTACTACGGCGAGACCACCGAGGCCGCTGACGCGCCGTACCAGATCGCCCCCGCGCGCCTGCAGCCGGGCACCTACCGCAACGTGATGGGATCGACGGCGCTGGCGCTGGGGCTCATCGCGGCGGCGCGCCAGTCCGGCTTGCGGCTTTTCTTCGGCAGCTACCCGATCACGCCCGCGAGCGACGTCCTGCACGAGCTCGCGAAGCACCGGCAGTTCGGGGTGACGACCTTCCAGGCCGAGGACGAGATCGCCGCGGTGACCGCGGCCATTGGCGCCTCGTTCGGCGGCGCGCTCGGGGCCACTGCGTCCAGCGGCCCGGGGGTCGCACTCAAGACCGAGGCGATCGGCCTGGCGCTGATGATCGAGCTGCCGCTCGTCATCGTGGTCGCGCAGCGTGGCGGTCCCTCGACGGGTCTGCCCACCAAGACGGAGCAGTCCGATCTGTTCCAGGCCGTCTACGGCCGCAACGGCGAGTCTCCCGTGCCAGTGCTCGCGACGCGGTCGCCGGCCGACTGCTTCGACGCCTGCATCGAGGCCTCGCGCATCGCCATCGAGTATCGTACACCCGTTATATTATTGTCGGACGGCGCGATCGGGACCGGCAGCGAGCCCTGGAAGCTGCCCGACCTCGAGGCGTTGCCGCGCATCGACGCCAAGCTGCGCACCGATCCGGAGGGCTTCCAACCCTACGATCGCGATCCCGAGACGCTGGCCCGGCCGTGGGCGGTCCCCGGGACCAAGGGGCTCGAGCATCGCGTCGGGGGCCTGGAGAAGGACGCGACGACCGGGAACGTCAGCTACGACGCGCAGAACCACGAGAGGATGGTGCGGACGCGCGCGGAGAAGGTGCAGCGGGTGGCGCGGACCTACCCGCCCACCGAGGTGGCCGGCGATCCCGACGGTGACGTGCTGGTCATCTCCTGGGGCGGCACCTACGGCTCCGTCACGCAGGCCCTGATCGACGCGCGCGCCGCCGGAATGCGCGTCGGCCACGTCCACCTGCGCTACATCCACCCGCTCCCGCTCGACCTCCTGACGGTCGCGGCGCGCTACCGGAACGTGCTGGTGCCCGAGCTGAACCTGGGGCAGCTCCGCCTGCACCTGCGCGGTCAGCTGGGCATGGAGACGGTGGGCCTCAACAAGGTGCAGGGAAAACCCTTCCACGTGGCCGAGGTGCGCAGCGCGATCGAGAAGCTGGCGCCGCGGGCCAAGGAGATTGCATGAGCGGCAAGCTGAACCTGGCCAAGAAAGATTTCGTCAGCGATCAGGAAGTGCGCTGGTGCCCCGGCTGCGCCGACTTCGCCATCCTCGCCACCGTGCAGAAGGTGATGCCCGAGCTGAACGTGCCCAAGGAGAACATCGTGTTCGTCAGCGGCATCGGCTGCTCGAGCCGCTTTCCCTACTACATGAACACGTACGGGATACACGGCATCCACGGCCGCGCTCCGGCCATCGCGACGGGCCTCAAGATGGCGCGGCCCGAGCTGACGGTGTTCGTGGTGACCGGCGACGGGGACGGGCTCTCCATCGGCGGCAACCATCTCATCCACGCCCTGCGGCGCAACGTCGATCTGAAGATCCTCCTCTTCGACAACCGCATCTACGGCCTCACCAAGGGACAGGCCTCGCCCACCAGCGAGCTGGGCAAGAAGACCAAGTCCAGCCCGTACGGCACGGTGGATCGGCCCTTCAATCCGCTCACGCTGGCCCTCGGCGCCGGCGCGACGTTCGTCGCCCGCAGCGTGGCGACCGACACGACGCACCTGGCGCAGGTGTTGCGGCGCGCGGCGGCGCACAAGGGGGCCGCGTTCGTCCACATCTGGCAGAACTGCCCCGTGTTCAACGACGGCGCCTTCGACGAATGGTCCGAGCGCGAGGTCCGCGACGACTCCTTGCTCAAGCTGGAGCACGGCAAGCCCCTGGTGTTCGGCAAGTCGAAGGAGAAGGCGCTGCGCATCGGCGACGGCTTCCGGCTGGAAGCGGGCCCGATGACCGGCAGCGCGCTGGTCCACGACGAGACGCGCGACGACCTGGCGCTCGCCATGGCCCTGGCGGCGCTCGAGCCACCTCTCCCGCAGCCGATGGGCGTTCTCCGCGCCGTGCAGCGGCCCACGGTCGACGCGTTGGCGCGCGAGCAGGAGGAAGAGGCGGCCCGCAAGCGACCCCCGGACTTGAGGGCGCTCCTCCACTCCGGCGACGTGTGGACGGTGGGCACGAACTGACGAGGTTGCGCTCTGGCCGGGCGCGGAGCACTTCACCGGCATGCGCAATCGATTCGGGCCGGTGAAGGCGTCGGTTCCGCCCATCGGGCAAGGAACCTGGCAGCTGGAGCACCATCACCGCTCGCAGGTGGTGGCCGCGCTCGGCCGCGGCCTCGAGGTGGGCCTCACGCACGTCGACACGGCCGAGATGTACGGCGACGGCTCCGTCGAGGAGATGGTCGGCGAGGCGATCGAGGGGCGGCGCGACGAGGTGTTCCTCGTCTCCAAGGTGCTCCCCTCCAATGCTTCCCGCCGGGGCACGGTGACTGCCTGCGAGCGGTCGCTGCGGCGCCTCCGGACCGACCGGCTCGACTGCTACCTGCTGCACTGGCCCTCGTCGGAGCACCCACTCGAGGATACGATCGCGGCCTTCGAGGACCTGCAGCGCAGCGGCGCCATCCGCTCGTACGGGGTGAGCAACTTCGACGAGGACTTGCTCCGCAAGGCCGTCGCCATCGCCGGCCGCGGCAAGATCGCGTGCGACCAGGTGCTCTACCATCTCGAGGAGCGCCACGCGGAGGCCGGCCTCGTCCCTCTCTGCGAGGAGCTGGGGATCGCCTTCGTGGGCTACAGCCCGTTCGGCTCGGGCAGCTTCCCCGCCCCGCAGTCGCGCGGAGGCAAGGCGCTCGCCGAGATCGCGCGGGCGCACGGCGCCACGCCCCGGCAGGTGGCGCTCGCCTTCCTCACGCGGCGGCCTTCGCTCTTCACCATCCCCCGCTCGAGCCGGGTCGAGCACACCGAGGAGAACGCGGGCGGGCTGAAACTGAAGCTCAGCGAGGCGGAGCTCGCTCGCATCGACGCCGCCTTCCCGGTGCGCCGCCGACGCGAGTTGCCCACCCTGTGAAATCCGCTCACCGGTACGTGATCATCTCGGCGTCGGGCAGGTGCGGGACGGAGTTGAACGACCGCAGCGACCAGCGCTCGCCGGAGAAGAGGAACTCGGAGACCGACGAGTTCCGCACGTGCCAGGCGAGCCCCAGCGCCTTGTCGTCGTCGAGCGAGAGCGCCGTCTGCGCGGCGGCGACGATGACGCCCGCCGAGGTGAACACCGCCACCGTCCGGCCCGACGGAGAGCGCGCGAGATTTCCGTCGGTGCGGAATTCCTGGGCGGCGCGGAGCCCCCGCTGCACGCGGGAGTGGAAGTCGCCCCAGCTCTCCACTCCCTTCGCGGCGATCTGGCCCTTGACCCACATCGTGATCACGCCCTCGAAGAGGCGGCCCATGATGCGGGCGCGCGCCTCGTCGCCGCCGGCGGCCAGCATCGAATCGCCGATCGCGCGCAGGTGCGCGTGCCGCTCGAACAGCTCGGGCATCTGCTCGCGGAAGATGGGCTCGATGCGCATCTCGTCGAGGTCCTCGAGCACGACCGGCGCCGGCCAGCGCCTGCCGGAGGCGGAGTAGGCCTCGCCGCA
>Ga0066709_100002068_pt1 | contig 14204 bp, 15 predicted proteins | sample GraSoiAngelo_158_FD_79665 | JGI IMG/M metagenome (GOLD analysis project Ga0066709, IMG submission 79665) | Grasslands soil microbial communities from the Angelo Coastal Reserve, California, USA - 14_1009_16_30cm | ecosystem: Environmental > Terrestrial > Soil > Grasslands | place: USA...
GAGCTCGTCACCCAACGGGGGGTCGGCAACGGGATGTCGATGCTCATCTTCACCAACGTGGTCAGCACGATGCCTGCGCAGTTCGCGAACATCAAGGCCACGGCCGGCTTCGCGCTCTTCACCGTCGTGATGATCATGGGCCTGGCGATGATCGTGGCCATCGTGTTCGTCGAGCAGGGCCAGCGTCGGATCCCGGTGCAGTTCGCCAAACGCCAGGTAGGGCGGCGGATGTACGGAGGTCAGAGCACCTACATCCCACTCAAGGTGAACTCGGCGGGCGTCATCCCGATCATCTTCGCCAGCTCGGTGCTCTACTTCCCCGTGCTGCTCTCCAACGTCATCCAATGGACGGGCATCAGCAACTTCATCAACAACAACCTGTTGCGGCCGGACAACTTCATCTACATCTCCATCTACGGTCTGCTGATCATCTTCTTCACGTACTTCTACACGGCCATCACATTCGACCCGCACCAGCAGGCCGACCTCATCAGAAAGCAGGGTGGGTTCATCCCCGGCATCCGGCCCGGTCCTCCGACCGAGCGGTACCTGGGTCAGATCCTCAACCGCATCACCCTGCCGGGCTCGCTGTTCCTCGCCGCCATCGCCATCATTCCCCAGATCGTCCTCGCGGTCCGGGGCGTGCAGAACTTCCCGTTCGGTGGCACCACGATCCTGATCTCGGTCGGCGTGGCTCTCGAGACGATGAAGCAGATCGACAGCCAGCTCATGATGCGGAACTACGAGGGATTCCTGAAATAGGTGGTCCCCGGAGCGAGGCTGGTGCTGCTCGGCAAACAGGGGGCGGGGAAGGGGACGCAGTGTGTGTCGTTGTCACGCCACTACGTGATCGCGCACATCTCGACGGGCGAGATCTTCCGTGCGGCCGCCAAGTCGGGCACCGAGTTCGGCCGGAAGGCCAAAGAGTTCATGGACGCCGGTGAGCTGGTGCCCGACGACGTCGTGAACGGGCTGGTCCGCGAGCGGCTGACCAAGGACGACACGAAGCGCGGCTTTCTCCTGGACGGCTACCCGCGCAACGTGCAGCAGGCCGAGACGCTCGACCGCATGCTCGGTCCCCGGGGCATCGACCTGGTGATCGACATCGAGGTGGCGACCGACGTCGTGCTCAAGCGGCTGGCCGGCCGGCGGGTCTGCGTCGACTGCGGCACCAACTACAGCGTCGACACGCCGCCCCGGGACGACTGGACCTGCGACCGGTGCGGGGGAAAGGTCATCCAGCGCGAAGACGACACGGAGCACGCGATCAAGCGGCGGCTTCGCCTCTACGAGGAGCAGACCGAGCCCCTCATCGCCTGGTACATGGGGTGCGACAAGCTGGTGTCGATCGACGGGGTCGGCGCGACCGAGCGGGTCACCGCCCGAATCATCCAGGCCATCGACGCGAGGATGCGCCATGCGTAGGAGCTGCCATGCGTAGAAGCCGGGACGAGATCGCCAAGATGCGCAGGGCCGGTCGGGTCGTGGCCGAGATGCACGAGCGCTGCACCGCGGCCGCCCGTCCGGGGGTCACCACCCAGGAGATCGACCGGGTGGCCCGCGAGGTGCTGGAGCGCCGCGGGGCCCGCTCCAACTTCCTCGGCTACGGCCCGGCGGACAACCCCTTCCCTGCCGTGATCTGCACATCGCCCAACCACGTCATCGTGCACGGCATCCCGGGGCCCTACCGCCTGCGCGAGGGCGACATCCTCTCGCTCGACTGCGGGGCCATCATCGAGGGCTACCACGGTGACGCCGCCGTCACCATCCCCGTCGGCGAGATCAGCGCCGAGGCCCACAAGCTGCTCGAGGTCACCCGGCAGAGCCTGGATGCGGGCATCGAGCGGATCCGAGACGGAAGCCGGCTCTACGACATCGGCGAGGCGGTGCAGACGGTGGCCGAGGGGGCAGGGTTCTCTGTCGTCCGGGAGTACGTGGGCCACGGGATCGGCACCGCCATGCACGAGCCCCCGCAGATCCCCAACTACAAGCCCCCCGGCAACCGGGGCATCAAGATCAAGGTCGGCCACGTCTTCGCGGTGGAGCCGATGGTCAACGCAGGCGACCCGGAGACGACCCTGCTCGAGGACGGGTGGACGGTGGTCACCACCGACGGGAGCCTGAGCGCCCACTTCGAGCACACCATCGCAGTCACCGACGACGGGCCTGAGGTGCTCACGGTGCCGGATTGAGCTAGGATGCCCGGCTGGCGAGCGGTTGGGCCGCACCTTCTTCGCGCCGCCGCAGTCCCGCCGTTTTGTCCACAGTTTCCCGCCGGACCCCTGCTTTTCTCGAAGGAGCCTCACCTGCCCAAGCCCAAGGAAGACGCGATCGTGCTGGAGGGGACGGTCGTCGAGCCCCTCCCCAACGCCATGTTCCGCGTCGAGCTGGAGAACGGCCACAAGGTGCTGGCCCACATCTCGGGCAAGATGCGGATGCACTACATCCGGATCCTCCCGGGCGACCGCGTGCAGGTCGAGCTCACCCCCTACGACCTCAGCCGGGGTCGGATCACCTACCGGTACAAGTAGGGCCCGTGAAGGTTCGTCCCAGCGTCAAGCGGATCTGCGAGAAGTGCAAGGTCATCCGTCGGCGAGGTCGCGTCATGGTGATCTGCCCCAACCCCCGGCACAAGCAGCGGCAAGGCTAGGAGCGCGCAGTGGCCCGTATCTCAGGCGTCGACATCCCCCGCGAGAAGCGGCTCGAGATCGCCCTCACCTACATCTTCGGCATCGGGCGCACCCGGGCGCAGGAGGTGTGCCGGCGCGCGGGGATCGACATGTCCACCCGCGTCCGTGACCTGACCGACGAAGAGGTCTCGCGGCTCCGCAACGACATCGACTCCAACCTGAAGGTCGAGGGCGACCTGCGTCGCGACGTCGCCCAGGACATCAAGCGCAAGATCGAGATCGGCTGCTACCAGGGCATCCGCCACCGCCGCGGGCTGCCGGTGCACGGACAGCGCACCCACACCAACGCCCGCACCCGCAAGGGCCCGAAGAAGACCGTCGCCGGCAAGAAGAAGGTTCGTAAGTAATGCCGAAGCCCAAGCCAGGTGGCCGGCGGCCCCGCCGCCGCGAGCGCAAGAACGTGAGCTACGGCGTCGCCCACATCAAGAGCTCGTTCAACAACACGATCGTCTCCATCACCGACCTCGAGGGAAACGTGCTCGCGTGGGCGTCGGCGGGCAACGTCGGCTTCAAGGGCTCGCGCAAGTCGACGCCGTTCGCGGCCCAGCTGGCCGCCGAGGCGTGTGCGCGGCGAGCCATGGAGCACGGCGTCCGCAAGGTCGACGTCCTCGTGAAGGGCCCGGGCTCGGGTCGCGAGACCGCGATCCGCTCGCTGCAGAACACCGGGATCGAGGTCTCGGGCATCAAGGACGTCACACCCATCCCCCACAACGGCTGCCGCCCACCGAAGCGGCGGAGGGTCTGATGGCGCGCTACACCGGTCCCGCGTGTCGCCTGTGCCGGCGCGAGAAGATGAAGCTGTTCCTCAAGGGCCCCAAGTGCGACTCGATGAAGTGCCCGATCGAGCGCCGCCCGTACCCGCCGGGTGAGCACGGCCGTGGTCGCATCCGCGAGTCGGAGTACCTGCTCCAGCTGCGCGAGAAGCAGAAGGCGCGTCGCATCTACGGCGTGCTCGAGAAGCAGTTCCGCAACGTCTACGCCGAGGCCAACCGGCAGGGCGGCATCACGGGCGAGAACCTGTTGCGCATGCTCGAGCAGCGTCTCGACAACGTGGTCTACCGGGCGGGGTGGGCTGCCAGCCGGGCCCAGGCCCGCCAGTTCGTGCGCCACGGGCACGTGAACGTGAACGGGCGTCGAGTCACCATCCCCAGCTATCAGGTCCGCAAGGGCGACGCGGTCGAGGTGCGCGAGAAGTCGCGCAGCATGATCGTCGTCCGGCACAACATCGACACCATCGACCGCAGCGTGCCGCCGTGGCTCGAGAAGAGCGGCGAAGGCCTCGTGGCCACCGTGCGCGATCTCCCGTTGCGAGAACACATCGACGTGCCGGTGCGCGAGTCACTCATCGTCGAGCTCTACTCCAAGTAGCCCCCGCGTGGCCGCCGGGACGCCGGCGGCGAAGGAAGGTTCACAATGCTGATCATTCAGCGCCCGACGGTCGAGCCGTTGGGCGAGGCCGAAGGCAACCGTCAGCGGTTCGACATCGCACCGCTCGAGCCCGGCTTCGGCCACACCCTCGGCAACTCGCTCCGGCGCACGCTGCTGTCGTCGATCCCCGGTGCAGCCGTCACCCAGGTGCGCTTCGACGACTCGTTGCACGAGTTCGCCACCATCCCCGGGGTGAAAGAGGATGTCACCGACATCATGCTCAACCTCAAGGACCTGGTGCTGACGGTGGAGGCCGACGAACCCGTCACCCTCCGCCTCGATGCGAGGGGCCCGGCCGAGGTGACGGCGCGCGACATCCAGCTCACGGCCGACGTGGAGGTGCTCAACCCCGGGCTGCACATCGCCACGCTCAACGGCAAGGCCCGGTTGGCCATCGACATCACCGTGGAGCGGGGTCGGGGCTACGTGTCGGCCGAGCGCAACAAGAAGTCGACCACCATCGGGGTCATCCCCGTCGACTCGATCTTCTCGCCCGTGCGCCGGGTCGCGTTCAGCGTCGAGCCGACCCGCGTCGAGCAGGCAACGAACTACGACCGCCTCACGCTCGACATCGAGACCGACGGCTCGATCTCACCCAAGGAGGCGCTGGCCTCGGCGGGCGACACGCTGCGCTCACTCGTCGGTCTGGTGGCGGACATGAGCGAGGCGCCCCAGGGCCTCGAGTTGGGCGACGTCGGGTCCGTCGCGAGCGGCTCGCCCGACCTCGACCACCCCATCGAGGACCTCGACCTCTCCGAGCGTCCCCGGAACTGCCTCAAGCGCGCCCAGGTCAACACCGTCGGGGAGCTGGTGGAGAAGACCGAGGACGACCTGCTCGCCATCACCAACTTCGGCCAGAAGTCACTCGACGAGGTCATCCAGAAGCTCGACGAGCGGGGCCTGTCGCTGCGGGTGAAGGAGGGCTAGGCCGGTGCCCGCGACTCCGAAGAAGGGACGCCGCTTCGGGGGTGGCGCCGCTCACCAGAAGGCGATGATGGGCAACCTGGTGGCGTCGCTGATCGCGGCCGAGGGCCTCGTCACCACCGAGGCGAAGGCCAAGGCGCTGCGCCCGGTCGCCGAGAAGATGGTCACCAAGGCCAAGAAGGGTGGCGTCGACCACCAACGTCAGGTCGTCGCGTTCATCCGCGACAAGGACATGGCCCACAAGCTCTTCACCGAGATCGCCCCGCGCTACGAGGAGCGCTCCGGGGGCTATACGCGGATCCTCAAGCTCGGGCCCCGTCACGGGGACAACGCGCCGATGGCGCGCATCGAATTCGTGTGACTCTCTTCGAAGCACCGGCCGAGTCACGGCCGGCGCTTCGCGTACGGCTCCTCATCGCTTACGACGGCCGCGGGTTCCACGGGTTCGCGTTGCAGCGAGGTGTCGACACCGTCGCCGGCGCGGTCGCGGGTGCCCTCGAGCGGGCGCTCGGACATCCGGTCGAGATCACGTGCGCCGGGCGCACCGACACGGGCGTGCACGCGTGGGGCCAGGTGATCCACTTCGACACGACGACGCCCGCGGCGGACCTCGACCTCGAGAAGCTGCAGCGGGCGGTGAGCTCCATATGCGGGCCCGCGATCGTCGTGCGCGCCGCCGAGATCGCCGCCGAGGGCTTCGACGCCCGCCGCTCGGCGCGGGCGCGGCGCTACCGCTACACGGTGCTGAACCGTCCCGTCGCCGACCCGTTCCTCGCCGCGACGAGCTGGCACGTGCCCGACCCGCTCGACCGGCGCGTCCTCGACCTGACGTGTGATCCCATCATCGGCGAGCACGACTTCACGTCGTTCTGTCGCGCCCCGAAGGGCGTGAAGGACTACTCGATGGTGCGCCGGGTCGTCGACGCGCGATGGACCGACATCGGCGACGGCCTGGTCCGCTTCGACATCGAGGCCAACTCGTTCTGCCACCAGATGGTGCGCTCGCTCGTGGGCACCATGGTCGAGATGGGCCGGGGCCACAAGACCGCGGGGCAGATGGCGGCCATCCTCCGGGCCCGTTCCCGAGCCGCGGCGGGCGACCTCGCACCACCGCACGGGCTGTGCCTCTGGGATGTCGTCTACTGAGGCGAGACGTCGTAGCCCGCGCCGCGTAACCCGGCGACGACCTCGTCGCGGTGCTGGGGATCGCGGGTCTCGACGGTGACGAGCACCTCGACGCGATCGAGCGGGAGCGCGACGCCGGATCGGTGGTGCTCGACGGACAGCACGTTCAGGCCCATCTCCGCCACCGCGCCCGTGAGCCCGGCCAGGGCGCCGGGGCGGTCGTCGAGGACGATCCGCAACCGCAGATAGCGGCCCGCCGCGGTGAGGCCGTGGTTGATGAGCTTGATGAGCAGCAGGGGATCGACGTTCCCTCCCGACAGCACCGCGACGACCGGACCGGTACCGGGCACCTTGCCGGCGAGAAGTGCCGCGAGCGTCACCGCGCCGGCCGGCTCGACCACCGCCTTGGCCCGCTCGAGAAGCAGCAGGACGGCGCGGCTGATGTCCTCCTCGGTGACCGTGACGATGTCGTGCACGTGGGCGCGGATGTGGGCCATGGTCAGCTCGGACGGCGACTTGGCGGCGATGCCGTCGGCCATGGTGGCCACCCGGTCGAGGCACACGAGCCGGCCCGCGTCGAGCGAGGCGCGCACCGCCGCCGCGCCCGCGGCCTCCACGCCGACGACGCGGACGTCGGGACGGGTGCACGCGAGCGCGGTCGCGACGCCGGAGATGAGGCCCCCGCCGCCGACGGCGACCACGACGACCTCGGCCTCGGGCGCCTCGTCGGCCAGCTCGAGGCCGACGGTGCCCTGCCCCGCGATCACGAGCGGGTGGTCGAACGGGGGCACGTAGACCGCACCGACCTCCTCCGCGTACCGGTTGGCGGCCGCGAGCGCGTTGTCGACCGCGCCGCTCTCGAAGCGCACGGCTGCGCCGTAGCCGCGGGTGGCCTCGATCTTCGGCAGGGCGGCGTTGGCCGGCATGAAGATCGTGGCGCGGCGACCGGTCAGCGACGCCGCGAGCGCCACGCCCTGCGCATGGTTACCCGCCGAGCCGGCGACCACCTCGAGGGCGTCGGCAGGCAGGCGGGAGACGAGGTTGTAGGCACCCCTGATCTTGAACGAGCCGGTGCGCTGGAGGTGCTCGGGCTTGAGCATCACCGGACGGCCGAGCCGCCGGCTCAGGCTGTCGGAGCGGTCGACGGGCGTGGGCCGGATGATCCCGGCGATGCGCCGGCGGGCGTCACGCACGTCGTCGAGGGTGATCATTCGCTCGAGTCGATCGTACCGACGTTTGCCCGAGGTACCGGCCGCCCGTAGAATCTCCGGGTTCGCCCACGCTCGAGACGAGAGGACAGCGTGCGCACCTTCTCCCCGAAGGCCTCCGACATCCAACGCGCCTGGCACGTCGTCGACGCCGACGGCCTGGTGCTCGGTCGCATGGCCTCAGAGGTGGCGCGGATCCTCCGCGGCAAGCACAAGCCGATCTTCGCCCCCCATGTCGACACCGGCGACCACGTGATCGTCGTCAACGCGACCCGGGTCGTGCTCACGTCCGACAAGAGCGAGAAGCGTCTCGTCTACCGTCACTCGGGGTACCCCGGGGGCCTCAAGCGGCGGACCTACGGCGACCTGCTCGCGGCCAAACCCGAAGACGCGATTCGCCGGTCGGTGCGCGGCATGTTGCCCAAGGGCCCCCTCGGCCGGAGCATGCTCAAGAAGCTCAAGGTCTACAGCGGTCCCACCCATCCGCACGCGGCGCAACAGCCGCAGGCGCTCATCATCGAGCACGCCCGCCACACCACCGCCGAATCCTGAGGCGAAGCGAGGAACGACGTTGCCCAAACCCCTCACGCAGTCGACCGGACGCCGCAAGCAGGCGGTGGCGCGCGTGCGCCTCCGTCCGGGCAGCGGCCAGATCACGGTGAACCGGCGCAAGCTGACCGACTACTTCCCGTCGGAGACCCACCGCATGATCGTCACCGAGCCGCTGCGCCTCACGACCACCGCTGAGGTCTACGACGTCGACGCGACGATCGCCGGTGGCGGGATCACGGGTCAGGCCGGCGCCCTGCGCCTCGGCATCGCACGCGGGCTCATCGATCTCGACGCCGAGCTGCGCAGCGCGTTGAAGCGAGCCGGCTTCCTCACTCGTGACGCGCGCGAGAAGGAGAGCAAGAAGTACGGCCTGAAGAAGGCCCGCAAGGCGCCGCAGTACTCGAAGCGGTAGTGAGGCTGCGCTGACGCTCCGCTTCGGCACCGACGGCGTGCGCGGTGTCGCCAATGCCGACCTCACACCGGAGCTGGTCGTCGCTCTCGGCCGGGCCGCCGCCAGGGTTCTGGGACCCGGGCCCTTCATCGTCGGCCGCGACACCCGCGTGTCCGGACCGCTGCTGCGCGCCGCGTTGACGGCCGGGATCACAGCCGAAGGCGACGACGTCGTCGATCTCGGGATCCTCCCGACGCCGGGTGTCGCCGCCCTGTCGGCGGCGGACGGTCTCCCGGCCGCCATGCTCTCGGCGTCGCACAACCCGTTCTCCGACAACGGGATCAAGTTCTTCGCGGCCGGGGGGCGCAAGCTGGGCGACGACGCGGAGCGGGCGCTCGAAGCCGAGCTCGACCGCGTGCTGCGCGACGGGCCGCCTGCAGAGCCACCTACCGGCGCCGACGTCGGTGCGATCACGTCCGGGCTCGGCGGGCGCGAGCGCTACGAGGCGAGCGTCATCGCCACCCTCGAAGGGCGACGGCTCGACGGCTTGCGCGTCGTCATCGACTGTGCCCACGGCGCGGCGTTCGCGGTGGCACCGAGCGTGCTCGGCCGGCTCGGTGCTGATGTGACGGTCCTCAACGCGAGACCGGACGGGACGAACATCAACGCGCATTGCGGGTCGACGCACCCCGAGGGGCTCCAGCACCGCGTCGTGGCCGAAGACGCGCAGGTCGGGCTCGCCTTCGACGGTGACGCGGACCGCGTGCTCGCCGTCGACCACCAGGGCCGGCTCGTGGACGGCGACCAGCTGGTCGCGCTCTGCGCGCTGGACCGGCGTGACCGGGGCCTGCTCGTGGGTGACACCGTCGTCGTCACCGTGATGACCAACCTCGGGTTCCGGCTGGCGATGGCCGAACGCGGCATCAAGTGCGTGGAGACCCAGGTCGGCGATCGCTACGTGCTGGAGGCGTTGGAGGAGGGAGCCTGGTCGCTCGGGGGCGAGCAGTCGGGCCACGTGATCTTCCGCGACCTGGCGACGACGGGCGACGGTCTCCTCACGGGCGTGCAGGTCCTCGACGTCGTCGCCCGCAGCGGTCGGTCCTTGGCCGAGCTGGCGGCGGTGATGACCCGACTCCCCCAGGTGCTCCGCAACGTCCGGGTGGCCGATCGCGACGGGCTCGATGCCGCCGATGCGCTGTGGTCGGAGGTGCGCGACGCAGAGGCCGCGCTCGGCGACCACGGTCGCGTGCTCATACGGCCGAGCGGCACCGAGCCGGTGGTACGCGTGATGGTCGAGGCGCCTACCCTGGAGGACGCGGAGGCGGTGACCGCCCGCCTCGTCGCCGCGGTCGAGCGTTCCCTGGGCCCGAGCGGCCCTTAGAGCGGGGTGCACAGGGCCCGAGCGGCCCTTCGAGCGGGGTGCACAGGGCCCGGGTCGGGAGCCGTAGCCTGGAGAGATGTGCGGGATCGTGGCCGTCGTCCGTCGCCCCGGCAGGCGAGCCGTCCCCGACCTGCGCGCGCTGACGTCGGAGCTCGCGGAAGCCGCGTCCCTGCTCGGACCGACGCTGGGCTCGATGGAGCCGGCCGACGTCGTACGAGCGGTGCGGCGGGCCGCCGGCGGAGTCGAAGGCGTCGACCGGCAGCTGGGAGGCACGGCGGGGTTGCGAGCGCTGCTCGTCGCGCCGGTCGATGACCTCGACGGGCCCGCCGGGGAGCTCGAAGCCGGGATCGCCCGGATCGAGCGGCTCCTCGACGCGGAGGGGGTGCGCTTCGGGAGCCACATCGAGGCGGTGAACGTGTCCCTCGAGCAGCTGAAGGACTCGGTGTGGGCCGTGCGCAACGACCGCCTCCGTACCGCTCGGGCCGTGGCGGAGTTGACCGGGCCCGAACCTTCGGTGGCGGCGATCGAGGCCTGCGCGTCGATCCAGATCGCGCTGTCCGCGCTCGACCGGTTGGAGGTGCGCGGCCGTGACTCTGCGGGCGTGCACGTGACCGTCGAGGGACACGGGCTCGACCTCGAGGCTCCCGCGGTGCGCGCGCAGCTGTCCGAACGCACATCCGACCGCCTGTTCAGGTCGACCGCGGTGCGGCTGAGCGACGGGCACCTGTGCTTCGTCTACAAGGCGGCGGCCGAGATCGGTGAGCTGGGCGACAACACGCGTGCCATACGTCAGGCCATCGTGTCCGACGAGCTCCTGCGTCTGGCCCTTCGTCACGACGACGCACAGGCGACGGTGCTCGCGCACACCCGATGGGCGAGCGTCGGGATCATCTCCGAGGCCAACGCCCACCCGGTCAACCAGGAGGAGCACGACCGCGACGGGCCCTACGTGGTCGCGGCCCTGAACGGCGACGTCGACAACTACGCGCAGCTGCGCGACGCGGCGGGCCTGCGCCTGCCGCCGGAGTTCACGACCGACGCGAAGGTGATCCCCGCGCTCGTGTCGCGCCGCCTCGTGGACGAGCCCGATCTCGCCGAAGCCTTTCGCCGTACGGTTGCCTCGTTCGACGGATCCGTCGCCGTCGCCGCCGGGTCGACGAAGGCACCCGGACAAGTGCTTCTGGCGCTGCGTGGCAGCGGACAGGCGCTCTACGTCGGACTGGCCGAGGACGCCTACGTGGTGGCGAGCGAGCCGTACGGAGTCGTGGAAGAGACGTCGACGTACCTGCGGATGGACGGCGAGACGTCGCCCGGTGCGTCCGCGCCGGGCCAGATCGTGGTGTTGGACCGCGCCGGCGCAGGCACGTCGGAGGGAATCCGGCGCTTCGCGTACGACGGCACTCCGCTGCCGGTCCACGACGGCGACCTCACCACCGCGACGATCACGACCCGCGACATCGATCGCGGCGACTTCCCTCACTTCCTCCTCAAGGAGCTGTCGGAGGCCCCGCAGTCGTTCCGCAAGACGCTCCGGGGTCGCATCGAAGAGCACAACGGCAGGCTGGCCGTGGTCCTCGGGGGAGAGGCGCTTCCCGACGTGATCGTGGAGCGACTGCGCGACCGCACCATCCGGCGCGTCCTGGTGATCGGGCAGGGGACCGCGGCGGTGGCGGGTCAGGCGATCGCCGCCGCGATCGACGGTGAGGTCGGCGCGGCGCGACTGCGCGTCGGGGCGCTCCCCGCAACCGAGCTGTCGGGCTTCGCCCTCGACGACGACATGTCCGACGTCCTGCTCGTCGCGGTGAGCCAATCCGGCACCACGACCGACACCAATCGCACCGTCGACCTGGTGCGCGCGCGCGGCGCGAGCGTGATCGGCATCGTCAACCGGCGGAACAGCGACCTCGTGGAGAAGGCGCACGGGGTCCTCTACACGTCCGACGGGCGCGACGTCGAGATGAGCGTGGCTTCGACCAAGGCCTTCTACGCGCAGATCGCGGCCGGCTACCTGCTCGCGCTCGCCATCGCTGCCGCGCTGAGCCCCGAGGACCGAGGTGCGCACCACGAGCTGCTCGCGGCGCTCCGCGACCTCCCGGCGGCCATGGACCGGGTGCTGGCGCGGCGCGACGAGATCGCGGATGCCGCTCAGCGTCACGCGCCGGGCCGGCGCTACTGGGCGGTCGTGGGCAACGGGCCCAACCGGGTCGCCGCGCAGGAGATCCGGATCAAGCTCTCCGAGCTCTGCTACAAGTCGATCGCCTGCGACACCACCGAGGACAAGAAGCACATCGACCTCTCGTCGGAACCGCTGATCCTCGTGTGCGCGGCGGGGCTCGAGGGCCCCAACGCCGACGACGTCGGCAAGGAGGTCGCCATCTACCGGGCCCATCGGGCGGCCCCCGTCGTCATCGCGACGGATGGTCAACGGGCGTTCACCGCTGCGCTCCAGACCCTTCGCGTCCCGAAGACCCATCCGCGGTTGGCGTTCGTGCTCTCGGCGATGGTGGGTCACCTGTTCGGCTACGAGGCCGCGCTCGCGATCGACGGGCAAGCGCGCATCCTCCGCGAGGCGCGCGCCGCGATCGAGGCCTCCGTCGCGGCCGGCTACGACGGCCACCGCGTGCTGGAGCAGCTCGCGCCGGCGCTCGAGCCACTGACGTCGCGCTTTCTCGACGAGGTGCGCGCCGGCTCCTACAACGGCCACCTCGAGGCCAGCACCGCGGTTCGAGTGGCCGCGCTGCTCCGCTACGCCACGGGCATCGCGCCGCTCGAGGCGTACGCGGTCGACTCCGGCAAGGTGGGTACGCCGGGCGCACTGATCGAGGACCTCACCGAGGCGCTGACCCGGGCCATCGAGGAGCTCACCCGGCCCATCGACGCGATCAAGCACCAGGCCAAGACGGTGACCGTGGGGATCTCGCGTTCGGAGGACGCGCTGTTCGAGGCGCCCCTCGTGCGCCAGGTGCTGACGACGGGCGTCGCCCGAGACTGCCTCAGCTACCGGGTGCTGCGGACGCTCGCCGGTCTCGACCCCTCGGTCGCCGAGGTCACGGGCTTCACGCGGTACCGCATCGAAGGTGACGTCGGCGACAATCTGGCGACCGTCCACGTCGTCGACAAGGGTGGCATCGCGGCCGATCTCGTCTCGCGGACCGAGCGCGACCCGCGGCTGCGGGGCACCAAGCACACGGTGGCCAGCGACCACGAGGTGATGGTGGCCCGCGGCCGCAACGACGGGCGCACGGTGGTGATCGTGCCCGAGAGCAAGGACACACACGTCACCGGGCTCGCGCTCCTGCATGTCCGGTTCCACGACCGCCTCACGGCCGAGGCGGCGCGTTCGGTGCTGAAGGCGTACCGGGGCCGCTACGACGCGCTACGCGACACCGTCACCGAGACCGAGCCCTCGTTCGACGAGGACGAGCTCGCCGCGCTCCCGGTCGTCGACCTGCTGACCGCGCCGATGCACACCCTTGCGGACCACTGGCGCGCATGAGCGAGGCGGTCCAATCCGCGGGTGCGTCCCGGCGGTCGTGATCGGTATCGGCATCGACGCCGTGGAGGTCGACCGCTTCCGGCGGGTGCTGGCGCGCACGCCGGGCGTCGCCCGCCGGCTCTTCACCGAGTCGGAGCGGGCGTACGGCGATCGGAAGCGTGACCCGGCCGAGCGACTGGCCGCGCGGTTCGCGGCCAAGGAAGCGGTGATGAAGGCGCTCGGCGTGGGGCTGGGCGCATTCCCCTTCCACGACGTCGAGGTGGTGCGGGCCCCGTCCGGCCAGCCCGTGCTCGAGCTCCGCGGGCGCGCCGAGGCGCTCGCCCGGCAGCTGGGCGTCACGGGCTGGCGCCTCTCGCTGACGCACACCCACCGCGTCGCCGAAGCAATCGCCGTGGCTCTCTAATGGTGGCTCCCGGCTCCTGTCAGGCGGGAGCCCTTCCCACCGCTCCTCGCTTCGCTGCGGGCGGCGGGCCCCTTCCCACCTGCCACCCGCTCGCTCGCGTTGATGGAACCGGCCAGCGGCCGGTGCTGCTTTGATCCCTGTCCTGACGCCGGAGGAGATGAAGCGGGTCGACCAGGCCGCGCCCGAACCCGTCGACGTGCTGATCGGCCGGGCGGGGGCCGCGGTCGCCCGCGTCGCGCTCGACATGCTCGGCGGCGCGTACGGACGCCGGGTGGTCGTCGTCGCAGGGAAGGGGAACAACGGCGCCGACGGACGGGTCGCGGCCGAATGCCTGCAGCGCCGGGGTGTGCGGACGCGCGTCTTCGACGCGGCGGACGCGCCGAAGGTCGTTCCGCCGTGCGACCTCGTCGTCGACGCCGCGTACGGCACCGGCTCTCGCGGCGCGTACGACGCGCCCGACACCGACGGCGCTCCGGTGCTCGCCGTCGACATCCCATCGGGTGTCGACGGGCTCACGGGGGAGGCGCAGGATGGCGCCGTCCAGGCCGATGTCACGGTGACCTTCGCCGCGTTGAAGCCGGGCCTCGTGCTCTCGCCCGGCGCGGA
>Ga0066709_100002069_pt1 | contig 14203 bp, 11 predicted proteins | sample GraSoiAngelo_158_FD_79665 | JGI IMG/M metagenome (GOLD analysis project Ga0066709, IMG submission 79665) | Grasslands soil microbial communities from the Angelo Coastal Reserve, California, USA - 14_1009_16_30cm | ecosystem: Environmental > Terrestrial > Soil > Grasslands | place: USA...
GGAAAAACGTATGTCGAGAAAGCTGTCGCCCAAGCTGAGAAACCACCTCTGGTTGTACTGCAGCGGGGACCGGAATTGAAACTGGTGCTCGGTGGGTTCGTCCAGGTGAATTTTGAAGATGGAGACGTTTCTGCATTCGAAGGCCGGTTTGGCCAGACTGCGATAAAAGATCGGTTCCGCCTGCGCCGGGCACGGATCAATTTGACTGGCGACTTTGCGGAGCAATTCGACTTCAAAATGGAAGGCGATTTCGGCCAGAGCGATGGCACGTCAGGCAATCGGACCGCCTTTTCCGCAACAGACATTTGGGTCAACTGGCATCAATTCCCAGCGGCTCAAGTCAAGATCGGTCAGTATAAAGCGCCGTTTGGCCTGGAGCAGTTGACGCCTGATACTACCCTGCTCACGATCGAACGCTCGTTGCCAACCGGTGCAATCACGCCAGATCGGCAAATCGGTGCCGAACTCTGGGGAAAACCGCTCACGGGCATCTGGCTCGAGCAGAAGGATCTGTTGACGTATTATGCGGGCATCTTCAACGGCAACGGCCGCAACATTACCGTCAACGATAACAACAATTTTATGTTCGCAGGCCGGCTGGAGTTGCAGCCGTTTAACGGCAAAGTCTTTGGTCAGCCCTCCTTTCTCAAGCTGGGCGGCGACGTGCTCAACAGTCGCGATGAAGCCGGGGTAAATATCTCGCAATCGAGCAATTTGCTGGTAAACGCCGATGGTTCCCTCTCGCCGTTTACCCTGCCTAGCCCGGATGAACGGACGGCTTGGAGCGTGGACGCCTGGCTGGAGCTGGGGCGCTTTGATTTAATCGGTGAATACCTCCAGGAACACGTCGAAGGTCGCACGGTAAACGGTGTGCCTCCGACCTTCTCCAACTTTACGACCGACGGATTCTATGTAACGGGCGCTTTTTACCTCCTGCCCAAGAAGCTGCAGGCTGTAGTTCAATGGCAGTATCTAAACCCCGGACAAAAGGGGAACGACGGACTCTATTCGATCCTAGGCGGTCTCAACTACTACATCCGCGGCGACGATCTGAAGCTGATGGTTAATTATATTCATACCTGGTCGGATTTCCGCCAAGTCAATCCTGAGTTCGGCGAAGACCAGTTCGACGAAGTCATCGGACGCCTCCAGCTGATGTTTTAAATTATGAAACACTATACACTTCGAGCAGCACTTCACGACGCCAGAGTCTTGTACCGATTACATTTGGAATACCGCCGGTCTAAGAAGAGCCGGCGCAAAGATTCCTCCTCCCGCTGGCTGTCCCGATACTTAGCCGGCGGGAGCCGACGCGCACAGGCTTGAGAGAATGAAGAAGTCGGATGTTGAGTTCGATCACAACGCTTCCTTCCCTTGTGGTGATCGGTGATTTGGTACCGAATCCGAGGGTCATCTTGAGTTTCGAGCACGAAGGAAGGCCGTCGAGACGGGATATAATCGGGGCCTGTGATCTCATGATCACGTTCTGTTAATGAAACCAACTATGAAAATAAAAATAACAGCGATCCTTGGAATGTTGCTGCTTTGTGCATCGCTTGTGGCTGCGCAAGAGAAGACAACGATTCGCTTCGGGCATTTTCCAAACATCACTCACGCGCAGGGCGTAGTCGCACACGCGCTTTCGCGGCAAGGCAAAGGCTGGTTTGAACAGCGCCTCGGGCCAAACGTCGAGATTCAGTGGTTTACCTACAACGCAGGGCCTTCGGCAATGGAGGCGATCTTTGCCAAATCGCTTGATGTGACATACGTCGGGCCAGGGCCCGCGCTCAACGCGTACTTCAAATCGAACGGCGAGGAGATTCGCGTCATTTCTGGTGCCGCCAATGCTGGTGCGGCCCTCGTGATCAAGACTGATTCGCCTATTAAGACTGCGGCTGATTTTCGCGGAAAAAAAATTGCCACGCCGCAGCTCGGCAACACGCAGGACATTTCGTGTCGGGCATGGTTGAAAGCGCAAGGCTTCAAGGTCACTCAGACCGGTGGAGACGTGATGGTGATCCCAACCGCGAACCCGGATCAGCTCGGCCTTCTTCAAAGCGGCGGAGTTGATGCCGTTTGGACAGTCGAGCCGTGGGTGACTCGTCTCGAGCGCGACGCAAAAGCGCGCGTTTTTCTCGACGACAAGGACACTATCACCACCTGGTTCGTTTCCAGTGTGAAGTTCCTGCGTGATCGACGCGATTTGGCTAAGAAAATCGCAAAAGCGAATATCGAACTGACGAAATGGATGCAGCAGAATCAAGCAGAAGCGCAGAAATTATTGATCGAGGAACTTAAAGCTGAAACTCGAGCTGATTTCGCCCCGGATGCAGTCGCGCAAGCTTGGAATCGGATTCGGTTCACAAGTGATGTATCCCGTGAGTTGATTACGAAATCGGTGCAGGATGGAAAAGATGCGGGGTTCTTGAAAGGCCCAACAGACACTTCCAAGCTGATCGAAACTCCGTAAATGCATCTAGCTCGCCGCCACCACTCTTCAGCCACCGAAGAGCTCCAAGTCATCGCGCCCTCGAAGCTCGCGATTGAGAACGTCTCGAAAAACTTCAAAGGTGCATCTGGAGCAGTCCTCGCGCTCGATCATGTGAGCTTGAATGTTGCCGAAGGTGAATTTGTGTGCCTGGTCGGCGCGAGCGGCTGTGGCAAAACGACACTGCTGAACATCATTGCCGGGCTCGAAAAACCGGATAGCGGCACGGTGCAGGCTGATGGCAAACCCATAACCGGCCCCGGTCGCGAACGGCTCGTCATGTTTCAGGAACCGGCTTTGTTCCCGTGGCTGAACGTGTTTGGGAATGTTCTATTTGGACTCAAGCTTAAGCCGAATCTGACAAACAAGGATCGGCACGACGTCGCCAAGTACTACCTCGAACTGGTCGGTCTCAGCCGGTTCGAGCGCGCTAACATTCACGAGCTTTCTGGTGGAATGAAGCAGCGCGTCTCGCTTGCTCGCGCACTGGCGCCTAATCCGCGCGTGCTGCTGATGGACGAGCCATTTGCTGCTCTCGATGCGCTAACTCGCGAGCAACTCTATGGCGATCTCCAGCGAATCTGGCAAGCGCGGAACAAGACAATTGTATTTGTTACACACAACGTCCGCGAGGCAGCTTGTCTCGGCAACCGAGTGATAGTCTTTTCACCGCGTCCAGGTCGCAATCGCGAAGAATTCGCCGTCGATTTGCCGCGGCCACGCGACATTAACAGCGTCGACCTTGCAGTTCACGCCATGGAGATTACCAAAGCACTAAAAAGTTTTAGCCAACCGGAGGTCGCAGCCGCAGCATGAAACGATTTCTTTTGGCGGCACTGTTTTTCGCTGTTCTCGTTTTGCTTTGGGAAGCGGCGTATCGAGCAAAACTTTGGTCGCCAGTGCTGCTGCCGTCCCCAGGGCAGGTTGTAAAGTACTTGGAGGGCGCGGCTGCCGATGGCACGCTCGCGAAAGCGACCGTGATAACAATGCGGCGCCTGCTGGTGGGCTATTTCATTGGCATTATTTTGGGACTTCCTCTCGGCCTTCTGACAGCACGATGGAAAGTGTTTGGCGACACGATCGGAACCCTCGCGCTTGGTTTGCAGACGTTGCCCAGTGTCTGCTGGGTGCCCTTAGCGCTCTTGTGGTTTGGTCAGACAGAAGCGGCTATGCTTTTTGTGGTGATAATGGGAACTCTGTGGTCCGTGGTCATCGCAACCGAGACCGGCGTACGCAACGTTCCGCCGATTTATCGTCGCGCCGCTTTGACCATGGGATCGAAGCGATTGCACATGTGGTTCAAAGTGATTCTGCCTTCCGCGCTTCCGTTTATCGTAAGTGGAATGAAGCAAGGATGGGCTTTTGCCTGGCGTTCGTTAATGGCCGCTGAGATTTTCGTGACAATTCTGACTGGTTTCGGCCTCGGCCAGCTTCTCCATTATGGCCGCGAACTGAGCGCGATGGAGCAGGTCATCGGGATCATGATTGTTATAGTGGTCATCGGTTTGCTGGCCGACAAAATTTTCTTCTCACCGATCGAAAAGTTTCTCCACCGGCGTTGGGGCACAAGTCAGGCATGATCTTCCGGCAAAAGCGGGCGCCAGTTTCCGTGCGGCGCGAGGTTCGTGTTATCAACACGCTCGGATTGCACGCGCGGCCTGCCGCTCAATTTGTAAAACACGTCAGGAGTTTTCGATCGGAAATCTGGCTTGTCACCGCCGACGGGCGGTATTCGGCTTCAAGCTTGATTGAGGTTTTACGTGCCAATCTCGATTGCGGAGCTACGGCAACACTGGAAGCTCACGGTGTGGATGCTGAGGAGGCTGTGGAACGACTACAAAAGTTACTCGGCGAATTGCATCAGTTCGACGAACCCTAACGCAGTGGACGTGCGACCAGGATGCCGCTGTCCGAGCGGTAACGATACAGATATTTCGAGAGCTGGTCGTCCACTATAACTTTGCCATAATTACTCGGCGATGAAGCGTGCATGAAATGCAAGACGCCATCGCTCGTGCGCAGTGCAAGACCGACATGCGCAGTCGAATGCAGTCCGTTCCGTTCCCGCGAAATCACTCCGATGATATCGCCGCTGCGCAATTTGGACTCGATTTTGGCGACCTGGCTTTTTGGAATTTCGTAGAGCGGTCGCGAGGACACGTTCGCTTCCATGCGCGCAAGCGGCCCGAGCAGCGACCGGTTTGCAGCGAGATAACGATAATGTCGCCAGCCGACGCTCATCTCGCGGGCGGAATGGGGAACGCTGCGCCCGCCAAGCTGCCGCGTCATGTCGTCCACCAAACCGCGCCGATCGTTATCGTAAAGCCAGTCTTCCAGATAATGCAGCCGCGAAAGATAATCGCCGGTGCACTGACCGCCGCGATACCGGTCCATTTCGATGTAGTACAACAATCGCTCGGGAGTCCAGTTTGACTCCGGTTGGTTCAACATCCGTGCGAAACCAAGTGCCGTTTCGAAAAACGTCCAGCAATCCATCCCGTAGAAATTCACCGAAGGCGACTCGACCCTGTTGTCGATCTCAAGAGTGAAATGCTTGTAGCGCGTACCCACGAGCGCTTGTCCAACGGCAGCAGTACGATCACCGATTGACAACGACTTCCAGTTCTCAGTTTTTGCCTTTGCAACCAGTCGGTTGAATTGGTCCTGGCCCTTGAACACGGTGCTAAACGGCAAACGCGATTCGGATGCCATCGCGGCTGAACAGATCAACAGAAATGTGACGGGCAGTTTCAAGCTGCGCATTTGAAGAACTCAACTGAACCCGGGACGGACAAACTTACAAGGTTCAAAAGCGTTAGAAGGTCGCTACGTTAAGCACTCCAAGATCGCGGCGCCTCAACCTTGTAACATTTTTAACCCTTTTAAGTTTGTAACTGTCCAATATCCTTTCAAGGCTGTGGCAATTCACTTTCCCAAAAAGAGCCGGCGCAATATTGTTCGCCAGAGGTCGAACGACGACGCTTCCGTTCCGCGAGTGCGACATTCGACGCGGGTCAAGCTGCGTCCCCGGTCGGACTGGCACAAGCGCAATTTTCTGACCAGTGTTTTGATTCCGTCGCTTTTTGTGAAGCGGGCCGGTGGAGAGGCGCCGCCGCAATTTCCGAAGATCCGCGAAAGCGAGATCTGCGTCACCTGGATTGGTCACGCGTCATTTCTGATTCAAACGCACGAAGTCAACATCTTGATCGACCCGATTTGGTCGAAATGGCTCAAGGTCATCAAGCGCCTGAAACAACCGGGGTTCGAAATTCACCATTTGCCTTCGATCGATTTTGTCCTGGTGACGCATGCGCATTTTGATCACCTCGACCGGCGCACGTTGCGGCGCGTTGCCGCAGACCAGCCGATCGTTGTTCCAACGGGCGTCGGAACGCTAGTGCACGATCTCGGATTCCGCATCGTGCACGAACTCGATTATTGGCAGACCGTCGAGCTTGGTCCGCTCGAGATTTCGCTTACGCCGTGTCATCATTGGGGCGCGCGGTTCCTTGCGGATTTGCATCGCGATTTCGGCGGATTTGTGATCACATCGAATGGCCGCACGATTTTCCATTGCGGCGACACCGCTTACTTCCCAGGGTTCAAAGAGATTGGTGACCGCTTCAAGGTCGATCTGGCGCTGCTTCCCATTGGCGCATATGACGCGCCGACTGGCCGCGAAGTTCACATGAATCCAGAAGAGGCGGTAAGAGCTTTTTTGGAATTGCGCGCCCAGAGGTTGATCCCAATGCATTTCGGGACATTCCCCCTCGGTTTCGAGCCGCTCCACGAACCGCCGCAGCGCTTGCTTGCAGCCGCGCGCGCGCACGGCATCGAGGAAAAGATCCTCGTGATGACCGAGGGCAAGCCAGTGGTGCTGTGAAAATTTTGGTCGCCACGGATGAACACGGATGAAACACGGATTGCTTTTCCCGATCCGTGAAAATCCGCGTTAATCTGCGGCCGAATCTTACTGGCGCGGTTTCAGCCGGATTACTCGTCGTTGCCTTCTGCCTGATCCTCCTGTGGCGTAATCCGCTGCTTTTTTGGAATGACGATTATGAGTTATCGGTGCTGCCGGTGTTCGCCGACATGGCGCGCAGTTGGTCCGAAGGCCACTGGCCCATCCTGAGTCCGTGCTCCTGGGCCTGCGGCAATCTCGCGGGCGAATTTCAGTACGGCACGTTTTCGGTTTTTGTGAATGCGGCCGTCATTCTGATTTGGAAATTTCCGCTGACATTTCCCCAACAGGCTGCAGCTCTCTCGATCGCGCACCTTGTTCTTCTGGCGATAGGAGTGTATCTGCTTGCGCGCGATCGGGGCTTTTCAACTTCGTTGTCGATCTTTGTCGCGCTCGTCGCTTCGCTAAATGGTTGGATCATCTGCTGGGGTGCCACCGATTGGTTCGGCGCGCTCGGCGCGTTCACCTGGTTGCCGTGGGCATGGTGGGGTGCGGAGCGCGCTCTCGATGCGCGACGAACAAAATGTCGGTTTCTATGGCCGGCGCCCTTCGTTTATCTCCTCGTCACGGGCGGATTTCCCTACACGGTTTTGATGCTGCTGCTCCTGATCGCGTGGTTGTCGATAAAATCACTGATCCAAACTCGAAAGCTCTTCTCGATTGTGCCAATGCTCGTCGGTGTAGCGCTCGGTTTCGGTCTTTCCGCACCAGCGTGGATGGCGCTCCTTGATCTTGTTCAAGGTTCAGCGCGCGAGTTGCAATCGGCCGCAGCACATTGGCAGTGGCGGGTCCCGCTTGCGGCGCTGCCGGGAATGATTCTGCCGTCGTGGATAGTGAACTGGACGGACTTTTCCTCGCGCAGTCTTCCACACACCGCAGCCGAATTGGCTTGCGGCCTGGTCGCTCCCGCCGCGCTTGTTGCCGGCCTTGTATGGCGTGGTCGGCGAGTCGTTAGGCAAATGAAATGGGAGCTCATATTGCTTTTACTTGTGCTCCTGCTCTGCATGACTCCAACGGCCGGCCTCTTTCGATGGAGTTTTCGCTGGCTGCCATTCTTTCATCTCATCCTGGCGATTTGTGCGGCGGAGGTGCTGCACACGGTGTTGCCGTCAACGATTGCAGCTATCACTGCGCTTGCCCTGGTCGTTCTGACCGGGATTGCAGCGTTTATCTTCCGAACGGCTGGTTCCTACACTCTTCCGCTTGGCTGGATTTTTCTTGGATTGGTCGCCGTTTGGTCTTCGTGGGAATTGCTAGGACGCCATTCCAAATTTCGACCGTGGGCGCCCGTTGCAATCACATTTTGCGCATTCCTGGCAACATATCTCTGCATCCCGACAAACTGCGGAGTTCCGAGATACAATTTTTCTCAACCACTGCTTAAGCCTGAGCCGCTGGATCCGCGGCGCCTTTATCTCACCGTATATCCATGGGCGGAGCTCACCTATGCTGCGACAAACACGCCGCAGCCAGTCGGTCGAACGCTGCGCCCAGGGAGCACGTCAATGTGGGCCGGTTTGCGACTCATCAATGGCTACAGCCCGATCCGAGCCGCAGGCGTGGCGCGCGAGTTCGCGACCAGCATTCATGGTGAGATTAATCCCGAGGTGGGAAGCCATTTACTAAATCATCAAGCCGGCAAAGATGGCGAGCTGGCTGCGATAGGGGTGGACGGAATTGTCGTTGCGCGAGAAGTGAGTATCACACCCCAGCCGAGTTCTGAATGGGAATTGGTTGTTTCAACCGAAGAAGGAAACGTGTTTCATCGGCGCAGCGCGCCATTCTCGCGGGTGCGCTCGGTCATTTCAATCAATTCGCGGCCTAACGAGCAATTCGTTCCTTCGACAATCTCGCAGATCAATGACTCGCGAAATTTCGTTGAAGCGGATATTGAGGTCCCGAGCGGTGGTCGGCCCGCGCTACTGACTTTTTCGCGACCATATTTCCGCGGATACAAAGCGCGGATCAGGGATCAGAAACTCGCCGTCACGTCTTACCGCGGATTATTTCCAATTGTGGAAGTTCCAGCGGGTGTGCATGGACGGCTGACGCTAAGCTATCGGCCGTCTTGGCTCGTGTGGGGAGACAGTGTTGCTGCCGTCTGCGGATTGATCGTCCTGCTCGGTGTTATCGCAGCGTGTCGCTACTCTTCTTCGACTGGAACGGAATCACGCTCCTGATTTTATTTTTGCCCCTGTCGCTTTGGCCGCCGCTGGATGCTATCGATTCCAAGATGATTCCGAGACAACGGTAAATCAGCTCAGACTCAGTCATATCGGAATATCTGGCGTCCGCCTTGCTCGGCATGAAATGCATGCAGTAAACCCCATCCACGTCCGCATCGCTGCAATATGTATTCAAGAGCCACCGGTTTTCTTCTCGGAAACATTCTTCGATCCTGGCTTCTTGCTCTGCAGAAAGCATTTGAATGTTTGTTGATCGAAACTTTTTCGAGAGCGCTCGCGTCAACGCGAGCGTCAAGCTGTTGTCGTGAACGTCAGAGAAAAGATGCGGATTTTTGGACAGTACGTGGAGAACCGAAACGTCGAGGCTGGGATTTCGGGCTTCACTTTCGAACTCGTACTCTTTCTCTGAGAGGCCGAGCAGATTGAAAAAGTCGTGGGCAGGATTGCCGCCGGCCAGCAATTCCGGGATAAGAAACCGGACGTGGATGTTTGCCGCCGGAAGCGTGGATTTCCACCTTTCGATATCCCGCTTGAAGGCTGGTGTGCGGGTGTCGACGCACTGAGCAACAAAATCGCTGAGCGAAGCTCCCGTTTTTAGGCCCCATTGCTTCCATGCCGAGGGTATCCATTGAAGTTGCGGCCGGAGGTAAAAAATTACCGACACGTCACATTGGGTGTCGAGCCCTGCGAATAGATCGGCCATTCCGGGATTTGCCAAGTTTTCGGCGCTCAGGATCGCAAGATGATGTCCCATTCGCTTTAACAGCGGTGCAATCGCCGCACTGAGTCTTCGCGTGAGGTTTTCGGAATGTTTCCTCGCCTCCTCAAGGCACCAAATCGGTGTGCCGATGAGACCGGCAGCAGTTCGCGCAATCCTCAAGTCTTTGTCGAAAATAAAAACGTTATGTTTCTGCAGCTTCCTGAAATTCTGGAAAAGCGCCGTCCGAATGCTCGCGCTTCCGCACTTCGCAAATCCCGCATGAATTATGATCCGTCCCGTCACGTTGCGGCGGTAAGCCTGACGCCATAAACTTTGGCATGCAACGCCGAAATAGAATGGCGACGAAGGGAAACCGACTTCAGGATAGCTATTAGTTCAAGGTCTGAAGAGGCCCAATAGGACTCAGCTTGGCTCTCTAAGTGCCCTAGTCAGCTGGGCACTTGTCAATTTTGAGGACCGATGTGGTTCGCGCACGGATCGATACATTGCTCCCCGGGGTGACCGTCGTAGTGACCGGGAGAGATGAGGAAAGGATTGTCATCGCGGGATCCACGGAATGGAGTGGCGTGGCGTCGTGCTGCTGATCGCAGATTCCAGCGAGTCCCGAACTGTCGGTCTTGACCGCGTATAACTCTCCGAGAAAAGTGACATCGTTTTTCTCGGTAAAGCCGAGGGCCATGAAGCCGCCGTCGCTCGTCGGAGTGGAGGAGGCGAAATACTGGCTGATCGGCCGCCCCGTGGAATACACGTCGTAGTAGAAATACTGCCACAGCAGGCTGCCAGCGGAATCGACCTTCGCCAGCCATGGCACCTGCGGAACGCTGTCGAGTAACTCCAGGTTTCCGAGTCCAGCAAGGACGTAGCCTCCATCGGCAGTCTGATGCACCGAGTAAACCAGAGCAGCGATGAGGGTGCAGGTTGTGTTGTAGCCGTTGAAATAGCAATAGATGCCGCCGTTGTAGGCCTTCTGCCACTCAATGTTTCCGCTGGAGTCGAGTTTGAGGAGCATAGCGCCTCCCGAGTCTTCTACAGGGAAGGGACTAGGGGGTGTGTTAGACCAGTTGCCGACGACGATATAGCCACCGTCGGAAGTTTGGATGCCGGCAAGCGCGTGCTCGTAGCCGTTTGGTGAGCCACGGTTATCGACGTTGTTGAAGCCCCGTTGCCACCGAACATTGCCGTTCGGGTCGAACGCCGCGACGAGCACGCTGTTAGGATAGGGATAGCTCCCGCCGAGCACAGAATACTCTCCGATCGCCACATAGCCGCCGTCTGAGGTTTGTTGCACTGCGTTGAAGTACGCCGTGGTCGATCCGATCGGTCCGAGTTTCCGCTGCCATTGCACCGTACCTGCGCCGTCGAGCTTGAGAATCAGGGCGCCGGCGAGCTGGCCGGAGCTGGCCGCGCTCCCAACGGCAATGTAGCCGCCATCAGCCGTCTGTCTGATCTTCCAGATTACGCCGTCTCCGGTCCCAGCGGGATAAGCGAAGGCCCAGACAACTCGGCCTTGCGCGTCAAGTTTCTCTACCAAGGCGCGCTGGGGGTACGATCCGCAACCGACGACGCCACCGCCCAGGATATAGCCTCCGTCCGATGTCTGCTGGGCGGAGACGCCGAGGGCGTAATCCCCGGGCGCACCGGTCGCGCACCCGATTTCTCTCTGCCATTGCGGACGTCCAGATGCGGAGAGTTTGACGACCCAATTGACGCCGTAGCCACTCGGGGAGTCAGTCAGGGCCAGCGCGAAGTAGCCAGTGTCCGAGGTGGCTGCCACACTTTCGGGAGTGAGCCCGTATTCGACCTGCTGGACGATGTTCCCGTACGCTTTGACGAACAAGCTAGAGCCTGCGTCAGCGCCGGTGATGGGAACGCTGCGGCTCGACCCCATTACGCCCGCGGCAAGCATCAAAAAGAGCAGACCAGTGCTCGCCAACACGATTGCGATGGCGCGTCTGATGCCTCGTGCCGTGCGAATCGGGATCGCCGGTCTGCGTTCGTGATTAAAGTTCGTTGTCCGATTCACGTCGCTCGTATTCATTTCCGCCGCTTTCATCTTGTTCGCTACTCCATTGTTTTTAGGTTCTCGTTGGCAGGACGGGAACGAGACCGTGCCTCGAACCCGCTACGTGTGGGCCGTCCAGCTTGAAAGCTCCTTCATACATGCCCGCAAATGGGTCCGACGGAAACTACCGAATTCACCGTCCCTCTCTTGATGAGAGGTGGATCGCATCTGCTTATTCCGCAGGATCTCATTATTTTTGACTAAAGATTCAGCACCAAGCGGTCAGGTCTTGAACCTTGCAAGTGAGAGCCGCTCAAATATTCCCCGGGCGCGCCAGAAATGGCGGAGCACACTGGTGCATATGCTCATTTCAAGCTGAGGCGAAATTACTGGCTAAGGTAGCGCGCCAGGGCAAAGTCCACCCCTCCGCTGCTGGATGTGGCTTGAAATCCAACCGCCACAATCTTTCCATCCGCCTGAAGAAGGCCACCTTGCGCTCCGCCGTTGAGATTGCCGAATGACGTGCGCACTTTGCCGCCGATCCCGAAGGTGGTGTCGAGAGGGCCTGTCGAATTTATACGCGCTAATAGAAAATCGGAACTGGAACCTTCAGAGTTGGGAAAACCAATCGTAACTATTTTCCCATCACTTTGCAGGAGCACCTGCCAGGCATCCTGACAACAGCTGCCGAAGTCGATTTGAGTCCTCCCGTCGCTACTGAAGGTGGTGTCGAGAACACCGCTTGAGGTATAGCGTGCAACAGCGAAATTCTCAGATATCCCGTCTACGGAAGTGGCAAACCCAGCCGTGACGATTTTGCCATCCGCCTGCAGAGCAGCCGAGTGTGCCCGATCGAAACCGCGATCGCCGAAATCGGTGCTCACTCTTCCGCCGACGCCGAATGTCGTATCGAGCGCGCCATTACTGAGATAACGCACAGCGGCGAAGTCGTAGAAATCCGCAGGGTCATTGCCCGAGCCGACTGCAACAATCTTCCCGTCCGGCTGGATCAGAACCGAAAGGGCATCATCTTCGGTACCGAAGAAATCGGTCGTAACCGTGCCGCCGTTGCCAAAGGTCGGGTCCAGACTTCCATCCGCATTGTAACGAGCCAGGGCAAAATCGGTATCAGACATATCGCCCGGATTGAAATCGACGAAATCGGTCCCGGCAGCGATGATTTTCCCGTCCGCTTGCAATGCCACTGCGAATGCGAAGCTACCGTCGCCCGGGAAAATCGTCGTTACGATTCCACCGGAACCGAACGACCTATCGAGCGACCCGTTCGGGTTATAGCGGACCACTTTAAAATCGCCGGCGAAAGTGAAGAGCGGAAAGGCACCGCCTGCGACTACAATTTTGCCGTCAGCTTGTATAACCACTGCTGATGCCACCGCCGCCAGGCCGGGGAAATCTGTTCTCACTCTGCCCCCGGCACCAAAGGTGGTGTCGAGCGTGCCATCCGTATTGTAGCGGGCGACGGCAAAGTCTTCATTCGAGAAATCGTTGTTTTTGTAGACTTGCCCGACGACTACCAATTTGCCATCAGCCTGGACCGCCACCGCGTTGGCGATGTCGGTGCTGCGCTTAAGATCGGTCGTCTCCTTGCCTCCAATCCCGAATGAAGGATCGAGATCACCAGCCGCTGCTTGGGCCGCCTGCGAACTGATAAACCAAGTCAGCACGATCGCCGCGGTAAAGATTCCGCGGCAAAGAATTGAACAATAGCAGAGTTTTGAGGGAATGATTCTCATAGATTTCCTTTCGTCTCTACTGAGCCGTAGCACGAGAATCGGCTGCCTCCCAACAGCGAACAGTAACAAATCAGTTACCTGCTTCGAGCGACCCAGCGAAGGCTTTCACGCGAGTCACCGGACGGACCGCCGGTCATCAAAGCGCTATTTTAATACTGCCGAGATTGGCCTAGTCGCAGACCCAGAGGCTTGAATCATTTCGCAGGTAGCATTTCCTGGCCGCTATTCCTCAGCGGGAAGTCTAACACTTGTTATTCTGTCCGGATTGGTTGGAAAGACGATTGAGGGATCGAAAAATCACAGTCTTCTCGGATCTTCCAGCAGCTCAATCACGCGCTTGAGCAAACGACTCGCGCCGCCGCCATCGATGCTTCGATGGTCGAAGCTTAAGGTGATTTGCGCTTCAGTTTTGGGTACGAATTCGTTTCTTGTTTCGTCCCACGACGGAACCTTTTTGCCGACGCCGAGGCCGAGTAGCAACGTTTGATCGGGCAGGGGAATGGGCGTGCCCCATTCCATCCCGAAAATCCCGAAGTTGGAAACGGTGGCGATGCCGCCCGCCTGCATGTCAGGCAAAATCCGCCGCTGTCGTGCGAGTTCGATCAATTCCTTGTATTTCGTGGTCAGGTCAGCGAGCGACGTTTTGTCTGCGCCGCGAATGACTGGCACCATGATTCCGTCTTCGGCTTCCACCGCGATACCGACATCGATAGAGTTTGATTGCACCACGCGGTTTCCGATGAATTTCGCCGCCGCGGCCGGATTTTCCGCCAGCGCAAGGGCGAGCGCGCGCAGCGCGTAAAGCCCGAGGCCAGGCTTCGGATCGCGCGATTGGCGATCTTTTAGCGCTGGATCAAGATTCACTGATAAACCGATCGTTGAAAGAGGACGTGTCCAGCTCCGACGCATCGCATCGGCAACGCCGGCGCGAATCTTGGAAGCTTCATGCGCGGTCTGTTTATCGAGCTTGTGCAGAAAACTTTCGACATCTTTGATCGTGACTCGGTTGCCGGCGCCGGTTCCCATGATCCCTGCGAGATCAGCCGTTGTTAGCTGCAATTCAGCCATGCGCGCGCGCACGCGCGGGGACA
>Ga0066709_100002072_pt1 | contig 14191 bp, 16 predicted proteins | sample GraSoiAngelo_158_FD_79665 | JGI IMG/M metagenome (GOLD analysis project Ga0066709, IMG submission 79665) | Grasslands soil microbial communities from the Angelo Coastal Reserve, California, USA - 14_1009_16_30cm | ecosystem: Environmental > Terrestrial > Soil > Grasslands | place: USA...
GCGGGGCCTCGTGGACGCCGCGGTCGAGGAGCGGTCGCTGGCGATGGTCGTCGATCCCGAGGCCGCGGCAGCATGTCACCGCGCCGGTGAGGGAAGCGAGCTCGAGCTCGTCGTCGGCCACCGGCGCGATCCGCGCTGGGGCGAGCCGCTGCGGGTGCGCGGACGCGTCGAGCGGCTGCCCGACGGACGGTTCCGTTACGAGGGCGGCATCCTCGGCGGCGTCGAGGTCTCGATGGGCCCGTCCGCGGTCGTCGCGATCGGCGCCGTCCGGCTGCTCGTCATGAGCAAGCCGACCTACGACTGGGGCGACGACCAGTACCGCAGCGTCGGACTCGATCCCACTGCGGCGAAGTTCGTCGGCGTGAAGAACATGATGAACTTCCGCTTCGGCTACGGAGACGTGATGAAGGGCTTCTTCGTGCTCGACCTGCCCGGCCCCACACCGCCCGACATGCGGTCACTTCCGTTCGAGCGCATCGCGCGCCCGGTGTTCCCACTCGACCGCGACCTTGCCGAACCGCATATCGAGCTCACACGCCGATGAAGATCGAGCGGATCGAGGTCGTCAACCTCCGTTTCGACTACCCCGGCGGCACTGGCTTCCGGTACGCGGGCGGCACCGTCACGAGCCGCGTCACGTCGCTCGTCCTCGTGCACACCGACGGCCTGCACACCGGCCTCGGCGCCGCCTACAGCCATCCCGACCTCGTGAAGCCGATCGTCGAGCGTCACCTCGCGCCGCACCTCGTCGGCCGCGATCCGGGCGAGATCGAGGACATCTGGGCGCTGACGTACGAGCTGACACGCTGGTACGGGCGAAAAGGCGCGGCGATCTCCGCGCTCGGCGGGATCGACATCGCGCTCTGGGACCTTCGCGGCAAGGCGGCGGGGAAGCCGGTCTACGAGCTGCTCGGGAGCGAGCGTGCGTACTCGCCCGCGTACGCGAGCGGACTCTTCTGGACCGACGACGTGACAGAGCTCGAGGAGGAGGCGGGCCGCCACGTCGACCGGGGATTCCGGCGCGTGAAGATGCGCCTCGGCCGGGATCCCGCGTACGACCTTGCGGCGGTCGACGCGGCGGGACGCGGCGCGGGCGCCGGGAACGAGGTAATCGTCGACGGCTCGCACCGCTACTCGCTCGAGCGCGCGGAGTCGATGGGCAACGAGCTCGCGGCGCGCGGCGTCTACTGGTTCGAGGAGCCGTTCCCACCGGAGGAGATCGACGCCTATGTCGCCTTGCGGCCGAGGATCGCGGTCCCGCTCGCTGCGGGCGAGAACGACTTCGGCGTCCAGGGGTTCCGCGAGATGATCCGGGCGGGGGCGCTCGACGTCGTCCAGCCCGACGCGTGCCGCGCGGGCGGAATCACCGAATGCCTGCGGATCGGGCGCATGGCGAACGAGGCCGGCCTCGGCGTCGCCACGCACACGTGGAGCGACGCCGTCGCGCTTGTGGCGAATGCGCACCTCGTGGCCGCGCTGCCGAACGGCCTCACCGTCGAGGTCGACCAGACCGGCAGCCCGTTCATCGAGGAGCTGCTCACCGAGCCGCTGCGGATCGACGATGGAAAGCTCGACCTCGGCGACGCCCCTGGGTTGGGAATCGAGCTCGATCACGAGGTCGTCTCGCGACTCGCGGACGCGTACGGCGACTCGATGAAGGACGGCAACTACTCCGACCTGATCTTCGGCAAGGAGTACTACACGGTCGCGCCGCCGTTCGAGTGATCCTCGACAGCCACCACCATCTCTGGGACACGCGGGAGCTCGAGTACGCGCTGTTCGAGACGGTGGACGAGCTGCGGCAGCCGTTCCTCGCAGCCGACTACGAGCTGCTCGGGCTGCCGCGGTCGATCTGCGTCGAGGCCGCGTCGGCGGGAGCCGACGGACGGCGCGAGACGGAGTGGCTGCAGCGCGAGGTCGACGAAAGCGCCGTCGTCGCCGGGCTCGTTGCGTGGGCGCCGCTCGAGCGGGACGACGTCGCGCAATGGCTCGACCGGCTGGCCGAGCAGCCCGCCAACCCGATCGTCGGCGTCCGCCGTTCGTTCGAGTTCGCGGGTCCGAGCTTTCCGCTCCGAACGGCAGAGGGCGCGAGGGAAGCCGGCGACCGCGGCCTGGTCGTCGACCTCGTCCTCTTTCCCCGTCGTTGCACTCGATGATCGACCTCGTCGACGCGTGTCCCGGAACCCGTTTCGTGCTCGACCACCTCGCGAAGCCGCCGATCCGCGAAGGCGGTTGGGAGCCGTGGGCGTCGGACTTCCGCCGAGCTCGCGCTTCGAGAGAACGTCGCGTGCAAGCTCTCGGGACTTCCGACGGATGCCGAACGGGATCGCTGGACGGTCGACGACCTCAGACCGTACGTAGAGCATGCGCTGGCGTGCTTCGGGCCGGACCGGCTGCTGTACGGCAGCGACTGGCCGGTCGTGAACCTGGCCGGCGGCGCGACCCGGTAGCTCGCGGCAGTCCAGACGCTGCTGTTGCACCTCGACCCGTCGGAACGGAACGCCGTTCTGGCCGAGAACGCGGCCCGCGTGTACGGCGTCTCCTATCTAGGATCGACGGATGGCGAGCAATGTGCCCGGGGGCGGCGATGAGCGTGCGCTCCCTGCGGTGCGGGCGGCGCTCGAGCGTGCGGGGTACACCAGCGAGAGGATCGAGGGGCGACTCGGCACGGACGAGCTCTCTTCGCGTCCGATCGACACCGCCGTTCATCTGCGCAGGCTCGGGGAGAGCGACGATTTCTCGACCCTCGCACGGCTCTTCCTGCTCGGGGACGCCGTCGAGGCCGAGCGCCTCGAGAAGGCGGCCGCGCCGGTCCCGATCGAGGAACTCAGCGCGTTGGGTCTAGTCTCCGCCGCGCAGGGGCGCGTGCGCGCGCGGGTCCGGCTCGTGCCCCACGGGGACTACTACGTCGCTTCCGACGCGGGCCCGGAGAGCGGGCTGGACGTTCCCTTCGACCACGTGCCCGGGATTCAAGCGCCCTCGGTGACGCTCGCCAAGCTCGCCGTCCGCAACCGCGGCGGCCACGCGCTCGACCTCGGAACCGGCTGCGGAATCCAGGCGCTGCTTGCCGCCAAGCACGTCGACCGGGTGGTTGCGACAGACGTCAATCGCCGCGCACTCGGCTACGCGGCGTTCAACGCCGCGCTGAACGGCATCGACACGATCGAGTTTCGCCAAGGCGACGGGTTCGCGCCGGTGGAGGAGGAGTGCTTCGACCTGATCGTCGCCAACCCGCCGTACGTAATCTCGCCAGATGCCTCCTACGCCTACCGCGACAGCGGCCTTCCGGCGGACGAACTCTGCCGCACGGTCGTGCAGAAAGCGGCCGCGCACCTAACAGAGGGAGGCTTCGCGCACGTGCTCGTCAGCTGGGCGCACCCAGCCGCTGGCGACTGGGCCGAGCCGTTGAAGGCGTGGGTCGAAGGATGCGGCTGCGACGCCTGGCTCCTGCACTATCGGACGAGCGACCCGATCGCACACGCGGCCGGCTGGTTGCGCCCGCTCGGGGAGAGCGACGCCGCGCTCCACACGGATGCGCTCGACCGCTGGCTCGAGCACCTTCGTCGGCTCCAGATCGACGCGATCGGCTACGGCGCCATCGTGCTGCGCCGCCGTGACGGCGGCCGCAACTGGATCCGCACCGACCCGCTTCCGCTCGAGCGGCTCGAGCCGGCCGGGCCGCACACGCTGCGCGTGTTCGCGGCGCAAGACGCGCTCGAGCAGCTCGACGACCTCGGCCTGCTCGAGCTTCCGCTCGCGCTAACCCCTAGCCACCGGCTTCAGCAGACGCTCGCGGCGCGCGAGGGCGCCTTCGTCGCTGAAAGCCAGACGCTCGAGCTGACCGAGGGTCTGCGTTTCGCGGTCGGCGTCGACCGGCACACCGTCTCGCTGCTGCCGCACTTCAACGGCCGCCGGCCCCTCCGCGACGTGCTCGCGCTCGCCGGCGAAACGTTCGAGCTCGAGCCGGAAGAGCGCGAGCGCTTTGTGCCCGCCGCGCTTCCGGTCGTCAGGCGCCTGCTCGAGCTCGGGTTCCTCGAGCTGCGCTAGACCTTCTTGTTCGCCTTGACGTCCCAGCCGGACTTGACCGGCGTGTCGAGCGACCCGTCCGGCTTTTGCGGCCGATACTCCAGCTCGATTCGGGAGAAGTTGAACGAGACGTGGTCCGTCGGCTCGAGGTCGGCGCTACCGCCGGTCTGATAGGAGGAGACGAGCAGGTCCGTGAACTTGAAGACGAGAAACTCGAGCTGCGCCTTCCCCGCCTTGCGCGCCGTTAGGATCGCCTGCTTGAGGTGTTGACCAGTCGCGCAGGCGAGGAAAAGCAGCGGCGACGCCTTGTTCATCTTCATCACGACCTGCAGATCCTGAACAGCGACCTTGCCGGCACCACCCCCACCGCCTCCGGCGTGCGATCCGGCGCTGACCTCGGCCCAACTAAACGACTCGAGGTCGATCTCGCCCTTGTGCTTGGCATCGCGCGACTCCCCCTGAATCCCGTCAATCTTGAGGAAGTAGTCGACTGCGGCCACGAGTCACCTCCGAGCTCGAGCTTGAGAGGCGCACCGCAAGCGCCGGGCTCGACCCTACCACGCATGCGCCACGCCTTGAAGCACTGCAACCAACGACCGCGGCCCGCCGGTTTCCGGACGTGCCTGCTCGGCCATACGACGTTCCGGGTCAGCCGCCCGTCGCGGCCTGGGATTTTCGACGTCGTCCCAGGTCTGTGCGTCGGGAACCTTATGAAGCTAGGCGGACAGCTTTCAAACCTGCCGGAGTCTCTCCAGACGCTGCTCGGACAACCATCACTTACGGCCTGGTCACAACATTGAGCTTCAGCTCGATGTCATCGACGTACGTCGCCGGCGTCCCTCCGCCCGGCAGTGGCACGCCCGCTTCGCCTCGCCACAGGGCATCACCAAGCGCCGTCCGGATGTGCCAGGCGAGCGCCCGCTTCATGTCGATTGTTCGGCCCGTGAGCGACATGTACCTCTCCCGGATCGCCGTCACCAACCCGAGCGTCGGCTCCTGAGACGGGAAGTAGCGGAAGTCGTACTCCGGATCCGCCGGCCCCGCCACCTCGAAGTCGGCGACCAGCAGCAATGTCCAGGAGCTGCGGCGCCAGACCTGGTTGAAACCGTGCAGGTCGCCGTGTGCGAGCACCGGCTGTGGCGCTGGGACGCGGAGGATCTCGTCGACCCAGTCGCACCAGCCGAGGACGAGATCGGCACGGCGCCGGTCGAGAAAGCGCGGCAGGCGCGCGCGGATCGCGCCCGTCCTCCCTTGCGGGTCAGGAGCAACCAGCGACGGGACTGCTGCGCGCACGGCATCGAGCACGAGCGACTGGTGAAGCGTCACGAGGAACGACGCGAGCCCGTCGGCGATCGCGGCGCGGTCCTTGCGCGAGCTCCTGCGCATGTCCTCGAAGCCGAGCGGAGCCCCCCGAACCAACGGCGTCACGAACGCGACCGGGTCGTCGCTGATCCCGGCGGTGTGCGGGACCGGGAGCTCAGGCACGACGCGGCCGAGCGCTTTGAGCACCAGTGCCTCGCGGAACACGCGCCTCGCGCCAGGTTCGGACCACGCGAACTTCACGATGAACGAGCCGTCGACGATCGCCGTGCTCGACGACCACTCCGGGTTCGAGGTGTCGATATCCGGCGGAAGCTCGATCCGCGCGTTCGCGAGGCGAGGAGCGGCCGCGGCCACTGCCTGGCGGACGGACGACTCGGAAGGATCGGGCAACCAGCGCATTCGTCCCGAAGTCTGCCGCGGCTTTCTCGGCCGGCACGTTGGTACCGGCGACAACGAATGGAGCTAGCCGGACTCGAACCGGCGACCTCCTGGGTGCGATCCAGGCGCTCTCCCAACTGAGCTATAGCCCCGCGGGGGGCAAAGTGTAGCGGCGTCTCAGGTGGCCGGCGCCTGCTCGCGCAAGCGGCCTGCGCGGACGCGCTCGGCGAGATCCTTGGACTCCTCGCGGATCACCGTTCCGTCCTCGAGCTCGATCCACGGGAAGAGGTTCTGTCCGGTCTTCTCGACCGTCTCCGTGCGTTTGCTCTTGCGGAGCGGCTCCTTGACGATCTCGTACTCGACGCCCGTGTCGTCGAGCGCCTTCTGCACCCGCCAGCAGGGATGGCCCTCGATCTTGACCCAGACGTTGCTGCAGCGGTGGAGTTTGACTGCCATGCGCCTACCATACGCCCGTGCGAGCGGTGGTTCTAGATCGGTCGGGGCTGCCGACGCTCGCGGATGTTCCCGAGCCGGAAGGGCCTGGCGCGCTCGTCTCCATCCGGGCGTGCGGTCTCTGCGGGTCGGATCTCGAGAAGCTCACGCCCGAGCATGCCGGTGCGGTGCTGGGCCACGAGGTGGTCGCCGAGACCGTTGACGGTAGGCGCGTTGCGCTCGTCCATCACCGACCGTGCGGCGAGTGCGAGCGCTGCCGAGCAGGGCACGAGTCCACCTGCGACTCGTTTCGCGCAGCGACGATCCGGCCGGGCGGGTTCGCCGAACGTGCGCTGACGGACGCCTGGGTCGCATTGCCGGAAGAAGTGGACGACGCGCGCGCGACCGCGGTCGAGCCGCTCGCATGCGTGCTGCGCGGCGCCGAACGCGTGCCGCGCGGGCGTGTGCTCGTCGTCGGCCACGGTTTCGTCGGCCGGCTGTTCTCGTCGGTGCTCGCGGCGCGGGGCGACGAGGTCTTCGCCGTCGACGCGGATCCGGCGCGAACGGGCCGCGCGCCTGACGGCGCCGTCGACGCGGCCGTGATCTGCGCGCGGGGCGGCGTCGAAACGGCGCTCGAGGCGGTCGCGCCCGGCGGGACGATCGTCCTGTTCGCCGACGCGCGTGGGATCCCGGCGCAGCCGCTGTACCGGCGGGAGCTGACCGTCATCGGCGCGCGCTCGGCGACGCCCGCGCACATGGAACAGGCCGCGGCGTTGCTGACGGAGCTCGATCTTCCCGAGCCAACCGTCCTGCCGCTGGAGCGCTTCGCCGAGGGACTCGAGCTTTTCCGCCGGCGCGCGATCCTGAAGGTCGTCTTCACGCCGTGAGGGCGCTGCGCTGGTACGGCCCGGGAGACGTGCAGGTCGAGGAGGTGCCGCGCCCGGCGGCCGGGCCCGACGAGGTGGTCGTCCAGGTCGAGGTCGCGCTGACCGACGGGACAGACCTGAAGGCGTACCGGCGCGGCCACCCGCTGCTGCTCGCCGAGCCGCCTGCGCCGTTCGGCCACGAGTTCTGCGGCGTCGACGTCGCAACGGGGCGGCGCGTCGTCGCCGCGAACTCGGCGCCGTGCGGCGAGTGCCGTGCATGCACGCGCGGCGACGAGTCGCTGTGCGAGCAGCTTCTGCCGCTGCTGAACGGCGCGTACGCGGAGTTCCTGCTCGTCCCGGAGCGCATCGCGCGGCGCAACCTGCTCCGGGTTCCCGACGGACTGCCGAGCGTCGTCGCTGCGCTCGTGGAGCCGCTCGCGTGCTGCCTGCACGGCGTCGCCCGCGCGGACGTCCGGCCCGGAGACGACGTCGCCGTGCTCGGCGCGGGGCCGATCGGGTTGATGCTCTGCGCGTGCGTCGCCGACGCGGGTGGACGTCCGGTGCTCGTCGGCGGCCGCCCCGAGCGGCGCGAGCTCGCAGCGGACTTCGGCGCGCGTCCCGGCGACGGCGCGGGCTCGGACGTCGCGATCGAGGCCACCGGCACGGAGCACGGATGGCGCGACGCGGCGGCGCTCGTCCGGCCGGGCGGCACGGTCGTCCTGTTCAGCGGCCTGCCGAGCGGGACCGAGGTCGCGTTCGACGCGTTTCGCGTCCACTACGAGGAGCTGACGCTGCGCGGCGCGTTCCACCACACGCCCGCAACCGTGCGCGCCGCGCTCGCGTTCCTGGCGAGCGGTGCGCATCCGTGGAAACGACTCGTCACGCACGAGGTGGGACTCGAGGGTATCGGCGCGCTCTTCGACGATCCGCCCCGCGACTATCTGAAGGCGGCCGTCAGGCCGTGAAGAGCGTCAGCTCGGGCTCGCGCTCGCCGCGCAGCAATGCAAGGTCGACCTCGACACAGCGAATCCCGCGCGAGTCGGCGAGCGTCGCCGCCTGCGGCTTGATCGACTGCGCGGCGAGAACGCCGCGACAGCCCGCCTTTGCCGGGTCGACGCGGATGAAGTCGAGGTAGCGCATCAGCTGCTCGACGGCCTCGATCGTTGCGACGCGCTTGATCTCCACCGCCACCCACTCGCCGTCCCCGTCGCGGCACATCAGGTCGACCGGTCCGACCTCGGTCGGCCACTCGCGCCGCACGAGCGTGAGCCCCTCTCCGAGCGCGGCGGGTGTAGCGGCGAGCTCTTCCTGGAGGTGACGTTCGACACCGTCCTTCTGGAGTGCGGCCGACTCGCCCATGTCGTGCGTGACGTCGCTCAAGACGTCGACCAGCCGGATCTCGAGAACGTCCTCCGTCTTCGGCCTGCGCACGACGAGCCGGTCGCCAGCGTCCTCGATTCTGCTGGGCGCGGCCATCCAGTTGAGAGGCTTGTACCCACCGGCGTCGTCGTGGACGAGCACCGACCCGTCCGCCTTCACAATCAGGAGCCGCACCGCTTCGGGCAGGAACGCGTTCAGCCGGCCGGTGTAGACGACCTCGCAGCGGGCGACGATCAGGCGCACCCGCGGCACCCTACTGTCCCTTTCGGACATGCCAGGGGCTGCCCCCGACACGTCTTGTGCGGACAGGGCTAGCGGCCGCGCTCGACGCGGGAGCCGCCGACGATCGCGTCGCGGCCGTCGGCGAAGCGCACCCAGGCCTTGCCCTTGCCGTCGTAATCGGGCGACCAGACGATCAGCGTCGCGTCCTCGCCGCCGACGCGCACCGGCTCCGTCCCCTCCGGCTCGACACCCCGCCAGACGCGGACGAACGGGTTGTGCTCCCACTCGCGGCCGATCGTCGTCTCGTCCGTGTGGCCGGGCAGCACGCGCCGCTCATGCGGCATCGCCATGTAGACGTCCATCACAGCCGAGCGGATCTGCTCGAAGTCGCCGCCGCCGACGGCGTCCTTGAAGAGCGTGTCGCCCGAGAAGACGACGTCCCCGATCACGAACGCGACCATGTCGTCGGAGTGCCCGGGCGTCGGGATCGCCGCGATCTCGAGGCCCCCGATCCGGGTCGACTCGCGGACGACCGGCACGCCGAGCTCGTCCTCGTGCTCGACGTGGTCGCCGTGGGCGTGTGTCCGCAGGACGGCCCGGGGCGTCACGCCCCAGCGCTCGACCGCGGCGAGCAGCGGCTCTAGCGGGGCGCCACTGTCCACGAAGACGGCCTCGCCGCCCTCCCTGTCGGCGACGACATAGCCGTTCGAGAGCCAGCCCTCGCTCATGTTCCGCTCGATCAGCACGGGCGGTACCCTAGACGTGAACACGATCAGGAGGACGGATGGCCGGCTTGATGTCACGGGCGTCGATGGTGATCAGGGCGAAGTTCTCGAGGCTGCTCGACCGCGCCGAGAACCCCACCGAGACGCTCGACTACTCGTACGAGCAGATGCTCCAGCAGCTCCAGAATGTCAAGCGCGGCGTCGCGGACGTCGTCACAGCCAAGAAGCGGCTCGAACTCCAGACAACGCAGCTCGAGCAGAACGTCGTCAAGCTCGAGACGCAGGCGCGCCAGGCGCTCACCGCCGGCCGCGAGGATCTCGCCCGGCAGGCGCTCGAGCGGAAGGCTGCCGTCCAGCAGCAGCTCCAGGGCCTCGACGGGCAGGTGCAAGGGCTCGCCGGCCAGCAGGAGAAGCTCGTCGCGTCGCAGCAACAGCTGCAGTCGAAGATCGAGGCATTCCGCTCGCAGAAGGAAGTGATCAAGGCCCAGTACTCGGCCGCCGAGGCGCAGGTGCGGATCGGCGAGGCGGCGACCGGGATCGGCCAGGGCATGGCGGACACCGGGCTGGCGATCGACCGGGCGAAGGAGAAGACGGAGCAGATGCAGGCGCGCGCCTCGGCGATCGAGGAGCTGACCGCGGCCGGCTCGCTCGAGGACTTCACCTCCGGCGACTCCCAGCTCGACCGTGAGCTCGCGCAGATGTCGGCGTCCACCCAAGTCGACAGCGATCTCGAGCGGCTGAAGGCCGAGCTCGGCTCAGGCGGCGAGCAGCCGAAGGAGATCGAGAAGGGCTAGATCGGACTAGATCGGCGCGTCGAAGACGCCGAACCAGCGGCTGAGGTCCTGCTCGATCGGCAGCTCGCCCTCCAGCTTCGCCTTCAGCTCGAGCTCCTCCGCGTTGTCGCGCTTCTGGTCCTCGCCGGTCGGCACGAACGGCCAGAACGCGCCGCGCTTGTAGCCGTAGATCCAGTAGACCGGGTGCTTGCCGCCGTCGAAGCGGAAGGTGGCCGCGAGCAGCTGCTCGCCGAATCCCTGCGCTGCGAGCTCGGAGGCGACGGTGTGCACAGCCGTCACCTGATCCTCGAGATCGGGATCGCGGACGACGATCCACGTGAAGCCGTACGAGTCGTCGCGCCGCTCGAGCTTTGCGCCACAGTCCGCCGCGACGGCTTCAAGTAGTTGCTGGATGTCGCTCTCGACACGTGTGAAGTCGCCGGCGGAGAGCCCCTTGAAGACGACCGCGCCAGCGCCCGCGGTCTTCAGCCCGAGTTCGGTCTCGAGCGTGACCGCTGCCGTCGTAAGCGCGAACAGCCGGTCGGCCGCCGGCGCCTTCAGCTTCTTGCGTCCGAAGAGAACGTCGGTCAGGCCCACTACCCGACGCGGCCCATCTCGCGGGCGATCTGCTCGAGCGCCGCGAGCCGCTTCTCCAGGGGCGGGTGATCCATGAACAGCTCGCCGACCTGCTGGCGCCAGTTGGTCGGGACGATGAAGAATGCGTTCATCCCGGCGACCTCACGCAGATCGCGCTGCGGGATCCGCACGATGTCGCTCGCGATCTTCTGCAGCGCGCTCATCAGGTACTCCGGCGCGCCGGTCATCAGGGCCGAGCCGCGGTCGGCTGCGTATTCGCGGTAGCGCGAGATCGTGCGGATGAGGATGTAGCTCAGTGCGTAGGTGACCACGGAGACGACGAAGACGATCAGCCAGACCGGCACCTGGTTGTTGTTGTCGCGGTTGTTGCCGCCGCCGAAGCCGCCGAACAGCCCGGCGTAGAGGCCGAAGCGCGTCAGCAGCGCGGCGAGCATCGCGAAGAAGCTCGCGACGGTCATGATCAGGACGTCGCGGTTGGCGATGTGCGAGAGCTCGTGGGCGAGCACCGCCTCGATCTCCCGCGGCTCGAGCCGCTGCAGGAGCCCACGCGTCACCGCGACGACGGCATGCTTCTGGTTGCGCCCGGTGGCGAACGCATTCGGCACGTCCGTGTCGACGATCGCGACCCGCGGCTTCGGCAGGTCGGCCAGCGCGCACAGCCGTTCGACCATCGCATGGAGCTCGGGCGCCTCCTCCGGCGAGACGATCTTCGCTCCCGCGGCTGCGAGCGCCAGCTTGTCCGACGTCCAGTACTGGAGCACGGCCAGGCCGATGACGATCACGAGCAGCGGCGCGAGCCCCACGTTCAGCACAGAGAAGAGGACGACTGCGAAGAGGACGTAGAGCAGGCCGAGCAGGCCGCCCGTCAGGACAATGCGAAGGGAGAGCCCGAAATCCCTGCCGTACGTCTTCCGTTTCATCTCGCGTAGGGTAGCTCGCTAGCTGAACTCACCGGCGAGGCCAACCGCATCGAGCGCGGCATGCACGTGCGGGTAGTCCTGGATCCGCACGACCTTGCCGCCGCGGATCGTGATCACGCCTGCGTAACGCCCGATCGTGTACGAGCGGCGCGTCTGGAGCGGCCGGTCGTCCGTCGGGTCCGCCTCGACCTCGGAGGCGCGGAAGTAGACGACGACGCGGTCGCCGGCGGCCACACACCGTTCGAGGACGACGCGAGGCAGCCCGTCGAGCCGGTCGGCCAGCAGCTCGAGGACGGTCTCGCGCCTGGCCACTTCGCGGTCACCCGCCTCGGGCCCGTACCACTCGACCTCCTCGTCGAGCAGGTCCGAGAGGACGTCGAAATCGCCGGCCAGGAACGCCTGGTATCCGGCCAGCACGAGATCGATGTTCTCCTGGCTCACTGTTCGAACCTTAGCCCGCGGCACGGCCTGTGTAGACTCGCGCACCGATGCGCCGGGCCGTCCTCGCAGCCGCCGCTCTCGCCGCCGCCGCCGGGCTCGCGGGCTGCGGAGCCGAAGGGACGACGAGGCCGTTACCGGTGGCGGTGGTGGGCACGCTGCCCAAGGCGACCGCGATCCCGAAGGGCAACCCGGCGGTCGGCAAGCAGCTCTATGCGCAGAACGGCTGTGGCGGCTGCCACATGTTCACGCCCGCCGGGAGCAACGGAAAGGTCGGTCCGGACCTCGATCACCTCGCCGCGGACGCGCAGAAGGCGAACCAGGGCCCGCTCGACCAGTACACGTTCGAGTCGATCAAGAATCCGAACGGGTACGTCGTGCCGGGGTTCAAGGCGGGTGTAATGCCCGACTTCTCCAGTCTGGGCGACCAGAAGATCGCCGACCTCGTCGCCTTCCTGACGCAGAAGAGCTGATCCTTCCCGACGACTTCCCGCGGGCGATCGAGGCTTTCGCCTGCGACCTCGACCGGACGCTGATCGGCGAGGACGCGGTGCTGCGACCGCGGACCCGCGCCGCGATCGCAACGGCGCGTGACGCCGGGATCCACGTCGTCATCGTCACCGGCCGGATGTTCCGCTCGGTCCTGCCCTACGTGCGAGAGGCCGGGCTCACCGATCTCGTCGTCTGCTACCAGGGCGCCGTCGTGGCTGATCCGGCGACCGGTGAGTTCCTGCGTCACGTGCCGATCGAGCGGGACGTCGCGCTCGAGGCGATCGCGGCGGTCGAACCGGCCGGCTTCCACCTCAACTGTTACGTCGACGACCGGCTCTACGTCGCGGAGGTGACGGACGAGGCCCGGGCGTATGCCGACTTCCAGGATCTCGAGATCTACGCGGTCGGCGACCTGACGAAGTGGCTGCAGGCGGATCCGACGAAGCTCGTCGCGGTGGGCGATCCGGCGGCGCTCGACCGGCTGAAGGAGCAGCTGAAGCCCCGCTTCGAGGGCCGCCTCTACATCTCGAAGTCGCTCCCGTACTTCCTCGAGTTCGCGAGCCCGGACGTGAACAAGAGCGCCGGACTCGACTTCGTCGCCCGGCGCGTCGGGTTCGCGCGCGAGCGGACCGTCGGCTGCGGCGACGGCGAGAACGATATCGAGCTGCTCGCCTGGTGCGGTTACGCGGTAGCGGTGGCAAACGCGGACGAACAGGTGCTCGCACGGGCCGACCTCGTCTGCCCGCCTGTGACCGAGGAAGGCGTGGCGCAGATGATCGAGGCGTACCTAGACTCCCGCGGATGATCGACGCCCGCGCCGCCCGCGCCACTCCCGACGAGTTCCGCCGCCGGCTCGCACGCAAGGGTGCAGAGGAGACGTTCGACGCGTGGCTGGCCGCCGACGAACGGTGGCGGGAGCTCGTGCCGAAGGTGGACGAGCTGCGCGGGCGGACGAAGATCAAGGGGAAGCCGACGCCCGAACAGCTCGAGGAGCTGCGCCGCATCAAGGACGAGCTGGCGCGGCTCGAGGCGGAGCTCGCCGCGGCCGAGGCCACGCGGGACGAGCTCCTTGCGCTGATCCCGAATCCGCCGGACGACGCCGCGCCCGACGGGTTCACGGAGGAGGACGCGGAGGAGATCCGCCGCTGGGGCGAGCCGCCGAAGCTCGCCGAGCCGAAGGAGCACACGGAGATCGGACGCTTCGAGATGGAGCGTGCGGCGCGCGTCTCCGGCGCCCGCTTCGGCTACATGGTGGGCGACACCGCGCTACTCGCGCTCGCGGTCTACCGCTTCGCGCTCGGCACGATCGGCGCCGAGGGCTTCTTGCCCGTATTGCCGCCCGTGCTCGTGCGTGAGGAGGCGATGTACGGCACAGGGTTCTTCCCGACCGACCGCTCGAACATCTACGAGATCCCGAGCGACGGGCTCTACCTGACCGGGACCTCCGAGGTGTCGCTCGCGGGGATGCACATGGGCGAGATCCTCGAGCAGCTGCCGATCCAGTACGCCGGGTTCTCGACGAACTTCCGCCGCGAGGCGGGTGCTGCCGGCAAGGACACGCGCGGCATGTTCCGGGTGCACCAGTTCAACAAGGTCGAGATGTTCGTGTTCTGCGAGCC
>Ga0066709_100002073_pt1 | contig 14191 bp, 15 predicted proteins | sample GraSoiAngelo_158_FD_79665 | JGI IMG/M metagenome (GOLD analysis project Ga0066709, IMG submission 79665) | Grasslands soil microbial communities from the Angelo Coastal Reserve, California, USA - 14_1009_16_30cm | ecosystem: Environmental > Terrestrial > Soil > Grasslands | place: USA...
ACGGCGCCTCCGGGCAAGACGATGGGGCACGCGGGCGCGATCATCTCGGGCTCGGCGGGCACGGCTCAGGCCAAGAAGGACGCGCTCGAGGCGAAGGGCATTCGCGTCGGCACGACGCCGACGGAGACCGCCCAGCTCGTCGCTGCCCTCGCGGGCGCGTGATGGAGCTCGTGCGCTCAGGCGTTGGGTCAGACCTTCGGGTCTGACCCGCTCGTGCGCGGCCGTTGTCAGTCCCAGCTCTCCATGATCGGGTACGCGCTCTTCGCCTCGAGACAGTCGGCGGCGAAGAGCGCCACCCCGAGGTCGCCGGTCCAGAGGGAATAGCGGCCGCGCCCTCGCCGCAGGCGCGCCCGCTGCACCTGGTCGAGGGCATGGACGGCGAATCGTCGTGCACGGGTCAGCCAGCGCTCGTCCTGCGTCCGCTGGAAGGTCGCGAGCAGGGCGTACCCGTTCCCGGCCGTGCCGTGGCACAGCGACGAGCCCTTCTCGTCGCCGTGCGGCCCCGCTCGCCACGTCAGCTCCGCGCCCGCGAGAAGAAGCTCCTCGTCGAGGAACGCTGCAGTCGAGGCGACGATGCCGGGGGCCCCGCAGTCCCACTGGACGCGGATCTGCCGGTCGCCGGCGACGAGATCGTGACCCTCGGCGCCCGGCCAGTTGGCGAGACCGTCTTCGACGACTGCGGTTCGGGCAAGGAGGCCGTTCGTCTCTTGCCGGAGCTGGTCGCGTTTCCCGGGCTGAAGCAGTTCCTCCCCCTGGAGAAGCGCGAGCACGTTGCCGACAGCGCCGCGAACAGGGCCGAGACCGCGATAGACCTCCCCGTACAGATGCTGCGTCCACAGTCCGTCCACATCCCTCGCCTCGAGGAGGGCTGAGGCGCTCTCTCGCCACGCGCGTTCCCAGCGGTTCTCCTTCGTCCACCCGAGCATGGCCAGGGCGGCGAGCATCGTTCCAGGTGCGCCCCACATGACGTCGTGCGCGACGTTGCCGGCGTTCGCGCGGACGTGTGCGTGGAGATCGTCTGCGATTCCGCGCTCCGGGTCCAATTGCCAGAGGACTGTCAGGATCCCCGCCTCGCCCATCAGCAGGCTCGCGTGTGCGGGCTCGGGCAGGTCGAGCGCGGTCAGTACGCCCGGACGCTCGCGCCACGCTTCGAGCGCGCGCTGCGTCGCGCGCGCGAGGTCGAGCCGGGGCGCGGCGTACCCGCGTGCGCGCAGACGGTCGAGCCCCCAGACGACGCCGGCGGCGCCGACGTAGAGCGTCTTGAGCGGGCGCGATGAGCCCCACGCATCCCAATCGTCCGCCGGCCAGAAATCTGCCTCGCTGTAGGCGGTGTCGGCGTCGTCGACGATCTCGCCGATCGCGCGCCTGACCCGGCGCTCGCTCCACCGCGCGTCCGTCAGGCGCTCGAACGCGTCGGGTCGGTAGAGCACGCGGTGACGTTAGTTCATCAGTCCGTCGCTTCGAAGACGTTCGGCTGCACCGTCACGCCTGTATCGAGCCCGATCAGGTCGGCGAGGTTGTGCCGGTAGTCGATCCCGTAGAGCCGCCGGATCAGCGGCAGAGCGGGGTCGTCGAGGTAGAAGAACCGTGAAGCAATCCGGCTGGATCACGGGCTGCCCACAGACCGTGGGATCGGGCACACCCGGCTTCGGGACCTGGAAGAGCACGCTGCGCAAGGAGTTGTCGATCTGCATGTAGCTCGAGATCGTGTTGATCTGCTGGCGCGGCGACGTCGATCCGCTGCCGGGTGCTGCAGGCGTTCGCGAGAACCCGATGGCGCCGAAGTCGTTCGTGAAGCCCTCGAGCGGGTCGCCTGCATCGAAGCCGATGGTGGCGGCTTCGCCCGGCGTCTCGTCGCGGAGGCCGATGTCGTGGTCGATGAACTGACCCCAGGCCCAGCCCCATTGCGAGACGTCGTTCTCGGAGAAGAGATTCTGACCGACGTCGTTGAAGACCCGGTTGCTGACGTACCGCGACGGCGGCCCGCTGACCATGGCGGCCACGCCGTCGGCGTAGTTGGGTGCGGCGACTCGTACCGCGGACCTCCTGCCCGGGAGGAGACTGGCGGGCCGCACGCCCGTGCCTCGATGGCTCGCTTGGGGTTGCGGGGACTCATCGGCCTGCTCGGGTCACGGCGCATCACTCGGACGGGTCAACCATCTGCATCTCCGAGATCACTCGGACGGGCACAGGTCTCGGCCGGCCGGCGCCGTACCCGCGGGTAGGCTCATGGTCATGCCGCCGATCTCGTTCGCCCGTGGTGCTCCGTCTCCCGACTGTCTCGACCCGGACCTGATCTCGGATTGCGCCGGGGCGGCACTCGCCCGGGACGGCAAGACGATCCTCTCCTACGGCGCAGGTGGCGGCTACGGCCCGCTGCGCGAGCTGCTCGCCGAGCGGCACGGCGTCGATCCGGCGAACGTGTTCCTCACGACCGGCGGGCTCCAGGGATTCGTGTTCTGGAGCGCGGTGCAGCTTGCGCGCAAACCGGGCCGGGTGCTCGTCGAGGGGCCTACCTACGACCGGCCCCTCAAGCTCCTCGGCTGGCAGGGCGCCGAGGTGGTATCGCTGCCGATGGACGACGAGGGTCTCGATCTCGAAGCCGTCGAGGCCGAGCTCCGGAAGGGCGGCGCCGTCTCCTTCCTGTACACGATCCCGACGTTCCAGAACCCAAGCGGGCGCACGCTCGGCGCCGACCGGAGACGCCGGCTCGTCGAGCTCGCCGGCGAATTCGGTCTCGACATCCTCGAGGACGACCCGTACGGCCGTGTCCGCTACGAGGGCGAGGCCCCACCGCTCCTGCAGGAGCTCGACGGCGGCGGCCGCGTGACGTTCACGTCGTCGTTCTCGAAGACCGTCGCCCCGGGGCTCAGGGTGGGGTGGTTCGTCGTTCCAGAGGACGTACGTGCGAGCTTCGACGACCGAGCAGTGTCGACGTACATCTCCCCGCCACTTCTGCCACAGGCGATCGTCCACGAGCTCCATTCGCGAGGGGCATTCGAGCCCAACCTCGAGCGCATCCGCGGGCTCCTGCGCCTGCGTCAGACCGCGATGCTCGCAGCGCTCGAGCGTGAGCTACCCGACGGCGCCCGCTGGAGCCGTCCGGAGGGCGGCTACTTTCTCTGGGTCGACCTGCCGCCGGGGACGGACGCGGCCGATCTGCTGCGACGATCCACCGAGGCGGGCGTCACGTTCGTCAAGGGCTCGGACTTCTTCCCCGGCGCCGCCGGCGGGCAGTCGGCCGTGCGTCTTGCGTTCAGCTTCGAGACGCCCGAGCGGATCGTCGAGGGCGCTGCCATTCTCGGAGCGCTCCTTCGTCCGTAGAGGCTCCGCCTCTACGGACTACGCCTGCGCCTTCTTCTTTCGCTTGCGGCGGTCGCGCAGCTCGTTTGCCAGATAGCCGCCGGCGAAGCCCAGGACGATCGCCAGGACGAGGCCGACGATGAGCGAGATGTCCGTCGAGAAGAAGACGAAGCTGACGGACACCGAGCCGCTGTTCAGGATGATGAACAGCAGGACGTAGAGACCGAGCAGCCCGAGCAGGATCAGCCGGACAGGTACGCGCTGCTCGTCTTCGGCGGGGGCCTGTGTCTCCCCGCCCGGAGGGGTGACCTCGTGCTCCTCCGCCACGCCGCGATCCTACGCGGCGGCGCTGTGCGTCGCCAGCGGACGCAGAGGGACGAGCCTCGGCTGCCGCGGCGGCACGAGCTCGCCGGTCACGGCGGCGCGAAACGTGGGGCAGGGCACGTCCCCGGGAAGCGCGCAGAGCCCTTCTCGACGGAAGTAGCAATCATTGCAGGTTGATAGCATCTTTTTGCTCATATAACCCCTTGCACAGGGGGATGCCCCCGTCGAACAGAGGGCATTCTGGTCCTGGTGAGGCAGGTGATCAAGGGGTCGGCTCGCGGAATTCATGCAATTTCCGCTGTTTTCATCCAAGACAAAACACCTGCAAAGTCACCATTTTGGGGGATCCCGCCGCGCGACGAAGGGTCACGGGCGAGGCAGCGTTGCCAGGGCGTGCAATGCCTGTTGAAAACTCTCCACAGGGACGATGCGCAAACCGCCCGCATACTTGCGTGCCTCGATCGCGTTCTCCCCAGCCGGGACGAGGAAGACGTCGGCGCCGCCGGCACGGGCGCCGAACGTCTTCTGCTTGACGCCGCCGATCGGGAGGACGCTTCCGTCGAGATCGAGCTCTCCCGTGGCTGCGACCCTGAGCCCCTTGTCGACCCTGTGCCCGAGCTGCTGGTACACGTCCAATGCGAACGGCAGGCCGGCCGACGGACCCCCGACCTCGCCGAGGTCGATGGAGACGCGCACCGGAAGCTTGACGTCCGCTGCCTGGGAGGCCCGGAAGATCCCGAGGATCGTACGGCCGGAGATCGGGTCGGCGATCGTCTTGACCTTTCCAGACCTGACCGTTCCGGCCCGGCGGAAGGCGACCGACACGATCGTGCCCGGACGCAGGGGCGCGAGGATCTTCCGGAGCTGTGCGACGGACCTCGTCGTCGTCCCGTGGACGCTGACGATCACGTCGCCCTCCTTCAGGACCTTGGCCGCCGGCACGTCGAGGAGCACGGCTTCGACGAGGACGCCGGTCAGCCGGGCCTTGACGTCGAAGCCCGCCTGGCGCAACGCGACAGCGGCAGCGACCTCTTCCGACCGCTGCATCTCGGCGATGTTCTGGCGCCGCTCGCTCTCGAAGGAGGCACCTTGCGGGACGACCTGGTCGCCCGGCACCAGCGTCGCTCCGCTCGGCCGCGTGAACGCGAAGATGTGCTCGAGCCAGCGCGCCTTTCTCTCGGTGACGTCGAGGTAGTAGATGCCGCCGGTTCCGGTCGGCTCGCGACCGCCCTCGACGCGCACGCGACCGGCGAGAGGCTGCGCCCGGTTCGGCAGGATCAGGTAGTCGGGTGACGGCAGCGTCCAGAGGAAGAACGCTGCCAGGACGAGCAGACCTGCTCCGCCGCCGAGCAAGCGGCCGACCGGAAGCCGCGACAGGCGCACCTCGTCAGTGCCCCTAGCCGCTCCGGAGGAAGCCGCCGTCGACGGCGAGGACCGTGCCCGTCACGTACGAGGCGCGATCCGACGCCAGGAAACAGGCGACGCCCGCGATCTCGGCTGGGGTGCCGATGCGTCGTAGAGCAACCGACTCGAGGTCGGCTGCGGAGTGCCCGCCGGGTGTGAGAGACCGCAGCCGGTCGGTGTCGATGCGCCCCGGCGCAATCGTGTTCACGGTGATGCCGTCGGGTCCGACCTCGCGGGAGAGCGTGCGAAGCCAACCGACGACACCGGGCCGGACGGCGTTGGAGAGCGCGAGGTTGTCGAGCGGCTCTTTCACGGACGTCGACTCGATCGCGACGATGCGCCCGCGTCCGCTTGTCCGCAGATGCGGCAGCGCGAGCGCGACGAGGCGGACGTGGGGGAGGAGAAGGAGCTCCACGGCAGCCTCGACCTGCTCGGCCGCGAGCGTCGCCGCCGGCCCTGCCGGCGGGCCGCCGCCGTTCAGAACGAGAATGTCGAGCCCGCCGAATGCCGCCACCGTCCGCTCGACGAGCGACTCGAGGTGCTTCGGGTTCGTGAGATCGCCGCGGACGGCGAGCGCGCCGAGCCGCTCGGCCTCGCGCTCCAGCAGGTCACGCCGTCTGGCGAACATGGCCACGTTCGCCCCTTCCGAGGTGAGGGCCTCGGCGACCGCCAGCCCCATGCCTGACGATGCGCCGCACACGATGGCCGTCCGTCCGGTGAGGCCGAGATCCACAGGGGAAGGCTAGCTAGGGGTAGAAGGGGGTCGCCTACGAGTGCGTGAGCACCCCGACCACGTCCCGGACGGCGGCGGCGGACGCGCGCAGTGCGCGTTTCTCGTCGGTCGTCAGCTTCAGCTGGACGATGTCCTCGACGCCGCCCGCGCCCAGCTTCACCGGCACGCCGAAGTAGAGGCCGTCGACGCCGTACTCGCCGTCCAGGTACGCGGTGCAGGGCAGCACCCGCTTCTCGTCGAGGCAGATCGCGTCGACCATCTGCGCCGCGGCCGCGCCCGGCGCGTACCACGCCGACGTGCCGAGCAGCCCGACGAGCTCGCCGCCGCCCTTGCGCGTCCGCTCGACCATCTTGGCGATGCGCCCCTTCGAGACCAGCTGCGCCAGCGGCACGCCGCCGACCGTCGTCGCAGAGACCACGGGCACCATCTGGTCGCCGTGCCCGCCGAGCACCATCGCTGTCACATCCTTGACGGACGAGCCGGTCTCCCAGGCGATGAAGGCTGCGAAGCGCGCGGTGTCGAGGATCCCCGCCAGGCCGACGACGCGTTCCTTGGGGAATCTCGAGATCGCCCTCGCCACGTGGCACATCGCGTCGAGAGGATTGGACACGACGACGATGACCGCCTTGCGCGATCTCCGTACGACCTCCTTCGTCACGGACGCCACGATCGCCTCGTTCGTCGTCACCAGATCGTCGCGGCTCATCCCCGGCGACCGCGGTCGTCCCGCGGTGATCACGACCACGTCCGATCCAGTCGTCTCGTCGTAGGTGTTCGCGCCGACCACGTTCGGCTCGTACCCGAGCACCGATCCCGCCTGGTTGATGTCGAGCGCCTTCCCCTGCGGGAACTTGGAGATGATGTCGACGAGGACGACGTCGGCGTAGTCTCGGCGCGCGATCTCCTGTGCGCACGTCGCTCCGACATTGCCGGCACCGACGACGGTCACCTTCTTCCTCACGGCGCAGGATTGTACGCAGGCGCCGTCGCTAGACCGTTCGGGTACCGTCCCTCGCAGAATGGACGAGAGCGCCTTCAAGCCCGGCCTCGAGGGCGTCGTCGCCGTCGAGACGGAGATCATGGAGCCCGACCGCGAGGGTGGGGCGCTCCGGTACCGCGGGGTCGACGTCGAGCCGCTCGTGGGGCGTTACCCGTACGAGAACGTGTGGGGCCTGCTGGTCGACGGCGACATCAACTCCCGGATGCCCGACCCCGAGCCGTACGACCCGGTCGGGCTGACGGGGAACGCACCGGCAGATCTTCAGGCCGAGACCGCCCGGCTCGCCGGCGTGTGGAAGCTCGGCAAGCTCAACGAGATCTCCGATGCCCAGGCGCGCGAGGACCTGGGTCGGCTCTCGGCGCAGATGATGTCGATCGTTGCGCGCTCGGCTCGCCTCGCCGACGGCCACCGTGAGCCGGTTCCCGACGACGTCGTCAGCCGCGGGAAGACGGCCGCGGAGAAGTTCCTGTTGCGGTGGCGCGGCAAGGCCGACCCGAAGCACGTCAAGGCAATCGACACCTATTGGGTTTGCACGGCCGAGCACGGCCTGAACGCGTCGACCTTTACGGCGAGGATCGTCTCGTCGACGGGCGCCGACTGCGGCGCCGCGCTCTCCGCCGCCGTGGGCGCGCTCTCCGGGCCCCTTCACGGCGGCGCGCCCGCCTACGTGAAGCCGATGCTCGAAGAGGTCGCCCTGACGGGCGATCCGGAGCGGTGGGTCCGGGAAGCACTCGCGAGCGGGCGGCGCATCATGGGATTCGGTCACCGGATCTATCGGGCGGAGGACCCGCGCTCGCGCATCCTCAAGCGCGTCGCGAAGGAGCTCGGCTCACCCCAGGTCGAGGTCGCGGAAGAGCTCGAGCGCGTCGCGCTCGCGGCCCTGCAGGAACGACATCCCGAGCGGGTGCTCGCCACGAACGTCGAGTACTACTCGGCGATCGTCCTCGACGTGGCCGAGATCCCGCCGCCGCTGGCTCCGGCCATGTTCGTGTGCTCGCGTGTCGCCGGCTGGTCGGCGCACATCCTCGAGCAGAAGAAGATGGGCCGGTTGTTCCGCCCGTCGGCGCGGTACATCGGGCCCGAGCCTCGCGCGCTCGCCGTCGCGGGTTGAGCCGGGGTATGGACCTCGCCGGAGCCGCAGAGCTCGCCGAGCAGTACGCCGGGAGTGGCCGGGAACGGGAGCTGGCCACCCTTCGCACGGAGTGGGGCGACGAGATCGAAGCCGACGCCCGGCACGAGGACTACCGCATCCGCGCTCGGGCGTACCGGGCGGTCGCGCAGTTCCGCTTCCGGCAAAAGCTCGAGCTGCTCAGGCGGGGGCTCGAGGACGAGAGCCCCGCCGTGCGCGGTTCCGCGCTGATCGCGCTGGAGTCGATGTCGCGTGCGCACCCGGGTGACGTCAACAGCTACCGCGCGCTTCTGCACGAGCTCGCTGCTCGCGATGGGAACGCGGCGGTGCGGCGGCTGGCGATCCTGGCGCTGAAGAACGGCACGGCCCAAAGGGACACGATCCAGCTTCTCGACGGGATCGCCGAAGGCGACGGCGAGGACGCCGACGTGAGGAAGTCGGCGCGCTCGGTCGCCTTGCTCCTGACCAAGAAGTCGCGCACGAAGTAGGCTCGAGCCGTGCCTCCGGCCGCTCCTCTCGTCAGCGTGATCATGGGCTCGCGCTCCGACCTGGAGACGATGCAGCACTGCGTCTCGACGCTCGAACGCCTCGAGTTGCCCCACGAGGTCCGAGCGTTGTCGGCGCACCGCACGCCGGATGCGCTCGACGCGTACGTGGCCGACGCCGAGGAGCGCGGCGCGCAGGTGTTCATCGCCGCAGCCGGCGGCGCGGCGCACCTGGCAGGGGTCGTCGCTGCGAGGACGGCGCGGCCCGTGATCGGAGTGCCGATGCAGTCGGCGTCGCTCGGCGGGCTGGACTCACTCCTGTCGATGGCGCAGATGCCGGCCGGTATCCCCGTCGGCACGGTCGCGATCGGCCGCGCGGGAGCGGTCAACGCCGCGCTGCTCGCGGCCGCGATTCTCGCGGTCGCCGACGAGGAGGTCGCGGGCCGTCTGGCGGCGTACCGCGCAGAACAAACCGATGCGGTCCTGCAGGCGTCGGTGGTCACGTGATCGCTAGCTTCGCGATCGATCACTAACACCACCGGGTTCATCTAGTCAATCGATCGCGATGTTCGATCGATTGACGATTACGCACTGGCCGGAGGGTTCCGCCTCGCGTGCGGGTGCGCCTGGAAATAGGTCTCGCGTCGTCTGCGGTCAGAGACGTGCGTATACCGCTCGGTCGTCGTCAGATCCGCGTGGCCGAGCATCTCCTGAACGCTGCGGAGATCCGCGCCGCCTTCGAGAAGATGGGTGGCGAACGAATGTCGCAGAAGATGGGGATGCACGCGCTCCGGCTCCAGGCCGGCCTTGGCGGCCAGGCGCCTGAGGATCAGAAAGGCGCCTGCCCGGGTGAGCGCCCCGCCGCGGGCGTTGAGGAAGAGGTCGGGCCGATGACGGCGGTCGAGATGCGGCCGGCCCAGGGCGAGGTAGCGGCGCACGGCTTCGACGGCCGGACGGCCGAGAGGGACGATCCGTTCCTTTCTGCCCTTGCCGATGACGCGGACGGTGCGCGCGTCGAGATCGACGGCGCTCCTTGCGGCGCCGACGGCCTCGGAGACACGGAGACCGGCGCCGTACAGCAGTTCGACGAGCACCCGGTCGCGCATCGCACGCGGTGTCACCCCGGTGGCGGCCTCGATCAGCCGTTCCGTCTCTGCAGGTGACAGGGCGCGAGGAAGCGTGCGCGGTCTCCTCGGCAGCACGAGCTCAGCGGCCGGGTTGTCGGGGCGGCGGCCCAGGAGCACGAGCTGGCGGAAGAACGACCGTGCCGCCGCCGAACGGCGTGCGATCGTCGTGGCCGCCAACCCGTCGGCGCGCATCTGCGCGATCCAGCGCTCGAGGTCGGCAGTCTCGGCGTCGGCGATGGCGCCGCCGCGGAACGATGCGAATGAGGTCAGGTCGCGCCGGTAGGCATCGACCGTTCGCGGCGAGCGTTGCGCCGCGAGCAGGAGAAGGAAGCGCTCAAGGTCGGGGTCTGAGATCGGCACGAGGAGGTCGTGACGGCTGCGAGACGGGTTTCTCCGACCTGGACGCCCTTCCTGCCTCACGACCGGGGATGGGCGCGGTCGTAGACGCGCCGGAGCCGTTTCGCGTCGACGTGGCTGTAGATCTGCGTGGTCGACAGCGAGGCGTGGCCGAGGAGCTCCTGGATCGTGCGCAGGTCGGCTCCGCCCTCGAGGAGATGCGTCGCGTAGGCGTGACGCAGCCGGTGCGGATTCGGGACGAGACGCCGCAACGTGCTCGTGTCGAGTCGCTTCCCGTGCGCCGAGAGGAACACGGCGTCGTTCGCTCCGCGGGCCAGCGCCGGTCGTCCGTCGCGAAGGAAGCGGGCGAGGCGGTGCGCCGCCTCTTCGCCGAGAGGCACCACGCGCTCCTTGCCTCCCTTGCCGCGGACGTGGACGGCCTCCTGCTCGAAGTCGAGGTCTCGAAGATCGAGTGCGACGGCTTCGGCGCTCCGCAGCCCGCACGAGTAGACGAGCTCGATGAGCGCGGCGTTCCGCAAGGCGAGCGGATCGGTGCCGCCGACCGCGTCGACGAGCGTCTCCACCTCCTGAACCTTCGGCGCCTCGGGGAGACGCCGGGCACGACTCGGCGCGAGGGCCGCGACCGGCACCTTCCCGGGACCGAGTGCGAAGCGCAGAAAGGACCGCACGCACGCCAGGCGCCGCACGATCGTCGTGGGCGCGAGACGCCGCCGGTCACGACCGAGCTCCGTCGTGTACTCGGCGAGCGCTCGCGTGTCGACCTGCTCGAGATCCAGGCCGGCCTCTTCGAGCCAGCGCGCGAAGTCGCGCAGGTCGAAGCCGTACGCACGCCGGGTAGACTCGGCCAGACCGGGGCTCGCGAGAAAGCGGTCGATCGCAGCGAAGACCTCCACGGCCACCGATTTCGCCTCGCCGCCGCCGTTGCCTGCTCATGCGCCGACGAAACCTTCTGATCGGTCTCCTGGCCGTCGTGGTCGCGGGCGCTGCCACCGAGTCCGTCGCAGACCCTCTCCACCTTGCGGGGCACTCCCAGGCCGCGCTCCAGCGCGGAAAGGTCTCCCTCGTCGGCGACTCGCTCAATGTCGGTGTCGAGCCGTACCTCGAGGACGCACTCGCGGGGTGGACGATCGAGGCGGACGACGTCGTCGGCCGCTCGACCGAGACCGGCATCGAGCACCTGCAGGAGAAAGGCGCGGCGCTCGGGCGCTACGTCGTCGTCAGCCTCGGCACGAACGATCCACGCGGCGAAGTCGACCCCTTTCGCGCCGATGTCGCGGAGGTGATGCGGATCGCAGGCAACCGCTGCGTGGTATGGGCGACGATCCATCGCGATGGTGACGCCTACGCGCCCTTCAACGAGGTCCTACGGGCCGAGGCGGCTGCCAACCGCAACCTCCGCCTGGTCGAATGGACGTCGATGCTCGACGCGCATCCCGACTGGCTGTCCGGGGACGGCATCCACGCCACCGCCGACGGTTACCGCGCCCGGGCGGCCGCGATCGTGACCGCGATGCGCGGATGCCCCCGTGCCGCATGACGATCGTCGCGCTCGAGACCGGAGCCGGGGCTCGCTGGAGCAACGGACGGCCTGAGCTCGCTGCGGTGCTCGTCAACGGAGGCACAGCCCGTCCGCTGCCGGGCACGTGGAGCGCGACGTGCGAGTTGCTGGCACGCGAGCTGTCGCCGCGCTTTCCAGCCGTCCGGCTCATCGAGGTGCGCTACCGGATCAAGTCCTGGAAGGCCCTCGACTCGTGCATGGAGGACGCGGCGGCTGCCGTCGACGTCGCCGTCGCCGAAGGTGCCGCGCACTGTCTGCTGATCGGGTTCTCGATGGGCGGCGCCGTCTCGATCGGGGTCGCCGGCCACCAGGCCGTCAGCGGTGTTCTCGGGTTGTCGCCGTGGATACCTGCGCGTCTCTCGCTCGAGGGCCTGTCGGGACGCCGCCTCGACGTCCTCCAGGGCGCGCTCGACCGGGCGCTGCCCGGAATCCCGGGGATCAGCCCGGCGAGCTCTCGCGCGGGCTTCGACCGGGCTCGCGCGCTGGGTGTCGAGGGCTCCTACGAGCTCGTCCGCGGCGGCCTGCACGGCTGTGCCGTGCGTGCGCCCTCCGGCGGTCTCCTCCGTCTGCCGCGCTGGCGTGCATGGGTCGACGGCGCAGCCGCCGTGGTCGAGCGGTTTCAGGCTTCTGAGAGCCGCCTCCGCGCGAGCTGACGCGCGTCGGGCAGCTTCACGTCCCAGGCGAGACCGATCTTCTCGAGCGCCCGGATCGTCCACCAGGAGATGTCGAGCTGCAGCCGGTCGAGCCCATGACGCGCGGAGCTCGGGAACGCGTGATGGTTGTTGTGCCAGCCCTCGCCCATCGTCAGAAGCGCGACCACCCAGTTGTTCCGGCTCTCGTCGCGCGACCGGTAGGCCCGCTGCCCGAACATGTGACAGATCGAATTGACGCTGAACGTGGCGTGCTGGTAGGCGAAGACCCGCACGAGCCCGCCCCAGACGAGCGCCTCCAGGCCGACGGCCCAGCTCATGCCGCCGGCGACGTAGCCGACGACGAAGGGAAGGCCGAAGGTGACGACGACCCACAACAGGTAGAGCTTGTCGATCCGCCGGATCAGTCGATCCTCGTAGAGATCGCGTCCGTACTGCCAGCCGCGCTCCATGCCCTTGAGCGTGAACAGCCAGCCGACGTGCGCATGCGCGAATCCCTGGACAGCTCCCCGGACACCCCGGCTGTGACCCGCGTGCGGTGAGTGCGGGTCGCCCTCGACGTCGGAAAGCGCGTGGTGCTTGCGATGGTCGGTGACCCACTGCGTGACGGGGCCCTGCATCGCCATCGAGCCGAGGATCGCGAACGTGCCGCGGAGCCAGACCGTCGTCTCGAAGCTCTTGTGGGTGAAGAGGCGATGGAAGCCGACCGAGTTCCCGAGCGCGCTCGCGACATACAGAACGACGAAGAGGACGACGTCGACCCAAGACAGCGCGACGCCCCAGAGCAGGCCGACGGCGGAGAGCAACCCCAGCGGGGGAATCCCGACCGCGAGCAGCGTCACCACCTGGCTGGCTCTGCTCGTGCGCTCTCGGACGGTGGCGATCGCGGCGTCCGTCAAGATCCGAACCGGGTAGTCAGGGTGCGACGAATCAGCGTTGGATGAATGTAGCGGTCGTGGGCACCGGGGTCGCCGGGTTGGGCGCAGCCTACGCACTTTCGCGTGTGCACGACGTCGAGCTGTTCGAGGCGAACTCGTATCCCGGCGGCCACGTCAACACCGTCGCCGTTGGTTCGCACGCCGTCGACACAGGGTTCATCGTCCACAACGAGCCGAACTATCCGAACCTGAGCCGGCTCTTCGCCGAGCTCGGGATCGCGACGCAGGAGTCCGAGATGTCGTTCTCGGTCTCGTGCGGTTGCGGGCTCTCGTGGTCGAGCCGCCGGCCGTTGAGCTGCGGGCCCGCGCTGCTGCGTGAAGTCATGCGCTTTCTCCGCCGCGCGCGAAGCGAGGACGGCCGAGGGCGGACGCTCGCGGAATACGTCCGCGATCACGGCTACTCGGACGGCTTCCGGCGTCACTACCTCGTGCCGATGACTGCGGCGCTCTGGTCGACGGCGCCGGCACGGGCACTCGACTTCCCTGCGGAGACGCTCATCGAGTTCCTCGGCCGGCACGGGATGCTCGGATGGCGGCGCCACGGGTGGCGGACCGTCTCCGGCGGCGCCCGCACCTACGTCGCAGCCGTGCTCGAGCGGGTCGGAGGACGACTCCACCTTAGTCTGCCGGTGCGCTCGGTGCGTCGCTCGGGGGAAGGCGCCGAGCTGCGCACGGACGACGGCGAGACGCGGCGCTTCGGCGGCGTCGTCGTCGCCACCAGCGCTCCCCGCGCACTGGCCATGCTCGAGGATGCCTCGGAGGACGAGCACCGGCTGCTGTCGGTGTTCGGCACGACGACGAACGAAGCGGTCCTGCATACCGACGAGCGTCTCCTGCCCCGGCGCCACGGCCACCGATCGTCCTGGAACGTGAGCGTGCCTGTCTGCGGCGACGGCGCCGGCGCTCCGACGATGACCTACTACCTCGACCGCCTGCAGAAGCTCGACGGGCACGAACGGTTCTGTGTGACGCTCAACCGCACGGAGGAGATCCATCCGGCGAAGATCGTCAGCGTGGTCAGCTACGAGCACCCGCAGATGACGTTCGAGGGCGTCGCGGCCCAGGGCAGGTTGCACCTGCTCAACGAACGGGGACGCGCGTTCGCCGGGGCGTGGCAGAGGTACGGCTTCCACGAGGACGGGCTTGCGTCGGGGTTGCGCGCTGCCGGGGCGTTCGGGGCGAC
>Ga0066709_100002075_pt1 | contig 14183 bp, 14 predicted proteins | sample GraSoiAngelo_158_FD_79665 | JGI IMG/M metagenome (GOLD analysis project Ga0066709, IMG submission 79665) | Grasslands soil microbial communities from the Angelo Coastal Reserve, California, USA - 14_1009_16_30cm | ecosystem: Environmental > Terrestrial > Soil > Grasslands | place: USA...
CGCGAAGCCTTCCTCGGACTCTGCCCGCACCGCCCAGTGGCAGTGGCCGCAGTAGCCGTCCTCGTCGACCGCGGGTGCTTCGCCGCAGCGGATGCAGTCGTTCGACGAGCTCATGGCGTCACCGAACCGTGAAGTTGCCCTGCATGCCCGCTGCGGCGTGCCCGGGCACGGTGCAGAGATAGTGGAACGAGCGCTTCTTCTTGAACGTGACGACGAGCCGCGCCGTCTTGCCCGGCTGGATCAGCGGCGTCTTCTTTCCCCCGATGCTGAAGTCGTGGAGGATGTGGCCGACGTTCTTGAAGACGAACGTGGCCGTACCAGGCTTGGCCATTGACTTCGTCGAGAGCTTGAAGAAGAACTCGCCGCCGCTGACCTGAACGGTCGTCGCTGACGCAGCCGCCTTCTGCTCGCTGCGCGCCGACGCGAGCTGGACGAGCGTGAGTGCGGCGATCGCGACGGCGGCGAGCGCAAGAGTCGAACGCATCGTGAGCCTTTTCATCGAGGTTCCTCCTACGAGAGGGAGTAGGCGATCAGCTGGAAGTGCGGGTTCTTGAAGAAGCCGGTCGTAGCGGCGCCGACGAGCAGAGTGTCGCCGTCGATCGCGGGGAAGGAGTTGATTCCGGCCTGCGCCTTCGCCGTCCAGAGCGTCTTGCCCGTCTTGGTGTCGAAGGCGTAGATCGTGCCGGCGTAGGTGCTCGTGAAAACGACGTCGTTGGCGATCGTGGCAGCGCCGAAGTCCATCGAGGGCAGCTTGTGCTGCCAGAGCACCTTGCCGGTCGCCGCGTTCACGGCGGTGAGGCCTCCGCGGCCGGCCTTGAAGTTGAACCCGCCGAGCTGCCCGGTCGCGCTCGCGCGTGCGGCGAGGTCGAGCCAGGGGACGAAGAGCCGGTTGTCGGCGAGCGCCATCGGCGTCTCCACCCCGCCCAGATCGCCCGGGAGGATGCTGATCGGCTTGCTCGGCAGCGGCCCGGTGTCGTTCTTGTGCGTACCCACCGAGAGCGTCCAGAGACGCTTGCCGTTGTCGGCGCGGAAGGCGTAGGCCTTGCCCCCCTTGCTGGCGCCCAGCACGATCTCCGTCTGCACTCCGCCGACGCGGGCGTTGGCGACGATCGCCGGGATCATCGCGTCGTAGTCGCGCACGTCGTGCGGGAAGACCTGCTGGAACCAGAGCAACTTGCCGGTCTGGCCGTTGAGAGCGACGAACGAGTTGGTGTAGAGGTTCGGGCCGGGATGGCTGGACCCGTCAGGGAACTTGTGCGTCCCGTACAGCGGCGCGGGGTTGGCAACCGAGATGAAGACGCGTCCCTTGCCGTCGACGGAGGGCGGGTACCAGAGGCCGCCGCCGCTGTTGACCTTCGGGTTGCCCCAGAGCTTGGCGCCGTCCGCGATCGTGTTGAACTTCCACTTGGGCTTGCCGCTGGCCGCGTCGAGCGCCCAGACGATCCCGTCTCCGTTGCCGGCGTAGAAGGCCGAGGCGTTGCCGGGCACGGTGCTGAGCAGGACGGTGTTGTCGTAGAGCTGGGGCGTCATGTCGATGCCCTCGTTCTTGTTGCGGGTCAGCTTGCGGCTCCAGACGAGCGCACCGGTCTTCGGGTCGAGCGCAAACGCGCTCGTCGGGGTCGCTCCGTAGATGCGGCCGTAGCCGAAGGCGATCCCGTTCGGCCCTTCGCTCGCCTTGTTGAAGTTGTGCCGCCACTGGAGCTTGCCGGTCGAGCGGTCGAGCGCATAGACGTTCGAGTTCAGGTCCTGCAGGTAGACGGTGCCGTTGAGGACGATCGGCGTCGACGAGAAGACGCCGAAGGTGCTCGCGCCCTTGAGGGCGAAGCGCCATTTGACTTTCAGCTTCGAGACCGTCTGCGCGTTGATCGGCGTCTGGCTGGTGGCCCGCGTATTGAAGATGTCGTAGTTGTGCGCAGGCCATGAGCCGGCGTTCTCGGCCCACTCGGGCGGCGGCTGGCCGACGGCGGAAGCGTGGGCTCCCGCCGACGCGCCACCCGCGAGACCGGTGACGGCGACTGCCGCCGCAAGGGCAGCGCCGAGCGCGAGCGCAACCTTCGCCCGCGGACCGGTTCGAATCTTGTTCAGTGACATGGCTCCTCGGCTCCGTTTCGACGATTTATTGGCACAGGAACGATCGCGGCGCCGTGCCCGTGCGTCTGCATGGCCAGCGCCCGTTCGCACCCCCGGCCGTCCCGAATCTCGGACTACCTGCTGGCCACCAGAGGAAGACGACGAGCTCGACTACGCGGTTTAGCCCGTCTAATGAGAAATGGGCGGCGCTAGCAAGCTCTGCTCGTCGAGCGGCAGCTCGACGCTCAGGGTCGTGCCCGCGCCCGGCGGGCTCTGAAGCGAGATCCTGCCGCCGATCGCCTCGGCGCGGTCCTTGAGGCCGAGCAGTCCGGAGCCGCGCTGCGGGTCGGCGCCGCCGAGGCCGTCGTCGCGGACGGACACGCGAAGCACGCGGTCCAGCGACTCGACGTCGATGTTCACGACCGAGGCCTCGGCGTGCTTGGCTGCGTTCGCGAGGGCCTCCGAGACGACGTAGTACGCCGCCACCTCGACCGCCTCCGGCAGCCGCGCCTCGGCTCGTATCTCGAGCTCGACCGGAATCGCCGAGCGGCGCGCCAGCGTCTTCAGTGCCGGCACGAGGCCGTCCTCCGCCAGGATCGCCGGGTGGATCCCGAGCGCCATCTCGCGCAACTCGTCCATCACGCTCGTCAGCCCCTGGACGACGCGGGACAGCTCGGCGTCGAGCTCGCCGAGCTCGGGCGGCATGGCCGTCTGAGCCGCGCGCAGCTCGAGCGCGAGCGAGACGAGTTGCTGCTGCGCGCCGTCGTGCAGGTCGCGCTCGATCCGCTGCCGTGTCGCATCGGCGGTGGCCACGATCCGCGCGCGCGAAGCGGCGAGCTCCGATCGGCTCTCGGTATTCGCGATCGCGGTCGCCACGAGCTCGGTGAACTTGGCGAGCCGGGCCTCGGTCTGTCCGGGCAGCGGCTCCGGCTGACCCGACGCGGCGGTCATCAGCCCCCACAGCGCTCCGTCGACGACGATCGGCACGCCCACGGCCCAGCGGATGTCCGATGACTCGCGGATGACGTCGGCGATCGTTCCGTGCATGTGCGAGTAGTCGTCGATCCGGGCCGCGCGCCCGGTCTCGAAGACGCTCGCTGTGACGCTGGGGCCTTCGATCGGCCAGCGGCTTCCGACCGGATAGAGCTGCGGCACGCCGGAGGTCGCGAGCACGGTCGCCATCCCATCGTCGTCGTACCGCGTCATCTCCGCCAGCGGAACGCCGATCACCTGCGCGACCTCGTCGGCGACCGCAGCGAACACCTCGTCGGGGGTCGCGCCTTCCGCCACTAGCGTCGCCACCCGCCGTAACGCCGCCTGCTCCTCCGCCAGCCGGGTGAGCTGCTCGCGGCTCTCGGTATTAGCGATTGCGGTGGCCACGAGCTCCGTGAACTCCGCGAGTCGCGCTTCCGTGTCCGGGGGCAGCGGCAGCTCGGTCGTCGAGCCGACGCCCACGACACCCCAAAGGTGGCCGTCCACGACGATCGGCGCTCCGACCGACGAGCGCCAGCCGATGCGAGACACGGCGGCCGCGGCGCCGGGTGCATCCGCGTAAGTGTCGATGCGCCCGGGCCGGCACGTCTCGAAGATCAGCTTCCCCAGCTTCGTGCTCTCGACCGACCAGCGCGTCCCGACGGTGTCATAGCCGCCGGCCCTGCTCCAGCCGCCGATCAGGGTGAGCGTGCCGTCCGCCTCGTACCGGCTCAGAGCTGCGGCGTCGGCGGGAACTAGGCGGCCGACCTCCGCGCTCACGGCTTCGAACACCTCGACCGGCGGCGCGTTCAGGGCGACCAGAGTCGCAACGCGCCGCAACGCCGCCTGCTCGTCCGCCAGCCGGGTGACTTCCTCGCGGCTCTCGGCGTTCGCGATCGCCGTCGCCACGAGCTCCGTGAACTCCGCGAGACGATCCTCGACACGGTGGGGGAGCGGCGCATCCGGTGACGCAATCGCCATCACTCCCCAAATCCGGCCGTCGACGACGATCGGGGCGCCCAGGCTCCGCTCGAGGCCCGACTCGCGGGAGGCGGCTGCGAGCGTGCCCGGCGAGCCCGCTAGTGGCCAGCGCGTGCCGGGCTGGAACCTGTGCGGGCGATCGCTCCACTCGGCGACGACCGTCATCGTCGCGCCGTCGCTGTCGTAGCGAAACACTCCGACCGTCGGGACCTGCATCACCTGCGCGACCTCGTGGGCGACGGCCGCGAACACCTCGTCCGGCGACGCACCCTGAGCCACGCGGGTCGCCACTCGTCGCAACGCGGCCTGCTTCTCCGCAAGGCGCGTGATCTCTTCGCGACCCTGGGCATTCGCGATCGCGCTCGCCACGACGTCCGTGAACTCCGTGAGTCGCGCCTCGGTGTCGGCGGGAAGCGGCCGGTCGGTCGTCGAAGCGGCGGCCACCAATCCCCAGAGGCGGCCCTCGATGAAGACGGGCACGCCGACCGACGAGCGCCAGCCCGCCTCGCGGGCCACGGCAGCGGCTCCGTCGGGCGCCTCGGCATAGTCGTCCACCCGGCCGGGCCGGCCCGTCTCGAAGACGAGCTTGGCCAGCGAGCCGCGCTCGGGAGCGAGTCGGGTGGCAGCGGGGACGGAGTAGCTCCCTGCGCGCGCCCAGCCGCCGAGTGCGGTGACCGTGCCGTCGTTCTCGAAGCGCCCGACACCTGCGGAGTCTGCAGCGACGAGCGGACCGATCTCCGCCCCGACCGCTTCGAACACCGCGGCCGGCGACCCTCCCTGCGCGACGAGCGTCGCCACCCGACGGACCGCCGCCTGTTCCTCTGCGAGGCGCGTGAGCTCCGCGCGCCCTTCGGCGTTCGCGATCGCGGCGGCAACGAGCTCCGCGAACTTCGCGATGCGCTCCTCCGTCTCGGGCGGCAGCGGCCGGTCGGTCGTCGAGGCGGCGGCGACGACGCCCCACAGCCGGCCCTCGACGATGATCGGCGCCCCCGCAGAGGAGCGCCAACCCAGGTCGCGGACGGCGGCGGCGAGCGAACCGGGCACGTCCGCGTAGCTGTCGATTCGACCGGGCCGGCGGGTATCGAAGATCAGCCTGGCCAGGGTGCCGCTGTCGAGCGCGTGCCGGGTCCCCGAGGGGACGTAGCCGCCGGCTCTGCTCCAGCTACCGACCGTGGTGAGCGTGTCATCGGGCTCGTAGCGGCTGAGAGCTGCCGCATCCGCGGGAACGAGACGACCGACCTCGCCGATCACCTCTTCGAACACCTCCGCCGGCGGCGCGCCACGGGCCACCAGCGTCGCCACCCGCCGTAGTGCCGCCTGCTCCTCGGCGAGCCGCGCGAGCTGCGCCGGCGTACTTAGAGCCACGGCGGTGCCCCATAATCGTCGGTGTGACGACGGACGGAACGCGGGTCGTGCTGGCGGATGACGAGGTCCTCCTCCGCGAGGGTCTGGCGGGGCTCCTCGAGCGCTCCGGCTTCGAGGTCGTGGGTCAATGCGACAACGGCTCCGAGCTCGTCGCGCTCGTTCGCGAGCATCGACCCGACCTCGCGATCGTCGACATCCGGATGCCGCCGAGCCACACGACCGAGGGTCTCGACGCGGCACATGTGATCCGCGAGGAGTTCCCGGAGACGGCGATCGTCGTTCTCTCTGCGCACGTCCAGGTCGAGCGGGCGACCGATCTGCTCTCGAGCGGCGAGCGCAGCGGCTACCTGCTGAAGAGCCGCATCACGGACGTGGACGACTTCGTCGAGACGCTGGAGCGGATCGTCAACGGAGGATCGGTCGTCGATCCCGCTCTCGTCCAGGAGCTCGTCGCCGCCCGCCGGGTCGACGACCCGCTCGACGTGCTCTCGCCGCGCGAGCGCGAGGTGCTGGCGCTGATGGCCGAGGGCCGCTCGAACGCAGGCATCGCGCATCAACTCTGGATAACCGAGGGAACCGTCGAAAAGCACGTGCACAGCATCCTCACGAAGCTGCGCCTGTCGGAGGCCGAGGACGATCACCGCCGCGTGCTCGCAGTGATCACGTTCCTCGACGCCCGCTAGAGCGATCGTCGACGAACCGGCGAATCGCGTTCGCCGACAGCTCCTCTTTCGGTAGGAAGCCGGCCGCCGGGCTGGCGGCGATCAGATGCGCCACGTCGTCCGCGGAACGCGTCGAGATCAGGACCACGACCGAGTTGCCGTCGACATCCTCGACGAGACGTCGCGCAAGGTCGAGGCCGCTCTCCTTCCCGAGCGAGATGTCGACGAGCACGATGTCAGGATCCAGCGTCGCGGCCTGCCGGCGCGCGTCGGCGCTCGTCGTGGCGACGCCCGCGACGGCCAGGCCCTCTCGCTCGAGGAGCACCCGTGCGGCCTCGAGGAACGAGCGGTTGTCATCGACGATCAAGCAACGAATGGACACTCGATCAGCGTTGCAAGAGGCATCCCGCAGCGCAATGAGGCTAGCCGGAATCAGCTGAACGCGGGTACCGGGGCTCGAGGATCGGCGCTGGCCTCCATCTGGGATCAAGCGATGCAGACGAGCAAGTGGCCCGGCAGGAACGGTTCGGCACCGGCGCCGACCACGAGTCGGCCGGCGGCCACGGCCGGCGCTCCCGTGCTCGGCGCGCCCAGCTTGACCGCAGCGACGAGCGCGCCGGTGCCGGTCTCGAGCGCACGAAGCGTGCCGTCGGCGCCCGTCGCGAAGAGGCGATCGCCGCCGAGAGCGGGGGCGGCAAACGAAAAGCTCGGCAACCGTCGTCGCCACAAGACGTGACCCGTCGCCGGTGCGAGCGCAGCCGCGACGCAGCCTTTGCTCGCTGCGTCGTTCGAGAGGACGTAGAAGCGACTGCCGTCGGTCGCGACCGGTCCGCCCTCGGGCCCGTTCATCGGGCCGGCGACGCCGCCATTCTCCGGCAGCGACGGCGTCAGGCGCCGGTGCCAGAGGTGGTGCCGCGCGACGCGGTCCCAGGCGTGGAAGCCGTCCTTGCTCGCGGCGACCAGGAGCCGCCCGAGAATCACCGGCGCGCTGTTGAAGTCGAACCCGTGCCTGTCGGCCGGATAGATCTGATCGCTCCAGGCGATCGCGCCGTCGCGGAGGCGGAGGGCGATGAGCGAGCAGGTGCCCGGATTCCGTCCCGCCACCGCGCGATACGGGGAGCCGGTGGCGACATACGCGAGACCGGCGCGGAGATCGACGCTCGCCGGGGCGATGACGCCGCCGCCGTTTGCTCCCGCAGGAACTGTCGGCGTGCTCCAGACGAGCGAGCCGTCTCGCAGCGAGTAGGCGCTCAGCCGCCCGCGCGCCGTCGGCAGCTCGGCGCCCGAGCCGGAGCCGACGAGGACGACGCCCTGAGCGACGACGGGAGGTCCCCAGAAGTAGTCGTCGCTGGAGCTCGTCCGCAGCGGTCGGCTCTCCCAGACGGTTCGGCCGCTGCGAGCGTCGAGGCAAACGACGCGGTCGTAAGCGGCGAGGACGCGGCCGTTCGCGACGGCAACGCCGCCGAAGAAGCCGAGTCGTCGCGCGTTCTTGCCGCTCCCGTAGGCGGCAGGCGGAAAGCGCCGCCGCCAGCGCGCCCGTCCCGTCGCGAGATCGAAGGAGGCGACGACGCCGCCGACCGATGCGGCGAAGACGCTGCCGTCGACGATCGCCGGCGCGCCAGCGACGCCCCCCGCAACGGCGGCGCGCCAGCGGACACGGGTACCGGCGATCGGGTCGCCGTCGCGCGTGGCGGCCAGATCATGCGCCGGCAGCTCCCACGGATCCGCCAGCGCCCGCAGGGGTCGCGGCCACGCGGCTCTCGCTTCGACCCCCGCCGCGACGAGTCCGCCTGCAAGTGCGACGAGCGTCCGGCGGTCGAAGCGTGGCTCCTCGTACGGCAGTGTCATTCGCGGAACCTCACCCGTTCTCGATCTGCGGTCGCTCAGGCGGCCGCTGCGTGCTCCGTCTCTCGGTGTCCTGTGGGAACCGACTCGAGCGAGTGCACGACCCGCTCCGTCGTCAGCTCGTGCACCACCAGGCCGATCACGGCAAGGCCGACGAAGCCGAGCGCCTCGCCGAACGACAGCCACTTCAGCGTCGTGGCCGTGTAGACGACCGAGGCCACGACCGACCAGATCGCCAGCGCGCCGATGCCGGCGTCGAGGATCATCTGAACCGGACTGCGGACGCCGTCGAGCTGAGCGAGACCGAGCGACACGAGCACGGCGAGGCTGATCGCGAACGTCAACCACCCGGTTACGCCGGACGAGAATGCCTGGCTCGCCGCCACGATTCCTGCGCCGGCGAGAACGAGCGCGAGGTTCAGAGCGAAGCGTGGACTCATTTCGGTTCCTCCTGGAGAAGCGTTACACCATGTGTCGGTAACAACGATGGCGTCTCGCAGGGCGTCGTCACATCGCCGCGAGCGCCAAACCGCGATGGCGGCTAGCAGGAAGGTGCTGGGGGATTACGCAGCGGACGCCCGGCGTTCGCAAGGGCAACGCAAGCGATCACGAGGAGGTGCACTGATGTCGCCGCTATCGCGCGGCTTCCGCGGCCGCCGGCAGACGTCTGTCGACGCGGCGCGGGTACCGCCGGGTCAGTACGTCACGCAGGACTTTCCGGTGCTTTCGGCCGGCCCGACCCCGCAAACTCCGCTCGCGGACTGGACGTTCACGATCCAGGGTGCGGTCGACGAGCCGGTTTCCTGGAGCTGGGAGGAGCTCCGGGCGCTGCCGAGCGAGACCGTCACCAAGGACATTCACTGCGTGACGAAGTGGTCGAAGCTCGACACCGTGTGGACAGGCGTCTCGCTGGACACACTGCTCGACGGACTCGAGACGAGCGCCGGCTACGTCACCGCGTACAGCGACGGCGGCTACACAACCAATCTGCCGCTCGAGGATGTCACCGGCGGCAAGGCGTGGGTTGCGTACGAGTACGGAGGCGAACCGCTGGAGCCCGAGCACGGCGGGCCAGCGCGGTTGCTGGTGCCGCACCTCTACTTCTGGAAGAGTGCCAAGTGGGTGCGCGGCCTCGAGTTGCGCGAGGACGACGAGCCCGGCTTCTGGGAGAGCTACGGCTACCACAACTACGGAGATCCGTGGCGAGAGCAGCGCTACCAAGGCGACTGACGTGGCAGCTCGCGAACGTGGTCGAGCTGATCGACGAGACCGCACGGGTCAAGAGCATCGCCCTCGAGCCGCCGGAGTGGCCGGGCCATCGCGCCGGTCAGCACGTCGACGTACGCCTGACGGCCGAGGACGGCTACCAGGCGGAGCGCAGCTACTCGATCGCCTCGGCACCCGAGGACGAGCAGCTCGTTCTCACCGTCGAGCGACTCGAGGACGGCGAGGTCTCGCCCTATCTGACCGACGAGCTGCGACCGGGCGACACGCTGGAGCTCCGCGGCCCGATCGGCGGCTACTTCCTCTGGGAGGAGCCGCTCGGCGGGCCGCTGCTCCTGCTCGCCGGCGGGTCCGGCGTCGTGCCGTTGCGCTCGATTCTGCGCCATCACTCCGCGAGTCGCAGCGCGGTCCCCGTACGGCTGCTCTACTCGTCGAGATCGCTTGAAGAAGTGATCTATCGCGAGGAGCTCGCTGCCCTCGCCGGCACGGGCGGTGTCGAGATCCACTTCACGCTCACGCGCGAGGCCCCGGAGGGATGGCGCGGCTACCGGCGCCGCATCGACAGCGCGCTCTTGCGGGAGGTCGCGTGGCCGTCACAGGACAGGCCGCTCGTCTACGTCTGCGGTCCGACGCCGTTCGTCGAGGCCGCGGCGAGCACGCTGGTCGAGCTCGGCCACGACGCGGCGCGGATCAAGACCGAACGCTTCGGCCCGACAGGAGGGTGATGGACGCCCTCGACGGAAACGCGATCGCCGGCCTACTCTTCGACACATTCGGCGGCGAGATGACGACTGCGATCGGCGTCTGCGCGAACTGCGGCGCCCGCGCGCAGGTCGCGGAGCTCGTCGTCTACCTTCGCGCGCCGGGCACCGTTGTCCGTTGCCGCACCTGCGGCAGCGTGCTGATGGTCGTCGTCACGGCGCGCCGGACGAACTGCGTGGATTTGCGGGGCTTCGCGAGCCTCGAACCGTACGAGCAGTAGCGGCCGTGTCCACCTGACCGGTCTTCGCGGCGGCCGTTCGGGCGAGTCGGTGAGCGAGCTTCTCGAGGCTCGCGCGCAGCTCTTCCGGCCGCTCGACCGTGAAGTCGCAGCCGAGCCCGGCGAGCAGGCCGGCCGTCCAGTCGAGCGAGCTCACGCGCATGCGAAGCAGGGTTCGTCCGTCCGCATCGGTGAGCTCGGCCAGCGTTCCGGGGAGCCGCTGGGCCGCCTCGTCGACAGACAGGTCGAGCAGCACCTCGACCTCCCACGGCCAGGGCACGCGTGCGAGGGAGCGGCTGACGTGGTCGACCGAGTCGAATCCCTCGGGCGGCGGCAGCGCCGGGCGCTCGCCGGCGGAGACACGGCTCATGCGATCGACGCGGAAGGTGCGGAGGTCGCGACGCAGGTGGTCGTGTGCGGCGAGATACCAGCGGCCCGAGTGGACGACCAATCCGTGCGGGCTGAGCTCGCGTTCGGTCTCATCGCCCTCGAACGACCGGTATCGGGTCCGCACGCGCCGGCGCCGTCGGATCGCGTCGGCCAGCAGGAGCACCGTCTCGCCCGCGACCGCCGTCCCGGCCGACGGTGGCATCGTGAAGCCCAGGGTCGTCTCGAGCGCCTCGACGCGGCGGCGGAGTGCGTCGGGGAGAACGCGGCTGATCTTCGCCAGCGCCTCGTCGGCGGAGCTGAGGCCCTCGCGCCCGACGGCGATCAGACCGACGGCGACGGCGATCGCCTCGTCGTCGCCCAGCATCAGCGGCGGCAACCGGTAGCCGGGCCGGAGCCGGTAGCCACCGCCGACGCCGCGCTCGCCCTCAACGGGAATGCCGAGCTCCTGCAGCGTCGCGACGTAGCGCCTGACCGTCCGGCGGTCGATCGCCAGCCGGTCGGCGATCTCACGTCCGGTCGTGCGCGGCTGCGTCTGCAGGAGCTCGAGGACCTCCAGCAGGCGGGAGGCTGGCGTGGGCATGCCGTCGAAGTGAAGCACGGATTGCGGGCGAGATCAGCCCTATTTGCCCGTTAGCGTGCCGCCGGTGGCCGAAGCAGGTTCGCTGGGCGTCTCGCGGGGCGCCGCGCTCTACGTCGGCGCCCTCGTCGGACCCGGCCTGCTGCTCGTGCCCGCGCTCGCGGCGCAGGCGGCCGGTCCGGCGTCGATCGTCGCCTGGGCCGCACTGCTCGTGCTGTCCGTGCCGCTCGCGATCGCGTTCGCGGCGCTCGGGGTGAAGCATCCGGTCGCCGGCGGCGTCGCGGCCTATGTGCGCGAGGGATTCGGAGACGGCGCCGCCGCGGTGACCGGTGCGTGCTTCGTGACTGCCGTCGTCCTCGGCGGGCCGGCGGTCGCGTTGATCGGCGGCTACTACGTCGCCGACCTGACGGGCTCCGGGACTACCGTGGCGGTGGGCGTCGGCCTGGCGATGTTCGCCGTCGTTCTGGCGGCGAACGCGTTCGGGCTCCGCGTCTCCTCCGCGTTCCAGCTCGCGTTGTCGGCGGTGCTGGTCGCCGTGATCGCGGTCGCGGTGGGAGTCGCGCTGCCGTCCCGTGCCGGCGACAACTGGAGGCCGTTCGCGCCGCACGGCTGGTGGGCCGTGGGCAGTGCGGCGAACATCCTGATGTGGCTCTTCATCGGCTGGGAGGCAATGGCCCAGCTCGCGGGCGAGTTTCGGAATCCGGCGAACGACCTTCCGCGCGCGATGGCCCTCGCCTTCGGCGTCATCGCGACGCTCTACGTCGGCCTTGCGGTCGCGACGATCACCGTCACGGCGACCGCGGGCTCGAAGGTCCCGCTCGTCGACCTGATCGCCGTCGGCTTCGGCCGCGCCGGCCGCGACGCGACCGCCGCGCTCGCGGTCGCGTTGACGATGGGGACGATGAACGTCTACACGGGCGGCGCCGCGCGGCTCGCCGCTGCGCTCGCGCGCGATGGAGCGCTGCCCGTGTGGCTCGGCGGCGACGCATGGAGGAGCGTGCCGCGCCGCCCGCTGCTCGCGCTCGCCGTGCTCGGCAGTGCGTTGCTCGTCGCCCTCGCCGCCGGTCTCAGCAGCACCGCCGACTTGATTCGCGCGACGTCGGCGTGCTTCATCGCGGTGTACGTGCTCGCGCTTGCGTCCGCCGTCCGCATTCTCCGCGGACGCATCCGCACGGCAGCGGCCGTCGCGCTCGTGCTCGTGACCGTGGTCGCCGTTTTTTCCTCGGGGTTCCTGCTCGTGCCCGCCGCCGCCACTCTGGCCTCGGTCGGCTTCCGGCTCAGCCGCCTTCGTGCTCGCGGTGCGCCGACTCGGAGATGCGTTTGATCGCCGCGAGCCGATCGTCCCATTCAGCGGCGACGCGCGCCATCCACTGCGTGGCTGCGTCGAGCCGGTCGGGGCGGACCGCGTAGCGCACCTGGCGGCCCCCGGCGCCGGCCTTCGACGAGACCGGCACGGTCGAGGACCGCGAGGTGCTTGGCGATCGCCTGCCGCGTCACCGGCAACTCTTCGGCGAGTGTGGTGGCCGTCGCCTCGCCCGTGGCGAGCAGGACGTCGAGGAGGCGGCGGCGCATCGGATCTGCGACCGCCGCCCACAGCTCGTCGTCCTCGCCGCCGCCGCGGTTCGTCACCGGGCCGATGTGCGCACCCGCCCCGACACGTATTCGCGAAGCTCGCCGAGCTCGGTGTCCCAGCCCCGGCTGTGATCGTCCGCGTACTTCGCCTTCTCGTCCTCCGGCCACTCAAGCTCTCGAATGCGGGTCTCGACCACACGCAGTTGTGTGCTCTCGCCGACCGGGCTGAGGCTGACGGGAGCGGCACTCGTGGCCTCACTCCTAGGCCGTATCCGTGCTCGCCACGTCGAAACCGCCGAACGGATCGGCGAGAGCGAGGCCGAGCTGCTCGGCGTCCCGCTCGAGACGACGTGAGCCCTCGCTAGGGCCGAGCTCGAGCGGTTGGCCGAAGGCCGCGTGCACCGCGGGATCTCGAAACGCGTCGATCGCGGCGATGCGCGGGCCGTCGAAGGTGAGCACGTCGAGCGCTTCCGCCCTGAACACGCGCGCCTCCTCGTTCCACATGTAGCAGAGGAGCGCCGGTTGTCCGTTTGCGCTCGTCGGGATGTGCCGCCACGGCTGCCGGAGCGGATGCTCCTCGAGGAAGACCCTGATCGCCCGCAGGCCCCGGTACCAGGTGGCGAGCGGAGGCATCGACCACGTCGCGTCCTCGACGAGCAACGCAACGACCGAGTCGACGTCCCCGTTTGCCATCGCCTGCGCATAACGACGCACGAGATCCCGGACGGTCTCGTCCCCGAGCGTTCGCAGCGTCGCCTGCTGGCTCTGAGCGGGCAAGCGCTCGTCGACGACCTTGCGTGCGCGTTGCAGGGCGCTGTTCACGCCGGCGACGCTCGTCTGGAGCGCCGTCGCCGTCTCTCGCGCGGAGAAGCCGAGCACCTGGCGGAGCAGGAGTACGGCGCGCTGCAGCGGGGGAAGGTGGTGGAGCGCGGCGACGAACGCGAGCTCGACGGCTTCGCGCTCCTCGTATTCGGCATCCGGTCCGAGGCGGTCGTCGGGATACGGCTCGATCCAGACGGACTCGGCGAGCGGCCGGCCCGGGATCTCGCCGACCGTCGCCGGAGCGGACAGGTCCAACGGCAGCACTCGGCTGGAGCGGCGCTCTGCCGTCCTCAGACATGCGTTGGTCGCGATCGCGTACAGCCACGTGCGCAGCGAGCTTCGCCCCTCGAAGCGCGCGAGTCCGCGCCAGGCGCGCAGCAGCGTGTCCTGAAGCGCGTCGTCCGCGTCGTGCAGAGACGCGAGCATCCGGTAGCAGTGCGCGTGCAGCTCCCTGCGATGCGGCTCGACGAGCAGGCCGAACGCGTCCCCGTCACCCGCGCGCGCGGCCGCGAGCAGGTGCAGTTCCCGACCTGACGTCGCCATCACCGAACAGACCTTCCGCGCCTCCCAAACTCATCGGTCGCTACAGATGGCGCCGCTCGCGACCGTAGAGGAGGAGGATGACAAGAATCGCGCCGCCGTAGACGACGCTGCGCCCCCAGTCGGGCATGTTCTCGGCGAGCAGCACGCTGACGAGGGCGACGAGCGTGATCGAGCCCGCGAG
>Ga0066709_100002076_pt1 | contig 14181 bp, 15 predicted proteins | sample GraSoiAngelo_158_FD_79665 | JGI IMG/M metagenome (GOLD analysis project Ga0066709, IMG submission 79665) | Grasslands soil microbial communities from the Angelo Coastal Reserve, California, USA - 14_1009_16_30cm | ecosystem: Environmental > Terrestrial > Soil > Grasslands | place: USA...
AGAGAATGCAACCTATTCCATAAGTCGAAACCAGTCCTTTACGGACAACTTCAGACGCTCAATTTCATCCGCAGCGAGCGGACAACAATGCGCGATTGGCCCTCGCAGTACATTCAGGCTCGTCATAATCTTCGTGAAGGCCTTCTCGCTAGAAAACACATCCGAGAAATTGGCCCAATTCGACCGAACAATTTCTCCTAGCTCTCCAAACGTCGTGTAGTCGATCTCTTCGGTGGACCGCTGCGTTACCCCGTTATCTATCTCGCGCCGGATATTCGCGGAGACGTTGCTCTGGACCGAGGCCGGTACTACAATCGACCACCAGTTCGACCCATGAGCTGCTCTGAGAATGTCACTCACGAGTCCCCGAATAGAGTTCTCCAGGCAATAGAACATCTCGTAATGCGTCGCCATTTGGGCGGCTTCGTCGCGTATGGCCTCGGTGAACTGCGGGTAGTAGGTCTCGTCGCGATCAATCTGCTGCGTTCCCTCTCGCTCCAGCTTTACAGCAAGCTCGCGCTCGACCGTATCGAGGCCACGCTCCAGCATCTGATGAGACATCCCAAACAGCCGAATCTTATCCTCGGTTCTCATCGTCCTAGCCCGATCCATTCATGAACGCGCATCGAGTGCGCCATTTGCGGGTTCCGCGTGTCTGCAGTGGGCGTGCGCAGCATGAATGAGGCTCGCCAGAGTGCCGAGCACTCACGCGAACACGATCATCGGGACATGACCGATGGCGACGCGTCGTTTTCGGGCACGGCTTCGCCCTCGGCATCACGCTGAGAGGTTGTGGTTGCCGCCGCGGCGAGTGCGCTCAGCCGGCGCCGAGCGCGACGGCGATCGATCGCCAGCCCTCGCGGTACGGGAACGTCGCGGGAAGGCGCACCACGAGTCGGCGCACGGAGCCGATGACTTGGGCGCCGATCTTCAGCAGTTCGAGCCGCAGCGTGTTCACCTGGGCTCGAGCCCAAGCGGTGCCACGCGCGGCGTGTCGCAGTTCCTGCAGCAGCACGAACGCCGCCGCGGCGAGCAGGACGCGGAGCTGGTTGGCGCAGAAGCGCGAACAGCTGGTGCGGTCGAGCGCCACGTCGAACAGCTCCTTGATCCGGTTCTCGATTTCGCCACGCATACAGTAGACGCGCTCGTAGAGGCGGCGCGGCGAGCGCTTGAGGTTCGTGACCACGAAGCGCGGGTTCAGCCGCGGCTCCCGATCGGCGTGCCGAACGACCTCGGCCTTGCAGACAACACGGCGCGTGTGTTCCCACGTGCCCGCCGCGTAGTGGAAGCCCGTGTAGACGTGCTCGGTTTCGCCGGATCGCTCGCTCATCTGCCGCGCGACCATCATGTCGAGCGCGACCAGTCGCTCGAGGACCGCGTTCTTCGCGATCGCGACGACATAGTCGACCTCGACGCCATCGAGGAAGTCGAACAGCTCGGGGTCGGCGAAGCCGCCGTCGAGCCGCACCAGGATGCGGGCGCGGGGGAAGCGCTCCTGCAGCCGGCCCACGATGCGCCGCAGCATCGCCAGCGCCCCATCCCGAGTCGCCGCGTTGCCCGGCCGCAGCACGGCACCGCACAGGTACTGCTCCGGCTCGTGATCGAACGTCAGGAACGCCACCATCGGCAGATAGCACCACGTGCCGTAGAAGCCGTTGAAGCACGTCAGTTGCTGCGCGCCGTGCGTGGGGTCGTCGGTGACGTCGAGGTCGACGGTGATGCGGCGCACCTTGCGTCGGCGACGGGCGTGTCGCTCGAGCACCGCCTCGAACAGCGCCTCGCCGAGCCTCAGCAACTCGCCTCGCGTCACGTCGTTCTCGAACCGCGACAGCGTCGGCTGCGAGGCCAGCGCTTCGCCGGTGAGCGGATCGCGGCCGAGCAACAGCTTGTGCATGGGATCGTCGGCGAGTCGCGCGGAGTCGTTGGCGTCGTCGTACCCGAGTGCCAGGCCGTAGACGCGCTGCGCGAGCAGGTCGGCGAGAGCGTGACGCACCTTGCCGCGCTGACGTTCATCGACGAGTGCCGTGGCGAGCCGTGCGATCAGACCAAGCCTGCGATCGGCGGCCTTCAGTAGCACCGCGCCGCCATCCGAACTGGCGTTGGGAACGTCGAACGTGGCCGTCAGCGGCCGGTCGAGCAACTCGGGGAACAGCACACACGGTGTTGTGGTAGGGTCGCCCACGCGAAGACCTCCGTTGTCGGAAGAAATGTCCCTGAACAAGACCTTTCTACCACATGGAGGTCTTCGTGTTTCTCACGCTTCACGAATAGTTCGGGCTAGAAGCGTACGGTCAGGCCTGGTCTCAGCAGGACGGCGCTGTTGTTGTCGACGGTGACGCCGAGTGAAGCAGCGAGGCTGGGGGTCCACTTCCAGCGGAGGCCGAGCATGCCGACGGTTTCGCCTCCGGAGATCTCGGGCGCCACCGTGCTCTCGGTCGCCGACGCCGCCTCGGGGAGCGCGGCCGTGTTGCCCACGACCTCGGCCAGGAGTGATCACCGCGGATCGAGGACGTATTCGCCCGCCAGTGCGTAGTCGAAGGTGTTGTGGACGGCAAGTCCGCGTGGGTGGCCGACGACTGTGTAGCCGAGGTTCGCGTGGATATCGACCGGACCGAGTCGTTTGCTGGCGATCAGGTAGGCGGTCCCGTCGTAGTGATCGCTGCCGATGAGGGGCGCCTCGGCCGTGGGAACCTTAACTTCCCCGGCGACCGCCAGCGCGGGAACCGTTCGGGTCTCAACGCGGACCAGGCCACTGAGGGTGACTTCAATGTCGCCGACCCCGCTCGCTCCGGGGGCAACCGAGGGACGAATGCGCGTGTAGGGAACCGGCTCGGTCAGCAGCGCCAGACGATCGGTCAGGGCGTATTCGAACGCGAGCGGGATCGCCGACTCGGTTCCCTCGCGCGACGTCTGGAACTCGTAGGAAGCATCCACCTCGAACGCGCCGCGTGGCGCGAAACGTGCCGTCTCGGTCTCCAGGGCCTGCGCGCGGCACGGGATGGGCCGACCAACCGCCAGGACGCCGCAGAGTGCAAGAAGGGAAAGAAAACGACGCTTGAACATCGGGACCTCCCTGACCTGCGCCCTCTGTGATCTCTTTGCCGAACGAGTCCGATGGCAAGCCGTCATTGAGCGTGGTCTGATGACGCTGTTGATGCCGGGCGCCGGGCCGCCCCCCACGACGATGGCGAGTCTCTTGCGATGGGGGGATGGCTTCAGCGCGCCGTGGCGCCGTGGCTGACGGACACGAGCACCGAGCCGCCGGTACCGCCCTTGATGCCTTCTTCCTTCACATCGCCCACGCGTAGCGCGTAGAGCTTGTTTTCGATGCGGGTTGGTTCGAGTGCGGACGTGTCCTGGGTGCGAAGGACGTTGCCGGACCACGAGCCGTAGGGAACGGTGACCGATTCCGTGAGGCTCAGCACGTCGCCCACGTCCTCGGCCACGCCGGGCAGGTACTCCTGCCGATAGCGATCGCCCACCTTGGGATGCGCCTCCATCACCCAGCCCGGCTTGGCGCCGTTCACGCCCGCCTCCCACGATCCCTCGTGCCCCGTCACCACGCCCGCCTTGTACTGGGTCGAGTTCTCGCCCATGTACACGTTCCCGGCGCGATCCTGTGCGTACCAGTCGAACGTGTCCTCGGTGAGCGCGCCCTTGGCCCACACGGCAGGACGGGCGGCGGCGGTGGTGGTGCGGCGGCCCGGGACCAGACCGCCACGCTGATGGACAGCGCGGCCGCAATGGGGATGAGTGCAGAACGACGCATGAGTTCCTCCTGGTGCACGCCCGCAAAGGACGCTTAGAAATCGAAGCTCGACGAGGCTCCGCGGCGACCGCCGGCGGCGGGAGCGCGAGTCCGCAGGACCCGCACCTCCAGCACGGCCGAGTGTAATACACCCGCGGCCGGGGCGCGTTCCGCATCCGTCGCCGGAGCGGGTCGGGGGGCGAATCGGCATTCAGCAATCGTTCAGAGCCCCCGCGCCGAACTCCGGCCCGAGCCGGAGGAGCGAGATCACCCACCCGACGCTGAACATTCGGAGCCCCTGCGCCACCTTCCGGTCCCAGCCCGACGCGCGAGGTCTCGCGGCGTTGCACGGTCGAGAAGCGCCGAACGCGCGCGGGCCGGCCCGGTTCCGGCGCGCCACGCGCGGCACCCGCCGGTTCCCTCAGCTACCGTGCTCGAGATCCTCTACTTTCCCATCGAATATCGTGCTCACGGTGATATAAGCCCCGATCCAGCGCCGAGCTGCCGCCCACAGGACCGGGCCCGTTCGGGGTGATAACGATGATTGAGTCGGCGTGCGCAACCCGGTAACATGGTTTGGCTTCAGGTTTGGCCGCTCACTCCCGCGAACCAACCCCGGAGCCGGCGGCAGATGAAGCTCGTTCGTAGCCTGGCGGTCCTGGTCTTCCTGCCCCTCTCGGCCGGCCTTCTCCGCGCGCAGGTGCCCACGCTCGGCACCGTCACGGGGTTTGTGACCGACCCGTCGGCCAAGGTGCCACTGGAGAATGCCAGCGTTGTCCTGCGCAGCCAGGCCGACTCCACGCGCATCGTCGGGACCACCAGCGGCAAGGATGGCGCGTTCACGTTCACGCACCTGCCGCTGGGCGCCTACGTCTTGGAATGCAGCCTAATCGGGCATGCGAGCTTCCGCTCGCCGGTATTCGTGCTCAGCGAGGCGAGCCCCAAAGTGGATTTCCGTACCATTGCGCTCAAGCCATCGGTTCTGCTCCTCGACGAGACCGTGGTCAAGTCGGAAAGGAGCCTCTTCAACCAGGCTATCGACCGAAAGATCTACAACGTCGACCACGACCTGATGGCCAAGTCCAGCACGGCGAGCGACATCCTGCAGAACATCCCCTCGGTCCAGGTGGATCTCGACGGCAACGTCAGCCTGCGCGGATCTTCCGACGTGACGATCCTCGTCAACGGGAAGAAGTCGCCGCTCATGGGCAAGAGCCGGGCGGACGTCCTGCAGCAGCTCCCGGCCGCGGGCATCGAGAAGATCGAGGTGATCACCAACCCATCAGCCCGCTTCACCCCCGAAGGGACCTCGGGAATCATCAACATCGTGATGAAGCAGAGCGCCGGGTCGGGCGTGAGCGGCGATGCGACCGGGCACGTAGGCGCGACGGACCGGCACAACGAAAATCTCACGGTCGGGGGTCACCCCGGGAAGTTCGATCTGTTCGGCAGCTACGGCTACCGCGACGATCAGCGGAAGCGCCTTGGCGCGGATGACCGGTTCCTGCCCGGCACGGGAGGCTCGTACCGGGAAGCCGACCATGTCACGATGCTCCCCGCCGTCCACATGGGTAGCCTGGGGCTCAGCTACCACGCGACGCCGAAGAACGAACTTGACCTGTCGGCGGACTACTTCCACCGGCATCCGTCGCGGCACGCGCTCTCCACGATCGTCACCGAAGGCGAGGGGGGCGCGATCCTCACGGACCACGACCGCCTGCAGACGGGGTATGAGCTCGAGCGCGAGGCGGGCATCACCGCCGCGTTCCAGCACGACTTCCGGAAGGAGAACCACCAGCTGCGGGCCGAAGCCAATGTCTCGGACTCCCCGCAGACGGAAGCGGCGCACTTCGTCGAGCACTGGCGCGCTCCCGCTCAGCCCGATCCGGCGAGCGACGTCCTCCTCCGACAGGCCGAGAAACTCGGGCACTTCACCGTCGACTACAACGACCCTCGGGACGGCGAGTCGAAGCTGGAAGCGGGCTATGCGCTCGAGCTGCACCGGCAGGACATCCATTCGGACGCGGATTCGCTGGACGTCACCCGGCAGCTCTTCCTGCCGAATCCCGCGAAGACGTACCGGTTCCGGCTCGATCAGGCGATCCAGGGCGTTTATGGAACGTACGAGCGATCTGTCGGCAAGGTCAGTGTGCTCGGCGGACTGCGGGCGGAATACGCCGCCGTGACCTCCGACCTCGTCACCGGTGGAACCGGATTCACCGACCGGTACGCCGGGCTCTACCCGACGCTGCACCTGAACTACAGAGCGAGCGCACAGGGCGAGGTGCAGCTCAGCTACAGCCGCCGGATCCGGCGACCGGAGAGCGACGATCTCAACCCCTTTCCGGAATTCACGGATCCGTACAACATGGAGGCTGGCAATCCCTGGCTGCATCCCGAGTCGACCCACTCGCTCGAGCTCGGCTACCGGATGCGGGGTGAGCACTTCTCGATCGCACCCAGCGTTTACTATCGCTACAAGACAGACGGCTTCACGCGGGTGACCAGGGCCCTCACCGACACCACGTTTCTGCGCACGATGGCGAACCTCGCGCGTGACCGGTCGGCGGGGCTCGAGCCGGTGGTGACCTTGTCCATGGGCCGGGTGCTACAGGCGAACGTGAACGCGAACGTGTTCTACGAGCAGATCGATGCGTCGAACCTCGGCTATGCCGGCAGGAGGTCGGTCGTCTCCTGGAGTGGCACGGGGAACGCCACCCTTACGCCCTTTCCGGCGACGATGTTCCAGGCCAGCGCCAATTATCGCTCGGCGCGGCTCACGCCTCAGGGCGATGCGCGCCCAAGCTACGCGCTGAACGTGGGCGCGAGGCAGAACGTCTATCGGGACCTCATCTCGCTGACGCTTGCCGTCACGGACCTGCTCAAGACGCAGCGGCAGGAGACGGCCCTGGACGTCGCCGGGATCCGGCAGCACGTGACGACCCGCAGGGATTCACAGATCGTCTACGCTGGGCTCACCTACCACTACGGCCAGCCTGAGAAGAAGGAGAAGGACAAACCGCTCCAGTTCGAGGACCAGCCCTAGTAGAGTCACGGGCATCTGTGGCTCGTAGTTTCCGAGCGTCCCGATAGCCGCGGGCTGTGGGTTCCGGAAATTACTCCATGTGGCATGGCGCCACCTGCGGAGAATGAAAGCGCTGCCGCCTGGTAGCCTCTGTGCGCCGCCGGACCTGGTTTCGCCGAGCCTTACCACGTATTTGTCCTTCCCCCGAATGGTCGGCTGAATATGGTAGAGCCGCATCACCCGCAAGATCCGTTTCTTGTTGATCTTGAGGACCAACGCAATCCGACGGTGGCCATAGGCGGGATGATCATCGAGCACGCGCCGTGGGCTCGCCTCTTTACGAGGTCAAGCTCGCCTCGGTACGAGCGTCTCGCCCGATGGCTCGAAGAGTCGGCAAGTCCCGCCGAGCCGCTTGTGAACGGAGGCGACTTCAATGTCGCCCCCGAGGACGTTGTCCCGTTTCACCCCGGGTCGCCCCCCCGGGCCAGCCAGCCGCTACCCATGACGGGTTTCGACCTTTCCGGCACCCAGCCCCTTCATTTCCCGCGGCACAATCGACACACCACCCCCGGGTGCAGTGTGTGCCGCCCGAAGGATTCGTCTAGGACCGAGGCGAGGTGGGCTCCGGCGGTGGCCTTTGCCGCAGAGGTGAAGATTCCCACCGCTCGAAGCCGGTTCATTGGTTCTGGCAAACCGGATTACACCGTCTATTCGATTGCCTCGAAACAATGGGGAGCATGGGATACTCTCAATCTCGCTTACGCCTGGATCGGCAGACCCGCCGGGGTGAGAATCCAGAACGTCTACGGATTCGCCGTGGCCGTGGAACGCAGTCTCCGGCGATTCGATGTGGTCGCGGAAGTCCTTGGGAACACCGCAGCGCTTGCGGAAGGTCAGGCGGCGGAGGGCGGCGAGAGCACCGTCGCGCCGGAGGTCGGCGGGGAAGAGCTGGTCGCCACGGTGGGAGGACGTTTCCACGTCAGCGACCAGGTCACCCTGAGCCTCGGGGGGAGCTACGACAATCAGCGCGCGGTTCAGGTCCACCCCGGGATCACGCTGAGATGGCGGTGACGGGCAGCCTCCGGAGGATGCGGCGCGGGTGGTGGTCGGGCCGCCACGGCTGGTGGTCGACCTGCTTGGTCCTCGGCGGGTTGATCGCTGCGCGACCCGCGAGCGCCGCTGCTTCGCCGCCGACGGCGGACGGCAGCACGCAGGCCTGGACCGTCGGGGAAGTGATCGACGCGGCCCCGGCGCGCCCGCGACCCTTGCTGACCCGCCCGGACCTCTTGTACGGGCTCGCGAGCGGCGCGGCAACGGTGGCCACTGTGTTCAACGACCGGTGGCTCACGGAAGAGAGCACCGAGTCCCAATCCCGGGGCGAGCATCGGCTCGCTCTCCTAGTGCAGCCGCTCGGGAACCTGGTTCTCGCCGGCCCGGCGCTCGCTGTGGTGTACGGCGCCGGGCGCCTGAGCGGACACCCGCACCTGAGCCAGGCCGCCGTGCGGATCGGGCTCTGTGTCGCCGCGGCGGGGACCTGCACGTCGGCGCTCAAGCAGTGCTTCGGCCGGGCGCGACCCGAGCAGTCGCCCGATGAGACGTGGAACCTGCGACCGTTCTCGGGTCACGACTCGTTCCCCTCGGGCCACGCCGCCCTGGCGTTCGCCACCGCCTCGGCCATCACCGTCGAGGCATCCGCGAAGTGGGTTCCATGGGTCGCGTTTCCCCTGGCGGCGCTCGTCGGCTGGTCGCGAGTCCACGACGACGAACACTGGACGAGTGACGTGGTGGCGGGCGCGGCGTTGGGAGCCTGGACCGCCCGGAAGACCGAGACGGTATTACGGGATCGCGAGACCCACCGGTCGCGGGTGAGCGTCTTCGTGTGCCCGTCCGATCGAGAGACGCTGGCCGGCATCCACGCGGGCTGGTGACAGCGGCTCTGCCGACCGAGTGCGAGGACCTGTACCGTTAGGCGACCAGCCACGCGACGAGCGGTGGGTGGTCGTAGCCGAGAGCCGGGTGGCGCGACCACACCCAGTAGTAGCCCTCGTCGTCGCCCAGCGGCAGCATGGCGGCGAGCGTCAGCCGCGCGATCAGCAGTGCCGCGGTGACGACCTCGAATCGCGCCAGTCCAGTCGGGGCGCCGGTGTGGAGTGTCGCTGTTTGCGCTCCGGCTGCCGTTCGTCCTGCTCGGTACCGCCACGGCCTGCCTGCTCCGCTCGGTCGTCGGCGACGTGACGGGTGACCATCGGCTCGCGCGCCGCGCCGCGCTGCTCGTTCAGATCGTCCCGGTTCATTTCGTCCTGGGGTTGCTCGTCAGCCCCGACTCGCCGCTCCTCTTCTTCTGACTGCTCGTGGTGCTCGCGGCCTGGCGAGGCTGGGGCCAGGCCGCCGAAGCGACCCCCGCACATCGATGGCGCGACGCGTGGATGATCGGCACGGCGCTGGGCGGGGCGCTGACGAGCAAGTACGTCGCGATTCTGCTCCCCGTCTCGCTCGCGGCCTGGTGCGTGGCCACGGGGCGCTCGCGCGCGCCGCCCGCGCTGCTCGGGGCCTCCGCCGTGGCCATCCTCCTGTTCGCTCCGGTCGTGTGGTGGAACGCTCACCACGATTGGGCCTCGTTCCGCTACCAATTCGCGTCGCGCCACCGCGAAGCCTCGTTCCAGGCCGACCGGTTCGCCTCCTACCTGGGCTCGCAGGCGCTCTACCTGTCTCCACTGCTGTTCGGGCTGGTGGCGGCAGCCGGGTTGCGGGTCGGGCTATGGGCCGCGCTCCGTCGCGAACCGGGCGCATCCTTCCTGTGGTGGATGGGCGCTCCCACGGCTGGCAGCCTTCGCGTTCGCCGGTGCGGTCACGTCGTTCAAGCCTAACTGGCTCGCCCCGGGCTACCTGACGATGCTCCCGCTGGCGCTGCGCCGGGTCGACCGATGGATGCAGCGGGCTCCTCGCGCCGCTCGGCGGCTGGAACGCTCGGCCTCCGCTGTCGCCCTTGCCTCCGTGGTCCTTGTCACGGCTCATGCGCTGCGGCCGTTCGTTCCGTTGCCGCACGGCGCCGATCCCACCCAGGACATGCGAGGGTGGCCGGTCGCCGCGGCCTGGGCCGAGCGGGCCGCGTCCGACCTGTGCGCTCATCAGCCGGCACTCGCGCCCTCGCCGTTCTTCGCCGCGGGCCGCTACCAGAACGCGGCGCGCCTGGAGTTCTACCTGCCCGGGAACCCACCCGTGGTGTGCCTCAACCCCGGGCGGGACGCGTACGACGATTGGCAAGACCTGACCGCACTGCGCGGTCGCGACTTCGTGTTCATGGGCACGAGCCGATTCTCCACGCCCCCCGAACGGCTTGCTTCCGTGCGGGCCCACCGGACATTCCACATCGTGCGCGCGGCGGCGGGCCCGGGAACGACGCACATCCTCACTATCGATGAGGCCTATGGATTCGAGGACGTCCGGCCCGGTACGCCGGGATCCGCGCGCTCGCACGACTACCCGTGAACCGCGCTCAGCAGGGGTCCTACCGGAACTGGAGAGCCGCATTCGATTCGGAACGCGGCCGGGGCCGCTCAATCGCCCGATCCCCGCGCTTCCACCATGAGGATTAGTGTGCTCCGGCGCGCGACTTCGATGGCGCTACGCGCTTCGGCCGACGAGGACAAAGTAGGATGGAGCGGCCAACCCGTGCCTCGGCGGAGCGCTACTTCAAAGACAAACGGTAGCAGCACGGGCTGGGGGAATGATGACGACCGCGGTCGACGCACGTCGGCTCCTCGCGTGCAACGAGCGACACGACGCGTCCGCTGCCGTTCGACGCGTGATCGCGACGAGCCCTGCGCGGTACCAGCGGGAACAACAGCGAGGAGGCGGCACGTGCCGCCCGGCGGCGTTCAGGCCTGGTTAGGGTCGGTCCGAGAGCATTGTGTCTGCCGCCCCCCGCCCTTTCGTGGAGACTCCATGATGCCATCTCGAACGCCGTTCCTGGGAGCCCTGTCGGTCTCATGGGCGATCCTGTGTGGGGCCGCGGGTGCCCCTGAAGTGCCGCGGCTCGACCATGTCATCGTGGTCGTGATGGAGAACAAGAATTACGAGCAAGTGTTAAAGGCGCCGTACATCGCGAGCCTGGTCGCCAGCGCCTCGTCGTTCTCGGACTACCACGCGATCACTCATCCCTCGCAACCGAACTATCTGGCCCTGTGGGCGGGCAGCACGTTAGGCGTGAGGGACAACAATTGCCCGGCGACTGGCTCGCCAATCACTGCCGAGAATCTGGGCCATGCCTGCGAGGCCGCCGGGATCAGCTGGCGTTCTTACGCCGAGGATCTGCCGTCGGTCGGCTCGCGCCAATGCAAGGCGAACGGCGATCTCTACGCGCGGAAACACAATCCGTGGACCAACTTCTCCAACCTGAACCACCGGAACGAACGTCCCTACGCCGACCTTGCGAAGGACATCGCTGCAGGACAGTTGCCGAACCTCGCCTTCGTGACCCCCAACCAGTGTCACGACGCTCACAGCTGCCCGCTCGCAAAAGGGGACGCCTGGCTCTCCCGCAACCTGCCTGCGATGGTGAAGGCAGTCGGTCCGCAAGGGATCGTGGTGCTCACCTGGGACGAAGACGACGACGGCCCCAGCAATCACGTCCTCACCGTGGTTGCCGGTGGCCCGGTGAAAGCCGGTTACGTCTCGCCGCGCAAGGTCTCACACTACACGCTGCTCAGAACCCTCTGCGATGCACTCAACCTGCCTGCGTTTGGCGACGCGAGGTCTGAGACGCCGATCACCGACATCTGGAAGGGCAACCCCACGGTGGGTCGACGCACCCAGGCGCCCAAGGCGTGAACCCGCAGGTCCCTCGATCCTTATCTCTATCTTTGATCGTGTATTCTTATCAGGTGAAGGACGTCCCTCGCCTGCTCGCGGTTGGCCGGTTCGCGTGGCTGTCGCTTGCGGCCCTGTGCCTGGTGGTGCTCGCTGCTCCGTTCCGGGCCGGAGCCGACGGTCCGCCCGGGAGCGCCGGCCCGGACTCGCTCTCGATCGCGGAATGCGTGCGCATCGCGCGCGAGCTCTCGCCCGGTGTGCGCGCCGCTGCAGCCGAGCGGTGTGCGGCGGACTTCGATTCGATCTCAGTGTGGCGTGCGCGCCGGCTGGGCGCGTCCCTCTTCACCGACGCCACCGTGGCCCCGCGGGGCTCCTATGACCCCACCTTCACCGATCTCGGGCAGTACCAGCTCAAGGCGGGCGTCGAACTCTCGATCCTGGATGCCGGAGCTCGCCGCCGCGACCGCGAGCGCGCTGCGCTTGGGGCGCGCTCGGCCGCGTTGGCGCTCGAGCAGGCCCGGCGCGACGCCGGGCTGCGGACGGCGGAGCTCGCGATCCAGGTTCTCGAGCTGGACGAGAAGGCCGTGGCCGAGAGCCAGTCGGCGGAGTGGCTCGGGCGGCTCGCCACCCTGATGCAATCGGGCGTGGCGGGCGGGGCGCGCAGTCGCTCGGACGCGCTGCGGGTGATCCTCGCGCGCGACGCGGTCGAGACCGCGTTGGCCGCGACCCGGGGAGACCAGGACGCCGCCCTGCGCGAACTCGATCAGCTGCTCGGCCGGCCTCCCGAGGCTCAGCTTCGCGTCCGCGCCCCCGACTCGACCGAGGAGCGCGCCCCGGCGGCGTCCGACCTCGAGAGCCTGGCCGCGGGGGCGGGGGCCGCTCCCGAGGTGCGCCTCGCCGAGGTGGCCGAGGCCGAGTCGCGCGTGGATGTGGCCGAGGCCCGGAACCGGAGCGCGCCGCGTGCCGATCTCTCGGCCGATGGGGGGCTCGCCGGCACCGATCTCACCCGCGCCGTGCCGCCGGACCTCCGCGAGTCGAATCCGAACGCGACCTTCGTGGACCGCCTGCGCCGCGACCTCGGCTCATCGGCCTCGATGCGGGTCTCGCTGCCGGTGCCGGACCCGAGCCAGGGGCCCGCGGTCGAGGCCCGCCGGGCTGCGACGGAGGTGGCCGGCATCCGCCGCGATCTCGAGCGCGGGACCCAGCAGCGAATCGCGCTGGATCTCGCGGCGGCGTGGCGCCGGGCATTCGATCGCCTGGGCGTGGCGCGCCTCACCGCGGCGCGCGCCGAAGAGCACCTCTTGCGCATGAAGAGCCTCCACGCCGCCGGCGCGGCCTCGCTGCTCGAGCTCCTGGACGCCCGCAACGTGGCCGACGACGCCCGCGAGGGGCTCGCCGAGGCGCGGGCAGACTACCGGCTGGCCCGCGCGAGCGCGGAGCTGAGGCGATGAGGCGACCGGAAACGGAAGGATCGACCGCGATCCCCATCATGGGTGACGCGCTGCGATGGGTGGTCGTCGCGTGCGTGCTCGGGCTGAGCTGGGTTGCGAGCAGCGGCTGCGGATCGACTTCCGAGACGGAGGAGGCCGAGCCGAAGCCGGTGGTGGCGGTGCGCGTGCACCCGCTCGAGCTCCGCGCCTTCGACGACGTGGTGGTGGCGCAGGGGCAGTGGCGCTCGGTGGGCGATCTCCCCATTGCCGCCCCCTTCGCCGCGGTCGTGGAGTCGCTGGGACCCCGCGTGGGCGACGAGGTGCGGAAGGGCCAGCGGATAGGCTGGCTCGTGACGCGAGAATCGCGCGCCACGCTCAGGGGCGCCGAGCTCCTCACGCTCGAGGCTCGCGATCCGGCGAGCCGCGACGAGGCGGCCCGTGCGCTCGAGCTCGCTCGCCGCGACCTGGTGAAGGTGCCGATCATCGCCCCGGCGGCCGGGATCGTCACCCGCCGCACCGTCGAGCCGGGCGGCGACGTCGGCGAGTCGGGCGAGATCCTGTCACTGGTCCCGAGCGGTGCCATGGTGTTCGAGGCCCACGTCCCGGCGCGCGATGTGCCGCGGCTCAGGCCAGGCCAGCGCGCGAGGGTCGCCGAGGAGAACGGCCTCGAGCGCCAGGCGACGCTGCAGCGTGTCCTGCCGATGGCGAACGCCGGCGACCAGACCACGCTCGCCTGGCTGGCACCCGCCGCCGGTCCCCCACCCGCGCTCGACCGCTTCGGCACCGCCACCGTGGTGGTGGGCGCCCCGCGGCGCGCGGTGTCGGTGCCGGATTCGGCGGTGGTCGAGGACGATCTGACCGGCGAGACGCGGATCGCCGTGGTGGCGCGCTCAGGCCTGGCGGTGTGGGTTCCCGTCACGCTCGGGGCGAGTGTCCCCGGCTGGCGGGAGGTTCGCGCTCCTGCGCTCGCCGTCGGGGCGCCGGTGATCATCGACGGGCAGCTCGGCCTGCCCGACAGCACCGCGGTCACGATCGGTCGATGACCGCGTTGTTCCGGCTGCTCCACCACCAGCGCCGGGCGATCGCCTTCGTGATCGCCGTCTTGATGGTTCTCGGGCTCGCGTGGGGGTTCGGCCTGCCCGCCGGCCTCCTGCCCGAGGTTACCTTCC
>Ga0066709_100002077_pt1 | contig 14179 bp, 13 predicted proteins | sample GraSoiAngelo_158_FD_79665 | JGI IMG/M metagenome (GOLD analysis project Ga0066709, IMG submission 79665) | Grasslands soil microbial communities from the Angelo Coastal Reserve, California, USA - 14_1009_16_30cm | ecosystem: Environmental > Terrestrial > Soil > Grasslands | place: USA...
GATTCGAGCAGATCGAGCTGAACGTCAACCTCATGGCGGTTGGCCAGCAGGTACCTCGCTACGTCTCGGCTCAGCTGGGGCTCACCGCCGAGGCGCTGGGTCGCCAGGGCTCGGTGGTCGCGGGAACGGGCTGCACCGAGCAAATGTGCGACCAGCTGCTCGAGCGACGGGAGACGGTTGGCATCTCCTACCTGATGGTCTCGGAAGAGATGATGGAGGCGGTGGCGCCCGTCGTCGAGCTGCTGACGGGGCGATGAGCGCCTCAGCGGCGACCGCACCCTCACCCCTGCCCTCTCCCGGAGGGAGAGGGAGCTTTCCTCGCGGCCGCTGGCTGGCGCTAGGGTTTATCGCGCTCGCGCAGTTGATGGTGGCGCTCGACGCCACGATCGTGAACATCGCGCTGCCTACTGCTCAGAGCTCGCTCCAGTTCTCCGACGCCCAGCGACAGTGGGTCACCACCTCGTACACGCTGGCCTTTGGCGGCCTGCTGCTGCTCGGTGGCCGCGTGGCCGACGCCGTGGGCCGCAAGCGCGCCCTCCTGTTCGGCCTGGCAGGCTTTGCGGCGGCCTCAGCCGTGAGCGGCGCCGCGGTCAACCTGCCAATGCTGCTGGCTGCCCGTGCGCTGCAGGGTGCCTTCGCCGCGATCCTGGCGCCAACCGCCCTGTCGCTCCTGGCAGTGACGTTCACCGAGCCAAAGGATCGGGCGCGCGCGTTCGCGGTCTACGGTGGTATCGCCGGCAGCGGCGGCGCCGCCGGGCTGGTACTGGGCGGAGCGTTGACCCAGTATCTGGACTGGCGCTGGTGCCTGTACGTCAACATGCCGATCGCCGCCGTGGCCGCCCTCGGCGTGTGGCGCCTGCTCGCCGACGCTCATCCACCGAGCCGACAGCGCTTCGATCTGCTCGGCGTTCTGCTCGCCAGCGGTGGCCTGGTCGCGCTCGTCGACGCGTGTACCGAGGCGGTGTCCCAGGGCTGGCAGGCCCCGTGGGTGATCAGTTTGCTGGCGATCGGAGTGGCGTCGCTGGCGCTGTTCGTCGGGTGGGAATCGCGTACGGCGACACCGCTTCTGCCGCTGCGCATCCTGTTCGACCGCAACCGTGGTGGTGCATACCTGTGCGCCGCGCTGGCGATCGCCGGCATCTTCGGAGCGTTTCTCTTCCTCACCTACTACCTGCAGGTCGTCTCGCGGTACTCACCACTCCAGGCCGGTCTGGCCTTTCTGCCGCTGTCGGCCGCGGCCATGCTGGGCTCGGGAGCAATCGCCAGCCAGCTGCTGCCGCGAGTGCCGCCGCGCGCACTGATGGTGCCTGGCTTTCTGGTCGCCGCCGCGGGTATGACGCTGCTGACGCAGCTGCAGGTGTCAAGCGGTTACGTGACGCACATCCTGCCGGCGGAGATCCTGTTGGGTCTGGGTATCGGCTGTGTCATGGTGCCGGCAAGCAGCCTGGCCACCGGCAACGTCGATCCGCGCGAAGCGGGCATCGCATCCGCAACGCTCAACGTGGCGCAACAGGTCGGCGCCTCCGTTGGCGTCGCCCTGCTCAATACGCTCGCGGCTACCGCCACGAGCGTGTATCTCGCTACAGCTCCCGCGGCCACGCGCGCTGACGGCCTGGTCCACGGCTATGCCACCGCCGCGAGCTGGGGCGCGGCGATCCTCTTCGGCGCCAGCCTCGTGGCGCTGGGGCTGATCGACGCGCGCGCGCAGCAGCACGCACGCGGGGCGTAGCTCTGTTCAGTTGTAGCGCGCGAACCGAGGTCAGGCTGGGGTGAGCTGGCGCGCCCAGAGGCGCTCGCTCGCGAGACGGGCGCCCTCGGCCATCGAGCGGAACTTGGCCCAGGTGATGTCGGGATCGACTGTCGAAAAGCCGGCGAAGGTGCCGAAGCCGCAGTCGGACCCGGCCATCACGTTCTCACGTCCGACCGTTTGCGCGTATCGCTCGATGCGCTGGGCGACCAGGTCCGGGTGCTCGATGTAGTTGTTGGTCGAATCGATGACGCCCGGGATCAGCACCTTACCATCGGGCAGCTTTACTTCTTCGAACACCTGCCATTCGTGCTCGTGGCGCGGGTTGCAAGCCTCCAGCGAGATCGCGCTCGGCCGCGCACTCAGCACGATGTCGATGATGTCGCGCAGGGGCACGTCGCGATGATGCGGTCCTTCGTAATTGCCCCAGCACAGGTGCATGCGCAGCTGCTCGGGCGGGATTTCGGACACCGCGAAGTTCAGCGCTTCGACGTTCAACGCCGCCTGTCGCCGAAACTCCTGGAGGCTGGCCTGACCGAACTGGATGTGGCGGCCCATCGCCAGGTCAGGACAGTCGAGCTGCAGCACGATGCCGGCCTGGGCGATGGCGTTGTATTCCTCCTTCATCGCCCTGGCGATCGCCTCGAGATACGCCTCGCGCGATGGGTAGTATTCGTTGCCCAGGAACAGCGCGATGACGCCTGGCGAGGCGGCGCTCATGAATATGTCGCTCGGCTCGCGCCCGGCGATGGCTGACTTGAGATTGGCGATGTCCTTCTGGACCGCCTGGCGGTCGGCGACTTCGATTGGACCCGTGCACGCCGGCAGCTTCATGTCATTGATGGCACGATCGCCCATCACTCGCTGCGCGTAATTGGGGTACTCGAACAGGTCAGTCGGTCCGATGTTCCCGCCCTGGGCCATCGTCTGGGTTCCGCCGAAGCCAGTCAGACGCTCCTTGACGTACGTCGAGTAGCCGATTTTGCTCATCTCGCCGTCGTTCAGAACGTCGACGCCGGCGTCGCGCTGTTTGGAGACCACGTCGTTGACCGCTGAGCGCACCTCGGCCTCCAGCGAGCTCGCGTCAACGGGACCGCCGGACTCTCTGGTGAACATCAGCTCCACCAGGCTCCGCGGCCGCGGCAGGCTGCCGGTATGCGTCGTGAGAATCCGATCCGTGCTGCGTTGCATGGCTCGCGTACCCCCCTTGGCGCATCCCGTAGCGCCGCGGGCGATTGTAGTCGAACTACGATAGGCGGAATGCTCCACTTCCGCCAAAGGACCCTACCCCGTGACGTACTCACCCCAAGCGCCGGCGCGTACGCCTGCCCAGGCCTGGCCGAGCCTATCTTCTCGAGAAACCTGGCCAGACACGCGGGCCACCTTGCACATGTGGACCCAGATCGTGGGCAAGATCCGCCTGGCGCTGAGCCCACCCCAGAACCACTACTGGCACAGCGCCCTGTACGTCAGCACGCATGGACTGACGACCTCGCCGATGCCCTGTGGATCCGAGCTGGTGCAGATCGACTTCGATTTTCACAAGCATCGCCTGCTGATCGACACCAGCTGGGGGGCATCGGCGGCGGTGCGACTCGAGCCACGCAGCGTGGCGGATTTCTACGCTGAAGCGATGGCCGCCGTGCACCGATTGGGCATCGACGTGAGCATCTGGGCGACACCGGTCGAAGTGGCCGATCCGGTGCCATTCGAACAGGACACCGTCCACGCCAGCTATGACCCGGCCGCCGTGCAGGACTTCTGGCGTGCGCTGGTGCAGGTAGATCGCGTCTTCAAGCAGTTCCGTGGACGATTCCTCGGAAAAGCCAGCCCGGTCCACTTCTTCTGGGGCGGTTTCGACCTGGCGGTCACCCGTTTCTCGGGTCGTCGCGCTCCCATGTGGAAAGGCGCAACCCTGAACGTCCATCCGCACGTAATGCACGAGTCGTACTCGCACGAGGTGAGCAGCGCCGGCTTCTGGCTGGGGACCGAGAGCGTACCGGCGGTGTTCTACAGCTATGCGGTTCCCGAGCCGGACGGCTATCGCGGCGCCCCGGTCGAACCCGGCGGCGGGGCCTATAGCCAGGAGATAGGCGAGTTCATGCTGCCGTACGAGGTCGTCCGCACCGCGCCCGTGCCTGACGACGCGCTGCGCGCCTTTCTCGAGAGCACTTACGCGGCCGCCGCCGATCTGGGCCACTGGGACCGAGGCCTGCTGGAAGAGCGGCCGGCCTGCGACTGTGCTGAGCTGCCGCCCGGCGCGCCAGTCTGAGGCTCCCTCTCCCTCTGGGAGAGGCGGTCACGACTCCTTCAGCGCCTGCTCGGCTCGCTCGACGTCGCGCTGCGCGGCGGCGTGGTGCTGCTCTGCTTCGTCCCGACGCCGCGTTGTGGCGCGTTGGGCTTCGTCGACCGCGGCGATCTCTTGTTCGAGTTTGCGAAGCTGCTCTTTGAGCCCGTCGAGGTGCTGGCCGAGGTCCTCGCGGCGCTGCTGTGCGGCGGCGACCTCGCGCTTGCGCTCGGCCAGCGCACCAGCAGCGGATTCGAGTGCCGCCCGAGCCTCACGGAGACGTGCTTCGGCGGCCTCGCGGCGCTCGCGCGCACGCCGGGCCTCTTGCGTTGCAAGGTCCTCGGCCTGGGTCGGTGGCGGCGCGGTCTTCTCGTCGGCCAGCCCAGGCGAACGGGCCGCCGGGGTTGGCGCGCGAGTCGGGGCCGCTCCCGACGGCAGGACCCCGAAGCCGGCGTAGGAGGCCGGCTTTACCAGTCGTCCGCTGCGCACTTCGTCGGCGACCTCCGGATTGGCCAGGGCCGCGGCGAGGGTCTCCTGCGCCTCGCGTGCCGTGGCGTCGGTGACCCTCACGCCGGACTGCGCGGCCAATGCCTGCGCCTGGCGCAGCAGGGCCGACTCCAGCTGCCGACGTTGAGCGGTGAGGCCGCGGAGCTCTTCGCCGGACGCGCCGGCCTGAGCGCGGCTCAACTCGGCGGCGAGCTCGAAGAGCTGTTGCATGACGTCGCGCTGGCCGCGCCACAACAGATTCACGAGCCACGCGCTCTGCGTTGGTTTGCGTAACTTGTTCAGCTCTCGCGCGAGCTCCGGCCGACCGTCGGCGCGCGCCTTGCGGACCTGCTCGTCGCGCGCGGAGGCAAATTCGTCCGGCCGTGCGGCGTACAGCTCGTCGGCGATGCGCTCGAAGTCCGGATCAGCGCTTATGGGGTGTAGTTCTATCTCCCCCGACGCTACTGACGCGCGAGCCAAGCCGGAGCGTCGTCCGCTACGCTGACGGCGTCGTGAGCCGCGTCACGATCCCCACGTCGGCGATTCTGGCGCTGCTGGCGGGCGCCACGGTGCTGTCGCGGCTGCCGTTTCTGACGCCGCGGCTCGCCCACTGGGACGCGGTCAACTACGCGCTGGGGCTGCACGACTTCAACGTCGCTGCCCACCAACCGCATCCGCCGGGATCGCCCTATTTCATCTTGCTCGGACGTGCTGCCCTGGCGATCACTGGCGACGACAACTCCGCGCTCATCCTGGTCTCGCTCATCGCCTCCGCTGGCGCAGTGATCGGCGAGTACGCCCTGGCGCGCATGGTATTTGGGACACGCGCGGCGCTCCTTTCGGCGCTGGTCTTGATGACCCAGCCGGTCTTCTGGGGCTACGGGACGATGGCAACGTCGTGGACCCTGCTGGCGTGCCTGGCGATAGCCACCGGACTGGCATGCGCCGCGCTGCTGCGGGGCAGACGGTCGCTCGTCATTCCGTCCGCGGTGCTGCTCGGCATTGCGAGCGGATTCCGATTGGACGTGACCGTTTTTCTGGGTCCGCTATGGCTGTTCGCGGTGTGGAGGGCCGAGCCAGATCCACGTCGTCGATTGATCGCGATCGGGCTCGCCACCGGCGGAGTGCTGGTCTGGCTGGTGCCGGTGGCGATCGATGCCGGCGGACTCAGCGCCTGGTCGGAGCGGACGCTGGCGCTGTTGCCATCCACCGACGCGTCGTCAGCCGCGCTCGCGCGTCAACTGGCCGCGAACACCGCGATCAGTTTTGGCACTCTCGCGTTCACTATCGGCCCGGCGCTATTGCTGGCCGCGGCGTGCGATTGGCGCAAGGCGACGTGCTGGCTGCGCAGCTCGTCGCCGACTCGTGCCGGCGTCTTCTGGATCATCTGGATCGCCCCGGCATTCGTTTTCCTGTGGCTGGTCGATTCGACCGAGCCAGGTCACGACCTGATCTTCGCTGGGGCCCTGTGCGCATTGGCTACAGGAGCCCTGGTTCAGACCGCGCGAAGTCGCTCGCGCCTGGTGGTCGCCGGTGGCGTCCTGGTGGCAGCACAGGCGCTGGTGTTCCTGTTTGCCGCTCCGGTGCTCAACAGACCCCTGGCGTGGACCGCGGACTCCATGCTGCTCAACGTCACCGCGCCTGGACTCCGCCAGCAGCAGGCGTCGCTTAGCGCCGCGTTGCGCACCATCCGGACCGAGTTCGACCCGGCTGACACGCTGGTCGTGACCGTCACGGACCAGGACCCCTACCGCTTCATGATGTACTACCTGCCCGACTACGCGGTGATCAGGCTCGATCCGCGCGCCCAGCGCGTGATGACCGCGCGCGACCGGCGGCAGGGCAATTGGCAGCCGGAGTCCGGCTGCCTGTTCGATGTCGGTGGACTGCGGCACGCGGTTTGGGTCCTCTCGGCCAGCTCGGACATCCGCCTGGTTCCGGCTGGCGCCCGGCTGGACTCAACCGTCGATACGACTCCGTTCCAGGTGTGGGTGGAGCCAGCTCGCGCCGACTCGCTGGACTATCTGGGTTTCAAGCTGACCGGTTCGTGCGGCGTGTTCTCAGCGTCATCATCACCGGATGACGCGCCCGCAACGTGACGACCGGCAGCGGCTCCACCGGCCCTGTCCGATCCGTCAGCTCGAGCTTGAAGCGCTGAGCGATCGTCGCCAGGAGCAGCATCGCCTCGAGCTGGGCAAAGGCACTGCCGATGCACACCCGCTGTCCGGCGCCAAACGGCAGGTACGCTCCGCGCGGCAGGCGCTGGACCAGTCCATCCGCCCAACGCTCCGGACGGAACTCCTCCGGTTGGTCGAAGAAGCGCGGATCGCGATGAAGCACCCACGGGCTGATCAGAATCGTGGACCCCTTGGCGACTGGCTGGCCACCAATCTCGGTGTCGCGTACGGCCTCGCGGCCAATCACCCACGCCGTGGGATACAGCCGCAGTGTTTCGGTCACCACGTGCTCGACGTAGCTCAGCTGGAACGTGTCGGCAGCGGTTGGCGGACGACCACCGAGGACTGCATCGACCTCCGCGTGCAACGTCGCTTCGGCTTGCGGATGTTGCGCCAGCAGCACCCACGCCCACGTCAGCGCCAGCGCAGTCGTGTCGTGCCCGGCCAGCAGGAGCGTCATCACCTCATCGCGCAACTGTCGATCGGTCATCCCGCTGCCGGCTTCGTCGCGCGCCGCCAGGAGCATCCCGAGCAGGTCGTTGCCGTCGTCACCGCTCGCCCGTCGTTCGCCGATGATCCGGTACACCAGTCGCTCCAGGTCGCCCACCGCGCGTCGGTAGCGACGATTGCCGGGACTTGGGAAGCGATCCGGCAGAAGGATCATCATCGTGAACAGTCGTGAGCGGAAGTGCTCCACGAACACCCGGTTCGTGGCGCGGATGCGTGACAGGTCCTCCCCGACTTCCGTTCCGAACAGCGTCCGGCCGACGACCTGCATGGTGAGCTCGATCATCTCCTGCGAGACGTCGCGCATCTCGTCCGCCTTCCAGCCATCGAGCGCGGCCAGCGTCGTGTTAACCATCGTCTCACCCATCGCGGCGATCCGCTGGCGGTGGAATGCCGGTTGCATCAGGCGGCGCTGCCGCAGCCAGAAATCGCCTTCGGTCAGCAGCAGACCGTTGCCGAGCAGCGATCCAAGCCTTCGCGCTCCCACGTGCTTTCGGAAATCGTGGTTGCGCGTGACCAGCACCTCTTCGACCAGGTCGGGATGGTTGACGAGGACCGCGCGTGTCAAACCCAGCCGGACGCGGACCATGTCACCGTAGTCGCGAGCGCAGCGGGTCAGCAGCCCAAGCGCATCGCGGCTCAACTCGGGCAGCAGACCGAACACGCCGCCGCGGGGCGCCTCGCGCCCGATCGAGACCGGGGCAACGCCCGAATCCGCGGCGACTGGTCGGCTGGTGGCAGTGGTCACGCGTGCGCGATCAGAATACGCCATCGCCTCGGCGACCGCGTGCGATTCGCGGCCGCCGAGAGCCTTCGCGTTTGCGGAGAACCGGGACTGGAGCCTACATCACCGGGAAGGTCTCGTAGACCTCGATCGAGCCCCCGCTCGACAGGATCGGACAGCCCTTGGCCATGGTCGTCGCCGTCGGCATGTCGTCGGCCTTCAGAATCGAATAACCCGTCAGTGCTGAGGCAGCGCCGTCCTTTACCCCGCCGTCGGGCGCCACGCTGGCAGACGCGCCAAAGGGATTGCCTCCGTCGACCAGCGACTGGCCCAACCCGCCGAACCACTGCCCCCAGGCAGCCATGACCTGCTCACGCTCGGCATCGGTCTGCGGCATACCGCCGCCCTTGTAAACGAGAACGAAGTTTGCCATCGCCCCACCTCACCTGTTGGAGTTGCAGGCGAGCGTAGCGCCAGAGTGTATGGCGAGTTTGGCAAAGCGAGTTGTGATCTTTCACAAAGAATCCCCCCAGGAGCGCGGCCGAATGGCTTGTCGAGTTGAAAGTCTGGCGGCCGCGCTCCCAGGCGAGTCTGTCGCTAGCCGTGTCGGGACAGCTCGATCAGGCGTGCCCAGGTCAGCACCTCCACAAGATCGGAGAACTTCGCCAGGTCGCGATCGAGTAGCTCGCCGGCCTTCTGCAAGCGGTACGTGACGGTATTTGGGTGCACCGCCAACTGATCGGCGGCGACGCGCGCAGACATCTCGGCGCGGGCGTAGGCCTGCAGCGTCTCCACCAGGATGCGGTCGGCCGCGGCGGTTGATTCGAGCAACCGCCGACCAGCCGCCGGGATCATGCGCACGGCGGTTCCGTCGACGCGCTGCATGAGGTAGTCGTGTACTGGCGTCTCGAGTAGCACGCAGACCGCAGCGTCTGGAGCCGCGGACTCGAAGGCGCGGCGGGCTTCCTGGTAACCGCGCGCAACCTCGACAAGCCCGGAGCACATGGTGCTGATGCCGGCCGCCCATCGCTCACCGCGTTGCCCAAGCTCGGCGTGCGCCATCCGCACGAGTCGCGCGATAGCAACGGCCCGCGCGCGGGCAAGTGGAGCAATCGATACGACCTCGCCATGACGAATCACCACGAATGGCTGGGCCACACCCATCGCGAGGTGACGTCGCAACGTTTCTGCCGCGCGCGTCTCCGCTTCGCCGGCTGGCGTGTGCGATTCAGACACGCGGCTCATCACCACCACCAGAAAGTCGCCGCCGGGAACCAGCGCGAAGCTCGACGCCAGTCTCAACGTGTCGGTCTGTCGCTCGACGGTGCCCTGCAGGATGTTCTCGAGAAGATCGCGTCGATCCCGGTCCAACTCGGCGAGCATGCTGCGCTGCCGCTCAACGTAGCCTTCGGCCAGAGCCGCGCTGATCACGTCCGTGTAGCTGAGCGTCAGCGTCGTCAGCGCCAGGACGGCATCCAGCGCATCATCGAAACCGGCGAGCAGACGCACCAGCCGTTCCCACACAGTGCGGTGCCCAATCCGATACGAGTGCAGCAGCGCGGTGAGCGGAACCTGCTGGCTGGCGCGCACAGCGCCGCGGGTCTTGACGAATACCAGCTCTTCGCCAAACGGCAGACTCCAGGTACGAATTGCGCGAGCGACCGCGTGTATGTGATCACGACTGTGGGCGAGGACGCTTTCGCGCCCGCCAGGAGCGGCGATGGAGCCGTAGGCCGGAATCTCATCGAATACGGCGCCGGTCATCGACGTCGCCAGATCCTCCGCGTCGGCCTCCAGTCGATCCGCGACCCGCTCGCAAATCGCGCGCGTGACAGCATCAAGATCGGGCAGGCGCCTGGAGCTCGGTCGATCGGCCAGCGTCATTGGCGAGGCAGCGAGGAGGGTATCCTGGCGATGAGCTAAGGTGAAGGACATGCAGGGCGATCAGGCCAGCGACGCTGACCAGACCACCGCCAACATCCGCGCAGCGAAGAACGCGCAGCTCGAGCGGCTGAACTCGGATCTTCGGGTTCTGTCACCTCTCGGCATCGAGCGCGCGGCGTGGGGGTGGGACCGCCACGCGCCCGACAGCTCCGACGCGTTTCGCGCCGCTGAGCGTGCAGCCATCCATGCGATCGAGAACTCGCCTGAGGCTGAGGACTGGGACGAGTGGCGACGACGCCTGTTCCACGAGGTGGAGGGTCAACTGGCGTTCATCGCCTGGCGCGCCGAACATGGCAACCATGCACCGCACGTACACAAGGCTGAGAGGGCCGCGTTCGCGGCGGCCCTGGCCCTGTTCGCCCAACCATGGATCAGCCACGCGCAGTACAGGACGCTGGTAACCGCCATGGCCGAGGCGCTGCCATGGCTGCTGCCCGAGCGCCCCCCCGCCCCCGCGCCGTAGGAGACGTTCCTGATGACACGCTTCAGCCCACTGCTTGCCGAATGGGCCGATCTCGTTGCCGCCGACGGACCGGTCAGCGGCGAGGACCTGGCCGACACCCTCCTGCGGGCGTGCGACGGTCTGTCGGATGAGGTCTTGCGAGCGCTGCCGGCCAGTCCGGATGGCGCCGCGGCGGCGCTGACCAGCGACCGGTTCGCGGATCGTGTCGACGGAGTCTACTTGCCGATCGAGTGGCTGGAGTCCTTCTGCGCGGTGATGCGACTCCCCATCGCCGAGATCGACTCCGGCTGGGACATTTCGGACGGTGAAGATGTCTACTTTTGTCCGCGGACGATGCTGGCCGACGATCCGGATAGTCCGGATGACAGGCGCGCATTTGTGCGCGTGGACCAGATCCGTCGCTGGGAGAGCTAGCACCGGCCGGGTGGAGGCAGGAATGTGGGCGGCGGGTGTGCCGTTGGTCGAAACCACGCGGGGTGGCTGTGTGGAGAGCGTGCACTACGGCGCGATCGCGGTCGTCGATGCGCAGCGTGGCGTGAAGTGGTCCGTCGGCCACGCATCCCTGATGACGTTCCCGCGTTCGTCACTCAAGCCGTTGCAGCTGCTTGCACTGGTCGCCGGCGGAGGCATCGAGCGGTTTGGACTCCAGCCGGACGAGCTGGCCGTAATGGCCGGCAGTCACGGCGGGGAGCCGATGCACGTGGACCGCGTACTGGGCATCCTCCAGAAGATCGACGCGCCGCCATCAGCGCTCGCCTGCGGAGTGGGGACGCCGCTCGACTCGGCAGCCGCTGCTGAGCTGATGCGCGCCGGCAGCGCGGCGACCGTGCTGCACAACAACTGCTCGGGTAAGCATGCTGGCATGCTGGCGCTCGCGCGACTGTTGGAAGCGCCGCTCGAGCGTTACATCGATCCCGACCATCCCGCCCAGATCGCGATCCGGGAGTGTCTGATGGACCTCCTCCAGGTGGATGCGGCGGAGCTTGGCGTCGGGATCGACGGCTGCAGCGCGCCGGCGTACGCGCTGCCGCTGCGCAAGATGGCGCGGGGCTTCGCCATGCTCGGAGATCCGCCCGCCGCGTCGGAGCGCTGGCGGGCTGGGCTGGAGGCGATCGGGAGTGCTATGCGGCGGCATCCGGAGCTGGTCGGCGGGAGCCATGGGCGAGTCGATACGGAGCTGATGCGGCTGGGACGGGGGCTGGTCGCCAAGAGCGGCGCCGAGGGGTACTTCTGCGTTGGACGCGCAGACGGTAGCGGGCTGGCGCTCAAGATCCTGGACGGCGATCCAGGTGCGCGAGCACGCGGCGTTGCCACCGTCATGGCGGTGCGTCGCATGGACTGGATCGACGATACGGACCTCGCTGGCCGGCTGTCAGCCTTCGGACCGCGGCAACCGATCCGCAACCTGGCAGGCCGGCACACCGGGGAGGTTCGGCCGGCCGCTGCGCTTCTCGGCGGCTAGTCTTTACGAAGGCTTCGGGCGCGCTACAGTCGCAGTGTGGCCGTGTTTTCTGAAAAGGAGATCGCGTACCTCGGCAGCCAACGCTTGGGCCGCCTGGCTACCGTTGGCCGCGACGGCGCTCCGCATACCGTCCCCGTCGGCTACCGCTACAACCCCGCCCTGGACACGATCGAGATCGGGGGCCACGCGCTGGGCCGCACGCGCAAGTTCCACGACGTGCAGCGTGATTCGCGCGTGTCGTTTGTCGTCGACGATCTCGCGTCGGTCGATCCCTGGATCGCCCGCGGCATCGAGATGCGTGGCTCGGCTGAGGCGTTGACGTATGGCGGCGAAGCCCTCGGCCGGGGCTTTTCGCCCGAGATGATCCGCGTCTACCCGCGACGGATCATCGCCTGGGGCATCGAGGCCGGCCAGTACTCGGGCGCCAACGCACGCACCGTTCGACCTTAACTTTGCGTAACCCGACTGACCTCGAACCGTTACTGGGCGAGGCTTGCCCGTTGGCGTTTGCGTGCGAGACTGGAATGAGGCCCCGGGGAAATAAATGACGCGTATTCTCGTCGTCGAGGACGACGCGGATGTCCGCTACGTCGTCTCTGACGCGTTGCAAGACGCTGGCTACGTCGTCGCGACCGCGGTCGACGGCGCAGATGCGCTTGACCAGATCGACGAGCACCCGCCTGACGCGATCCTGCTCGATCTGATGATGCCCTCGATGGACGGTTGGAGTTTTCTCGAGGCGATCCAGAGCGACGAGCGCTGCGCCCGTATCCCGATCGGCATCATGTCGGCAGCCCCGATGCTGCGCCACACCGCCGACGCGTGGGGCGTGCACGTGGCGATCGGCAAGCCCTTCGCACTCGACGAGCTGATCGTCCAGGTTGAAACCCTGCTCAATCCGTTGCGCTCACGCACCGAGGTCTAGTTTCGCGATGGCGTTCGGGACGCAGCGGCCGTCGGCGGTTGATTCGACGAACACGCCCCAGCCTGGCACGGGCGTGCCCGGGTCGACCCTGGCGTAGCAGGCGTCCAGCACCAGCGCCAGGCCGCGGAAATCGCGCAACTGCAGGCCCGCCTCGTCCGTGTGTGGATCGACGACGATCACTGACGGCGGCCGTGTGCGCAGATCGCTGATCACCTCGCTCCTGCTCTGATTCGGCCGAGGTGACGTGGTGTTGGTGAACTCGGCGATCACGAAGCGCGTCGCCGGCTGTCGTCCCGAGAGCGCATAGATCTGGCCGGCATTGCCCCAGGCGAAAATCGGACCAGGCGGCGCAACCTGGCGCAGAAACGTGGCGATCTGCTCAGGGTCTGACGGCGTCCCGCGGGGGCCGCGTTCGAACATCGCCCGGCGCACCTCGATCGCCTGGAAGCTGCTCGACAGCACGAAGATCGAGCCAAGCAGCGTAACCAGTCCCAGACGCCCCGCGAGCGGTCGACCTAGCCCCAGGCCGTCTCGGCTGGCTTGCTCCCAGAGGCGACCGATTCCCACGCCGGCCAGCAAGGCCAGGCTGGGCACGACCTGGGCAAACTCGCGGAAGCCGGCGATCGCCGCCAGGCTGAACAGACCCCAGACCAGGAGCAGACGCTGCGGCGGCCGTGTGGGGCCGAGCCACAGCGCCAGGCCGCCGATCAGCGCGCCGACGAAGAGCAATCCCGCGGCCTCAGTGGCAACTCGATCGATGCGCGTGGCCGGCGAGGTGAGGCCGGCGGGTGTTTGCCAGTACCCGATCAGAAACCGCTCGGCGTTGTAGCGCCACGCTTCGTCCAGAAAGCCGCCGAGCGACCCGACGCGCCAGAGGAACAGGCCCGTGGCGGCGGCCACAACGAGCACACCGGTGGTCATGCCGAGGATTCGCCGACGGCCATCGGGTGTTCGCAACGCGGCCGGCAGGGCGTAGGCGAACAACGCCAGCAACGTAAGCAGCCCGGGCTGCTTCGCCAGGCCTGCCAGGATGCCCGATGCGCCCGCGACGATGGCCCAGGTGTGTTGGCTGGATCGGCGGTCGAGGCTGCGGATGAACGCGTACACCGCGAGCGTGCTGGGTACCACTGTCAGCTTGGTCGGGTTGCTGCCCTCCATGCTGATCATCGAGACGTTGGCAAACCACACGACGAACACCGCGGCGAGCAGACCGACCAGTGGCCGCAGGCCGAGGCGCTGGGCGATCGCGTACGCCAGCACACCTGCCACGACGCTCAAACCGAGGTCGATCGCGTGCGCCAGCAGGCTGATGCACGGCTGTGGCGCGAAGGTCCCCCAATTGCCAAGGCACGTGCGTGACCAGTCGGTGCCAGCCAGCGCCTGTACCAGCACCCAGTAGTAGTAGGTCAGCGGTGGATGGACGTCATAGAAGTCGACGTAGGGTCGGGCGCCGTCCA
>Ga0066709_100002079_pt1 | contig 14178 bp, 14 predicted proteins | sample GraSoiAngelo_158_FD_79665 | JGI IMG/M metagenome (GOLD analysis project Ga0066709, IMG submission 79665) | Grasslands soil microbial communities from the Angelo Coastal Reserve, California, USA - 14_1009_16_30cm | ecosystem: Environmental > Terrestrial > Soil > Grasslands | place: USA...
TCTCGGGATCGTTGATGACTGTGTAGCCCTTCGCGGCGATCTTGGTCTCGAGATCGATGAGCGTCACCTTCTGGTTGTCGGACATGTTACGGTTTTGCAAATAGACGGTGTTGGCTTGGCTTGGCGGCAGAAAAATCGTATTGCTGGTGCTGAAGTTGGAGTCCACGATGTTCCCGGCGCAACCGGAAAAGACGGCGGCTATCAAGATAAGAGAATGTCGCGCGCGCATACGGCTACCTCCCCATGCTTACTTTGCCTGTTCGGTTTCTTGCATGAGTTCGAATTTGATGAACGTTTCGCCATGCTGGGACCCCTGGTTCCATTCAACCTTTAACTCCTTCGTCTCATCTGTCTGTGCGGCCATGTCGAATTCCGGTATGCGCGAGCTTGGCGTGGGGTCCATAGGCATCTTAATCTGCTTGTAGGTGGTGCGCCCCCGCCGGTCCGTACAGACCATGATGCCCTCCGCTGATGCCCATGCCCATCTCGGCTTCGCGCGCAACCGTTCCGCCGATTCATCCACATTGCCTTCGATGCTGAGCGCATGCTTGAGGGTTAGATTCCCGCGGCACTCACCGGCGACAAAAGCCTGTTCCTGTGCGACCATGTCCATCTGCAGTTTAAAAGAGGCGTCATCGTTGAAGACAAGGGGCGCATGGCCGGGAGTGGCTTTGGTATTGAGGAAGGCAGAGATTTCCGGATCGCGATAGATGTTATTCCATTGTGCGCGCATCCCATAGCGGTGCGGTTTGCAGCCGCAATCCTTGGGACGCTTGTTCCAGTATCGGTAGCCGATCGCCTCAGCCCAGGCCTTTGCCCATTTCATCATCTCGCCGTGGGGCATACTGGGCGGCTCGAGCCTGAACGTCTTCTTCGTCACGTCTTCATATGTCAGGATGCCGTTGTCGTTCAGTCCGCGATTTCCCTTGAAGCCGATCATCACGAAATCCTCATGGTCAAGATGATTCAAAAAGTCCGCCGGCGTGGCGAAGTCGCCGGTAATCGTGTGCGCTCGCATGAGCTCGCACAACTGCTCGTCACCCTTCGGCTGCCGGGAGCCAATATGCGCGAACCAATTCTTCACCATCGGAACCCTCCAGCGGGGCAGCGGCGGCACGCTGTGGCACTGCTGGCAGGATAAGAACACCAAGTCGCGATTGCTGCTGCCGATGTCGGCATCGCCGGTGTCAGGGTGCGACACGGCGTGTTCGATCGCGTCGCGGGCTTGTTGAACATCCTGATCAGTCGTGCTCATGCCGCCGCGGCTCTCGCGGACGGCGTTCGCAAACGATTGGCTCCTCGAATACTGTTGGAGGGTTTCATTAATATTGATGACACCGCCGACGTGGCCGCCGCCTTCGACGAACGGGTTCACGCTGCCGTGGCAGTTGAGACAGCGTGGCTCTCGGAAGACCGTGGCGAGATGGTGGAAGGCCTCGATCGCCTCCTGTTCCTGTTTTTCCGACAATGCGCAGATGGTCTTATCCGGCTTCGATTGTTGGAACGGCGCGATAATATCGCTGCCGGGATCCACCGCTGGTGTCTGCGATTGCGTTGGCGCGGTTGAGACGAGGACGATGAAAGACGTGACAGCTAGCGATGCAAGACCGATCGCAAACGATGATCGTCGGAATGTACGGTTCACGGCGCGGGATCCCAGGGACGATAGGTGGGCATCGCCGTCTATTTTCCTTAGGCCAAATCAAGGTAGAGATTTCATTGCGAGGATACCTGGAACTTACGTGCCGTCTATTCTTCCAAGGATGGGAAGAGTAAATACTATGGGAGTTCCTCTGAGTCCAGACCAGGCTAATCGGGATTGTCCCGACGCGTGTGAGGCGGGCGACCGGTGAGGTTCTCTAGCTTTTGGAGGCTTCCAATTGCCGGTCGAAACCCGGCAAGATGGCCTTGAAGAATGCATTCTCAAACAGGCGGACGAGCGTTTCCCATGTGTCGGTTTTGGGATTGTCAGCCGGGCCTGAAACCGTCACCTTCGTCGCGACTTCCGCGCGCGGCTGGTTCTCCAGCAACTTTGCGACCGTATCTATCAGTCCTTCATAGAGCTTCCGGAACGTGCTTTTTTCTTTGTCCTGCCGCTTGTCGTAGGCTTTTATGTCTTTGAAGAGCGGCTTCATATAGCCGTGGACGGTGCCGTCCTTGACCGACAGTTCCGAGTAAAACGAGAATTCACCCTGCACGACGTCGAAGTTGCCGTAGGCCCGCAGCAGCTCATTCATCGAACGCATTTGCGCCTGTTCGATCTTGACGTTCAGGTCGAAGTCCGGCGATTTCTGTTCCGGACGGAATGTGCCGCTGACCAGCGTGTCGCCGCTGCCCATGAATTTGCCCTTTATTTTGACCGTGCCAGTGCCCTCCGTGAACTGGTTGCTGATATTCGCGAGCTCCAGATGGGCCCCGGTGAGGTACACCCGGTAGGTGGGAACGGCGGCCTCGTTGACGAACCCGAATTCGCTGTTCTTGATCACGGCATGGTCCACGCGAATCAAGGTTTGCGGGTGATTCCCCAGTTCCTTCGCCGTCTCGACCGTCTTTTCCTTCACCTCTTGTTCGGCGGCGGCCGTGACGACTGCATGGACATAATCCACGCGGGCGCCTTCGATCGTGACGCGCTTGAGGTTCGCCACCGTCGTGCTATCGGCGGCATATTCGATGTGCCCGTCCCCCGAGAGGAGCCCGTGCCGGAGCTGTACGTTGTAACGGCTGGTGACGGGCAGCAGGTGATCCAATTCCACGTGGTCAAGCTTGATCTCGGCGTCGACGCCCATATGCGGCTCGGCGAGGAAATTGGCATGGCCATTCGCCACGACCTTGCCGGATTTAAAAAGAATCCCGTCTAAATGAAGATCCGATGGGTAGGCGTCGTTCCTATAATGAATGTTCCGGATGTTGCCGACGCGAAAATTGAAGTGATGGAACACCAGGGGCCTGGAGGGGTCCTGGTCCACGTATGTCCCCTCGGCATCGGTGATTTTAAACTCGTTGATCTTGATGGGATAGAACGAATAGACCGCATCACGCCATCCTTTTTCTTTGACCGGCACCGGGTCCTTCACTTCTTTGGCCGCCTGGGGCAACGTAATGTGCAAGACGGGCCGTTCGATGAGGTAATCGCTGACGATGTGGCCCGTGAGCAGGTGCCGCCATTGCACGCTAAAGTGCCATCTGGGAAGATGCGCGACCGGCGGGTCGGGGTGCGCGGTCTGATACATCGTGGCGTCGAGAATCTCCAGGGAAAGATTCGGATACAAATGGGCTTTCCCGATGCGGAAACTATACCCCTTCACATAGGCGTTGAGCTGCCCCTCGATGAAGGCACGAAGCGGCTCGTCGATAAAAAACAGGGCTGTGAATGCGATGGCGACAAGGAGGGCGATGCTAACGGCAAACCAACGCAGTATTCTCATCTCATTAAGATAGGCAAAGAGAGCACAGAGAGCCATGCCCCTTCAGGACTAGGTACGCGAGGCTATGAGAAGAATGGACGAAGCGATCAGCAGCTGACGTTCAGGCCGCAGGTGATGACGGGAGGCAACGCGCCGCTCACGCCGGCCGGAGGAAGGGCCGGGGGCTGGACCGATAAGGATCTGGTTTTTGGCAACGGCGCGGGAAGTGAAGTCTTGGGAGCGGCGGAAGGGGACGCGTCTGCAAGGTTGGTGGTGACCGACTTCACACCGAGTGACGCCAGGAGCTGTTGCCCTTGTGACCTGACCATGGATTTCGGAAATTGTTGCACGAGCGTTGTTAAGGATCGAATGGCGCGTTCTTTTGCGCCGATGTCCCGGTAGGTCAGGGCCAGGTAATACCAGGCTTCGGCTGAGACTTCCGCGTCCGGATATTGTCCCAACAGTCCCTCGAACCGGTGAAGGGCTCCAAGATACGCCTCCTGCCGGTAATAATGCTTGCCGACGTAGAGTTCGTAACCGGCGAGATGCTCCCGGCATTCCTTGATCTTGGACCGTGCATCGTCTTCATACGGGCTGCCCGGGAATTCCTTCAAGAGCTTTTGCATTGTCTCCATGGCGTGTCGCGTCGGCTCGGGGTCCCGGTCTCTCGTCGAGACCTGTTTGAAGTAGCTCATCCCCAAGCGATATTGCGCATACGGCGCCAGCGTGTGCGTTTTATGGAGATCGAGGAAGTGCTGGTATTCGACAATGGCCTCCGCATAGTCTTCTTTTTCGAAGAAGGCTTCAGCCCGTTTCATGATCACGTGAGGATCGTAGTTGCGCTCGATGGGGTCTTGTTTGAGGACCTGTTCGTCAGCATTGGAGACGCGTGACGCCTCACCGTTTTTTGCATCGGGAGTTTTCGGCGTGCTGGAACAACCGGAGAAGAGGAGGACAGCCACCAGGGCCGCCAACGGCATGTATGATCGCATCGGGAGGCATGATAGCAAATTTTCACCGCCACATCAACCCTACGGTTCTAGCATTCAGGTGTTTTACCCTACTCTTGAGGGTTAGGTAGCGTCGTGCAGCGTGTGATGCTTGTAATGGTGCGGCCCGTGCGAGGAAAATAGAAAGGTTGACGGGTGAGGACGAGCGTATGGGACAACGAGCGCGGATCGTCGGGACGGGCAGTGCCCTTCCTGAGCGAATTGTCTCCAACGAGGAACTGGCCGGCCTGACTGGCATCAGCTCGGCGGCGATCTGGCGCCGGACGGGCATCCGCGAGCGTCGCTGGGCCGCACCCGACGATGCGACGTCCGACCTCGCTGCGCGCGCGGCCACCGCGGCATTGGCACAGGCGGGCATCGCGCCTTCCGCGCTCGACGCCATCATCGTCTCCACCACGTCCGGCGATACGTTATTTCCCGCCACCGCATGTCATGTTCAGCGGCTGCTTGATGCGAAGCGGGCCTTTGCATTCGATCTGTCCGCGTCATGCTCCGGCTTTCTCTATGCGCTTTCAGTCGGCGATCAACTGATTCAAGCAGGAAGCGCGCGGCGAATTCTCGTGGTGGCGGCCGAGATCAAATCCCGCTTTTTGAACTTTTCTGAAGGAGAAACCGCGATCCTGTTTGGTGATGGAGCAGGCGCGGCGGTGCTGGTCCCCGAGAGCGAAGGCCGTGGAATCGTCTCGGTCAGCCTGGGGACCGATGGATCTCAAGCCAATCTGATCCAAATCCCGGCCGGCGGTTCACGGGTGCCGGCCTCCGAGAAAACCGTCGGGCAGAGACAGCATGCTATCACAATGCGTGGGCCACGGCTCTTCCGCGCCGCCGTCCGTCGCCTGGAGTCCGCCGTGAATGCGGCGCTCACGGAGAATGAGTTGACGGTGCCGGGGGTGAGCTGGTTCCTGTTTCACCAGGCGAACGGACGGTTGCTGGAGAAGGTCAGGGAGCGGCTGGGCGTCACATCCGAGCGGACGGAGAGCGTGATTGAACGCTACGGGAACACGTCCTCATCTTCGCTGCCGATCACGCTGGATACCGCCATCCGGGCGGGCAAGATCAAACCACATGACCTCGTGCTGATGGCGACCATCGGCGGAGGACTGACCTGGGGCACGGCGCTCATGCGCTGGTAGCGTGGGGGATTCTCCAGGGACAGCATGCTATACTCGCTGGATGAAACCTCATGAATGCCGGCGCTTGATCGGCGCATGGATGCTTGCTCTGGTGGCCATTGGCGCCATGGGTTGTTCCAAGCCGAGCGGCGTGCTGCCGAGCGATGCGGCGCAAGTGCGAAAGATTGACGAGGCGGTCGAGCAACTCCGCCAATCCTACATCCATAAAGACCCGAAGGCGTTTCATGAGCTGTTGATGCCGCTCGACAGTCTCCGTCGGCTCGAGTTGGAAATCGAGCGCGACTTCGCAATTTACGATCGCATCAATGTGGATTTCGGCATTGACCGGGTCCTCGTCGAAGGCTCGGATGCGGCGGTCTATTTCCATTGGCAAGGCCAATGGCAGCGGAAAACCGACGACCAGCCGCTTCGTGAACGCGGCCATGCCATTCTCCATCTCGTCGGCCACAAGGATATGGTGCTGAGCTCGGTCGAAGGGGATTCACCCTTCGGCATCTCCGGCCGCCGATTGCCGACCGATCGAGCGTCGCAGCCCTAACACCATGCCCGCACAACGTTCGCACACGACACGCAAGACCTTGTCCGCCGTCGATTTCCTTGTGATTGGAAGCGGGGTGGCCGGATTGCGCGCGGCGATCGGGTTGAGTCGCGCCGGCCGGGTCATGATTCTCACGAAGGGCATCACGGCGGAAGGCAGCTCGATTTATGCCCAGGGCGGGGTCGCCGTCGCCCCCGAGGAAGAGGACATTGCGCTCCACCGCGAGGATACCATCCGCGCGGGCAAAGGGTTGTGTCGTGAGGAAACGGTGCAAGTCCTGGTCGCCGAGGGGCCGGCCCGCATCCAAGAGCTGATTGATTGGGGCGCCCGTTTCGATAGGGAAGGGACGGGATATGCATTCGCGCGCGAGGCGGCGCACAGCCGCGACCGCATCATGCGCGCCGGAGGGGATGCGACGGGGACCGAGATTGTTCGCGTACTGCTGAAGCGGGCTCGGGGGTTGAGGCGGATTGTGTGGAACGATCATCATTTTACGATTGACCTTCTGCTCGACCGCAATGGGCGTTGCGCGGGCGCGCTCGTTCTGGACGAAGCCTCGGGAGCACTCTCACCGGTTCCGGCAAAAGCCGTCGTGCTTGCGACGGGAGGCGCCGGCCAGATCTATTCGCGGACTACGAATCCTCCGAGCGCGACAGGGGACGGCATCGCCATGGGGTACCGGGCCGGCGCGCTGGTCGAAGACATGGAATTCGTCCAGTTCCATCCAACCGCGCTCTACATGCCGGCCACTCCGCAGTTCCTGCTGTCGGAAGCGATGCGCGGAGAAGGCGCGATCCTGCGCAATGTCAAAGGCGAGGCATTCATGAAGCGGTACCATGAGCTGGCGGAAGTCGCGCCCCGCGATATCGTGTCCCGGGCGATCTGGAATGAGATGCAGCTCACCGGCGCGCGCCATGTCTATCTCGACGTGACCCATCTCGGGGCGGACTTCATCAAGGCTCGCTTCCCGACGATTTACGCGACGTGTTTACGATATGACGTGGATATCACCGAAGAACTCATTCCGGTCTGCCCCGGCGCCCACTATATGATGGGCGGCGTCTGGACCGACGTCCATGGCGCCACCAGCGTGCCTGGATTGTTTGCGGCGGGGGAGGTGGCCTGCACCGGCGTCCATGGAGCGAACCGGCTGGCCAGCAACTCGTTACTCGAAGGTCTCGTCTTCGCGGCTCGCGTGGTGGATGCTGCGGTTGAGTCCGCGGCGAAGGTCCCGAAGGACCGGTCTTATGCGGAGCAGTTAGTGGTGGCGAACGGCCATGGCAGTCCCAAAGGGTCGTCGCCGGATATGGAAAAGATCCTCAACTCGTTTCGCCGGTTGATGTGGGAAAACGTCGGCATCATCCGAAGCGGCGAAGGACTTCGGACGGCCATCTCACGGGTTGCAGAATGGGATGCGCAAGTGAAAAACTGGTGCCGCACTCGCCGTGAGTGGGAAATCTGGAACATGATCACGGCAGGCCGCCTGATCGCCGTCGCGGCGCTTCACCGCACTCACAGCGTCGGGGCGCATTTCCGGTCGGATGACACTGGCGAGCGGCCGGTCGAATGGGAGCAGCACATTCAACTGGAGGCAGTTGCCGGAGAGGGAGGAATCGAGCCGGGAAGGCGGATTCTGAAGACGTGACGGTCAGTAATGCGGCGTGATGAGCGCAGCAGTTTCGACGTTCAACCCCGTAGGTTCACGCTTTCCATCTTCCTTCAGGAAGTCTTGATAGAACCGTAAAACCCGTCGGACATATTCTCGAGTTTCCGGAATTCGGGTGTCCTTCCTGGCCTTCGCTTCTCCGGCATTGTAAGCCGCGAGGGCCAACGGGATATCGCCATGGAATCGATCGAGCAGATAGCGAAGATGACGGACTCCGCCGGAGATGTTCTGCTCCGGGTCGTAGGGGTTGGATACCTGAAGCGACCATGCGGTGTCGGGCATCAACTGCATAAGCCCCATCGCTCCCTTGGGGGAGACTGCAGCTGAATCGAACGCCGATTCTGCCTTGATGACGGCACGGATCAAGGCAGGGTCCATCCGGTGTTGAAGCGACATGACGTCGATGGTGCGATGCAGGGCTGTGGAAGGAACAGCGGGGACCACTCGGTATCTGGTGCGGTCCGACCTGAACGCCCGGAACCGGGCATCGGTGGGGGCATTCGAGAAGTGGATCACCCCGCTGGCATCCACATACCGGTAAATCGTATCGGCCGAGGCGAGAGGCGTGACCGTCAAGACGGCCGAGAATACCGTTGCCGAAAGCCACGTGGTATAGGCGTATCCCTTAAGCATTCGGCCACGATAGCAATCGTCCTAGGATAGAGTCAACGTACATATAACGTGTAGGCGTAGCCATTGGTAGACAAATCATGAAGAATTTACATCCGGTGAGGCTTATTTATTCAAGTAAAACATTAATTATATCGCTGCATCGTGCTGCCCGACAGGTCCTTGCCTTGTCTGAGTGAGGGGACTGTGTTACCGTAATCGGAATGTGGCTGGAACTGCTTGCTGTTGCTGGCCTCATCCTGCTGAACGGCTTCTTCGCCTGCGCCGAGCTGGCGATCGTCAATACCCGGCGCAGTCGTGTGAAGCAATTGGCCGAGGAAGGGAACCCAAACGCCCGCCTTGTCGCAGGATTTCAGGAAGACTCTGAGCGCTTTCTCGCGACCATTCAGATCGGAGTCACCGTGGCGGCCGCAACGGCGGCGGCCATCGGCGGCGCCGCGGCCGTTGAACATTTAAAACCTGCCTTGCTTGCCATTCCGCTGCCGTTCATGGAAAGCATCGCCGAACCCCTTGCGGTCGGCATCATCGTGCTCGCGATTTCATTTTTCACATTGATTCTCGGAGAATTAGTGCCGAAGATCCTGGCGCTCAGGAATCCCGAACAACTTGCGCTCATTGTCGCGGGCCCCATGGAATGGTTTTCCAAGGTGGCGGCCTGGGGGATCCGGCCGCTGACCCTCTCGACGCGTGCCGTCCTTCGGTTGATCGGGAGATCTGGCCAGGAGCAGAAACTATTTATCTCCGCCGAGGAGATCAATCTCCTCATGACCGAGGGCCGTGAAAAAGGTGTTTTCGACAAGACGGAACAGGATCTGATCCGGAGCGTCTTCGAATTTACCGACACATCCGTCAGGGAAGTGATGGTGCCGCGTCCCAAGATGTTCGCGATCGAGGTGGACACGCCGATTCCGGACGTTCTGCGGATCATCGATGAGAACAAATTCTCCCGCTATCCGGTGTACAGGAAGGAGCTGAACGACATCCGGGGGATCTTGTACCAGAAGGACCTCCTGAGTCGGGCCGTGGCGGGGCGGCCCTTCAAGCTGACCGATCTGCTCCATTCCGTCTATTACGTCCCGGAGTCTATGAAGGTGAGTGTGCTGCTCAAGGAGATGCAACGTCGCCGCATTCACATGGCCATTGTTGTGAACGAGCACGGCAGTGTGGAAGGTTTGGTTACGCTGGAGGACCTGATTGAGGAGATCGTCGGAGAGATTCAGGATGAATACGATACGGAAGAAAGGCCGGTGGAGCGGTTGAAGGACGGTTCGCTGTTGATTGACGCTTCCATGCCGATCAGGGATCTTGTTGATCTTCACGCGCTTCCCATCCCCATCACGACCGATTATGAAACCCTGAGCGGTTTCATCACTCACCAACTGCAGGGCATTCCTCGGGGCGGTGAGGTCATCCATCATGGCGGGTACCGGTTTACCGTGGTGGACCTGGGAGACCGCCGGGTGGCGAAGGTGAAAGTCGAACGCGTGGACCGATCACACGCGGTCAAGGAACCGGTCCAAGCCGGATCGAAATGACGTATGAAGCCGACGGGTCATCGGACCCGGCCGGCCGTCTGCAAGCACCCGCCCGTCAATCTCTCTCACCGGCAGGATTTCCTGAGTCGTATTTGTCAAAAAGCATTCGTCGGCGTTGAAGAGATCGTCGGCGGTGACAACTCGTTCCTCCGACGGGATGCTGAGCTCTCGAGCCAGCCGCAGCACCAGCGATCGGGTAATGCCTTCTAGAATGCCGCAGTCGAGAGACGGCGTTCTGAGCCGTCCACGCTGAACCAGAAAAATATTGCTCGTCGTTCCCTCCGTCACCGCTCCCGCATGGTTCAGCAGCAATCCCTCGTAAGCGCCCGCCGCCTTCGCCTCCATTTTTGCCAGAATGTTGTTCAGGAAGTTGAGCGATTTGACATGCGGAGGCACCGCCTCCGCCAGATTGCGTCGGGTATGGACGACGATCACCGAGACGCCCTCTTCGTACAGTGACGGAGGATAGGGTTGAAACGGCTGGGCGATGATGACGAGCGTGGGTCGTTTGCACAATGCCGGATCCAAGCCGATGTCTCCTTCCCCCCGTGAGACCGTCACCCGTACCGTTGCCTCCTGAAGGCTATTCCGGGTCAGCGATGCGCGAACCAGTTCGGCCAAGTGGCTGGGGCTGGCCGGCAGCGGGAGTTGCAGGGAGGAAGCCGAGCGGCCGAGACGCATCAAGTGTTCGGAGAGCTGAAGGACGCGGCCTTGGTAGGCGCGCATGGTTTCAAACACGCCGTCTCCATAGAGGAAGCCGTGATCGAAGACCGACACGACCGCTTCTTCCTTCGGCACAAACCGATCATTCAAGTAGACCCACATCACGCTTCTCGCAGGGCTTTCAGGAGCGCCTCTGCCTTGAACAGCGTTTCCTGGTACTCGCGCACGGGATCGGAATCGGCCACGATGCCCGCGCCAACCTGGAGATAGGCGTGCCCCCCCGTGATCGTCAAGGTCCGGATCGTGATGTTGAGATCGAGGTCGCCGCCGGCACTGAAATAACCGATCGAGCCGGTATACGGCCCTCGGCGCACCGGCTCCAGCTCATCAATGATCTCCATGCAGCGAACCTTCGGCACACCGGTCACCGTTCCTCCGGGAAAGACTGCCTGGATCACATCAATCGCATCGCGGCCGGGTGCCAGACGTCCGTGAATGTTCGAGACGATGTGGCTGACGTGCGAGTAGCGTTCCACGACCATGAACTCATCGACTCGGACCGTACCATACTCGCACACCCGGCCCAAATCGTTGCGCTCGAGATCCACCAGCATGAGATGCTCGGCCCGTTCCTTGCCGTTCATCAGCAAGTCTTCCGTGAGGCGGCGATCCTCATCGGGCGTGGCGCCGCGAGGACGCGTCCCCGCGATTGGACGGGTCTCCACATCGCTGCCTGTCAGGCTCACCAGACGTTCCGGCGAACATCCGGCGAGTGTGACGTCGGGGAACTCCAGCAAGGCGGCGAAAGGCGAAGGGTTGATGTCGCGCAGCTTTTCATACACCGCTCGTGGTGAGCGCCCGCCCAGGCCCACCGTAAAGCGATGGGAGAGGTTGGCCTGGTAGATATCGCCGCGGGCGATGTACTCGAGGCACCGGCGGACGCGCCTGACATACTCGGTTTCATCGAGCCCGGGGGTGACGCTCATCGCGGTGACAGGCGGCACGGTGGATGGCTGACAGGCAGACTCCGAGAGTCTCGACTCAAGAAGCGCCAGACGTGCGCGCCCTTCCTTATATAAGGCCTCACGCGGTTCTTTCAGAAAACGCTCGCCGAAAGGCGTAAAGACCAGCCAAAGGAGCGCCTCGTTGTGATCGATGACGGCGACCGTGTCGAAGAAGGCCAGCTCCAAGTCGGGTAAATGGAGATCATCGGGCGCTCGCCGGGGAAGATTCTCAAAGCACTGGGCAAGATCATAACCGAGAAAGCCGATGCCGCCGCCGTAGAAGGGAGGGATGCCGGCGGGGCGTGGCACGGCCATGCGTCGCAGGAGATCGCGAAGCGCGGCCATCGGATCCCCGATGCAAGACTGCATGGGTTGATCACGTGTGATCCACTCAAGGTGTCGGCCACGGGTCCGAAAGATCAGTGAAGGGTTGGCAGCGATAATGGAAAAACGATGGCGAGTGTCAGCCCCTCCAGAGGAATGGCCGCTTTCCAACAGCACGGGACACGGATCATCAGCCGTGAGGCGTTGATACAGGTCGAATGCCGAGACCGCTGGCAGGGGGATCGTCGTGGCGAACGGAACGGGCACGGAAGCAGTGAGAAAAGCTTTTCTGGTTGTGGCGGGCATGGTCTTTTTGCGGGAATAGGAGTTTCGTTGCGTCGCATCTTAACGCAGCCGTTTCACTGCGGCAAGGCACACGTCGATCCTTGACAATCCCGTACGGATTCTGTTTAGATGGCGCCCGTTTAGCGGAGTCCGGGAGTTCATGGCAAGCGAACCGAGTGACTTCCGCAAAGGCCTCTCCTACGCCGCGCGGATCGGAGTCGAGTTGGTCTCGGCATTGGCAGTGGGTGGAGGCCTTGGGTATCTCGCAGACTGGTATTTCGGCACGAGTCCCTGGCTGATCGTCGTCGGTCTCTTCCTCGGGATGTCTGCCGGCCTCTTAAACGTCTATCGAATGGCATCGCGTCTCTGATGGAAAATCCTCTTCATCCCTTCGAATTACATTCCTATGGACATCTGTCGCTCTTCGGCCTTGATATTTCGTTGAACAAGGCCGTGATCATGATGTGGATCATCATTGCCCTTGCGGCGTGGTTTCTCATTCAGGCCGGCCGCGAGCGGCGTCTCATCCCCTCACGGTTGCAAAGCATCGCCGAAATGCTCGTGGAATTTCTCCGCGGCATGATCATGGATACCATCGGGAAGGAGGGGATGCGGTTCTTCCCCTTCATCGGCACGTTGTTTATCTTTATTCTCTTTTCGAATCTCCTGGGCCTGATTCCGGGGTCGTATACTGTGACGAGCCAAATCGTCGTGACGGCAGCGTTTGCGCTGTTTGTCTACACGATGAGCATCGTCGTGGGGTTCGCCTACCACGGCATCAAGTTCTTCGGGATTTTGATCCCGCCCGGCACGCCGACGCTGCTGCTGCCGCTGATGATGCCGATTGAAGTAATCAGCCAGCTTGCGCGCCCGCTGGCGCTTGCCGTACGGCTCTTTGCGAACATGACGGCCGGCCATACGATCCTCGCGGTTCTCTTCGGCATGGCGCTCTCGTTGCCCTTGTTGATCGGCTGGCTGCCGTTTGCGTTTACGATCGCGATCTCGGGCTTGGAGGTCGGCATCGCCTTCATCCAGGCCTACATTTTTACGATTCTCACATGCGTGTATCTCGGTGACGCCATCAATCTCCACGGGCATTCCGAGGGCGCGCATTAACGACGGGTTCTGGGACGAAAGGAGACGATTGAATGGATGCTGCAGCGGCTGCATTTCTGGGGATGGGTTTGGCGGCCGCCGGGTTTGCCGGCGCCGGTGTGGGGATCGGGTACATTTTTGGGAAGATGATCGAGGCGGTCGCCCGGCAGCCTGAAGCCGAAGCACGGGTCGGAAAATACATGTGGATCGGGTTTGCGCTCGTTGAAGCCATTGCGCTCTACGGCTTAGTCATCGCGTTCATTATTATGGGGCTGCGCGGGAAGTAACCCTGCACAGAGCCCGCTATAGAGGATCGACATGCCACAGTTCGAAACGCATTTCTTCTCGTCGCTGATCTTTTGGGAGATCGTCTCGTTCGCCGCGTTGCTGTTCTTCCTGGCGAAATACGCGTTTCCGCCGATTCTTGAAGGCCTCGATGCGCGGGAGCGCAAAATCCGCGAAAGCATCGAGTCTGCAGAACGGCTCCGCGCGGAAGCGGACCGCCGGATGATCGAGTACGAAGCGAAGATGAAGTCGGCGCAGAAAGAAGCGGAGACCATGATTCTGGAAGCCAAGCTCAGAGCGCAGCACGTCCAAGAAGAAAACGAGCGTCGCCTCTCAGCGGATGCCGAACGCATCAAAGCGGCCGCCACAAGGGACATCGACCAGGAACGCCGCCGGGCGCTGGAAGAGGTATGCCGCTCGGTCTCAGATCTCGCACTGCTCATTGCTGAAAAGCTCGTCGAGCATAGCCTCAACGACGCCGATCACAAGCGGCTCGTGGAAGAATCCCTCGCCGCCGTCGCGAAGGATTACGAAAAGTCCTAAGAGCAAACTCGCCTGTTCCCGAGAGTCAGTAATATTATTCCCAGTGTGCCGACTAAGGGAAAA